>Ga0302279_10001640_pt1 | contig 31349 bp, 27 predicted proteins | sample III_Bog_N3_3_FD_194541 | JGI IMG/M metagenome (GOLD analysis project Ga0302279, IMG submission 194541) | Peat permafrost microbial communities from Stordalen Mire near Abisko, Sweden - III_Bog_N3_3 | ecosystem: Environmental > Terrestrial > Soil > Wetlands > Peat | place: Sweden: Abisko...
GGGCGGCTGCGGCGTGGCGGCCACGCCGTTCGCGGCCGGCGCCGCGCGGTTCTGGGCCAACTGGATGCTGTGGTTCCTGTACCTGCTCACCCTGGCCCTGGGCGCGCTGTTCCTGGTGGCCCTGGAGCATCTGGTGTCGGCCCGCTGGAGCGTGCCGCTGCGGCGCATCCCGGAGCGGGTGGCCTCGCTGCTGCTGCCCCTGGTGGCCGTGGGCGCCGTGGCCCTGGGCGCGCTGCCCGTGCTGTTCCCGGGCGCCCGGGCCGAGGCGGCGGCGGATCCGCACCTGGCCGGCAAGGCCTTCTGGCTGGGGGCGCCGTTCTTTTCGGCCCGGGTCATGGGCTGCCTGCTGCTGGGGCTGCTGCCGCTGTGGGTGCTGGTGCGCGGCTCCCTGCGCCAGGACCTGGACCGGGACCCGGCCTTCACCGTCCGGGCCCGCCGCTTCGCCCCGGCCTGCATGGCCATCTTCGCCCTGCTGGTCACCGAGGCCGCGTTCGACTGGATCGGCGGCCTGGAGCCCGAGTGGTACAGCGATGTGATCGGGGTCTACCTGTTCGCCGGCGCCTTCCTGGCCGGCCTGGCGACCACCACCCTGGCCGTGCTGTATCTGAAGGGCCGCGGGCGCCTGGGCGACATCCGTTTCGACCACCTGTACAACCTGGGCGGCTTCCTGTTCGGGTTCACCGTGTTCTGGTCCTACATCGCCTTCGCCCAATACATGCTCATGTGGTACGCCAACCTGCCCGACGAGGTGCACTGGTACCAGGCCCGCATCCAGGGCCCCTGGCTCGGCGTGGCGCTGCTCCTGGCGGCGCTGCACTTCCTGGTGCCGTTCTTCGCGCTGGTGACCCGGGACGCCAAGGGCGATCCGGGCCGGCTGCGCTGGGTGGCCGTGGTCCTGCTGGCGGCCCACTGGCTGGATCTGTACTGGCTCATCTTCCCGCAGCTGGGCCGCACCCCGCTTGGCTCCTGGCCGGAACTGTCCTTCGCCCTGCTTTTCGGTGGCGGGACCGTCCTGTGGTTGCGCGGGGCCATGGAGAAGGGCGAAGATATGCCCGTCGGTGACCCCTTCCTGGGCGAGGGTCTGGAGTTCCGCTTATGATCGAGCGCTATGTGAGCCCTTCGGAACTGAAGCGCCTGCTTTCGGCGCTCCTGGTGGTCCTCCTGTTCCTGGCCCTCCTGGCCATGTTCGCCTTCCTGGTGCTGCCCGGGATCCGCAACGCCAATACCCCGGCCATCGACCAGGCCAATGGCGGCGCCATCGGACCGGTGGGTGGGGTATCCGGCTGGCTGGATCCCACCGACTATCCGGCCGAACGGGGCCGGACCGTGCCGCCGGTGGACCCGGCCACGGTCATGACCCCCACCCCGGCGATGCTGGCCCGGGGCCAGTCCCTCTACGCCACGAACTGCAGTTCCTGCCACGGTGCCACCGGAGAGGGCGACGGGCCGGCCGGGAAGGGGCTGAACCCCAGCCCGCGCCGCTTCACCAGCAAGGACAACTGGGTGAACGGCACCCGCGTGGACGCCATCTTCCGGACCCTGGACCAGGGCATCAAGGGCAGCGCGATGGTGTCCTACGCCAACCTGACCAAGCGGGACCGCATGGCCCTGGTGCACTACGTGCGCTCCCTGGGCAAGTTCGACCACGGTCCCGAGGATCCCAAGGCCCTGGCCGAACTGACCGAGCTGTTCGCCCACTCGGGCGAGGTGATCCCCAACCGCATCCCCGTGGCGGCGGCCATGGCCCGGCTGGCGGCGGAATACCGCCGGCCGACCGAGCTGTCGCCGGCCGTGGTGGCCCTGGATCCGGGCATCACCGACCCCTTCCGCGCCGCCCAGACCCTGGCCGGTCTGCCCGGCTGGGCCGGCAGCGACCAGGCCCTGGCCACGGGCCTGGCCCTGAACCCGGCGGACAACGGCTTCGCGCCCGCGGTGGCCCTGTATTCGGCCGACCAGTGGCGGGCCCTGCGCAACGATCTGCAACACCCGGCCAAGGAGGTGAAACCATGACGTCAACGGTGGGACGCTGGATACGGATGGCCGCCTGGCTATGCCTGACCGGATGGCCGGTCCTGGCATCCACCCCGTCGGCCGCGCCCGCGCCCGCCGCCGCGCCGGCCCAGGTGGGGGTGGACGAGCACCTGGGGGGCCAGGTGCCCATGGACCTGATGCTCATGGACGAGAACGGCCAGCCGGTGCGCCTGGGCAGCCTGATCGATAAGCCGACGGTGCTCACCCTCAACTACTTCCGCTGCGCCGGGATCTGCACGCCGCTGCTGAACGGGGTGGTGGACGTGGTCAACCAGATGCCCGCCCGGCCCGGCCAGGACTACCAGATCCTCACGGTCAGCTTCGATCCCGCCGACACCCCGGAGGTGGCCAGCACCAAGCGCACCAACTACCTCAAGGAGATCAAGCGGCCCATCGCCCCTTCCGCCTGGCGCTTCCTCACCGGTCAAGCGGCTTCCACCCGGGCCCTGTGCGACGCGGTGGGCTTCAAGTTCCAGGCCCAGGGCGACGGCTTCATCCATTCCGGGGTGATCCTGGCCCTGGCGCCCGGGGGCAAGGTGACCCGCTACCTGTACGGCGTCTCCTTCCTGCCGGCGGATCTGCAGATGGCCCTGCAGGAAGCCGCCCGGGGCGAGACCCGGCCGACGGTGAACCACCTGCTGCAGTTCTGCTTCAGCACCGATCCCCAGGGCCGCACCACCTTCCGGATCTTCACGGCGGTGGCGGCGGTCGTGGTCCTGCTGCTGGCCGGAGGCTTCCTGGCCATCCTGCTGTTCAAGAAGAAGACCCCATCCTCTGGAGGCCAACCATGACCCTGACCGCACGGGAGCCCCTTGGTCCATCAGGGCCTTCTGGATCAGGGCCCCTTGGGCTATCCGGGCCCAGCTACCTGGATGACATCGGTCCCCGGCACGGGCTCCTGGCCTGGATCACCTCCACCGACCACAAGCGGGTGGGCGTGCTGTACCTGTATTCCACCCTCACCTTCTTCGCGGTGGGCGTGCTGCTCGGCCTGCTCATGCGGCTGGTCCAGCTGAGCCCCTTCCACCACCTGGTCACCGCCCAGACCTACAACGCCCTGTTCACCGTGCACGGCGTGCTGATGATCTTCCTGTTCGTGATCCCGGGGCTGCCGCCGGTGTTCGGCAACTTCATGCTGCCGCTCATGATCGGCGCCCGGGACGTGGCCTTTCCCCGGCTCAACCTGGCCTCCTGGTACTTCTTCATGGGCGGGGCCCTGATCGTGCTGGTGGCGCTGTTCACCGGCGGCGGGCCGCCGGACACCGGCTGGACCTTCTACGTGCCGTTCAGCCTCAAGACCGGCACCAACGTCACCCTGGCGGTGTTCGGCGCGTTCATCCTGGGCTTTTCCAGCATGCTCACCGGCATCAACTTCATCACCACCATCCACCGCCTGCGGGCGCCCGGGATGGGCTGGTTCCGCATGCCGCTGTTCCCCTGGGCGCTCTACGCCACCTCCTGGATCCAGGTGCTGGCCACCCCCATCCTGGCCATCACCCTGGTGCTGGTGATGCTGGAGCGGCTGGTGGGGATCGGCATCTTCGATCCCGCCAAGGGCGGCGACCCGATCCTGTACCAGCACCTGTTCTGGACCTACTCGCACCCGGCGGTCTACATCATGATCCTGCCGGCCATGGGCGCCATCACCGAGATCCTGCCCACCTTCGCCCGGCGCACGGTGTTCGGCTACAAGGCCATCGCCTTCTCCAGCATCGCCATCGCCGGCGTCGGTTCGCTGGTGTGGGCCCACCACATGTTCACCTCCGGCATGAGCCAGTTCGCCATCATGCTGTTCTCCCTGCTGACCATGGTGGTGGCGGTGCCCAGCGCCATCAAGGTGTTCAACTGGACGGCGACCCTGTACAAGGGCTCCATCGACTTCCAGCCGCCGCTCCTGTACGCCCTCACCTTCATCTTCCTGTTCTCCATCGGCGGGCTCACCGGGGTGATGCAGGGGGCCCTGGCGGTGAACGTGCACGTCCACGACACCTACTTCATCGTCGGGCACTTCCACTACGTCATGTTCGGCGGCACCGGCTTCGCGTTCTTTTCCGCGCTGCTCTACTGGTTCCCCAAGATGTTCGGCCGGATGTACTCGCGCCGAACGGCCTACGTGGCCTGGCCGTTCCTGTTCGTGGGCTTCAACATGCTCTACTTCACCATGCTGGTGCTCGGGCTGCAGGGCATGCCGCGGCGCTACTACAACCACCTGGCGGTGTTCAACACCGGCCACGTGGTGGCCACGGTGGGCTCCTGGTTCCTGGCGGTCGGGCTGCTCATCTTCTTCGCCAACCTGGTGCGGGCGCGCTTCCGGGGCGCCCCGGCCCCGGCCAACCCCTGGGGCGGCGTGACCCTGGAATGGGCCACCAGCTCGCCGCCCATCACCGAGAATTTCGAGACCATCCCCCTGGTCACCCAGGGCCCTTACGTGTTCCCAGAGTTTCCGGATAGCGACGAGGAGGGGGCATGAACCAGGCCGCTGCGACCCCCGCCCACGCGCACCGGGATGATTTCGGCGCCAAGCTGGGCATGTGGCTGTTCCTGATCACCGAGATGCTGCTGTTCTCGGGGCTGTTCCTGGCCTACGCCTACATGCGGGCCCGCTACCCGGCCGAGTTCCACCACGCCGGCGGCGAGATGAACGCCGTGCTCGGCGTCACCAACACCCTGGTGCTGCTCACCAGCAGCCTGAGCATGGGCCTGGCCATCCTGGCCATCCAGCGCGGGGAGCGCAGCCGGGCGCTGCTGGGCCTGGCGGTCACGATCCTGCTGGGGCTGGTGTTCCTGGGCAACAAGGCCTTCGAATGGACTGCCGAGATCCACCACGGCAACTACCCCGGTTCCAAGCACCTGGCCACCCTGCCCCCCGGCGAGCAGGTGTTCTTCGGCCTCTACTACACCATGACCGGCCTGCATGGCCTGCACGTGCTGGTGGGGATCACCATGCTGACGGTGATGGCGGTGCTGGTGGCCCGGGGCCGGATCAACCAGGACCGCAACGTGATGCTGGAGAACGGCGGCCTCTACTGGCACCTGGTGGACGTGGTCTGGATCTTCCTCCTGCCGCTGTTCTACCTGGCCGCGTGAACCCAGCGGATCCAGTCACCCCAGGCCCTGGCCTGAAGGCCTTCCCGGAGGGAACGAGATGAGCGAGCCTACGAGCCAATCGAGCCAATCGAGCCAATCGAGCCAATTGAGCCATGCGAGCCAAGGGGTCCCAGCGGCGTCCGGCCACGCCGGGCCCGAGTACCGGACCTTCATCGCCGTGTGGGGGGTGCTGGTGGCGCTCACCGCCCTGCTGGTGCTGGTGAGCCGTTCGGGCCAGAACGCCGCGGTCTGGGGGCTGCTGCTCATCACCCCGGTGAAGGCCGCGCTCGTGTTCTACTTCTTCATGCACCTGCGCTACGAAGGGCTGCTGCTGAAGACCGTGATCGGAGTGGCCCTGGTGACGCTGATCATCTTCTTCGCCCTCCTTTTCTCCGACATCGCGTTTCGCTGAGGAGCAGCCATGGGATGGATGACACAGGCACCGCGTTCAGCTGAGGAGCAGCCATGGGTTGGATGACACAGGCCTCCACCGGAGCCCAACGGGCCGACCTGATCTTCTTGTGGGTGCTGGGTATCTCAGTCGTGATCCTGCTGGGCATCACCGCCACGATGATCCTGTTCGTGGTCCGCTACAGCCGCAAGCGGAACCGGCATGCCTCGCAGATCGAGGGCCACGTGGGCCTGGAGATCACCTGGACCCTGGTGCCGCTGGCGGTGTTCCTGGCCATCTTCTACTACGGCTGGACCAACTACGAATACATGGCCAACGCGCCGGCCGATGCCATGGTGGTGCAGGTCACCGGCCGCCAGTGGAACTGGTCCTTCCAGTACCCCAACCAGAAGCAGGCCGGCGTGCTGTATGCCGCTCTCGGCCGGCCGGTGAAACTGGAGGTGCGCAGCCTGGATGTCATCCACGGGTTCTTCATCCCGGCCTTCCGGCTCAAGATCGACGCGGTGCCCGGCAAGCTCAACACCGCCTGGTTCCAGCCCACCCTGGCCGGTACCTACGATATCGAATGCACGGTGATCTGCGGGGTGGACCATTCGTCCATGCTGTCCAAGGTGGTGGTGGTGCCCGAGGCCGAGTTCAGGCGCTGGTACTTCGGGGATGAGAACACGCCGGCGCCCAGCCCCACGGCCCCGCCGGCCGCCCAGGCCGGTCCGGCCGCGCCCCCCACCGCCGAGGCCCTCATGGCCCAGCACGACTGCCGCACCTGCCACTCCATCGATGGCAAGCCCATGGTCGGCCCCACCTTCAAGGGCCTGTTCGGCGCCCGGGTGGAGGTCCGTGCCGGCGGCCGGGTGCGCCCGGCCCTGGTGGACGAGGCGTTCCTGCGCAAGGCCCTGCTGCATCCCGGCGCCCAGCGCCTGAAGGGCTATCCGGACGTGATGCCGGTGGTCGCCCTGAAGCCCGCCGATGTGGAGACCCTGGTCGCCTACCTCAAGGGGCTGCAGTGAAGGCCGGCCCGGAGGCGCCCGATGCCGATGAGCCGTCGGGCCGCTCGCCATCTGGCGACCGGCCAAGCGTACATGATATGCCCGCCAGTCCGCTTGATGGTGATCGGCCAAGCGAACGCGAACTGCCCGCCAGTCCGCTTTCTGGCGATCGGTCAAGCGAACGCGCACTGCCCGCCAGCCCACTTGCTGGTGACCGGCCAAGCGACAGCAAGCCGTCCGGTGGCGTGCCCAGTTGCCGGGACCTGCGCACGCTGACCAAGCTTTCCATCTCTTCCGCCTCGACCCTCACCGCGGCCGCCGGCTATCTGGCCTGCCTGCGCACCGCCCACTGGGGCCTGGTTACGGTGCTGCTGGGCACCCTGCTGCTGGCGCTGGGCGCCAGCGCCCTGAACGAAGTGCAGGAGTCCCGTTTGGACGCCCGGATGCAGCGCACCCGCAACCGGCCCCTGCCGGCCGGACGGATCTCCCGCCTGGCCGGCCTGGCCATCGGTGGCGGGCTGGCCGCGGGCGGCTTCGCCATCCTGCTGGTCTGCCACGGCTGGGCGCCGGCCCTGCTGGGGGGGCTGGCCCTGGTCTGGTACAACGGCCTGTACACGCCGCTCAAGCGGGTGACCGCGTTCGCCATCATCCCCGGGGCCCTCATCGGCTCGCTGCCCCCGGCCATCGGCTGGGCCGCCGCCGGCGGCAGCCTGACCTCGCCGGCCATGCTGTCGCTCTGCCTGCTGTTCTTCCTGTGGCAGGTCCCGCACTTCTGGATGCTCATGCTGCTCCATGACCAGGACTACGGCCGGGCCGACTTCCCCACCCTGTCCCGCTACTTCCAGCCCGAGCAGAGCGCCCGCCTGTCCTTCACCTGGATGGCCGCCACCGCGCTGGCCTGCCCGCTGTTGCCCTGCTTCGGGGCGGTGCGCTCGCTGCCGGCCATGGCGGTGCTGGGGCTGGCGGCCCTGTGGCTGCTGGTCCGGGCCACGGTCCTGCTGCGGCCCCGTCTGGACGGCCCGCTGTTCCGGGCCACCTTCTGGAACATCAACTTGTTCGCCGTGGTGCTGATCCTGCTGGTCAGCCTCGATCCCTTCCTGCCGAGTTGCTGATATGTCTTCATGCCCGGGCGAAGCCCGGACATGAAGTCTAGCTGCTAGTATCCGTTCATGATTCCAGTTCCGAAGGCAGGTCGCTCCGGGATGCCGGCGTGAGGGTTCCGGGTTGGCGCCTGGGACCGCACCGCTATGTCCCCGTGCCTCCGGCCGAGCCGGACGGGTTGGGGGCTGCCGACGCGGGCTGCGCGTGGCACCTGGTGCGCCGGGACGGGGAAGGGCCGCGCTGCCTGCTGCAGCTGTGGGAGGCGCCGCCGGAGCCGGTGCTGGACCAGCTGCGGGAAGCCTTCCTGCAGCGCTTCGGCCGGCCCGAGGCCCTGGATCCGGGCCCCTGCCACCTGGGCTTCGACGGCGCCAGGGCCTGGTTCCTGCAGGAGCTGGGCGGCCTGTCCCTGGATCGCCTGTGGGCCCGGGCCGATGGCGCCGACCGGGTCAGGATCCGGGCCCGGCTGGTCCGGGCCCTGGCCGGAAGTCGGGTGCCCCGGCTGCTGCTGCCCGGGCTGGTGGGGTTCAGCGCCGGCCGGGTCCTGGCGCCCCGGGTGCTGGGCCTGGCCCAGGCGCCCTGGGACGGCGCGGGTCTGCTGGCCCGGCTGGACCAGATGGGCCCGGCCGGGCCCGGGGGCGGTCCCCGGCCCTGGGCCGATCCCCCGGATCTGGCGGATCACGCCTGGCTGCCCCTGGACGGCCGGACCCAGGAACTCACCTACCTGAAGTCCCTGATGTTCGGCCTGGGGGCCGCCCTGCCCATGGAGCGGGTGGTGCTGCTCCAGGGGGAGGCCGGGCTGGGCCACGACCCCATGTGCGACTGGGCGGCGGCCGCCGCCGAAACCGAAGGCCTGTGGGTCACCAGCCTGGAGCTGTTCCCGGGCGAACGGGCCGCATCGCTGCTGGAGCGGCTGCTCCAGTCGCTGCTGTCGGGACTGGAGGCGGGTCTGTATGCGGCGCGCCCGACCGTGGCCCGGGCCCTGGCCGGGCGCGTGGCCAGCTTCGCGTTCCTGGGCGGCGGCCGGCTCGCCCCGGGGGACCGTCCCCTGGTGGCGGCGGAGCGCCATGCCGCCCTGGAGGCCATCGGCTACGCCCAGGCCTGCCATCCCCGACTGGTGGTGCTGCGCGGCCTGGAACGGGCGGCGGAGGAGGTGCCGGAGCTGCTGGAGGACCTGGTGCTGGCCGGGCGCGTGCCCTGGATCCTGGCGGCCGCGGATCCGGGCCGGAACCCGGAGCTGGGCGCCTGCCTGGAGCGGCTGGGGCACCACCCGGTCTCCGCCACGGTCGTGCTCAAGCGCCTGGAGGATGCCGACCTGCTGCAGGTGCTGGAGCGGATCCTGGGTGCCCATGCCCTGCCCGCCGGCTTCCTGGCCCAGTTGGCGGCGGCCTGCCTGGGCAACCCCGGGCTGCTGCGCGCCATCCTGGAGCAGACCCGGGCCCAGGGCCTCCTGGTCTGGCGGGACGGGGCCTGGGGCTGCGGGCCGGACTGGGCCGCGGAACTGGCGGTGGAGCCGGATCTGGTGGCGGGGGTCCTGGATGGCCGGCTGGGCCGGCTGCCGGCGGCGGCCCAGGCGCTGGTGCGCTGCCTGGCCCTGGCCGACGGTCCCCTGGACGCGGCGGGGCTGGGGCAGGTGCTGGACCTGGACGGGGACGGCCTGGAGGCGGCGCTGCGGGCGGCCATGGCCGGCCGGTTGGTCCTGGCGGCGGGCGGGGCGGTGCGCATCGCCGGGCCGCTGGTGCGCAACCTGGTCCTGGATCGCATGTCCGGCCCGGAGCAGGCTTTAGCCGCGCGGCTGCTATTGCGGCTGCTGGTTGCCCAGGGCGGGCGGCCCCTGCTGGCGGTGCGGCTCCAGGCGCTGGCCCAGGACCGGGCCACGGCCCTGGCCCAGGTCCTCCAGTCCATCCCGTTGCTGCCTTCCGGGGGAAACACCGGGCCAGGGGTCGGGCCCGGCGAGGCGGAGCGGGTGGTGCGGGAGGCGCTGGCCCTGGGCCCGGATCCGGGGCAGGAGGCCCGGCTGTGGGAGTTCCTGGCCGGGGCCTGGGAGGACGGGGAGGCGGGTCCCCGGGCGGCCGGAGCCGGGGCCGGGTCGGGGGACGCCGCGTCGCCGGCGCCCTCGGCGGCCCCCGCGCCGGAGGAACCGCCAGCGGCCGCGGCCCTGGCCGCCCTGGACCGGGCGATCCAGGCCCTGGGCGCGCTGGCCGGGTGGAAGGAAGAGGAGCACGCGGCCCGCCTGCACCGGAAGCGGGCCCTGCTGGCGCTGCACCTGCGCCGCCCGGCCGAGGCCCAGGTTTCCCTGGCCACCGCCGCGGCGCTGCTGGCGGACCACCCGTTCCATCCGGAACAGCCGCGGATGCGCCTGGCGACGGGGCGGCTGGCCCGGGCCCAGGGCGATCTGGCCCGGGCCATGGTGGTCCTGGACCAGGGCCTGGACCTGTCGCGCCGCCTGGGCGCCGACCCGGGCCATCCGGACCAGGCGGCCCTGCTCCTGGAGCTGAGCCTGGCCCGGGGCGAGGCGGCCCTGGGCCCGGAGGCGCTGGCGGTCCTGGAGGGGCTGCGCGATGAGGCCGAGCGGGCCAACGACACGTGGCTGCTGGCCCGGGTCCTGGACGGCCTGGGCCAGGTGCGCGCGGGCCTGGGCCAGACCGGGCAGGCCTGCGCGGACCTGGCCAGGGCCCTGGGCCTGGCCGGATCCATGGGCCGGCCCAGGCTGCAGGCGGCCTGCGCCCTGCGGTTGGGGATCTGCCAGAGCTGGCGGCAGCTGCTGGGGCCGGCCCTGGACCATCTGGCCCAGGCCCTGGTCGGCTTCGAGCGACTGGGGGATCGGGCCGGCGCGGCCCGGGCCCGGATCTGGCAGGCCCGGAACCAGGCCGCCCTGGGCGACCACGGCCTGGCGGAGCTGCTGCTGCTGCGGGGCGCGGACACCGCCACGGGCCTGCTCCGTCCGGGCGAACATGCCGAGCGGGCGCTCCTGGACGCGGAACTGGCCGGGTTCCGGGACCACTGGGGCGAAGCCCGGCGCCACTACCAGTCGGCCGCCAATCGGTTCGCCCACGCCGGCATGGTATGGGGCGAGCGGCTGGCCCTGCTGCGCTGCATCCAGGCGGAGGCCCAGGAACTGGCCGACACCCGCCCCGGGGAACTGCAACTGGCCTGGGGCCGCCTGGAGCAGCTGCGGGCGGCCGTGGTGCAGGCCGGCTCCCCCTGGCTGGAGCTGGAGTGGCGGCGTGCCCTCGCTCATCTGCTCACCGCCGGCGGCCTGGGCGCGGCCAGGCCGGAACCGACGCTGCTGGCCTGGAGCCAGGTCCTGGAGGGGGCCCTGCAGCTCCAGTTCCCGGCCCTGGCCCTGGAGGCCGCCGCCCGCGGCTCCGAGCTGCTGCTGGGACTCGGGGACCGGCCGGGGGCCCGGTCCCGGATCCAGGACGCGCTGCCCGCGGCCCTGGAACTGTGGGCGCACCTGCCCGAGGGCGCCGGGCCGGCCTTCCTGGTGCGGAGCGATATCCACGGGTTCCGCCAGGCGGCGGCCAAAGCCGGAGCGCCGGTCGCCTGGCCGGATCCCGGGGCCGGCCAGGAACTGGACCCGGCCACCGGACGCCGTCCGGAATGTTGAAGATTGTATTAGCAATCCATGGTATCTTGAATCCGGATTCGGACGCTCCCCTGGGATCCCTCCGAATCCGTATGAATGCCTTTGCATAGATCCAGGCCGCGCAGCGGGAACCCGGTCCATCCAGCCGGGCCGGGTGGTTCCCAGGGCCCCAGGAATCATATATCCTTCCAGAAGGATGCCCGGGCCCGCTCAGCGGGGGCACCCCTCCACGGAAGTTGCTGGGGATCTTATCATTCGAGCTAGGGAGTCCATTGCCGTTCATGCGTATCGTCCGTACCATCCCCGAATTGCGCGTCGCCCTCAAGACTGCCCGTGACAGCGGCCAGAGCATCGGCTTCGTCCCCACCATGGGTTTCCTCCACGAAGGGCATGCCGCTTTGATCCGCCAGAGCACGGCCCGCTGCGACGTCACCGTCGTATCGGTGTTCGTGAACCCCACCCAGTTCGGCCCCAGCGAAGACCTGGCCAAGTACCCCAGGGACCTGGAGCGGGACCAGAACCTGTGCCTGCGGCTGGGGGTGGCGATCCTGTTCATCCCCGAGGCGACCGAGATCTACCCCACCGGCTTCGCCACCTCCATTTCGGTGGGTCCCATCGGCGACGCCCTGTGCGGGCAGTTCCGGCCCGGGCACTTCCGCGGCGTGGCCACGGTGGTCACCAAGCTGTTCAACCTGGTGCAGCCCGATCTGGCCTTCTTCGGCCAGAAGGATCTGCAGCAGACCTCGGTGCTGCGCCGGGTGGTGAAGGACCTGAACCTGGCGGTGGACATCCTGGTGGTGCCCACGGTGCGGGAAGCCGACGGGCTGGCCCTGAGCTCGCGCAACGCCTACCTGGACCCCGGCCAGCGGCAGCGGGCGCTGGGCCTCAGCCGCGGCCTGCTGGCCGCGGAGCGGCAGTTCCAGGGCGGGGAGCGGGATGCCGCCACCCTGGTGGCCACGGTCCGGGCCGAGCTGGCGGAAGTGGACACGATCCAGTACTGCGAGGCGGTGGACCCGCTGACCATGGACACCCTGGCCGGCCCCATCACCCGGCCCTCGGCCCTGTGCGTGGCCGTGCTGCTGGGCCCCACCCGGCTGATCGACAACGTCCTGCTGGCGCCCAACGGCGCCGACGCCCAGTTCATCAGCCACATGGATTCCGACAGCGATTAGTCGCGGGCAGTCCGGCTATACTTGACCCTGGCCGGGACCCACGATGGGCCTGGACCGGAGGCCACACCATGCTGCGTCAATTCCTGCTGGGCAAGATCCACCGCTGTGTCGTCACCCGCGCCGATCTGGACTACATGGGTTCCATCACCATCGATCCCGTGCTCATCGAAGCCGCCGGCTTCCTGGAAAACGAGAAGATCGATATCTACGACATCACCAACGGCTCCCGGATCAGCACCTACGTGATCCCCGGGGAGCCCGGGGCGGGGGAGATCGGCATCAACGGGGCCGCCGCGCACCACGTGCAGGCCGGCGACCTGGTGATCCTGGCCGCCTACGGCTGGATGACCACCGAGGAGGCTGCCGAGCGGCGACCCCGGGTGGTGTTCGTGGACGCCCAGAACCGCCCGCTGGCCACCGCCGACCGGGAGCGCACGCCGGCCGTGCACGCCTGAGTCCGGCGCTGCCCGCGGCCGCGCCGGGAAAGGGGTTGGAGCCCGTGGCTCATCTTTCTGCGGGGGACTGGGGGCCTGTGGCGTCGTGCAGGGGCTGGGCGTCGTTGGCCTCGTTCCCACCCTGCGGGCCATCCTCGTTCTCCCTGAACAGCGCCCAGTAGGGGGCATAGATGTACCGGCGGTTCCGCTTCTGGCCGGTGACTTCCTTGAGCAGCCCCAGGGCGGCGAGAGACTGGATCAGGGCGTTGGCGTTGGGGGTGCTGAGGCCCGTAAGCTTTTCCACGCTGGTGCCCGTCACCACGGGGACGTTATAGAGGTTCTCCAGGAGCTTAAGGCCCCGGTCGGTGCGCTTGCCCAGGTTGGCGACGATCAATTCCCGGTGCTGCTCCCGCATCTGCATGATGCGACGGGCCGTGCCGGTGGCCTCCAGGGAGACCTCGTGCACCCCTTGGAGGAAAAACGTGAGCCAAGGCTCCCAGGCACCCGAGTCCCGGATGGCCTGAAGCCGGTTGTTGTATTCGGTCTTGTAGCGTTTGAAGTAGTGGGACAGGTACAGCAGAGGCCGGCGAAGGATGCCCCGCTCGCAAAGGAGGAAGGTAATGAGTAGGCGGCCCACCCGTCCGTTGCCGTCCAGGAAGGGGTGGATGGTCTCGAACTGGGCGTGGGCCAACGCCAGGTGGATCAGGTCGGGCAAGGGGGCTTCGTCATGCAGGAACTTCTCGAAGTTGTCCAGGGCCTCCCACATCTCATCTGGAGGTGGGGGCACGAACCGGGCGCGCGCCAGGGGCTCGCCTCCCACTTAATTACGTTTGGCCCATGGAAACGTAACTTGTGAGTGGCGACCAAGCCCCCTTGGTTTCGGGACTGAAATAAGGCTCCCCCCGGCCACGCCATGCTGCGTCAATTCCTGCTGGGCAAGATCCACCGCTGTGTCGTCACCTGCGCGCTTCTGCTCGTGCTGGGTTACGGCGTTGGATCTCCGCCAGCAGGTGGCCGGGGGGGTGGCGAGGGGGTCAGACCTGGGTGCCTCTTGCGTGAGGGGTGAGAAGGGCGCATCATATCAGCGGGCGGTTCGGGGCTACCAAGGATCGTTTATCCGGCAGGTTGAGGAGATGCCCCTCAAGATAGCTGGTTCCGTCCTTCAAATTCGCCCACGGCCGTCTGGTTGTGGGCGTTCTCTTTCAGGTGGGAAGCCACGGCGTTGATGTGGTCCTTAAAGAAGGTGACCACGTTGAAGGCTGCTCCGCCCTGGCGGGTGCTGGTGTGCAGTTCCGCGATGTAGGCGTAGGCCTCCCGGTTGGAGAGCCGCTTGACGAACATGACGCGGGGGCCCTGGTCCCCGCGTCGGGGGGAGAGAAGCAACGCCTGGTCGTAGCTGTTGGCCAAATCTGGGAGGTTCTCCCAGTCGTCCAGGGTGACATTAGGGTGCCTCCTCTGGACGTGGAGTGCCGTGCTTGAGAGGGTAAACTCTGGCGCCCCCACGGGGATGGGCCCATGGAGAACCCTGGCCAGGTCTTGGGCCTTGGCCTGGTTTGTGATGTTGAAGGTGACCTTGAGCCCGGCGCGCTTGCCAGCCTGGGTATCCGCCACGAATTTCCGGACGGCCTTCCCTGTGCTGATGAACTGGCCTCCGTTGGACTCGCCTTTGGCGTCATGGCTCCCTTTGGGAGCGTGATTCTGGCTCTTGGTCATGGGCCGGCCCAGGGCCTCCAGAATACTAGGCTTCATGTCCGGGCTCTGCCCGGGCATGAAGTGGGGGTGTGGGGGGACGGAGAGCGAGCAACGCGAGCGCGCGGTCCCCCCACGGACATATCAGTGTAGTAAGGGGTCACCCTCGAGCCCGTGCTCATCGAAGCCGCCGGCTTCCTGGAAAACGAGAAGATCGATATCTACGACATCACCAACGGCTCCCGGATCAGCACCTACGTGATCCCCGGGGAGCCCGGGTCGGGGGAGATCGGCAGCAACGGCGCCGCCGCGCACCACGTGCAGGCCGGGGACCTGGTGATCCTGGCCGCCTACGGCTGGATGACCACCGAGGAGGCTGCCGAGCGGCGTCCCCGGGTGGTGTTCGTGGACGCCCAGAACCGCCCGCTGGCCACCGCCGACCGAGAGCGCACGCCGGCCGTGCACGCCTGAGTCCGGCGCTGCCCGCGCCCGGCGCCCCCGTCCTGCCCGCCGCAGGCCGGGGGCGCCGGCTGTTCAGCCCACCGGCAGCGCCTCAGGGCTTCTCGGACGGCACCTGGGGTGTGGTCGCCAGGCTGGTCCAGGCGATGCCGATGCTGTTGGTCAGGCGCCAGTGGGGCCGCAGGGCTCCGGTCCGGATGTCCATGGACAGGGGCAGCGCCAGGTAGCGGGGCGGCTCTCCGGGCGCGTCGAACTGCATCAGCATCAGGTCCCAGGTGCCGCGCGGGATGTAGTCGTGTGGCACCCAGCGCCGCCGGGCGACCGGGATCCGGAACACGGGCAGGGTGGCGCCGCCGTCCGCCCCCAGGGAGACCTGGATCACCGCCGAGCCGAGTCCGTCGGGACCGTTCCAGCGGGACCAGGGGCCGGCCCAGACCCGCACCCGGGTGTTCGGGGGCGCCTGGTGGATCGCCAGTCTCACCACCAGGGACGCCGAAGTCTGGGTGGCCGGCTGCTCCCACCGGATCCAGGCACCCAGGCTGAGCAGCAGCAGGCTGACCCACAGCACGTAGGCCCAGCGCCGCCGGTAGTGGATGCTGCGCGCGCCTGCGCCGGGAAAGGGGGTGGAGCCCATGGCTGGTCTTCCTTGTGGCGCCATGCGGGCGCCCAGCCAGGATGGCCGAATTTCCCGGCCGGGGCGAGTCCCGGTTACCGTCCGTGGCCCCGGGTGGCCGGTCTGAGCTCCAAGTTTCCCTTCCAATAATTTGTTAGACTTGGTAAAAATGGGTATGCTCCCGCTCTGGTACGGCCGGGGGCGACTGGGGGATCGCGGGTGGCGGTCCGGCCGAGTTTTAGAGAGGTAACAGCCATGGAAGTCAGACGGTCCCTCGTGGTCAATGCGACCCCGCTGGAGACGCGTATTGCCCTGCTGGAAAACGGGCAACTATGCGAGCTTTTCATCGAGCGCAGCACCCAGGCCAGCCAGGTGGGCGATGTCTACAAGGGCAAGGTGGCCAAGCTGCTGCAGGGCATGCAAAGCGCGTTCGTGGCCATCGGCGGGGCCAAGGACGGCTTTCTGTACCTGGACGAGCCCGAGGCGCACCGGCTGCCCAGTGAAGAGGTGGCCGAGGAGGAGGACGTCGACGCCGCGGTCCTGGAGTTCCCGCAGGCGCCGGTGCCGCTGCCGCCGGTGCGGGAGGGCGAGGAAATCCTCGTGCAGGTGGTGAAGGATCCCATCGGCAGCAAGGGGCCCCGGCTGTCCCGGCACATCAGCTTCCCGGGCCGGTTCCTGGTGTTCATGCCGGGCATCGAGCATGTGGGCATCTCCCGGAAGATCGTCAACCCCCAGGAACGGGAGCGGCTGCGCACCCTGATCAAGGGCCACGCCCAGCCCGGGGAGGGCTTCATCGTCCGCACCGCGGCCATCGGCGAAAAGGACGAGGATCTGGTGAACGACGTGGCCTACCTGCGCGAGCTGTGGGCCGACCTGCAGGGCCGCTGCCAGCAGCTGCATGCTCCGAGCCTGGTCTGGAAGGACTTCGGGCTGCTGCAGAAGGTGCTGCGGGACCTGTTCCGGGAGGAGGTGGCCAGCTTCTGGGTGGACCGGGACGATACCTACCGGGAAGTGGTGGAATTCGTCACCCGACTGCATCCGGAGTGGGCCGGCCGGGTCAAGCACTTCACCAGCGATCTGCCCATCTTCGAGGCCTTCGCCATCGAGAAGGAGATCGACAGCGCGCACCAGGCCAAGGTGTTCCTCAAGCACGGCGGCAGCATCGTCATCAACCAGACCGAGGCGCTGGTGAGCGTGGACGTGAACACCGGCAAGTTCGTGGGCAAGAAGGATCTGGAGGAAACGGTCTTCCTCACCAACGTGGAGGCGGTGCCGGAGGTGGTGCGCCAGCTGCGCCTGCGCAACCTGGGCGGGATCATCGTCATCGATTTCATCGACATGATGGATCCCCAGCACCGGGAGTGCGTCATGAAGCGGCTGCAGGAGGAACTGGAGCGGGACCGCAACCACGCCCGGGCGGTGGAGATCAGCGACTTCGGCCTGGTGGAGATGACCCGCAAGCGCACCGGCCCCAGCCTGGAGCGCACGCTCACGGCCGCCTGCCCCCACTGCGGTGGCTCCGGTCGCCGGCTCAGCTCCGAAACCGTGGTGCTGGGGGTGTACCGGGAGATGGCCCGTCTGGGCGAGCGGCTGCGAGGCGCCCAGGTGCGGCTCACCCTGCATCCGGAACTGCGCGGCGCGCTGCAGCCGGAGACCCGCGAGGGGGTCAACCAGCTGGGCCGGGCCCTGGGCGCCCAGGTGCTGTGGGTGGACCGGGCCGACGGGCCGGTCCATGAGATCGGCATTGACGTGATTCCTTCATGATTTTTGCTTACTGAGCTGGCCCCTTCCCGGGGCGATGCCCTATACAATGGGTCCAGGAGTCTGCATGACCGAAACCCGGCGCGGTGACCTGAAGGACGATGTCTTTCTGCGCATGGCGGAAACCCTCAGCCGCCTGGGCACTTGCTGCCGGCTGAAGGTGGGCTGCATCCTGCTGCGGCCGGACGGGGGGATCGCCTCCGGCGGCTACAACGGCGCCCTGCCGGGCATGCCCCACTGCACCCCGGAGACCTGCGGCGCCGGCCAGCGCTGCCTGCACACCAGCCACGCCGAAGAGAACGCCCTGGGCTTCTGCGACGGGCCGGTGGCCACCGCCTACGTGACCGATGAGCCCTGCCTCACCTGCACCCGTTCCCTGGTGCGGCGCGGGGTGCGGCGGGTGGTGTTCCTGCGCCCCTACACCAGCATGGGCGAGCAGGAGCGGCTGGAGCGGGCGGCCATCTTGGCCCATTTCGGTGTGCAGTGGGTCCATTTCCCGCTGCACCTGGAATGAAGCGTCCGTTCGCGACGTCGGTTGTTGGACGTACGATTCTTGCTCGCACCTGGACGGGAGTTCGTAAATGAAGAACAAGGCGAATGGTTTCACCCTGATCGAACTGCTGCTAGTGCTGGCCATCATCGGGATCATCTCGGGCATCGCCATCCCCAGCTTCATGGGCCAGCGCAAGCGGGCCCGGCGCATCGGCGACGCCCAGTCCAACGCCCAGATCCTGCGCATGGCGCTGGAGACCTACAAGGCGGACAACGGCGTGTACGGGAAGGGCCCGTACAACTGGACGGCCGCTGGTGGACCCGACACCGCCGCCCAGGGCCTGCTGCCCGGCACGACCCTGTCGGGCACCCAGATGAACTATGCCCTCGCGGTGAGCGCCGGCGGGCTCACCTACAACCTGGTGGTGCGCGATCCGATGACGAACAACGCCAGCGTGTTCACCATCAACCAGATGGGCAGCGGCCAGGTCCTGAACAACTACTGATCCCTCCAGGAGTCCCGCCCATGAACCTTCCGGGCAAATTGGTGGCCAGCCTCATGGGCACCTGTCTGGTATACGCGGTGGGGGTCGAAGTGGCCCAGACCGCGCCGCGGGCGGCGCTCCCGGCCGGCGCGGCCCGGGTCTCCTTCGCGGATCTGGGCCGGGCCCTGCCGGTCGACCCCGAGCGGGCGCGCCCCGGCGACTACCTGCGGGCCGTGCCACGGGCGGTCCTGGGCCGGGACCAGCAGCGGGTGCTGCTGCAGGGCTTCATGATCCCCACCCGGGTGGAGGACAAGGGAGTGCGGGAGTTCCTGCTGGTGCGCAACCAGGCCAGCTGCTGCTTCGGGTTTCCGCTCCAGGTCACCGATATGGTGGTGGTGCGCATGACCGCCCGGCCCACCGCCTCGCTCATGGACCATACCCTGGTGGTGGTGGGCCGGCTGCACGTGCAGGAGCACTGGAGTGGCGCCTGCCTGGGTTCCCTTTACCAGTTGGACGGGGAAAGCGTGACCACCGAGTCGCCGGCCCTGCCCCTGGCGGCTCCGGCCCGGGGGCTGGAGTAGCGGCTGATATCCACCCGTGGGGGGCCGCCCGCTCGCGCTGCTCGTTCTGAAGCCACGCATGCGAAGGTACGCCCGGGCGGAGCCGGGACATCTAGCGGATGGCGGAGGTGTCGGCCTGGAGCTGCTTTTCCACGTCGGCCTTTGCCTTCTGGAAGGTGGCCTCGCCCACCTGCTTTTCCGAGACCAGCTGATACCCGTCGTAGGTGGCCTCCATGGCGCCCCCGCCTTGCAGCGGCTTGATGTAGGTGCTCCTGGCGCCCTCGCCGTAGCCGATGCTGGCGTCCTTGGCGCGCTCGGTGGCGTTCTTGGTGTATACAGTCCACCACACCCCGCCGGGAGCCAGGTAGGTGTTCACCGCCAGGTCCTTGGCCGGTTCGGCCCGGTAGGCGTGCGGTTCCGCCCCGAAGGCGTCGGTGGCCAGGGTGTGGTAGCGGAACGGCGCCTTGGGGGTGCAGGACTCGAAGAAGGCGGCGTCGAAGGGGCCGCGCCGGTTGAGGATCCGGGCCACGCCGCCGCGCAGGCCCAGCAGGCTGACCGTGGCCGTGCGTGGCATGGGGTCCGTGGCCTCGGAAAAGCCTGGGCCGGCCATGAGCAGGGTCACCTTGCACTCCCAGGGGTCGAGGTTGAAGCCGTGCACGCCCTGGAGCTGGAAGCCGTTGGCCACGTTATGGAAGCGCTCGCCGTGGTCCGAGAACAGCACGCGCACCGCACCCTGGTATTGGGAATCCTTGGCCAGGCCGTTCCAGATGGGGCGCCAGGCGTCGAGGATGCCCTCCTGGCGGATCTGATAGCCCCGGAATGGGTTGGTCCGCGGATCCTGGTTCAGCACATCGCGCCGGGTCACCTGGGAGATGTCGGACAGGGGCTGGTAGGCCTTGGGGCTGAGGCTCCACCAGCGGCCGGTCCGGGCCAGCTCCTGGCGGTTCAGGAAGATGGGCTGGTGGGCCAGGCAGGTGTGGAACATCACCCAGCCGCTGCCCCGGCCCAGGCGCAGCGCTTCGCGCAGGCCGGCGTCCAGGGGCGCCCAGGGGTTGGTGGTGGGGAACGGCTTGAGCAGGTTCTCCCACACGGCGTAGAGCGGGAAGCTCACCGCCAGATTGGAATTCACGAAGTTCTCCCAGCCGGTGGCCGGCATGAGCACATCATCCAGATCCATGTGCCGTCCGGCCAGGCCGATGGTGCCGCCGTCGTCGATGTAGAACCGGGGCGCCCAGCCCTGGACCGTGGCCTTGCGCAGCAGCACCAGGTTGTGCGGGCGCTGGAATTCCTCCAGGGATGGGGCCGCGTGGCCGATGGTGTAGTCCATGGCGTCACCCCCCCACAGCACATGCCACAGCAGGCGGGTGGCCGGGATGACCGTGTAGCCGTTGGCGTAGCGGATCCCCTGGTAGCCGTCCGAATGGGGCAGGAAGGTGTCCTGGCGCAGCCCGTCGATGCCCAGCATGAGCACCCGGCAGGGCTGGCTGCCGCCGCGGGCCTCGGGCTTGGGGCGGGGCAGGTTCTGGGGCACCAGGGCCAGGCTGGTCCATAGCACCACCCAAAGGACCAGCAGTCCGCCCCGGCGGCCCGGCTTGGCCTGGGCATGGCTGCGGAGCCAGTGGCAAGGATAGCTCAGGGCCAGCACCCCCAGCAGCGGGAACAGCACGAAGAAGGGCAGCATCCGCAGCCCGGGCAGCACCCAGAAGGCGGTGGGCACCTGCCACCAGAGCACCAGGTGGGCCCACAGCAGGGCGGACAGCCCGAGGCCCAGGGCCTCGCCGCCCCGCCAGTCGCGCAGCAGGGCTGGCCGGACCAGGGTGGCGGGCAGGATGCTGGTGATCCAGGCCAGAACCCCGGCCCCGAAGTACAGCGGCAGCAGCATGGTCAGCCCGAACTGCACGCCGAACCGGCGGATCGGCCTCAGGGTGAAGGCGTCGGCGATGAAGCCGGAGATGCCGCCCGTATCGGTCTTGAAGTGCAGGTAGGTCAGGGCGGCCAGCCCCAGCAGGAACAGCGGCCCCACCAGCAGGAAACCGAGCAGACGGGTGGGGCTGACGGTGTGCCGGGATGTCATCTTTCAGGTCTCCGTGCGCAAAAACAAGGGAGGGGTCGCACCCCTCCCTTGTGGTCCTGCTCTCAGGATAGCGTCCCTACTCGACGGCGGCGGCCTTCTTATAGGTGGTGGAGTTATTGATGGCACCATGCATAAGAACGGCGCCGCCGATGAATCCAGGTAAGGCCGACGTGGGATATGCGCCCGAAAGTTGGACTTGGCCAACCGACCCCACCCCCATACCCGCGATGAACCCACTAGCGGTGGGGTAGATGTTCTTGGCTACGCTCATAGCGCCATAAGCAGCGCTCTCGCCATTCCAGGGGTTCTTGTCCTTGGTGTGTCCCTTTTGGATGTAGCTGGCCACCGCGCTCATGGCAGCAGAAGCCGCAGTACCGCCTTCCCGAGCCTTGTCCCACTGGGAAATGCCGTCGGCGATGATGCCGTCCAGATTGCCAATGGCCGCCTTGTCACGGGCCCGGGCGCGTTGGCCGAGCAGCGCAGGGATGGCGATAGCGCTGATGATGCCGATGATGGCCAGCACCAGCAGCAGTTCGATAAGGGTGAAGCCTGATTGCTTCTTCATACGTTCTCCTTGTATGGGACCGGCCCCAAAGCAAGCAATTGAAGTACCATGACCTGGCGGGACGGAATAGATGACTCTCACCATAGCCTTTTGGGAGGGATTCTGGGAAGGGGAATCAATTAAAAGGATGGATTCCTCCCGATGACCCGATGGTGGTGCCGTATTGCGTCAGTTGGCCTGACGCAGCACGGCAGCCTGCCCTGTGCCTGCCGGCCATGGTCAATTGTCCAGATATCGACTAGGATCCAAGTTTATGTGGCAATTACAGAAGAGGCTCGGTGGCTATCTGAAGAATCCGGAGCAGCGGGCCCGGGCCTTCCCTTTGGTCGCAGCCTTCTGTCTGCTGGCGGGGGCGGCGGGGGCATGGCTGCTCCTTCTGACGATGGGGCACGCGGTCGCGTGGGACGAGGTCGAGTTCTTCCGGGCCACGGACTGGGTGAGGCAGGGGCTGGTGCCCTACCGGGATTTCTGGGAACACCATTTCCCGCTGCAGTGGCTGCTCATGGCGCTGCCCAGCCGCTGGGCCAGGGGGGGCGGGACCGGGGCCATCATCTTCATGCGCTGGGCCCAGGTGCCCTTCTGGCTCCTGACCGGCAGGGCGCTCTACCTCTGGATGAAGCCTGCCGCCACAGCGGCCTGGGTGCGGGTGCTGGTCCTGGGCCTGCTGTTTTCCTGCGCCTTCTTCTCCATCACGGCCATCGAATACCGCCAGGAAACCCTCAGCTCCTGCTTCTTCCTCTGCGCCCTGCTGATCCTGGACCGGTCCGCGGCCGAGGCGCGGACGCGCCTCGCCGGCGGCTGTTTGCTGGGTTTGTCGGTCCTGGCCAACATGCGCATGGGGCCTCTGGCCGTCCTGGCCGGGGCCCTTTACCTGGCGACCGGGGCCAACGGCAAGGGCTGGGGCTGGAATCCCCGCGCCCTGTGGACCCTGGCGGGCGGCGCGGCCACGGGGCTCCTGGCCGTGGCCGGGATGCTGGTCACGGGATCCCTGGGCGCGTTCTGGCGGGATTGCGTGTCCGAGAACCGAATGGCCAACCTCATGGGGGTGTACAGCAAGGACCTTCTGCATGTGCTTGCCCTGCCCCTGGCCTGGCCCGATCTGCCGGCGCTGCTGTTCGGAGCCCTGGCCCTGCGGGGGCTTTGGCTGGCCCTGGCTCAGCTCAAGGCAGGAGGGCCGGCCCAGCGGACAGCCATTCTCGTCCTGTTCCAGTTCGTTCAACTGGTCCGCATGCCGTCGACATATCTTTATTATTTTCAAATGGTGATGTTGTCTGCATGCCCATTGGTGGCGCTGGCCTTGACCGATTGGGATGCCCACCGGCCAGGTCCGAGCCAAGTCGGCTGGCGCTGTGGGGCGGCCGGGGGGATTCTCCTGCTGGCCCTGCTGGATGCGTTCGTCTGCTATGACCTTCCGGGCAATCAGGCCACCCTGAAATATCAGAATTACATCATGAACCAGATCAACGAAAGGACTCAGGCTGGGGATAAGGTTTGGGACACCTGTGGATACGCCTTCCGTCGCCAGGCCTCTTTCTCTCGATGGTTCATTCCTGCTCATATCCGCCTGGCGATCCGCAAAGGACTCCTGGCCGCCTACACCCCGGCCCAGATGCGGGCCGATCCCCCGGCTGCGGTCCTCGTGACCGGACGCACTTATAGCTACTTGGTCGAGCACCCTGATCTGCGCTGGTACCTGGTCACCCACTATCTGCCGGTGGACCTCAATCTCTGGATGCCAGGCCTGACCACGGTCGTGGGAGCCGGCCAGGGCCCCCTGACCTGGACCGTGCCTGCCTCCGGACGCTACCGGATCTACGCTTCGGAAGCCCTGCTCCGGCATCCCTGGTTCAGGGACCCCGTGGCTTGCGCCTTCGCCACTGGCCCCGGCGCCAGGGCGCTGGAAGTGCCGCTGGACCGGATTCCCGATCAAGTGGATGCCACCATTCTATGGCATCGTAATGGCATACCTGTCGTGCCCGCCGGCGAAACCCTGCTGCTGAACCGGGGGGATCTCCTGGTCGCCTCCTCCGCTGCTTCCACGCCCAGGGGCGTGTTCCTGGTCCCGGCGGGCACCCAACTGCTGTTCCACGTGCCTATGGCCAATGCCCCGGCCTTCGATCCCGACCTGTTTCCTCCGGGCATGGCCTGGATCCAGGATCTTTTCTAGACGACCCACCTTGCAGCCTTCTCCGGGAGCGTGCCGTGAGCGACCTGACCTACATTGAGACTTACCTGAAGGAAACCGCCGAGATCGGCAGGACCCTGGACCGGGCCGGCGTGGCCTCGGCCATCGGCCTGCTGAGGGACCTGCGCCGGGAGGGAGGGCGCCTGTTCATCCTCGGGGTGGGGGGGAGCGCCGGCAACGCCTCCCATGCGGTGAACGATTTCCGGAAGATCGCCGGGATCGAATGCTATGCGCCCACCGACAATGTCAGCGAACTGACGGCCTGGACCAACGACGTGGGCTGGGAGGTGGTGTTCCAGCGCTGGCTCCAGACGTCCCACGTGGGCCCCAGGGATGCGGTGATGGTGTTCTCGGTGGGAGGCGGCTCGGCCACCACCTCCCGCAATCTGGTGCTGGCCATGGAGGGGGCCAAGGAAGCCGGCGCCCGGATCATCGCGATCGTGAGCCGGGACGGCGGGCGGGCGAAGGAGCTGGGCGATGCGGTGATCCTGGTCCCGGTCGTGGCCCAGGCACGGATCACCCCCCACGCCGAAGGCTGGCAGGGCATCCTGTGGCATCTCCTGGTGAACGCCGTTGTCGAGGCCTGAAGGGCGCCCGGCGCTGTTCCTGGACCGGGACGGGGTCCTGAACGAGCTGGTGTTCTACGCCGACAGCAACGAATGGGAATCCCCCAGGACGCTGGCCGATCTCCGGATCCGGCCCCAGGTGGCGCCGGCGCTGAGGACCCTGGCGGCGGCGGGATGGCCGCTTTTCCTGGTGTCCAACCAGCCCAGCTTCGCCAAGGGCAAGACCAGCCTGGAGGCGCTGCGGGCCGTGCACGACGCTCTGCAACAGCAGCTGCTCCGGGACGGGGTCACCCTGGCCGGGGTGTACTACTGCTACCACCATCCCCAGGGGCGGGTCCCGGGCTATTCCGGGCCCTGTGCCTGCCGGAAGCCGAGCCCTTTCTTCCTGAACCAGGCGGCCAGCAGCTTCGGGCTGGACCTGAAGGCGTCCTGGATGGTCGGGGACCAGGACCTGGATCTGATTTGTGCCCGGAACGCGGGATGCCGGAGCCTGCTGATCCCCTGCGAGGCCTCGGCAGGCAAGCGGGGCACCGTCGAGCCGGACGCCTGCATCACTGATCTGTCCCTGCTTCCAGGGGTAGTCCTATCCTCTTCTTTCCATTACCTTTAAAGCCAAGGAGCGGCTGTGACGCGGGATTCCCAGATTCTTTTGTATGCGGATGGCGCCGTCCTGGCGGAGATGGTCGCGGCCCGGGAAAAGGGGCTGGTGAAGGGCTTCACCACCAATCCCACGCTCATGCGCAAGGCGGGGATCACGGATTATGCCGCCTTTGCCCGGGAGGCCCTGGCGGCCATTCCGGATCTGCCCATCTGCTTCGAGGTGTTCGCCGACGCGTTCCCGGAAATGGAACAACAGGCCAGGCTCATCGCCAGCTGGGGCGACAATGTGTTCGTGAAGATCCCCATTACCAATACTCGTGGCGAATCCGCTCTCGCACTTGTTAGCTTGCTTGCCGAGGCGGGGGTGAAGGTCAACGTGACCGCCATTCTAACTCTGGAGCAGGTGGAAGGGGCTGCACGGGTCTTGCGCGCAGATGTCCCTTCAATCGTTTCGGTGTTCGCAGGGCGCATCGCCGATACGGGCAGAGATCCCCAGCCGGTCGTGCGCAAAGCGGTGGAACGGCTCAAGCCGCTACCCCAGTCCCGACTCCTTTGGGCCAGCACGCGGGAGCTGCTGAACCTGTTCCAGGCCGAGGCCTGTGGTTGCCATATCATCACGGTGCCCCCCGAGATCCTGAAGAAATTAGACCTGAAAAACATGCCGCTGGATGCCCTGTCCCTGGATACGGTCCGGATGTTCCATCGTGATGCCCTTTCCGCTGGGTTTTCGCTATGATCGCCACGCGCACGCCCTTCCGGGTCACGCTTGGCGGTGGTGGAACCGATCTGCCTTCCTACTACCGTGAGAATGGTGGTTTCATTTTTGCCATGGGGCTGGACAAGTATATGTATGTGATTGTCAACCGGCCCGTGATGGGGACGGCCATCCGGCTGCATTATTCCCAGTCAGAGGTGGTGGAGCATGTCAGCCAGCTCCGGCACGAACTGGCCCGGGAGGCACTTCGTCTGCACGGCATCGAAAACCAGTTCGAGATTGCCTCCATCGCCGATATTCCGGCCGGGACCGGCCTGGGGTCGTCCAGCAGCTACCTGGTGGGGTTGCTCAACGCCCTGCACAGCTATCGCCGGGAATACATCTCCCTGCAGGCGCTTGCGGAGGAGGCCTGCCATATCGAACTGGATATCCTCAAGGAGGGTATCGGCAAGCAGGATCAGTACATGGCAGCCTTCGGTGGACTGACCATGCTCGATATCGCTCCCTCTGGGCAGGTCAAGGTCCGCCAAGTTAGCATTTCCAGCGGATCGGTAGCGGAGTTCGTCGCCAACACGCATATCTACTACACCGGGACCCAGCGTGGCGCCCAGGAGGTCCTGGCTGACCAGGACCAGGCCATGGCAAAAGCGGAATCGCCCGATCACGCGCGGGTGGCAGAAAGCCTGCATGCCATCAAGGACCTGGGATACCGCATCCTGGAGGCCATCGAAGGCGGGAACTTCGACCGCTGGGGGCTGCTGCTGGACGAGCACTGGCAGAACAAGAAGAGGCTCTCCAACAAGATCAGTCTTGGCAAGGTGGATGAGATATACCGGGAGGTCAAGGCCAGCCACCACGTTCTCGGCGGCAAGATCATTGGAGCCGGTGGCGGCGGGTTCCTGATGCTTTATTGCCACCGGAATCATGCTGCGCTCGAGCGCTACATGGCCAGCCACGGGATGCCGCGGTTGCACTACACGATCGACCCGGAGGGGACCAAGGTGGTCACGCATCTCGGGGCGGGAGCCACCTGGGAAGCCATGCAGGATACCGGCAAGGTCATCCTATGAGCGGGACCATCGGCATCCTCGGCGGGGGGATCTCCGGGATCGCTCTGGCGGCCCACCTGCGGGTCCCATGCGAAGTGCTCGAGGCGGAACCCATGCCTGGAGGGCTTTGCGCTTCGCTGCAGGAGGCGGGCTTTACCTTCGACGTGGCTGGTCCGCACATCCTATTCTCCAAGAACCAGGAGGTGCTTGGGCGGATGATCGAATCCCTGGGCGGCAACGTGCACCGGCGCCGCCGGGAGAACCGCATCTGGTTCAAGGGGCATCTCGTGAAGTACCCCTTCGAGAACGGATTGGGCGATTTGCCCAAGGAGGACTGCTATGAATGCATCCTCGGCTATCTGCGCAATCCCTGGGTGAAGGTGCCGGAAAATCTCCAGGAGTGGTCCTACGCGAACTTTGGCTCCGGCATTTCCGACAAGTATTTCCTGCCCTACAACCGGAAGATTTGGAACCTGGATCCGGCCGAAATATCCCTGGAATGGGTGGCACGGATTCCCAAGCCGCCCATGGAAGATGTGCTCAAGTCCGCCATCGGCATTGCTACGGAAGGCTACCTCCACCAGCTGTACTTCCATTATCCAGTCCTGGGCGGCTTCCAGGCCCTGGTCCAGGCCTTCGGTACTAGGATCCGCGCCGGCGCAGTCCGGGAATCCTGTCCGGTGCTCAAGGTTGCAGGGGCGGCCGGCGCCTGGACGGTGACGACGGCTCTGGGGGAGAGGCACTATGAAACCCTGGTGTCCACGCTGCCGGTGCATGAACTGGCTCGGATCTGGGACGGCTTCCCGGCCGAGGGACGGGAAGCTCTGGCGGGCCTGCGCTACAACGGCCTGATCAACATCCTGCTGGGCGTGGCCGAGGACCGGGGGTATCCGTATACAGCGCTCTACGTCCCGGATGAAGACATTCTCTTTCACCGGCTGTCCTTCCCCAAGGCCTTCAGCGAGAAGTGTGTGCCTTCCGGGCATTCGTCCATGATGGCGGAAATCACCAGCCGGCCAGGGGATGGTATATGGGAGCTGGGCGATGCCGAGCTGCTGGCCCGGACTGTGGCCAGCCTGGAACGGATGGGGCTGCTGGCGCCCTCCACGCTGGCCTACCGGAAAGTGCTCCGTTTTCCGTACGGCTACCCGATCTACGATACCGCCTACTTTGACCGGGTGGCCGCCCTGCACCGGTCCGTGCGTGCCACGGGCATCCATCTGCTGGGCCGCTTCGCCCAGTTCGAGTACATCAATTCGGATGTCTGTGTGGAGCGCGCCCTGGCTCTGGCCGGGGTACTCAATCAATCATGAACAGGAGTTCCATGCTGACGGTATCGATGATCACAATGAACGAAGAGGACGCCATCGCCAAGGTGGTGGCGGATATCCGCCGGTACGCGCCGGATGCCGAGATCTTCGTTGTGGACAGCAGCCGGGATCGGACCCCGGAAATCGCCGAGCGTCTCGGCTGCAGAGTGGTGCGTCAGTTCCCGCCCAAGGGGTATGGTCCAGCCATGGATCGCGCGTTGCGCGAGGCTGGGGGCGACGTGGTGCTTACCCTGGACTGCGACGACACCTATCCAGTCGAGGCCATTCCCCGGTTCCTGGAAGAGATCGCAGCAGGGGCGGATCTGGTGGACGGAAACCGGGTCTGGCGTCGGCCGCCGGCCATGCCTTGGGCCAACTGGTTCGCCAACCGGATGTTCGCTGTCCTGGCCCGGATCCTGTGCGGCTCCATCAGCATGGACCTGCACTCCGGTATGCGCGCCTATCGTCGATCCATGCTCCAGGCCATGCCATGGGATCCCATGGGGCCGGCGTTGCCAGTGGAACTGGTCCTGCTGCCGCAGCGACTCGGTTTTAAGGTGGTGCAGATCCCCATCGACTACCGGGAGCGGGTCGGCAACACCACCTTGCATCGCTGGGACAGCACTTTCTGGACCTTCAAACGGATCTGGCGCATGGCCCGGGTTCCGCGGAAAGACAGGGGGTAAGCCGTGCGGACGCCGCTGGCGGTGATCCTGGCGGGAGGACTGGGATCCCGCCTGGGGGCTTTGGCCGAAGGCCTGCCGAAGGCCATGGTCCCGGTGGCCGGACGGCCCTTCCTGGAGCATGTTCTGCGGCGATTGGCCCGCCAGGGTTTCGAGGAGGTCCTCCTCCTGGTCGGATTCAAGGCCGAAATCATCATGGATCATTTTGGCGACGGGGGGGCGCTGGGGATCCGGTTGTGCTATAGCCGCGAACCGAACCCGGCCGGTACGGGCGGTGCCTTCAGGCTGGCAAGGGCGATGATCCAAAGGCGTTTTCTGATGCTGTACGGGGACCTATACCGCCCCATCGATTACGCGGCCCTGGCCGAACTCCAGCCAGGCGATGCCCTGGCGGTCTACCCCTTTCGGCCGGGATTGACCACCATCCGTTGCGCCAATGTCGGGCTGGATCCGGAAGGGCGGAGGGTGACGAGATATGCCAAGGATCGCCCGGATCTGGGACTGGATCACGTGGACGCGGGCTTCGGCTTGTTCGCTCCTGAGGTCCTGGATCTGCTTCCGGAGGGCCCTTCGAATTTCGAAGATACCGTATTTCCAAAGCTTGCGGCTGGGGGACGGCTGGGCGCGATCCACGTGGACCGGAATTTCGTTGATATTGGAAACCCCGCTGATCTGGCTGATGCCCAGCAGAGGCTGGCTGCCCTGGTGGAGGACTGAACCATGGAATTGGCGCTGTTCATGCTATTGATCCTGGCCGCTGGCCACGGGGTGTCCGAGTGGTGCTGGCACCGGGAAGGGACGTTCGGCGTCGCCGCGCCGGTGGTCGGACCCGCGGAACGACTCGCCTCTTCCCTGGGGACGGCCTTGGTGCTCTGGATTGGGTTGAATTGGCTGTTGAACCTGGGCCAGGTCATTGATGACCTGCCGCTCCTGGCGGGCGCGGCTGCCTTGGCCGGGACGGCCTGCTGGGGCTGGAAATGCTCCTCCCAGGCCGAGCGGGACTGGAACCCCATGCGGCCCTTGACGGCGGAATCGGCCGCCATTTATGAATCGTACCGCAAGGTCTCTCCGGCCCTGGTGACCGCCATCTGCCTGCTGCTCGGCTCATGGCTGGTCTTCGTTCTCTGGCGCGGGACGCTCGTGCCGGTAGCCACCCACGACGCGCTGTCCTATCACTTCCCCAAGGCTGTGCTGATTTCTAGGGCACACGCATACACCTATTTCCCATCCAATGATCCGCGGCTTTCCTGTCAGCCGCCCAATTTCGAGTTCCTGTTGGCCGATTTCATGCTCTTGCAGGGCAACGACTGGCTTACCACCAGCGTGTCCACTCTGGCCTACGGCTACTTCGTCCTGCTGGCCATGGCCACCGCCGAACGATGGTGGAACGGCGCGCTGCCTGCGTGGGGGACCGGGCTGCTGGTGGCCGGACTTCCAGTGGCTTTGCTGCATAGCGGCGGCCAAAAGAACGACATCCTGATGGTCACGATGGTCATGGCTGGTGTCCTGTGGGGGGCGCGCTGGGCGATTGACGGCAGGCGCATGCCGCTTCTGTTGTGCATTCTCTCCCTGGTCGCTGGATGTGGCACCAAGCCTCAGGGCGGGCTATTTCTGGTTGCCTGTCTGCCAATGTTGCTCTGGGGGTTGGTGCGCCGCTTCCAGGAAGGCCGGAAGGAGGGTTTCCGGGCCATCCGGATCGCGGCCGCGGCCAGTGTTGCGGGTTTCCTTCTGCTGGGCGGCATGACCTACCTTATCCATGCCAGCCACACCGGGACCATTCTCGGCTACCCGATGAAGCAGGTGATGGATACGGTCAAGCCTTCACTCAATTATTCCGCGCCGAACTATGGCGAGTGGGCAAATTTATGGATGTATCCCTACCTCCTGTTCACCATCCCGTTCTCGTCCTCACCCCAGGGGGTATGGGTGCCCTGGCTGCACCAGATCTGGTTCTGGCCCAAGTACGAGATATACATGAGCCATTATGGAATTCCGCTGACCCTGTGCCTGCTGCTCATCCCCTGGGCCATGCGCCTGGCCCGCCGTGACAGGCTGGAACGCGACCGATCCCGGGAACGGCTTGCGGGATCATTGACCTTCCTGCTGGCGGTGCTGATGTTTCTCCCGATCCGTTACCGGATCCTGGGTGCTTTCAACGCCTTTCCGCGCTACCTCCTGTTTGTCCCGGTGCTGATTTCCGGCTGGAGCTTGGCGCCGCTGCTCCGCCACGCGGAGCGGGCCATCGCGCCCCGGCCTCGGCGCCTGGCCATGGCCGGCATGGTGTTCCTTCTGGGGGCTTTCCTCTGGCAAGGCCTGGACATGGCCTACAACGACCGATTCCTGCCGCTCCGCTATGTCCTGGCGCTGAAGGATGCTCCCGCCCTGAGCCGGACCATCTATTTCACCTCCGAGCGTGCGGCCAGCGTGGTGGATCGCCTGGCGGGGCCGGACGATGTTATCGCCATGGACTCCGGTTTCGACGGTTGGATCTATCCTGCCTACGGCAAGGATCTGACCCGGCCGGTGCGCCTGCTTCTGGACGGGCCGGGCCCGGTGGTGATCCCGCCCGATGCCAAGTGGGTGGTCATAGACCGCAGTTATGACATCTACTGGGAACATCCTGATTTCAAGAATATGGGACAATTCTGGTCCTACCTTGGACGGGGTCCGCTGACTCCGGAGGACACCCGAGTGCTCGATCACATGAAGCAGGACGCAGCATTCCGCCAAATCT
>Ga0302279_10001644_pt1 | contig 31332 bp, 26 predicted proteins | sample III_Bog_N3_3_FD_194541 | JGI IMG/M metagenome (GOLD analysis project Ga0302279, IMG submission 194541) | Peat permafrost microbial communities from Stordalen Mire near Abisko, Sweden - III_Bog_N3_3 | ecosystem: Environmental > Terrestrial > Soil > Wetlands > Peat | place: Sweden: Abisko...
TGGCCAGCCGCTTCGACATCTCGCGCTTTGGCGCGGAAGTCATGCGTTTTTCGCCCCGGCAGGCCGATGTCATGATCGTGGCCGGGACCGTCACCTACAAGATGGCGACGGCGGTGCGGCGGATTTATGATCAGATGCCGGAGCCGAAATGGGTCATCGCCATGGGCGCTTGCGCCAGCACGGGCGGGATGTACCGCAGCTACGCGGTCTTGCAGGGTGTCGACCGGGTGATCCCGGTGGACGTCTACGTCAGCGGGTGTCCTCCCCGTCCCGAAGCCCTGCTCGATGCTCTGATCATGTTGCAGGACAAGATCAAGCGCGAGCCCTCGGCCAAGCGACTCCACCACGCCTGATCGCGCGATGCCCGCAGACGCCGCTTCCCTCAAGACCCGGTTTCCCCAGGTCACCGAGCGCGCCAGCCTGGATCATCCGGCGGTGGACGTTGCTCCGGCCGACGTATTGGCCGTGCTGCAGGGGCTGCGGGATGAATTCGGGTTCGATCTGCTGACCGACGTGACCGCGATCGACTGGGCAGAGGGCACGACGCCCCGCTTCACCGTCGTCTATCATCTTTATTCCACGGCCGGACACGCCTACCTGCGGGTGGCCTCGGCCTGCGCGGACACCGCCGCTCCGGCCATGCCGAGCGCCACCGCCCTGTGGCCGGCGGCCAACTGGCACGAGCGCGAGGCCTTCGACATGTTCGGGATCACCTTTACGGGCCATCCCGACTTGCGGCGCATTCTGATGTGGGACGGCTACCCCTACCATCCCCTGCGGAAGGAATTCCCCCTGGCCGGCATCGAAACCCCGCTGCCCGATCCCGACGTGGTCGCGGCCACCCACGCCAAGGTGGAAGCGGCCCCCATGATGGGCGGCCCGTTCGTGGCCCTCGACGGGGAGAACAATCTGTCCGCCGCCGAGCCGCGGGCCAAGGACGAGAGCTGGACCGAGAAGCGGGAGAAGCCGGAAAAGAAGGTGGGGCCCTTGACCGTCCCGGAAGCGGCCGATCTCTCCAGTCCGGAGACGTTCGTCTTCCCCGACGCCTTGGCCAAGAACGCCGCCGGCGAATTCGAAACCGAAAAGATGTCGCTGTCGATGGGGCCGTCCCATCCCTCCACCCACGGCGTCCTGCGCGTGCAGCTGGAGATCGACGGCGAGCGGGTGGTGTCGGCGGATCCGGTCGTGGGCTACCTCCACCGCGGCGACGAGAAGATCGCGGAGAACATGACCTACAACCAGTTCGTGCCCTACACGGACCGGCTGGATTATCTCGCGCCCCTGGCCAACAACATGGCCTACGCGATCGCAGTCGAGAAGCTGGCGAAACTGGAGGTGCCGGCGCGCTGCCAGGCGATCCGGGTGATCACGGCCGAGATGGCCCGCATTTCCGCCCATTTGATCGGGGTCGGGGCCTATGCGATCGACGTCGGGGCCTGGTCGGTCTTCCTCTACACTTTCGGCGAGCGGGAAAAGCTCTATAAGCTTTTTGAGGAACTGACTGGGGCCCGCTTCACCACCAGCTACACCCGCATCGGCGGCGTGGCCCGGGATGTGCCGCCGGGCTGGATCGAGCGGCTGCAGGTCTGGATCAAGGACTTTCCCCCTATCATGGAGGAGAGTCTCAAGCTCCTGACCCGGAACAAGATCTTCATGGACCGCACGGTTGGGATCGGCGTGATCAGCCGGAGCGAGGCGATTGCCTACGGTATGAGCGGTCCGAATGCGCGCGGTTCGGGCGTGGCCGTGGATCTGCGCAAGGACATGCCGTACAGCGGCTATGAGCAGTACGAATTCGACATTCCGGTGGGCGCGGCCGGCGACTGCTACGACCGCTTTTTGGTCCGCGGGGAGGAAATGCGCCAGTCGATCCGCATCCTGGAGCAGGCCGCGGCCAAGTTTCCCTCCGGCCCCTGGTACGCGACCGAGGCGAAGAAGATCTTTGGCCCGCCCAAGGAAAAGATCCTGACCTCGATGGAGGAACTGATCCAAAATTTCATGCTCGTGACCGAGGGGCCGCAGATGCCGGCCGGCGAAGTCTATTTCGAGGCGGAGAATCCCAAGGGAGCCCTCGGCTTCTTCATCGTCAGCCGCGGCGGCGGCGTTCCCTGGCGCCTGAAGATCCGCGCCCCCTCTTTCTGCAACCTGTCCGTCCTGCCCCGGGTGTGCGTCGGGGAGATGGTCTCCGACGTCGTCTCGATCCTGGGCTCGCTCGATTTCGTCATGGGGGAGTGCGATCGCTGATGAACCTCAAGCCCGAAACCCTGGCCAAAATCGAGGAAGTGATCCCGCACTATCCGGTGAAGCGGAGTGCGGCCTTGCCGCTCCTGCATCTGGTGCAGGAGGACCAGGGCTACCTTTCGAACGAAGCGATCGAATGGATCGCGGCCAAGCTCGAGCTGCAGCCGATCAACATTCTGGAACTGGTGACCTTCTATCCGATGTTCCGGCAGAAGCCGATCGGCCGGCGGCACATCCGGGTCTGCCGCACCCTTTCCTGCGCCTTGAGCGGCGCCTACGCCACCTGCGCGGAATTTGAAAAGCAGTTCAACACCTATCGCGGCGAGATCTCGCCCGACGGCGAGGTCACGATCGAGTTCGTGGAATGCCTGGCCAGCTGCGGCACGGCCCCCGTCGTGATGGTGGACGACCAATTGCACGAGAAGGTCGACCGGGCCAAGGCCTGCGACCTGGCGGTCAAAATCAAGGCGGAAGCCGCCAAACGGAAATAACCATGGCCGAACAACGCCGACTGATTTTCCAGCACATCGACGAGCCGGGTTACAGCAACGACCTGGCCTGCTACCTGCGCCACGGGGGCTATGAGGTCCTGCGCAAGGTGGTGGCGAAGCCGCCGGCCGAAGTCGTCGACGAGGTGAAGAAGTCCGGCCTGCGCGGGCGAGGTGGGGCGGGTTTTCCCTGCGGCGTCAAATGGACCCTGCTCGACCGGAAGAGCGGCAAGCCGATCTATCTCGTGGTCAACGCCGACGAATCCGAGCCCGGCACCTTCAAGGACCGCTATATCATCCATCAGGACCCCCACCAGAAGCTGGAGGGGATCATGATCACGTGTTTCGCCAACAATGTGAAGCAGGCCTACGTCTACATCCGGGGCGAGTTCCCGGAAGGCGCCCGGATTCTGGAGGCGGCGATCGCGGAAGCCCGTGCGGCCAATTTCGTCGGGCCCAACATTCTCGGCACGCCCTATAGCTGCGAAATTTATGTCCATCGCGGCGCCGGTGCCTATATCTGCGGCGAGGAAACCGGGCTGATCGAGTCCCTCGAGGGCAAGCGGCCCTATCCCCGGATCAAACCGCCTTATTTTCCGGCCGTCCTCGGGCTCTATCAGTGCCCGACCATCGTCAACAACGTCGAGACCCTCTGCCATGTGAAGCACATCGCCGCCATGGGGGGCGAAGCCTATGCCAAGATCGGGACGCCCAACAACACCGGCACCCGCATCTTCTGCGTCTCCGGCCAGGTGAAGAAGCCGGGCTATTACGAGTTCGAGGTCGGCAAGCTGACCCTGGGCCAGTTGCTCAACGAGGTCTGCGGCGGCCCGCTGCCCGGCCGCACTTTTAAGGCGGTGATCCCCGGCGGCTCCTCGGCCAAGGTGCTCAAGTTCGGCGAACGCTACAAGGGCAAGCGCAAGGTCGGGGCCGAGATGGTCGATTTTGACTGGGCCCTGGAGGACGTGCCGCTCGACTTCGACTCCCTCGCCCTGGCGGGCTCGATGGGCGGCTCCGGCGGGGTCATCGTCATGGACGACTCGGTCAGCATGGTCGAGGCCCTGGGCAACATCAACGCCTTCTACGGCCATGAGAGCTGCGGCCAGTGCACCCCCTGCCGCGAGGGCTCGGCCTGGATGCAGCGCGTGACCGCTCGGATGGTGCACGGGCAGGCGCGGAAAGAGGATGGCGCCCTCCTGAAAAACATCGCCGACCAGATCGCCGGCCGCACGATTTGCGCCTTTGGCGAGGCCTGCGCCTGGCCGACCCAGAGTTTTGTCGCCAAGTTCGGGGCCGAGTTCGAAGCCTATGCGGCCAAGCCGGCCAAGTCCCCCGCAGCCATTGAATTGGTCTAAGCCATGATCCAGCCCGCCTCCCCCGACCTCATCACCGTCAATGTCGACGGCCGGGAGATCGCCGTGCCCAAGGGCACGAACGTGATTGAAGCGGCGCGTCTCGCCGGGGTCGATGTCCCCCATTTCTGCTACCATCCCAAGCTGACGGTGGTGGGCAATTGCCGGATGTGCCTGGTCGAAACCGGCATGCCGGCGGTGGATCCGGCGACCAAGACTCCGATTCTGGATCCGGCCACCGGCAAGCAGAAGGTCAATTGGGGCCCGCGCCCGGCGATCGGCTGCGCCACCAACGCCGCCCCCGGACTGCACGTGCGGACCACGACCCAGATGGTCAAGGACTGCCGCCAGGGCGTGATGGAATTTCTTCTCATCAACCATCCGCTGGACTGCCCGATCTGCGACCAGGCCGGCGAGTGCATGCTCCAAGAGCAGGCCACCGGCTACGGGCGGGGCTACAGCCGCTACATCGAGCCCAAGAACGTCAAGCCCAAGCGCACCCGGCTCGGGCCGCGGGTGACGCTGGACGACGAGCGCTGCATCCTCTGCTCGCGCTGCATCCGCTTCTGCAACGAGGTGGCGAAGGACGACGTCCTCGGCTTCGTCGATCGCGGCAGCTATTCGACCCTGACCTGTTATCCGGGCAAGCAGCTCGAGAACAATTACTCCCTCAACACGGTCGACATCTGCCCGGTGGGAGCTCTGACCAGCACCGATTTCCGCTTCAAGATGCGGGTGTGGTTCCTCAAGCAAACGCCGAGCATCGACATCGAGAGCAGCGTCGGCGCCAACACCCTGGTGTGGTCGCGCGAAGGCGTGATCCACCGGATCACCCCGCGGCGCAACGACCAGGTCAATGACACTTGGATGTCGGACAGCGGCCGCCTCTTCTACCAGCGGGTGCGGGCCCCCGGCCGCTTGGCCGGAATTAAGATCGGCGACCAGTCCGCGACGCTCGAGGCCGCGATCGCGGCCGCCGGCCGCCTGCTGCAGGGCGGCTCGGTCGCGGTCGTCGGGTCCGGCCAGAGTTCGGTCGAGGAACAGTACCTGACCCGCCAGCTCGCCGACTGCACCGCGGCCCCGGCCTATTTGGTCGGCCGCAGCGGGGTGGGGGACAAGCTGCTCATTTCCGCCGACCGCAATCCCAATGTCCGCGGCGCGGTGGTCACCGGCCTGATCAAAGCCCTGCCCACGGCCAAGCTGGAGGAGCTCGCGATCGCGATCGACGCCGGCCAGGTCAAAACCATCGTTTCGGTGGGCGAGGATCTGATCGCCGCCGGGCTGACCCCGGCGCAATTGGCCAAGGTGGCCGTGATCTATCTCGGGACCCAGGCCGACTGGACGAGTGCCGCCGCCCGGGTGCTCCTGCCGAGCCTGACCGTGTTCGAGAAGAACGGCACCTTCATCAATCAGCAGTTCCGCCTGCAGAAATTCTCCGCGGCCGTCCCCGGGCCGGCCGGCGCGACCGATGACCTGGTCCTCCTGGCCCAGTTGGTCGCCGCCGCGGGCGGGCCGTCCTTGGCGAGCGAGCCTGCCAGTCTTTGGACGGCGCTGGCGGCCGAAGTCCCGGCCTTGTCCGCGATCAGTTTTCGCGGCATTCCCGAGACCGGCCTTGTCCTCGATGGCACGCCCTGGGCGGCCCTAGCCTTTGCCGAAGGCGCCGGCCTCCACTTCCGCCCGGCGGCGCGCACCTGACCATGGATTTTCTCCTCCAGCTCGGCCCGCTGACCAAGGTCATCCTCAAGGGGATCGCCGTCATCGCGGTCATGTTTCCGATCGCCGGGGCCTGCTCCATGGCCGAGCGCAAGGTGTCGGCCTGGATCCAGGACCGCCCCGGCCCGAACCGGGCCCTGCCCCCGTGGTTTGCCTGGGTGCCGGTCCTGGGCCCGATCCTCCAGCGCTTGGGCGCCTTCCACCTTCTGGCCGACGGCCTCAAGTTTCTCTTCAAGGAGCAGCAGGTGCCGCGGCACGTGAACCGGTTCTATTTCATTGCGGCGCCGTTCGTGGCCATGATCCCGGCCCTCACCACCGTGACGGTGGTGCCCTTCGGCGCCTATTTTGACTCGGCCGGCCACCTCATTCCGCTCGTCCTGGCCAACGTCGACGTCGGCTTGCTCGCGGTCTTCGCGGTCTCTTCGCTCGGGGTCTACGCCCTGATCCTGGCCGGCTGGGCCTCCAACTCCAAATACGCCTTCCTCGGCGGCGTGCGGGCCTCGGCCCAGCTCATTTCCTACGAGTTGTCGCTCACCCTGGCCGTCCTGCCGGTTTTCATCTGGATCAACGCCCCGGGCACGGCCGGGACGATGAGCCTCGCTCGGGTGGTGGAATTCCAAAGCCTCCCGGGCTTCTGGGGCGGCACCTGGTTTATCTTCCTTATGCCGGTCTCCGCTCTCGTCTTCCTGATCTCGCTTTTCGCCGAAACCAACCGCCAGCCTTTCGACATGCCGGAATCGGAGTCGGATCTGGTCGGCGGCTACCATACGGAATACGGCGCCTTTAAGTGGTCGCTCTTTTTTGTGGCGGAATATTCCAACATGCTGGTGGGCTCGGCCGTCTTCACCCTCCTGTTCCTCGGCGGCTGGAATCCGCTGCCCTGGTTGTCCTTCGCCACCTTGTCGGGCTGGCTGGGTCTGGGCGGGCACCCGCTCCTGGCCGGCCTCATCTCGCTCGGAATCTTTCTCGGCAAGGTCCTCTTCCTCATCTTCGTCTTTATGTGGGTGCGCTGGACGGTGCCGCGCTTCCGCTACGACCAAGTCATGAAGATCGGCTGGCAGCGCCTCTTGCCCCTCGCTATCGCCAACCTCATTGTCTATGCGATTGCCGTCGCATGGATCCAACGCTGAGACCCACCGCCCATGGCCGTCATCCCCGTTGAACGCAAACCGCTCTCGTTGGCCGAGCGCTCCTATCTGCCGCAGATCGCCAGCGGCCTGAAGACGACGCTGAAGCATTTCTTCCGGCCCAACCAGACCCTGCAATATCCAGAGGAGCGGCCGACGATCCCGCCCGGCTATCGCGGGGTGCCGACCCTGGTCCACGATCCGGCCGGCCGGGAAAAGTGCGTGTCCTGCCAGCTGTGCGAATTTGTCTGCCCGCCCAAGGCGATCCGGATCACCCCGGGCCAACTGCCGGAAGGCAGCGGCGTCGAGCATGTGGAAAAAGGCCCCATCGCCTTCGACATCGACATGCTGCGCTGCATCTACTGCGGGATGTGCCAGGAGGTCTGCCCGGAGGAGGCGATCTTCCTCCAGAACCAGTTTTCCATGTCCGGCTACACCCGGGATGAGATGGTCAATCACAAGGACCGGCTATACGAACTGGGCGGGACCCTGCCCGACCGGTTTATGAAGTGGGACAAGAAAAAGGCGGCCGCCGAGCAGGCGCCGGGGCACGGGTGAACCACCTGCTTTTCAGCTTCTTCGCCTGCCTGACCGGGATCGCGGCCTTGGGCGTGATCCTGAGCCGGAACACGGTGAACGCGGCCATGTGCCTGCTGCTCTGCTTGGGCGGAGTGGCGGGACTTTTCGTCCGCCTCGACGCCTTCCTCTTGGCCTTTTTGCTCTTGCTCGTCTACGCCGGTGCCGTCATCGCCCTCTTTCTTTTCATCATCATGCTGCTGGACGTCCGCGGCCAGCAGCGGCCCTCGCCGCGCGGTCTGAAGCAGACGGCGGGCCTGATCGCCGGGGCTGTGCTCCTGGCCGCCGTGGTCGGCTTCATCGCGCGGCTGGAATCCCAGGGTGGCACCGCCGGCTCGGCTCCGGTGGGCGCCTCGCTCAAGCTCTACGCCGACCAGTTGTTCACGGTCTATCTCCTCCCGGTCCAGGTCATCGGCTTTCTCCTCTTGATCGCGATGCTGGGGGCGATCGCTCTCAGCCGCCGCACTCCCCCCGCCGCATGATCACCGCCAGCTTGAACGCCTATCTGATTCTGAGTGCGGTGCTCTTCGCCATCGGCTTCCTCGGCGTCCTGATCCGGCGCAATACCCTGGTGATCTACATGTGCCTGGAGTTGATGCTGGTCGCGGCCACCCTGGCGCTCGTCGCCTTTTCCCATTACAACCGCACGATCGACGGCGACGTCTTTGTCTTTTTCATCCTGACCGTGGCCGCCGCCGAAGTCGCGGTCGGCCTGGCCATCATCGTCGCCCTTTTTCGCCAGCGGCAGACGATCGAGGTCGATCAGCACGACGCCCTGAAGAACTAGATCCCGGATGACGCCCGCCCACCTCGCCTTCCTGATTCTGGCTCTGCCCCTCGCCACCGGGGCAGTGATCGCGGTGTTTCTGCGCCGCTGCGGCGGTCTGGCCGCGATCTTGTCGACCGCCGCCGCCGCGTTCGTGTGCGGCGGGGCCTTCTGGCTCGCGCTCTCTGGCAGCCGCTTCGAAATCGCCAAAGAATGGCTCTCGCTCGGCGGGCTGACGGTCGGCTTCGGTTTTGCCTTCGACGATTTGGCGGCGCTCATGCTCGTCATCGTCGGGATCGTCGGGCTCTGCGTGCACGTGTTCTCGCTCGGCTACATGCACGACGACCCCTCCAAGGCGCGCTATTTCGGCGGCCTCTCGGTCTTCCTGACCTCGATGATCGGCATCGTCCTGGCGGACAATCTTTTCATGATGTTCATTTTCTGGGAGCTGGTGGGATTCAGCTCCTGGCTTCTGATCAACCACTGGCACGAGCGGCCGGCGGCGGCGGCGGCGGCGAAGAAGGCTTTCATTACCAATCGGGTGGGGGACTTCGGCTTTCTCCTCGGCATCCTGATGTGCTACTGGACCCGCGGGACGGTGCAGCTTGGTGACCTGGCGGCGCAGGCCTCCTCCGGCTATGCGGTCTACACCCGCGCGATTCCGCTCCTCCTCTTCTGCGGCGCGGTCGGCAAATCCGCTCAGCTGCCCCTCCAGGTCTGGCTGCCGGACGCGATGGAAGGCCCGACGCCGGTGTCCGCCCTGATCCACGCCGCTACCATGGTGGCGGCCGGCATCTACATGCTCTGCCGGATCGAGCCGGTGATGGTGCCGGACGCCCTGACCGTGATCATGTGGGTGGGCACGGCCACGGCCCTGTATGCCGCGCTCTGCGCGTTGGTGCAGCGCGACATCAAGCGCGTCCTCGCTTACTCCACCCTCTCCCAGCTGGGCTATATGGTGGCCGCCTTCGGCCTGGGCTCGCTCGAGCCGGCCAACGGCGAGTTGGTCACCTCGGGCGTCGGGGCGGCGATGTTTCATCTCACGACCCATGCTTTTTTCAAGGCGCTCCTTTTCCTCGGTTCGGGTGCGGTCATCCACGGCTGCGCCGGGGAACAGGACATTTTCAAGATGGGCGGCCTGTCCGCCAAGATGCGCCTGACTTTCGCTACCTTCACGATCGGTGTTGCCGCGATCATCGGCCTGCCGTTCCTGGCCGGGTTCTTCTCCAAGGACGCGATCCTCTATCTCGCCTACACCAATAACCGCCCGGTCTTCTGCGTCCTCGCCTTCACGGCGGGACTGACCTCTTTCTACATGATCCGGCTGTGGCGGCTGACCTTCCTGGGCACCGCCCGGAGCGAGGCGGCGGCCCATGCCCACGAGGGCGGTCCCAGCCTCGTCCTGCCCCTGGTCGTGCTCGCCGTCCTGTCCGTCGTCGGCGGCTACACCGGCCTCTATCCCAAGGCCTTTGCCCACATCCTGGAGTTGATCCCGGAGGCGGCCGGCCCGGCGCGCGGGGTGATCGTGGCTACGAGCCTGACCGTGTTGGCGGTGGGCGCGGGCCTGGCCTGTCTGCTTTACCGGGCGAACGCGGTGCCCGCGACGGCAGGGGAGGACCCGACGGTGCTCGACCCCTTCCAGGTGAAACTTCCCGGGCTCTTCGGCGCCTTGGTCGCATTGCAGCGCTCGTTCGATGTCCTCTACCAGTACTACATCGACAAGATCCAGCAGCGTTTCGCCATGCTGCTCAACTTTATCGACATCATCGGTCTGGCGGGCCTGGTGGTGCGCGGCTTGGCCGGCGTCGTCGGCCTGGTCGGACTGGGGGCCCGGGCGGTGCACGTCGGCCGGGTCAACGCCTACGTCTATTGGTTCCTCGCCGGCATGGTGCTGCTCTGGGCCTTCGCGGCCGGCCTGCTCTAGCTTCCGCTCACGATGGACCTCCCTTTCGATCCCCTGCTCGTTGCGATGGCCGCCCCCTTGGGCGTCGCCCTGGCCATTGCCTGCGGGCTGCCCAAGCGCTGGTCGGTGCGCCTCGCCTACGTCGGCTTCGGCCTGCCCTTCCTTCTGGCGCTGCACGTTTGGTGGCATTTTGCCGCCGCGCCCAAGGTGGCGGGCTACGCTTTCCTCACCAACTACTCGACCGGGCTCGACGCCCTGGGGATCGGGCTGAAGCTAGGCGTCAACGGGGTCGGCATGCCGCTCTTTGTCTTAGCCGGGATCGTGGGCTTCGCGGCCGGCCTCTACGCGATCAAGTCGGGGGCGGAGCGGCTCAAGATCTACCTGCTCTTGCTGCTGGTAATGCAGGCCGGCCTCATGGGGGTCTTCGCCAGCGTCAACGTCTTCTTCTTTTACTTCTTCCATGAATTGGCGCTGATCCCGACCTTCATCATGATCGGCATCTGGGGCGGGCGGGACCGCAACTACGCCGCCATGACGGTCACGATCTACCTGACTTTGGGCGCGATGATTTCGCTCCTCGGACTGATCGCGATCTACGTCAAGTCCGGCGGCGGCAGCTTCGACTTTATCAGCCTGCGCGAGGCCCTGGCCGCAAATCCCCTTTCCGTCACGGTCCAGAAGCACCTGGCCGGGCTCCTCCTGCTCGGCTTCGGCATTCTGGTGTCGCTCTGGCCCTTCCACACCTGGGCTCCCCTCGGCTATGGTGCTGCCCCCAGTTCGGCGGCCATGCTCCATGCCGGGGTGCTCAAGAAGGTCGGCCTTTACGGCCTGATCCAATTGGCCCTTCCGCTCCTGCCGGCCGGCATGGCGGGCTGGAGCCATGCGCTCGCCACCCTCGCCGTCGTCGGCAATGTGCTCGTGATCGGCCTGATCACGATGGCCCAGCGCGACCTGAAGCAGATGGTCGGTTACAGTTCGGTCATGCACATGGGCTATGCCTTTGTCGGCCTCGCCACCGGCTCCGTGCTGGGCATCGAGGGCGTCGTTCTGCTCATGGTTGGCCACGGTCTCTCCGTCGCCCTGATGTTCCAGCTCGCGACCTGCGTGCACCACCGCACCCAGACTTTCGCCCTGGATGAGATGGGCGGCCTGGCCCAGAAGACTCCGGTGTTGGCGGCGTTCTTTGTCGCCGCCACCTTCGCCGGCATCGGCCTGCCCGGCTTCGCCAATTTCTGGGGCGAACTCGCGATCTTCACCGCCGTCTGGCATTTCTCGCCCAGCTTCGCCTTTCTCGCCGTCGCCGGCATCGTCATCTCCGCGGTCTATGCGCTGCGCGCCTTGGCCCGGGTTTTCTTCGGGCCGCCGAGCGCCGCCTTCCAGGAGGTGGCGGCGAAGACCCCGCCCGCCGACCTAAGCTGGAGCGAACGCTGGCCGGCCATCATCCTGCTCGTCACCCTGGCCTTCATCGGGGTCTGGCCCCGCTCCATCGTCCGGGACCGCGCCGAGGCCTTCGGCCCGTCGGCCCCGCCTGCGGCCATCCTGGCCTTCGACCGCCGCTAACCTATGGACATCTCGGCTCTGCAACATGCCGCCGCGGGCAACGCCTGGGGAGCGATCTGGCCGGAAATCTCGCTGGCCTGCCTGGCCCTGGCGCTGCTGGTGGTGGATTTGGTGCTGCCGCGCCGTGGCGCCGGCCTGGTGCCCAATCTGGCGATCCTGGGCCAGGTGGTGCTGCTCGGGATCATGGCCTGCCGGGCCAATACGCTGGTCGCGGGCGAGACCTTCAACGGCCTCCTGCGCCTCGGCCGGATCGCGGCGGCGATGCGCTTCTTCTTCGTCCTGTCCTCGCTGCTGGTCTGCATCCTCGGTCGGATCCATCTGGCGCGTTCGACCATGCCCCGGGTGGAGTTTTACCACATCGTCCTGGTGGTGGCCGCCGCGATGATGCTGTTGGCCGAGAGCTGCCACTTCCTCATGCTTTTCGTCGCCCTCGAGACCGTGACGGTCGGGCTGTACGTGCTGGTGAGTTATGGGCGCACCAGTGCCCTGACCCTGGAGGCGGGGCTGAAGTACCTGATCATGGGCGGCCTGAGCTCCGCCTTGCTTCTTTTCGGGATCGTCCTGCTTTACGGGGCGGCCAGCAATCCGCTCCTGCCCGCCGCTACGGCCGCGAGCATGCACTACGCCGATCTGGCCCGGTTTCTCGCCGCCAACCCCCACAACTTTCTTGCCACGATCGGGATCACCTTCGTCCTGGCCGGAATCGCCTTCAAAGTCGGCGCTTTTCCCTTTCAGATCTGGATCCCCGACGTCTATCAGGGGGCGCCCACCCCGGTCACAGCCCTCCTCGCCGTCGCCTCGAAGGGGGCCGGCGTCGCCGTCCTGCTCGGCCTGGTCCGCTTCGTGTTCGCGCCCTACGCCTGGCTAGTGGTTCCGATCCTTTCTGTGATGGCGGCGGCCACGATCATCTTTGGTAATCTCGCGGCGCTGACCCAGCATAACGTCAAGCGCCTGATCGGGCTGTCTGGGGTGTCCCACGCCGGCTTCCTCCTGCTTGGCGTGGTGGCGGCCGCCCGGCTGCCCATGGCCGCCGGAGCGGTCACCTTCTATCTCTTCACCTACCTGCTGGCGTCCTTCGCGGTCTTCGGGGTCATGGCCCATATGGCCGGGCCGGCCGACGCCGACCAGGAGTTGGAACATTACGCCGGCTTGGCCAAGGAGGACCCGTTCCTCGCCCTCATCCTGGCGGTCGGGCTCGGTTCGCTCGCGGGCATCCCGCCCTTGGCCGGCTTCATGGGTAAATTCCTGGTCTTTGTGGCGGCGTTTCGGACCGGGCACTACGGCCTCTTGGCGGTGGCGATCGGCGGGGTGGTGGTCTCCATTTACTACTATTTTGGCTGGATCAAGGCGGCGTTTTTCGAAAGCTGGCGGCCTTCGGCCGATGCGACGGCCCGTCCGGTGCGGACGGCTCCGGACTGGGTCGCCAAGGTGGCGCTCGGGGCCTTGGCCCTGGCCTCGCTTGTCCTCGGCTTTTACCAGGGCCCCCTGGGCGGCTGGCTGAGCCGGCCTTAATCCCAAGGCGGCGATCTCGCGCCCTGGCTTGCCGGCGGCGGGGCCGGCGGTTTTAACCCGAGCATAAAAAGCCGGGCGGTCAGGAGGATGACGACCCGGCGAAATTTTTCGGGCGCGACCCTCAGGTCCCGCCTCCTAGGCCATCCTTACCGCCAATGGCCTTCCATCCAGACATAGCCACCGTGGCGGTTCTCCCAGTGGCCGCCGACCCAGGCCGCGCCCTGGTGATAATGCGGGTGGCGGTCCCAATGGCCGTGCAGCCAGACCCAGCGTCCCTGCCAAGCCCAACGGCCGCCGATGTAAAAATAGTCCGGGCCCGGAGCCGGGCCATAGTTCTCGACGATGGCCGCCGGGGGCGGGCTTTGCACCACCACCTCACCGCCGTAGGCGGGGGGAGGCGGGCTGGCATAGACCACGGGTGCCGGGGCAACCCACTGGCCTTCGATCCATATATAGCCGCCGTCCCGGCGGTCCCAATGGCCGGGCGACCAGACATAACCGGCGCGGCGGTCCCAATGGCCGCGCATCCATACCCAGCCATTACGCCAGGCCCAATGGCCGCCGATCCAGGCGTAGCCGGGTCCGGGAGCGGCCCCGATGAATTCCTGGCGGGGGGCCGGGGGGGCTTCGCGCACCGGCACGCCGAGATTGATGCCGACGCCGACACGGATTTGAGCCGAAGCAACCACGGGGGCACCGCAGAGCAGACCGGCAACAAGCAGAGTGGGGAGTTTCATGTAGTGAAGGGATTCTAGAGAGAGTGACGTTACAACCGAGGAGACGCTGTGTGAAGGAAATCCGTTACAACGACTGCGGTCTCGCCTTAGCCAGACCCCATTAAAATCCATTTGTTTCTCGCGACTTCGGCGCGCTCCGTTTGATCTTGGCCGCACCGCCCATGAAAGTCACCGGCCTCGCCCTGGTCCCCCCTCCCACCGCCGCCGATCTGCCCAAGGTCACCCCAGAATTGCTCGCCTCGGTCCTGGCGCGCTATTCGCGCAGCAATGAAGGCTTGGCGGCGATCCTGGAGAAGGTGGATATCGCCAATCCCGATGCCTCGATCGACCGCATCCTTAAGTTTGTCGATTACGGGCACGCCTCGATTGGCGGACTGACCGGCGGGCTCGCCGTCGCGCTCGACGGCGTCTCGATGTGGCTCGCCTACAAATTATTTGAGATTGCGCAGATGGCCGACGGCCAGGAGTCCAGCACCCGCTACATCACAATGGACGCGGCTAACCTCTCGCCGGCCGAGGAACTCGGGATTCCAGCCGATCTCGCGCCGCGCTGGCGGGAAGTCATGGGGGAGGCATTCGGCGCCTATCACCAGGAATATGCCCGCCTCGACGGCCTGGCCACGCTCGAGCCGCAGCGGGTTCGCCTGCCGGCCAACGCCAAGGCCGCCGTCCAGATGCGGCTGAAGAAAAACTACGCCCTGGACCGGGCCCGCTACTTCATTCCCTTTGCCACCCACACCAACGTCGGCTTGGTGCAAACCTCGCGGATGTGGGCGCAGACGGTCAAGCACCTGGCCTCACTGCCCCAGCCGGAGGCGCAGCAGGCGGCGGAATTGATCCGGACTGAACTGCTGCGGCAGTCGCCGCGGCTCATGCGGCACAGTTTCGCCGATCCTTCCTATACCGAGCAGGCCCGGCAGGAACTGGCGGACAGCCTGGCGCTCGGACAGGAGCGGCTGTCGGCCGCCCCGCTGGCCGACCAAGTCTGGGTCAAGGTCGATGATGCCGCCCCGCCGTGGCTGCCGATCAGCCAGACGCTGGCCGAATCGCTGCGCCACCGGCCCAACCGTTACGCCCAGCATGGCTCGGGCACCCGCCGCCGCCGGGTCGCCTTCGCCTGGAACAACCTCGCGCTGGCCGAGCTCCGCGACTTGAACCGCCACCGCACCGGGAACCGCTATACGCCGCTGATCCAGGCGGGCTTTTACCTGCCGCCGGAGATCAGGCATTCCGACCATGCCCGGCTCCTCCAGCGCCAGCTGGAATTGACCCGGGAGCTTTACGCGCGCGGCTCGCCGGCCTACGTCTACTCGCTGCTGTTGGGCGCGCAAACCCCGTTCGAGCATAGCACCCACGCGGACAAATTCATCTACGAGGCCGAGCTGCGGACCGGCCTGGGCGCCCATTTCCGTTATGCCGAACACCTCAGTGCGGCCCTGGCCGCTTTCTGCGCCCAGGTGCCGGGGGCCCGGGAGTGGATCGCGGAGGGGACGGCGGAGCCGGAGTAGCCAGGTGGCTATTTCGCCGGCTTGGCGCGGATCTTTTCCTTCTCCGCCTCGCGCTCTTCCTCCAGGCGGGCTTTCTCACTCGCGATCTCGCGATTGATCTTCTGCACGTCCTCGGCGTTTTGCGCGGCATAGGCCTGATCGAGCTGCTGTTTGAGGAAAATTTCACGCTCGGCCAGCTTGCCCTTGTAGACTTGGTCGACTTCCGCCAGGCGCGCCTTCTGCTCGGCGTTCAGTTTCGGACGGGCGGCGGGGTCGGATTTGGCAAGACGCTCCATGGCGAGCTCGTAGGCGCTTTTCATGGGAAGACGGTACGCCGGGGGCGCCGGCCTGTAAAGCCGGAGTGCGTTCGGCCGACAGGCTGATCCGGCCGCGGAGAGCGATCCGCATTTAGGGGTGAGGCACCGCGAGCGATCCGAAGCGGACGCCCAGGGCGAGGGTCAGGGCCACGAGGGCGATCGGCAGCCAAAAGCCGCCCCATTTCGGGTTCCAGCCCGTGGCGTAGCCCGTGAGGCAAAGGCCGATCAGGCCGGCCAAGGCGGCGGGACCAACCCAGGCGGCGCGGTAATGGGCGGGCCAGGCGGCTCCGGGCAGGCGCGCGGCGGCCTCGATCATCATCTCGATGCCGCGCAGCAGCACCGCAGCTGCGCCGTTGAAAAAGCGGCTGGCCGCGATCCCGCCGGCTAGGCCGACGCTGAGGGAGGCAACCCCCGCCACGATCACGAGCATGGCAAACGGAGCGACAAGCAGATTGGCCGCGAGCCCGACGGGGACAAAGAGCCCGAAGAATTCGACGCCGGTGAGGGCGCTGACCAGGGCGGCCGCCAGGCCCACGGCCAGGGCGCCGACCAGCCAGCGGCGGGCAGCGAGCCCGAGGCGCGGGAACAGGCGCCGATTCTTGGCGGGCCGGTCCGGCGGCGTGGGAAAGCGCTGCTGCCAGTGCTGGGCGAGCGGCAGGCCGAAGGTGAACAGCACGGACACCACGCCGTAGGACATTTGAAAACTGGCGCCGAAAAAATCGAGCGGATGGATGAGTAACGCGAGCAAGGCTGCCGCCGCCAAGGCGGCGAGGCGACGACGGGGCCGATGGAGGGCTTGCGCCGCCTCGCCCGAGCCGACCATGATGAAGGCCCGCATGGCGGAGGGAGTGTTGCCGGTGGCGCTCACATCCAGCCAGAGGACCGACCCGACGAGGGCGCAGGCGGCTAGCCCCGGGCAGCGGAGGAGCGCGAGGAGGGCGTGGACCGAAACCGCCACGACGTCGATGTGCAGTCCGTTGATCGCGAACAAATGCATGGTGCCGCTGCGCAGGAACAGGTCGCGCTGGGCGAGGGAGAGGTCGCGCTTCTGGCCCAGCATCATGGCGCCATAGATGGCTCCGAGCTCGGGCTGGTGTTCGAACCCAGCGTGGAGGAGGGCCGTCATCCGCCCCGCCAGCCGGTCCAGGGCGCCGTAGTAACGTCCCGGTGGCCCGGCGCGGAGGAGGTGGCCGCGGGTCAGCCGGAAGTTGAGGCCGAGGCCGGCCAGCCGCCCGTCCAGAGTCCCGGGTGCGGCTGGGCAGGGCACGACCGCGAGCAGGCCAACCACTGCGATCTCCGCGGAACGAATCGGCTCCGGTTGCCCCGGCGGCTGGGCCACGACCCCGTAGATCCGCTGACCCAAGAGTTCCCGCAGGTGGGGTTCCGCGCCGGTGACGACCGCAAGGAAGGAACAGCGCCTCGGACGGGGCGAAGGGAAGACCCTTTCGAGGCGGAGCGTCAGCCGCGCCTCGCGGACCGGCCAGTTTTCCCAGGCCGCCCGGCGGCCGACGTGGAGCCCGTAGCTCGCCGTCCCCGCGGCGGTCAAGGCCGTGAGCAGGGCCCCGGCCCATACTCCGGATCGGCCTCCCGGCGTTGCCAGCGCCAGGCCGGAACCAGCCAGGGCGAGGGCCAGGGGGAGGGCCGGCGGCAAGCTGGGCAGCAGGCGGCCCAGGGCCAGCCCGGCCATAAAGGGCAGCGCCAGCCAGAGCAGGGGGGCGCGCTCGGCCCGGCGGGGCGAAGGAGCCTCCGGGAGTTCGGGAGGAGCGACGGCACTCACGTCCGGGCAATTGAAGCAACTGGTTGAGTCCTGCGCTGTCCTCGCCCATAGTCCCCGGCGATGCCTACTGCCGACCAAGGCGATTTTTTCGGGGAAGCGCCGTCCGAACCCACCGCGGCCATGGCCGGCCGCCCGGGCGCCGGCGGGGCGGGCCCGTCCGCCCGGCCGCTGGCCGCCCGGATGCGCCCCCGCCGTCTGGCCGAGGTGGTCGGCCAGGAGCACATTCTTCGGCCGGGGAGCCTGCTGCCGCGTTTGGTGGCCCAGAATCGCTTCGGCTCCCTCATCTTCTACGGCCCCCCGGGTTCGGGCAAAACCAGCATTGCCGAGGCGATCGCGAGCGAGACCCAGAGCCGGTTCGTGCGGATCAACGCCGTCATGTCGAACGTGGCTGAGCTGCGGGAAATCCTGGCCCTAGCCCGCCGCCGGCCGGAGGCGCCCACGCTGCTTTTTATCGACGAACTGCATCGCTTTAACAAATCCCAGCAGGATTTGCTCCTGCCCGATGTCGAGGAGGGCACGGTGCGCCTGATTGGCGCCACGACGCACAATCCGGGCTTTTACGTCAATCCGCCGCTTCTTTCCCGTAGCCATCTGTTTCGCCTCGAGCCCCTCAGCCCGCCGTTGATCGCGGGCGTCCTGCGCTCCGCGTTGCAGGACCGCGTGCGCGGGCTGGGCGAGCGCGGGGTCACGGTCAAAGACAAGCTCCTGGTCGATCTGGCGGTCCTGTGCGACGGCGACCTGCGCCGCGCCCTCAACGCTCTGGAAGTGATCGTGCTCAGCCTGGCGGAAGGGGCCACGATCACGGCGGCCGATCTCGAGGTCTTTGCCCGTGAGCGGCGGATCCGCTACGACGCGGACGAGGACGAGCACTACGACACGATTTCAGCCTTTATCAAAAGCTGCCGCGGCGGGGCGCCGGATGCGGCGCTCTATTGGCTGGCCAAAATGCTGGCCGGCGGCGAGGACCCGCGCTTTATCGCCCGGCGACTGGTGATCCTGGCCAGCGAGGATATCGGCTTGGCCGATCCCCAAGCGTTGCCTTTGGCGGTCGCCGCCCATCACGCGGTCGATTTCATCGGGCTGCCTGAGGCCGAGCTCACCCTCGCCCACGCCACCCTCTACATCGCGACCGCGCCGAAGAGCAACTCCGCCACCCTGGCCCTGGGCGAAGCCCGGCGGGTTTTGCGGGAAGCGCCGGTCCAAGCCGTGCCCTCGGCCCTGCGCGACAAGGGCGGCCAGGCGAGCAAGCGCATGGGGCACGGGCGCGACTACAACTATTCCCATGATTTCCCGGAAGGAATCTCTGGCCAGGAGTATCTCGAGCAGCCGCTGACCCTCTATCAGCCCAAGACGGCGGGGGCCGAGGGCGGGATTGCCGAACGGCTGGCCCGCTGGGCGAAGCTCAAGTCCGCCCTGGCTCAGGGGGACCGCCGGGTGGGGGAGTGATGCCTTGGCTCTTGCCAACCATCGCGAGGCGGCTTCGATAGAGTAGTCATCGGTCGGGCGACGCCCCGGGCGGTCCCCCCTAACAATTTATGCGGTTTAACGGGTCTTGGCTGAAGACGGGATGGGTCGCCACTGCGTTCCTCGCGGCAGCGGTCCTACTCCTGGTAGTGTACAGCGGACGCTCCCAAAGCGAGGCCGACCGCCTGGTCACCCATACGGTGGTGGTGCAGCGGGCCCTCCACGCCGCGGAGGCGTCGATTGACGACGTCCACGCCATGATTCTGCGCTACGCGCTGGTCGGCAACGTCAGCGAGATTGCCGAGTTCAAGCAGGAGGTGGGGGAGGCCCAGGACGATCTCAAAGAGCTGCGTCGGACGATGCAGGACAATCCGGCAGGGCTGGCGACCGCCGCGGCCGTGACCGGGGCATTTACCCGGGTGGCCAATAGCTGGAACGGGGTCATCGCCGCTGGCCATACTGGCTGGTTCTCCAGCCTGGGCGGCCAGCTCGCCTCGAGCGCGAATGAGAACGCCCTGAAGGATATCCATCGGCGGATCGACGGGATGCTGGAATCCCAGCATCAGCTGCTGCTGGCGCGCACCGCCCGGGTGAAGTGGCTGCGAAAAGTCACCTTCTGGACGCAGATCATCGTCGGCGGCATGCTCGTCCTGCAGCTCGTGGCCAGCTATTGGCTCGTCCAGGCTCGCCAGGTAGCGATGGAGCGGGAAAAGTCCGTGCTCGACCAGGCCCGGCGCCTGGACGAATCCATCGTCGCCACCGTCCGGCAACCCCTGATGGTGCTGGATGCGGACTTGCGGGTGGTTTCGGCCAATCGCACCTATCAGCGGGTCTTTCGGGTGACCCCAGCCGAGGTGGAGGGCCGGCCTCTGACCGATCTGGCCGGAGGGGCCTGGAACGTCCCGACCTTGATCGATCGGCTCAACGCGGTCATCGCCGATCACGCCAACCTCGACGCGTTCCGCGTCGAACACAACTTCCCGGGCATGGGCCGGCGCATCCTGGTGCTGAACGCGACCAAGATCTTCCGCCCGGGCTATAGTGCCGACCGCATTCTGCTCGCGATCGAGGACGACACCGACCGGCAGACGGCGGAGGCGGAACTGCGCGCCCTGAACGCGGAGTTGGAGAGTTTTGCCTACAGCGTGGCCCATGACCTGCGGGCGCCGCTGCGCGCCATGCAGGGGTTTGGCGAAATTCTCACGGAGGACTACGGGGAGCGGCTGGACGACAAGGGCCGGGACTACCTCAGCCGCATTTCGACGGCGGCGGCGCGGATGAACGAGATGATCGGCGATTTGCTGGACTACAGCCGGCTCGCCCGGGAGCAGATCGACATTGCGCCGGTGGCCCTGGGCGAGGTGGTGGCGGCGGCGCAGCAGCAACTGGCGGAGGACCTGACGGCCCGCCAGGCCGAGATCACGGTCGCCGCTGCTCTGCCGACCGTGCTCGGGCACCAGGCCACCCTGGTGCAGGTCGTGGCCAACCTTTTGACCAATGCGGCCAAATTTGTGGCGCCCGGCGGCCGGCCGCGCATCGAGGTGGGCGCCGAAGAGCGCCAGGGGATGGTGCGATTTTGGATCAAGGATAACGGCATTGGCATCGCCCCGGAGTTCCACCAGCGGATTTTCCGAGTCTTCGAGCGGCTGCATGGCCAAGAGTCGTATCCGGGCACCGGGGTTGGCCTCGCCATCGTGGCCAAGGCGGCCGAGCGGATGGGCGGGCGGGCCGGGGTCGAGTCGGCCCTGGGCGCCGGGTCCTGTTTTTGGATCGAAATGCACCCGGCCGATCCGCAGATTATCTGATCCGGCGGTTCGCTCCGCCCTCCGTCATGCCCACTTCCCCTTCTGGTCAATTCGATACCATTGACGCCGCCTTGGCCGACATCGCCGCCGGCCGGCAAATTATCGTGACCGACGATGAAAATCGCGAAAACGAGGGCGATCTGATCATGGCCGCCTCCGCCGCCACCCCGCCGACGATCAACATGATGATCCGGTACTGCAGCGGCATCGTCTGCGTCCCGACGGTCGAGCCGCAGCTGCGGCGCCTCGGCCTGGGGCCGATGGTGGCGAGCAACCGCGAGATTCATCGCACCGACTTCACGGTCAGCGTCGACGCGGCCGAAGGGATCACGACCGGGATCAGCGCTTACGACCGAGCCCAGACCATCCGGATTCTGGCCAACCCCACGGCCCGTCCGGATGAATTGGTGCAGCCGGGCCACGTCTTCCCCTTGCGCGCCCGACCGGGCGGAGTATTGGAGCGGGCCGGCCACACCGAGGCGGCAGTCGATTTGGCCATCCTGGCCGGCCAGCATCCCAGCGGGGTGCTTTGCGAGCTGGTGAACGACGATGGGACGGTCCAGCGTTTGCCCGAGTTGCTGGAGTTCCGGCAGCGTTTTGGGCTGAAGATCATTTCGATCGCCCAACTGATCGAGTACCGCTCCCGGCGGGATCGGCTGGTCGAATTGGTCTGCACCCGGCCCTTTCCCTGCGACTTCGGGGCCTTCACCCTCCACGTGTTCCGGAGCACCCTCGACAACCGCCACCATCTCGCCCTGTCCATGGGCACGCTCGGACCCGAGCCCACCCTGGTCCGGGTCCACAGCGAAAATCTCCTCGGGGACGTCTTCCGCCTCCAGGGCCTGGACACCCATCGCCTCTTGGTCGGTTCGCTTGAAGCGGTGGCCAAAGCCGGGCGCGGCGCCGTCGTTTACATGGAGCACGCCAACGGCGGCGCAGACCTGATCCGGCGCCTCGACGCCAAGGGCGGCGACACCCTTCCCCCCATGGGTTTTCGCGATTACGGCATCGGCGCCCAGATCCTGGTCGCCCTGGGCCTGCGCAAAATCCGGCTGCTGTCCAACAGCACCCGCAAGGTCGTGGGCCTGGACGGCTACGGCCTGGAAATAGTCGAGCAGCTTCCGGTGTAAGATTTGCCGATTTCGGATTGCGGATTTGGTGCAGGAAGTTGCACTGGTCAGTTCCGCCCTCTTCGTCATGAGCCGTTCCGTTCCTCCTCCGACCAAAATTTCCGGCGCGCCTTTCAAGGTCGCGCTGGCCGCCGCCTCCTACAATCCGCGGCTGGTCGACGGGCTCCTGGGCCAAGTCACGGCCAGCCTTCGCGCCGCGGGGGTGAAGGCGAGCCGGCTTTTCGTCGTGCGGGTCCCCGGCTCCAATGAGCTGCCGGTCGCCGCCCAGTTGCTGGCCGGCCGGCACCGGCCCGATGTCATCGTCGTGCTCGGGGTCATCATCCGCGGGGACACCCTGCACTACCAGCTGATCGCGGAGGCCTCTGCCCAGGCGCTGCAGCGGGTCGCCCTCGACGCCAAGATCCCGGTGATCAACGGCGTGATCGTGGCCGAAACCCCGGCCCAGGCCGAAGCCCGCTGCCTGGGATCCATCAACCGCGGGGCCGAATTCGCCGCCGCTGCCTTAGCCATGGCCGCCCTCCGGCAGAGCCTGGCCGGCCGCTGACCCCTTTCCATGACCAAACCGCAATTTGCCCTGCGCCGGGATGGCCGCACCGCGGCCATGCAATATCTCTACGCTTGGAGCATCAACCCGCCGTCCAATCTGGAGAACGATTTGCTGTGGTTTTTTGAAAACCAGGAGCAGCCGCGGGAGCATTACGCCTATGGGGAAGAGGTGATTCGCGGTGCGATCGCCCATTCGGCCGATATTGACGGCCATATCCGCGGCCTTGCCCACAATTGGGAGTTCGACCGCATCGCCAAGATCGATTTGGCGATTCTGCGGGTGGCGATCTACGAGATGATGTACCGGCGGGATGTGCCGCCGGTGGTTTCGATCAATGAGGCGATCGACCTGTCCAAGCAGTTTTCCAACGCTGACGCCAAGCGCTTTATCAATGGCATCCTCGACCGGCTGAAAGACCAGCTGGGGCGGGACGCCCGCAAAGCGGACACGGAATAGGGGCCCGACTGGGGCATCGCCCTCCATGCTGAGTCTTTTTCGGAAGTTCAAGGACGGTCTGGCCAAGACGGTCAGCGCCATCGGCTCGCGCACTCGCGGTCTGTTTGGCGGCCGAAAGATCGATGCCGCCTCCCTGGAGGAGCTGGAGGAGGCCCTGTATACGGCCGATTTTGGCGTGGAAACGACCGCCGAAGTAGTGGCGGAGATTCGTGCCGCCTATAAAAAAGACAAGGATTTGCATGGGCGGCAGGCGGCGGAAATCGGCGCGGCCGTGCTCCAGCGGGTGCTGGCCGGAAGCGAGGGCCGGCTCGAGCCCCGGGTCGTGGGCGCCGCCAACCCTGTCGTGATCATCTTGATCGGGGTCAATGGCTCGGGCAAAACCACCACCTGCGCCAAATTAGGCTGGCGCCTGAAGCAGGCTGGCGCCTCGGTTTTAGTGGCGGCGGGGGATACATTCCGCGCCGCGGCGATTGAGCAGCTGCAAGCCTGGGCCAAGCGCCTTGATCTTGATCTGGTGGCGAGCCACACCGGGGCGGACGCGGCCGCGGTCGCCTTCGACGCCTGGGCGGCGGCCAAGGCCCGCGGCCGGGACTATCTGATTGTGGACACGGCTGGCCGGCTGCACACCAAGAGCAATCTGATGGAAGAACTGGCGAAAATCCGCCGGGTCCTACAAAAAAACGACGCGACCGCCCCGCAGCATCGCTGGCTGGTGGTGGATGGGTCGCTGGGGGCCAATTCCATCGAGCAAGCCCGTGTCTTCCACCGGAGCTTCGGCCTGACCGGGCTGATCGTGACCAAGCTGGATGGGACCAGCCGGGGCGGGGCCCTGGTGGGAATCTATCGGCAGCTGAAGCTTCCGATCTATTTTGTGGGCCTGGGCGAGCAGGCGGAGGATCTGCAGCCCTTCGAGATCGCGAACTACGTCAACGCAGTCTTCGGATTGGAATAGATCTGGTTTAGAAGGCCAGCTTGACCGAGCCGTAGACACCTCGGCGGGCGCCGTACTGCGGGGCAAAAACGCCGATGCCGGAGCCGTCCCGCAATTCATAGCTTTCGTCCAGGAGGTTGGTCAGGTCCAGGCGGAGCGTAAGCTTGCGCCGGTCGCCGAGGGTGAAGGTGTGCTCGGCCCCGGCGTTGAGCGGATGGTATTCCGGGACATGGTCGGTGTTGGCGAAGCCGCTGCGCAGGCCGCTGCCATAGAGGAAATCGCCGAAGACGGTGGCGGCGGTGAAGCGGTAGGCGAGCCCGCCGGAAGCGGTCAGGGCCTGGTCGTGATCGAGATGGACCTCGTGGGTGGCAATGTAGGCCAGCTCCGCGGCGTCGAACTGAAACTGGCCGGAGGTGAGGTTTTCTCCATAGGCGCGGCCGGGGGCGACGTTGGCGTAGATGGAGAACGGGCCGTGGTTGTAGTTGGCGCTGACTTCGGCGCCGTAGACGCGTCCGATCTGATAATTAAAGGTGGAAAATATCAGGGCGGCGCCGAACTGGCCTTCGTCGATTTGGTTAGTCGCTCGCTTGTCGTAGCCGTCGGCCGTCACGCTGAAGTCCTCAGTGATTTGCCAGGTCAGGCCGGCGTCGTAGTAGTCGGCTCGCTCGGAGCGGATGGGCGAATCCGCCGCCACCGCTGGCTGGTTGGTCGTGCCGGTGAACTTGGCCAGGGTCGGGGTCTGGGCCAATTCGAGCGGAGGCGGAGTGAAGTAACGGGCGTAGCCGGCGTGGGCGGAGAGGGCGGAATTGAACCGATAGACGAGATTCAGGCGCGGGCTGACCTGGCCCTCCCGCAGGAATTCGACGGATTCGTCCGCCCGCAGGCCGTAGTTGAGGGTCAGGCGGTCGAGCGGCTTCCATTCGTCCTGCAGGTAGACCCCGTAGAGCCAGCCTAGTTTATGATGGTCGTCCTGGATCCAGACCGGGACCGTACTGGCCTGCTGGCCGCCGCCGTCGACCGCGAATACCGCCGTGTTGGTCTTGGTGTTGGCATTGGTGGAGATGACCAAGGCTCCGGCGCGGAGGGTGTGGCCCGACGGCAGGGACCATTTGCCGTCGGCTTCCAAGCCGTTGCTGACGATGTCTTGGTGGACGTCGGCCGCGACCCCGTTGAAGATCAGGTCGCCGACGACGTCGGGCGTGAAATGGGTCAGGCTATAGCGGGTGAAGGCGGAAACCTGGCCGCTGAAATCCTCGGTCGACCGTTGGTAGGCGGCGATGGCGTAATCGTTATACTCGCTCTGATTCTCGTTCAGCCGGGCGGAGTCGAAGAAGTTCTGGCTGCCATCGATGTAGGCGGGCGCCTGGCCCGGGTTGTCGGGGATTTGGAAGGTGGCCGAGGAACTGCCGAAGAGGAGGCTGACCCGGCTCTTGGAATTCAGAACATCGGAGAGATCGCCGAAGGTTTTCACCTGCTGGCTGCGGTCGTGCAGCGCGGTCCGCGAGGCGGTGGGGTTTTCGATCCCGAGGGCGTTGCTCTCCGCGCTCGCGGTGAAGAAATCGGTCAGGCCACCCTGGATGCCGGAGGACTCCGCGCTGACGCGGAGGGTATCGAAGCTCCCGGCGAAGATATCGATGTCGCCCTGGTTTTTCAGCGCGGTGCCAGACTGGGTGTGGATGTCGACGACCCCGGCCGTGCGGTAGCCGTATTGGGCCGGGAGCGAGCCGGTCAGGATCGAGACCGTTTTGACGAAGGGGATGTCCAATTCTTGGCTGAAGCCGGCGATGCCCTCGGGCAGGAGGACATCATTGACCCGGTACTGGAGGTTGGCGTGCTCACCGCGCAGGTGGACCTGGCCAAAGGAGTCCTGCGCCATGGAGGGGGTGCGCAGGAGCACTTGATCGAAGCCCCCGTTGGCGCCGAGGGATTGGACGTCGATCTGGGCGGCGTCGATCTGGTAGGAGGTCGCGCCGAGGGCGGGCACGATGTCCTCGCGCGCCTTGTCGAGCGAGTCGGTGACGACGAGGGCATCGAGGGTGATGGGAGGAGGGCCCGGCGCGGATGAATTCTCGGCGGCGCGGAGGGCCGGGGCGAGGGCGAGCAGGGCGAGGGTGAATCGAACGGGCAAAGGCATGGAAAGGGAGGACGGAAAAGTGACGGCCGGGAGGACAGGACATGGGTCTCCCGCCAGCGGCGGAAGACGGAGCCGAGCGGATAGAGTTCATCCGCCGACGGACAACCGGGAGGTCGAGCTAGATTGCCGGCGGGCCGCAGCCCGGCGGGAGCTGAAAACGCGGCGCGGCGAGGTCGAGCCCGGCCGGGGTCGCCGCCACCTTTTCCGCCAGGCACCGGGCCACGACGACCAGGGTCGTGGCGGCCGCAGCACTGGTGAGGCCTAAAGAGAACAGGACGACCGCACAGGCATCATCCCGATCCGGCTGGGATTCGTGATGGAACCGCTGGTGGAGGTCGGGGCTCGCCGCCAGAACGGTCAGGAGCAGGATCAGCGCGGCACAGCCCGCCGCGAGCAAGCGGTGGAGCGGGCGGATCCGATAACGGCGGCGGCCGAGCGACATTGTCGGAGAACGTTGCGATAATTCGCTGTCCGTCAAGCGCGAGCCTTAACGAGGCTCTTCCAGCAGCCGCAAATCGAAGAGCCGCCACCCGCCGGCCTCCCGCTCGATGCGGGCGAGGCACTGGCGGTCGGGTCGAGCGACGGCCAGGGTAGCGGCCGAAGCATGAAAAATCTGCGGGCCGGCCTCCATGACCCCGGGAGCAGCATCGAGGTCGAGAGTGAGGCGGCCGGTCTGGGTTTCTACGCCGGTGATGGTGCCCCGGACGGGATAGCCCGCCAGTTGAGCGGGGGTGGGGGAGCAGCGGCAGTCGTCGTTGGCTGCCGCCAAGAGGGCGCCTTCCGGCACGGTGACTTTGAAGAGGTGCAGGCCCGGGCGGGGGCCGCCCACGGTGACGGCCACCAGGGCCATGGCGGTGGCGCCGTTGCCCGCATAGTCGTGGATCAGGCCGATTTGAGGGACGGAGAGGATGGGGCCGGCCGAGGCTAGAGTGATGGTCGCCGGCAGCGGCCGCAGGTCGGGGCTGAAGCGGCCGAGCCGGACCCGCTGGCCGCCGCCGGCGTCGGCCTCCACTACCCAGGTGACGAGAAGAGCGCCGTCGTGCAGCAGGGCGAGGTCGGGGAGCCTGGGAGCGTTATCGCCCAAGCCGGCTGAAACCGGCAGCTGGAAGCGGCGGCCGGCATCGGGCGAGGCGGAGACGAGAAGCCGCGCTTCGCCGCCGCGGGGCGTCCACACCGCGCCGACCCGTCCGCCGTCCACGGCGATGCGGGGACCGCCGTTGAGTGCGTCGCCGCCGTCGTCGGGTTCGGCGTCGATCTCGTGCGGCTGCCCCCATTGCTGGCGGTGCCAACGCAGGACGCGGGGTTGGGCGGGGCTTCCGGGGTGCCGGCCCGCGTAGGCCACCAGGGCGCTCCCGTCGAGAAGGGCGGCCAGCACCGGCTGGGCGCCAGCGGCCGCTTCGGGGTCGAGCAACTGGTCGGATGTCGCCTCCGGGCCCAGCAGGCGAACATAGAGGCCGAGGCCGCGGCCATCGCCGGAGCGGGCGCGCCGGTCGAGCCACACCGCCGCGAGGTGGCCGTCCGCCAACGTAGCCAGGGCCGGGCTGGCGGCATCCGTGCTTTCCGGGGACAGGCGGGCCGGCGGGCTCCAGCTGTGGCCGCCGTCGGAGGATTGGCTCAGCATCACGCACTGGCCGGGGCCATTCGCGGCCAGAACGGTCCAGGCCACCGCCGCCCGGCCGTCGGCGGAAGCGGCGAAAGCGGGCAAATTGCCGGGCTCGCGCACAAAGCCGTCGCCGCGCGCCACCGTCACGGCCGGCCGCCAGCGATTCCGGACCGGATCGAAGGCCGCGCCGCGCAAGGCCGAGCTGCCGGCGGCCGCTGGTTCGAGCCAGGTCAGCCAGAGGGAGCCGTCGCCGGCTGCAGTGAGAGCTGCTTGGTTTGCTCCGGGCCCGGCGGGGCTGGCGAGAGCAGTCGTCAGCAGCGACAGCGGATCCGCGCGGACCAAGCCGGGCGGGAACGCGGCGCCGATAAGCACCAGCCGCAAGAGAATCGCCTTAATGTCCACGCCTTCGTTGTAACAGCGTTACGGTCAGCAGCAACCCGAACGACAGCACGAGGAGGAGGGCGGCAAAGCCATGGGCCTGGGCGTAGTTGAGGGTCTGGACTTCATCGTAGAGGGCGATGCTGGCGACGCGCGTCACCCCTGGAATCGATCCGCCGATCATCAGGACCACGCCGAATTCCCCCAGGGTATGGGCGAAGCCGAGGGTGAGGCCGGCCGTGATGCCCCGCCAGGCGAGGGCCAAGTGGAGGCGCCGCCACACCCGCCAAGGCGAGGCGCCCAGGCAGGCTCCCGCCTGGAGATATTCGGTCGGGACGGACCGCAGGGCGGCCTGAAAGGGCTGGACGGCGAAGGGCAGGGAGTAGAAGACCGAGGCAATGACCAGGCCGGTGAAGGAGAAGGCAAGCGAGGTGCCGGTCAGCCGCAGCCAGCTGTGGCCGAGCGCGTGGTCGGGCGAAAACGCCACCAGCAGGTAAAAGCCCATCACGGTGGGTGGCAGGACGATGGGCAGGCTGACCAGCGTTTCAAGAGCGGGAGCTATCCGCCAGCGGGTGGTGTTAAGCCAATGGGCAAGAGGCAGGCCGACCGCGGCTAGGCAGAGGGTTGTGATGGCGGCCAGTTTGAGGGTCAGGCCGAGCGCCTGCCACAGGGACGCCGAAAAAATGAATGGGAAGGCGGAATCCAACGGAAGGAGGCAGCGTTAGCCGCGGAGCGAGGCGGCGCAATAAAATCACGCCGCGCATTCTTGGCAAAAAGTGCATTCGCAGGTGCAGATGGGGCCTCGGGGGATCCGGGCCAATCGTCGCGATCGCAGCATTCCCAATTTGGTCTCAGTTCGAGCGCCAAAAGGGAGCGTTGAGAAGTCTAGTCGTGAGGTAGGATGGCCCGGCGGGTCGCAATTTCCTGAAGGTGCTCCTGGGCCGGAGCGAGGCCAGGTCGCAACCGGAGGGCGGCCTTGAATTCCGCCTGGGCGGCGTCAAGGTGGCCCGTTCGCTCCAGAGCCAGCCCGAGATTGAAATGAGCCTCGACCAGCTGAGAGTCCGCGCGCAAAGCGGCCCGAAAATCCCGGATGGCTTCGTCGAGGTGGCCGAGTTGTTCTTCGGCCGTGCCCAAATTCGTTTGGGCGGCGGGATAGACGGGCTGGAGGCGAATGGCCGCGCGGAAAGCCTGGGCGGCTTCGGCGTCGTTGCCCTCCGCTAGATAGGCATTGCCGAGATTGTTGTAGGCTTCGCCATAGCCCGGATTCAATTCGATCGCGCGCTCGAATTCCGCAATCGCGCGTCCGCCCTGACCTTGGCTAAGACAGAGGTTGCCGAGTGCGAAATGGGCTTCCGGAATATTGGGATCGAGGCGGAGGGCTGCGCCCAGCTCCCTCGCGAACTTATCCGTCTGGCCCGTCGCTTGCAGGGCCAGGGCCAGGTCATAGTGGGCCGCGCCGAGATCCGGCTCGAGCCGCAGCGCCGATTCGAACTCTTCAATAGCCTCGCGGTAGCGGCCGGCGGTTTTCAAGGCGGTGCCCAAATCGACCCGCGCTTCGACTGATTCGGGCCGAAGGATGAGGGCTTGGCGAAACTGCCGCACAGCGTCGGCGACCCGTCCCTGGCGCAGGAGAACGACGCCGAGCTGGGTGTGGGCATCGATGTAGGAGGGCGCGATTCGGATCGCCTTTTCGAATTTCGCTACCGCCTCGGCGTCTCGCCCAGTCCGGGCCAAAAGATGCCCCAGCGCGAAATCGGCGCGTGGATTGGCGGGATAGGCCGCGGCAGTCTCCGTCCAAAGGTGCTCTTCCGAGGCATAGACCTGGTTGCGGGCAGCGGTGGCCGCGGCGGCGGCGACGGCCGCGGCCACCGCCAGCCAAAGTCCTCTCGGCCCGATCCAGCGGAAGAGCGCGGCGGTTAGAACCGCCAGCAACCCGGCCAGCGGCAGGTACATCCGGTTTTCGGCGATGGGCTGCTGGATAATCGGGATGATGCTGGAAGTCGGGGCCAGCACGATAAAGAACCAACCCAGACCAAAGCCGGCCGGTTGGTTGCGGGCGAGGAGCCAGCCGGTTCCGGCGAGGGCGAGAGCGAGCGGGATGGCGTAGGGCAGGGCCGCGGCTGCGTCGGCCGAAAAGACTGGGCCATAGTCGAAGACGAGCGGGTGGGGCCAAACGCTCAATTTGAGATAGGTCATGACGGCCCGGCACTCGGCCAGCAAATAGGTGGTGCTTTTGATCCCCAGCGCAAAGCCGACGCCTCTCTGCTCCAAGTGGGTGCGGACCACAAAATAAGCGAGGATTGCCCAAGTGGCCGCGACGCTGGCATGGAACCGACCCCGCTTGGCCCAGGCCTGGGCCAAGGAGTCGGCCAGAAAAGTTCGGTCATAGAGAAACAAAACCAGCGGAGCGGTCACCATGGTTTCTTTGCTCGCCATGCCGGCTGCCGCGGCCGCGATCGCGCCGCACCACCAGCGGCGTTGGCCGGTCTGCACCAGGCGAATGAAGCACCACAGGAGCAGGAGATAAAAGAGAGCCATCAGCTCTTCGGTCCTCTGGGAAAGATAAGTCACCGTGGCGGTTTGCACCGGATGCACGGCCCAGAGCGTCGCGGCCGTTCCGGCGATGACGACGGACTGGCCGATGAGCGCCGGAGGTAGCCGCGGGCTCCGGAAGGTTTCCCGCAAGATGGCGAAAAGCAGCAGGGCGCAGCCGAGGTGAATCGCCAGACTCAGGGCATGGTAGCTCCACTCCTGGGATCCGCTGAGGGCGTAATTGAGCGCCAGCGACAGGTTGGTCAAAGGCCGGCCGCCGGCGCCGGACAGAGCCGGCGGCGAAAGCACCGCGCCGAGGGACCCCAGATGGCGAATCGAGGGGTTTTTTAGGATGTTGACCTCATCGTCGAAAACGAAGGCGCCGGAAAACGAATTGAGGTAGGCGAGGGTGGGGAGCACCACCACGATCGCCTTGGCCAGGGTTTCGCGGGTCGGTTCCTTCAGGCGGAGAGGCAAAGACATGGATGGGAGGCCGTTCCGATAGGAGGGGAAGCCGTTGGACGGGTCAAAGCCTAAGGGAAATTTCTAATTGCCTAATTTTCAATGGTCTTACGGAGGCGCCGAAATATTTATTAAGTTTTACCGCCGCGAGTCGATGAAGATGGTGGCCAACTATGAGCATTCCCGCGATCGCTGCCGTCTCCACCGTAGGCCCGAGCACCTCCGTCAGCGTCACGGAGAGCATCGCGCAGTTGCAAAGTCAGCTCAACCAGCTGGAACAGGCCGAAACGAGCCAAAGCAACGTCGAGACGCGGGCCCAACTTGCGTTCGCAGT
>Ga0302279_10001645_pt1 | contig 31329 bp, 28 predicted proteins | sample III_Bog_N3_3_FD_194541 | JGI IMG/M metagenome (GOLD analysis project Ga0302279, IMG submission 194541) | Peat permafrost microbial communities from Stordalen Mire near Abisko, Sweden - III_Bog_N3_3 | ecosystem: Environmental > Terrestrial > Soil > Wetlands > Peat | place: Sweden: Abisko...
CGGTACCGACATGCGCGAGGCACCCGTCATTGAAGCCCCGCCGGCAGCGCGACGAGCTCGTTGATGTTCGGCTCGAGCGTGATCTCGATGCGACGATTCTTCGCGCGCCCGTCGGCCGAATCGTTCGGCGAGATGGGATCGAACTCGCCGTACCCGGCGGCCGAGAGCAGCTGCGGCCGCATTCCCTGCGTCACGAGGAAGTGGACCACCTCGACGGCACGTCGCGTCGACAGCTCCCAGTTGGACGGGAACAGGGCGGTCTGGATGGGCACGTTGTCCGTGTCCCCGGCCACCTGGAAGTGACGGTCGGAGATCGTCTTCAGGACGGTCGCAACCTGGCGCAGGGCGTCCTGGCCGGACCCCTTGATGTCGGTCTTTCCGGAGTCAAACAGGACGTCGTTGGCCATCTGCAGCACCATGTGCCCGTTGCGGAGAGTGACCTTGAGCTGGCCGGCGTCGATCATCTTCTGAAACTTCAAGGCGAGCTGCTTGAAGAGGGCCAGACGGGCCTCGGCGGCTGCCTGAGCCTTGCGTAGCTCCTCCAGGCGTCCCTTCGCGTCGGAGAGCGCGCTCGCGAGAGAGCCTTTCTCGGCCAGAAGAGCGTCGGCGTTCTTCCCGAGCCGCGCCAGCTCCTTGCGGAGTTGCTCGTTCTCGGCGATCGAGCCGTCGATCTTCGCCTGCAGATCATGGGCCGCGCCCTGGGCAGTGGAAAGGTCCTGGTCCCGCTGCTTCGCGCGCGCCTGGGCGTCCGCGATCTGCGCGTTGAGCTTGTCGATCTCGGCGCGCGCCGCTGCGAGGTCGGTCGCGTTGCGGGAGGCCTCCGCGTGGGCGGCCATGGCGTCGGCGTGTGCTTGCTGCGCGTCCTTCAAGGAAGCGTCGTACTTGCCCTGGGGAACACAGGCTGCGGCGCCGATGGCGCCCAGGATCGTCAACAAGGGAAACGTCTTCATCGCTCTTCTCCCGGATGAGGGAGCCTCCAACGTTGGTGAAAGGACCGGCGGGCAACGCGGAGCAACCTTCGTACCGCCGCATGGCGGCGGGACGGAAGGTTTGCCCCCAATTTGGGGTCGTATCTTTTCGACACATCGAGTCGAACCGACCCGATCCTGGGTAGGAGACATTGGGAAGTCACCGCGCGTAGTCGCCGGAGGCATTTCTGCCTCCCGCTCAAAACCCGAAGTAGATGAACGGGTGCGCCGTCGCGCCGAAGAGCACGACGCACGTCACGGCGATGACCGCCGCCGGCCACATGATCCACGGACGCTCGACGAGGTCGCGCCTGCGCTGGACGCAGTGATCGAGCACGTGGCAGAAGACCAGGGCCGCCGCACAGGCCGCCGCCCTCGTGATCGCGTCATGCGACAAAATCGACGGTGCGTGTGACGAATGAAGCATCGCGAGGAAGTGAAACGCGGCAACCACCGAATGCGCGCGGAACAGCACGTACCCCATGAGGACGAGGTAGAACGTCAGCATCGTCTGGAGAACACGGCGGTACCCGCGCGCGGGCTCGTCGCCCGAAAAGCGACGCGAGAGCCAGTCGGTCGCTGCGAGCAGGATGCCGTGGTAGAGCCCGTAAAGAAGGTACAGCCAGCTCGCGCCGTGCCACAGCCCGGCCAAGATCCACGTCAGCACGATGTTGCTGTAGCGCCGTCTCCGGAACCGAACACCGAGGGGCAGGTAGACGTAGTCGCGTAGCCACGTCGACAGCGAGATGTGCCATCGCCGCCAGAAGTCCGCGGGCGAGGTCGCCAGGTACGGAAGGTTGAAGTTGATCGGGAGCTCCAGCCCGAGCAGCAGGGCCAGCGCGGTCGCCATGTCCGTGTAGCCCGAGAAGTCTCCATAGAGCTGACCCGCGTACGCGAGCAGGCCCGTCCACGCGTCGAGGAGCGAAATTGCGTGGGTTGCGTCGAATGCCGAGTCGGCGGCCGGCGCAAGCCGGTCGGCGATGGACTTCTTCGCGAGCCCCGCGACGAAGAGGACGAGGGCCCTCTTCGCCATCGACCAGCTCACGGTATCGACGCGCTCGATCTGCGGGACCAGGAACGACGACCGGACGATCGGCCCGGAGAGCAGGTTCGGAAAGAGCGTGAACGAGCCCAGAAACGACACGAGGCTGCGCGGCGGTTCGTAGAGCCGGCGGTGGACATCGACCACGTAGCTGATCGCCTGGAGGGTATAGAAAGAGACGCCAAGCGGGATGGCGACGTCCAGCAGACGCGCTCCCGAACGAAGGCCGAGCGTCGAGAGGAGGCCGGCCGCCGGAAGGGCGCCTTTGAAGAACACGAGCGTGAGCACGTTCGCGCCGACCCCGAGCCAGAGGAGGTGTCTCCGGCGAGCCTCCGAGGTCTCACGGTGGAGGCGCGACGTGACGCCGAAGGTGAAGAGGCCGACCCCGAGAAACAAAGGGACGAACCGCAGGCTCAGCGTCGCATAGAAGGCGACGCTGCCCGCGATGAGGAGCACCCGCTTGTGGCGCGCCGGAACGGCGGAATACACCAGAAAGTACGCCGCGAAGAAGACGAGGAACACTCCGCTATCGAGACGCACGGTGCTCCTGAACCATCGGTCGCACCCGGGCGGCCAGGAGCGAAGAGAAGCGCTCGGCGGCGAGGGGGTGCAGGTGGGTTCGGTCGCCGAAATCGGATGCGACGAACGTACCGTCGTTGAGATCCAGCAGGGTGGCGTCGCTCTCTCGGGCAATCCGCTCGGCCACGGCGCGCCAGTGCGCGAGCTCTTCGGCCGGCAGGGGCTCCAGGAGGGCAGGGTTCAGGATGTCGCGTAGCACGAACGTGTGACCGGTGACGGCCTGGAGCTCCTGCACTGCCGCGACCATCGTGCGGACCGCGTCGTCGTCGATATCGTTGGGGTCCTTCAGCGCTGGGCCGTGCGTCGCGTTGGGGAGGGGCGGCGTGGACGCGGCGCTCGCCTGGAGCTCGATGAGACGCGTCAGCGCTGGACGCGTCTCGGGGAGGCCGAAGTCAAAACCTCCGCGTGTCTTCGGGTTCCACGCCGGGACGCCGCGCGGAAACTGCGTGCGCAGCTCGTCGCAGAACGTTGCCTGGGCAGCGGCGCTCTCTCCTCCGGTTGCCGGCTGCATGCCCGAGGCGCATGCCGGCGGACCGGCCGACATCCAGTCTTCCACCCAGCGCCCAACCTGGGCCGGACGGACGTTGCCGAACAGCGCGAGATCGAGCCCGTCGCCGATGGCGCCGAGCGGGTCGGCGTGCGCGCGATCGTTCAGGACGTCGCCGCTCTCGAAGACGAACGCCTGGTCGGGCATCCCGCGCCGCGCCGCCTGTACGGCCCCGCGCGTCAGCTCGGGGACCGAGACGCCGAAGATCGTGATCCCGATGCGCTTGTGCGACGCCTCGTAGCTCTGTCGAATCACCTTGGCCATCGCGAGGGCCGTCTCGGGCTGAAAGAGCAGCTGGGCGAGATTGAAGGACGCATACCGCCCGTGGCCGTGGTCGAGCGCGTCGTCGAACACCCCGGGGACGAAGGCGCGCCCCAGTCCCGAGCTGCCGAGGAATATGACCCCTTCTTGGGGGCTGGCGACTATCTGGGGGAGCGCCGAGCGAATGGCTCGGCTCCGCGTGATCCCGTAGTCGGCGGTGTGGCCCGGATACGGCTGGAAAGGGTCGAAGGACGCGGCGATCGTCCGCACGAGAGCGCCACCCGTGAGTACGACCAGGGCCGCGGCCGCCACGGTTCGAAGGGCGGTCGGGACGCGAGGGCTAGCCATCAATCTACCTCGAGCCCCTTTTCGCGTAGCAACCGCCTGACGTCACCGACCGACTTCGCGCGCAGGATCTCCCCCGTCGAGAACCGAACGGAGTACGCGTCCTCGACCGCGGTCATGAGGTCCAGATGGCGCAGGCTATCCCAGCGCCGGAGCGTCTCCGGACTCGAGTCGTCGGAGATCGATGAGACGGGGACCTTCAGGATGCCGGCGATGACGTCGTAGAGCATGATCTAACCGAAGACGACTTCTTGCATCGCGCGAGGCCAACGCCGCTGCTCGAACCCGTGCTGGCTGAACAACGCGAGCACGAGCCGTTCCAGCCCGAAGCCGACGCACGCCGTCGTCGCGATGTCCCCTTCGTGCGTGCGGATACCGAAGGCATGACCAAAGAGGGTGCCCGCCATGTTGATCGAGCCGGCCGCGACGGACGCCGCTCCGGAGCCGACGTCCACGAGTACCTCGTGCTTGAGCCCGCGGGACCGCTGCCAGAGCGCCTTGGTTCCGCGAACGGTCGCAAAGAAAGGGTCGGACGCCGACACCAGGCGAAAACCCACGTCCCACTCTTTCATGAGCGAACATACGGCGTCGATGATACGCGCGCGTCGCTCGTGGACCACCTCGGCGGTGGCCACGAAGACAATCTCGCGCATCGAGAAGTCCCAGAGCCGCTGGATCCCTTCCATGTTGCGCGACTCGTAGCGAAAGGCCTTGCCCGCCGTGGTGATCGTGAGCCCCCCTGGCGGAAGAGTCGTGCCTTCGAGGGCCCGGTATACGGGGAGACACACCGCCGGCCTCAGCGCCGCGTCGGTGTGCGTCATGGCGGCCGGATCCGGGACACGGAGCGAGTCGCTGTCGGTGTTTGCGGCGCGAAACGCCTCGATGCCGTCGAAGTCCTCGGCAAGATGGGAGACGAGGCAGACGGAGTGGGGGAACGAGCTGAAATACCCACATCGCGCCAGGACGTCGGGCTCGAGCAGCGCGGGGTAGTCCTCCTCCTCGGCGCCGAAGCGCGTCCGCGCGACATCGCGCACGGCCTCGTCGAGGAAGCGCTTCAGGGCGACCGCGCCTCCCGCGAAGCCCACCTGGCCCGGGCCCAGGCGACGCACCCACCGTCGCCTCTCGAGCTCGGCAAACGCGTTGCCGTCCACCGGGCCCTCATCGAGCCGCGCGCTCCGAACGAGCTCCTCCGGTTCGCCGAGGCTCCGGAACGTGGCAACCATCGCGGCCACATGCTTGCGAACCTTCTCGGTCACCTCGGCCTCGAACCCCTCCGCACACTCGATGTCGGCACCGCGACGGTCCGCAGTGATTCGAAAGCGTTGAAGATGAGCGGTGGCGTAGGCGGCGCCCTTCTCGAGCTCGGCGACGAGCTCGTCGTGAATCGCGTTCTCGAAGGAGAGTCGGAAGTTCATGCCGAGGAGCCGCGGCGAGCCGGGGGCCCGATACCGATGAAGCTTGCGCCGCGCTGCTCCGGGGTCAAGTTACTCCGCCGCGTCACGTTTTCGAGTGAGTCATTTTGACACGCCGTGTCCGACGGACTCGGAATGACGGCTGCGCCGACCCAGAATTCTGCCGGTGTCGCGCAGCTACCGTGGCACGTGCATTGCTGTTGTCGCTCGACGTGGTCGGGCCCGCAATCAAGCTTCCGGGGCGCGTCCTCGTCGCCGAAGACGACGCGCAGATGCGGGCGCTCGTGGTCGACGCACTCCGAAGCGAGGGCTTCGCGGTGGATGAGGTGGCGGACGGAAGACGGATGTGGGCAATCACCGTTCATTGCGAAACCTACGACCTCATCGTCTCCGACCTGCGCCTCCCGATCGTCGATGGGCTCACCGTGCTCGAGGATCTCCTGAAGCGCTCGCCGGGCACGCGGGTCATCCTGATGACGGCGTTTGGCGACGACGCGACGCGCGAGCGCGCCCTTCGACTCGGGGCCGTGTTCTTGGACAAGCCGTTCCAGATGCGTGAGCTGCGCGCCGCGGCCCGCCGCCTCTGCGACCTCGCCGGTAGATGAGCCCCGCGCTCTGCGCGCGACGCACCCACGCACCCGGCTGCGCGTTCGCCCCACGTCGACGGGACCCCTCGCGACTCATCGGCATGCGGAGTGCTTTGCCCTGACCAAGAGCGAGTGACGCTCTCCGAGGTCGTCATGAAGGTACATCTCGTAAACACACGCCGCCGCGACGCCGCCGCCTTCGCGTACGATTCGGGCGACCCTGCGTCGCGCGACGCAGAGACAGGGGGCGCTGGCGAGGACTTCGTCTGGTCCGTGATGGATAGCGACGACCGCCCGCGCGAGCGCGGACCTCGCTGGTTCGGCGGAAGATGGAGCTGGAAGCGCGGGCATGGTGGGCGCCGCCGGTGACCCCGAGAGCACCCGAGCCGGAGCTCGCCGGTTACGAGGGGACCCCGGTCGGCAGGTAGATGGAGAACACGGTTCCCTTCTTGGCCTCGCTCTCGACGTCGATCCAGCCCCCGTGGTCCTGGATGATTCCGTGGGTGACGGAGAGCCCCAGGCCGGTACCCTCGCCGACGTCCTTGGTCGTGAAGAACGGCTCGAAGACGTGGGGAAGATCGTCGGGAGCGATTCCTTCGCCTCGGTCCCGAACGCGGACGCACAGGCATGGCGTCGGGCGGTCCGAGTGCGGCGGCTGGGCCGATTCGCGGTCGATGGATACGTCGATCGGGCCTCCTCGCGGCATGGCCTGCATCGCGTTGACGACCAGGTTGGTCATCGCCTGCTGGATCTCGGCGCCATCGACGGTGGCGATCGCGTCGGGCTCCGGGCAGCGACACTCCAGATTCAGCTGGGCGTTCTTCTTCTCGGCGAGCGGACGGAGCAGCTCGAGCACCTCGCTCGCGAGCCGATGGACGTCCCGGGGCGCCTTGTCCGCAGGCTTGCGCCGCGCAAAGGCCAGAAGCTGTCGGATGATCTTTGCCATCCGGTGCGATGCCTCGCCGATGATCCGTGCGTAGTCGGTCGCCTCGGCGGGCGTGGCATCCCCGGACGAGATCATCTCCGCGCGTGCGGAGATCACGTTGAGGGGCGTACCGAGCTCGTGCGCGATGCCGGAGGCGAGCTTTCCCACGGTCATGAGTCGATCCGCGTGACGAAGCTGCTCCAGCGTGGCGATCCGGGCGGCGGTCTCACGCTCGATGCGCTTGTACGCATCGACGAGGTGATCGCACATCGCGTTCATCTCCGTCGCGAGCTGACCGAGCTCGTCCTTCTGATGAAGAACGAGGGGGGTCGAAAAGTCTCCGCTCCCGATCCGTCGCGCCTTGTCGGACAGGGCGCGTATGGGGCGCCCTACCAGCCAGAACCCGAGGACGACCGAGAGCGCGCCGCTCACGAACGCGAGGGCCAGGGTCGTTCCGACGGTGTCGATCGCGATGCGGCGGGCGGCGCGCTCCTCGACCTCGAGCGGCTCCGTCAGCTCGATCATGCCTGCCCGTACGCCGGCCACGGAGACGGGTACGTAGGTCTCGCGCTCCATGCCGGCGGGGCTGCTGACGATGCGCGTCAAGGACTCCCCGGAGGCCAGGTCCTGCAGCGCGGAGGCGTCGTAGGGGCCCGTTCCGTCGTCCACCCAGCGAACGTGCACGCCTCCGCCCCGCGCATTCACCCCCTCGACGATGGCGAGCGCCTCCGTCCGTCCTCCTGTTCGCCAGAGCGCGGAGACGGCGGCCCCGAGCGATCGACCGAGGAGGGCGTGGTCGCGGACGCGATCGGAGCGGAGCACGGCGACCTCGCGCTGGACGCGCAGGTAGCCGTTCGGGACAAGCACGGCGAACGTTCCGGCGATGAGGGCGGCCGCGAGCTTGGGAACGAGCTTCATGCCGGAGTCGTAGGCCAGATCCGTGCGTGGGACGAGGCCCCTGGTTTCTTGCGAATTGGCGGGTCCCCGGCCGTGTCGAACGGACGCGGCGTGTCGAATCGACTCGGGTCGCGCGCGCAACCGGCCGCCGATCCAGCCCGAAGCGGCGCCCGCCCTTGGCACGCGCCGTGCTGCGACCCCGAACCATGATGACAACGATCGCAGGGTCCTCTCCTTCGCCATCGCCCGGCGAACGTTCACGACGAATTCTCGTGGCCGAGGACGACGTGGAAATGCGTCGACTCGTGATCGAAGCCCTTCGCCGCGACGGCCATGAGGTGGTCGACGTGACCGATGGCGGTCAGCTGCTCATCCGTATCACGGAGTTCTACAGGCTGCGTCCCATGCCGGATCCCATCGACCTCATCGTCACGGACGTTCGCATGCCAGTCTGCAGCGGCTTCGACATCCTCCAGGGGCTCCGCGACGCGGCCTGGGTCACCCCGGTGATCATCATGACCGCGTTTGGCGACGACGAGGCGCGGACCCGGGCCAGGCGGCTCAACGCGGTGCTCCTGGACAAGCCGTTCGAGATGAGCAGCCTCCGGAGCCACGTCCGGGAGCTCTTTCGCGCGCGGGAGGTGCGTGATGCGGGCAAGGCTGGGTGAGCCGTGGCAGGGGACTTGCCCTGCTCGTGCGCCATGAGCGCGCCGAAGGTCATTCTCGTCCCCACAGACTTCAGCGACCCTGCCAATCGTGCCGTCGACTACGCCATCGAGCTCGCCGAGAAGCTCGGGGCCGGAGTCACCGTCATGCACGCGTACGAGATCCGACCCATGAACTTTCTCGACCGAGCCCTGGTCAACACCACCGATGTCACCGAGCGGTTCCGGAGGGCTGCGCAGGACGCCCTCGACTCCGCCGTCGCGAGGCTGAACACCCGGGGGGTGGCGCTCATGTCGCTTGTCAGGAGGGGCGAGGCCCACGACTTGATCGAAGCGACCGCGGAGGAAATCAGCGCGGACCTCATCGTCATCGGTACGCACGGGCGGCGCGGTCTCTCCCGGTTCCTCCTGGGGAGCGTCGCGGAGCTCATCGTCCGCACCGCCACGCGCCCCGTCCTCACCGTCCACGCGGGCAAGTGAGGAGCGCTCCCCCGCCGAGGACGCCATTCCTGAGCGCAGAGAGCCTGATGCCGGCTGCGCGGCGCCGCTTCCAGGCGTTCGTGCGGTTGAGTCGGACCAACCGGTCGCCCATCGCTTTTCAGATACTCGGACGCGCGCTGCTCCACGCGGCGCTCGTGGGCGCAGCCGCCGGGGTCTTCGGTTCGCTGTTCGTGGCGGCACTCGATTTGACGCAGCGGCTCGTCCTGGAGGCGCTCGCCGGGTACCAACCGCTCCGGGCGGCGGGCGAAGAGCTCGTCGTGTCGCAGGGCGTATCGCCTTTTCGTCCCTGGCTACTCCTGGTGCTGCCGGGAGTCGGTGCGCTCGTCGGCGGAGCCATCTCGACGAGATGGGCTCCCGAAACACGAGGGGGCGGCTCAGACGCGATCATCGAAGCCTTCCACAGCGGCGACGGGGTCGTTCGCCGCCGCGTCCCGCTCGTGAAGACCATTGCTTCGGTGCTGACGCTCGGCTTCGGTGGCTCGGGGGGCCGAGAGGGACCGACGATGCAGATCGGCGGCGCGCTCGGCTCGCTCGTCGGGCGCGCGCTCAAGGTGACGACGCGCGAGCGACGAATCCTCCTGGTCGCGGGGGTGGCCGCCGGCATGGCGGCAGTGTTTCGCACTCCGCTTGGCGCCGCACTTCTCGCCGTCGAGGTGCTCCACCGCGACGACTTCGAGTCGGACGCGCTCGTGCCCGCCGTGCTCGCGAGCGTCGTCTCCTACTCCGTGTTCATATCCTTCTATGGCGAGTCGACGCTCTTCGCCCACACGGCGCGCTTCCCGTTCGTCCCGGGCCACCTCCCTCTCTACGCCCTCATGGCGGTCCTGGTCTCCGTGGTCGCGAGCGGCTTCGTGGGTACTCTCCGGTCGGTCCAGCGACTGACCACGCGCCTCGTCGAGCAGCATCGCCTTCCGTCGTGGATTACCCCGGGCCTCGGCGGGCTCGCGCTCGGCATCTTCGCGACACCGATCGTGATGATTCTCGGCCCCCACGTCGGGCAAGGCGGGCAGGGCCTGGGCATCCTTGGAGGGGGCTATGGCGCAGCGCAGGTCGCGATCACCGGAGCCTCGTGGTTCCCCGGCGGCTGGCGCGGGGTCGAGCTCCTGCTTCTGCTCGGTGTCGTGAAGGTCGTGGCGACTTCTCTGACCGTCGGTTCGGGAGGGAGCGCGGGCGACTTCGGGCCATCGCTCGTCATCGGCGGCATCTTCGGCGGCGCGTTCGGGCGAGCCGCCCAGCTTCTGCTGCACGATCCGCGCATCGACCCGGGCGCGTTCGCCCTCGTCGGCATGGGCGTGCTGTACGGGGGCCTGGCGCACGTGCCCATCGCGTCCCTGGTGATGGTCTGCGAGCTCGCCGGGAGCTACGATCTGCTCGTCCCCCTCATGCTCGCGGAGGGGATCGCGTTCGTCGCGCTCCGGCAGAAGTCCCTTTACCACGCGCAGGTGCCGACCACGCGTGACTCCCCGGCGCATCGAGATGATCTCATCTTCGATGTGCTCCGCGGCGTGTCCGTCGGCGATGTCATCGTCCACGACCGGCCTTACATCGCGTTCGAGCGGCGGACGCCGGCCGACGAGGTCATCCGGAAGGTCGCCGGGGCGAACTGGCAGGACGCGTTCCCGGTGCTGGCGGCGGACGGAAAGCTCATGGGCGTGGTCAGCTCGCAGGTCCTGCGCACGATGGCGGCCAACCCCGACCTCCACGCCTTCGTCATCGCGGACGACATGATGGTGGCCCCCGTTTCGATCAAGGAGAGCGACGATCTGCACGTGGCGCTCGAGGCCATCCTCGAACAGGGGGTGCGGGAGCTCCTCGTCACCAACGAGGACGGGCACATCGTCGGCTTCCTCGACGAGACGGAGATAACGAGCTTCTACCACTCCGCGACCGAGCGGCGCTCGTCGCGGGCCGTGCCAACGCCCGCGCCGTAGACTCGGTACAGGGTCGGGGATGGTGGCGGGGCAACCGACCGCGGCTCCGCTCGTGCGCACCCCGGAGGCCGGACATACAGGGAGCGGTCCAGCATCGGTATTCTGCGAAGCGTTGGCGGTTTGCCAAGAGCTGGCGCGGGCGGTCTCGCGCTGAAAACCCGTCTGGAAATGACCGTGTCGCGAGCGGGCGCGCTTTTCTAACCCCCGGCATTCATGCCGGGGCGGAGAGACAAGCAGGAGCTAGAGTCCATTTCTGGACAGCTCTTGACGGCCAGGTGCGCGCGGGTCCGGTCGTGTCGCCGAGCGGCCTCGCCCAGGAGCGCATCTTGCGTATGCGATGCCGATCGGGCCGGAGACCGCTTGAATGAAGCCAACGAGTACTCTGAGCCCGTCGTCCAGCGCGGCGAAGACGGACGATCCCCCCTTGGGTGCCACGCTCGCCCCGCAGCGCTGGCCGCGATCCGTGCCCTCGCGGGTGGGGTCCGTCGCACCCATCGTCGCGATCAGCGTAGGAGCCGGGGTGCTCATGCTTGGCGTCGTGTTGCTTTCGGTGCACGCCGCGCACGGAGAAAATCACGTTCCCCTCGAAGCAGCCCCCCGCCCGGTAACGGTGGTCTCCGCGCTCGCCTCGTCGTTCCGAGACACGCGCACGTACGTCGGCGCGGTGGAGCCCTGGGTCGAGGCAAGCATCGGCCCCCAGTACATCTCCGCGTACGTAGCAACTGTGCTTGTACGTCCAGGGGCCACCGTCAAGAGAGGCGAGATCCTGGCAACGCTCGACTGCTCCCACCCGAACGCGACCATCCGAGCCGTGGAGATGCAAGCGCGCGCGGCCGATGCCCGCGTGCGTGCTGCCGCAGACGAGGCGGCTCGCCTCGCGACGCTGCTCGACGGTGGATTCGTCGCACCCAACGAGGTGGAGCAAAAGACTGCGCTGAGCGTCGCCGAAGCGGCGCAGCTCCAAGAATCGAGGGCGAACGTCCTCAAGACCTCGCTCGACGTCCTCGACTGCGTTCTGCGCGCGCCGTTCGACGGCGAGGTGAGCGCGCGGAGCTACGACCCGGGGGCGTTCGTACACCCGGGAGCCGCGATCGTATCGGTCGTCGACCGCGACACCATGCGGGTGACGGTCGACGCCTCCGAGAAGGACTTTCGCGCCCTTGCCCCCTCCACCATGGTGCAGCTCGACATCCTCGCGACGGGTACGCACCTATCCGCGCCGATCTCGCGCCGGGCCCCCAGGGCGGACTCGCAGACGCGCACGATCCACTTCGAGGTCGACGTGCCAAACCCCGAGCGGCAGTACCCGGCGGGATCGACCGCCATCGTCCACGTCGAGCTCGGGAAGGCCGTCCCTGCGGCGGCGGTGCCAATGTATGCGGCGATTCAGGACGAAGGGAAGGCGAAGCTCTACGTGGTCGACCAGGGAACGGTTCGCGCGAAGACCCTTCCGGTGATTGGCGAGGTGGGTGGCATGGTCTACTTCGCCCTCGCTGCTCTCCCCCCGGGCTCGATGGTCGTCACCGAGGGGCGCGCGCTCCTCTCGGACGGGGACAAGGTTCTGGCACACCAGGAGGTCGAGATCTTCGATAGCGGTACGCCCCAAAGCGACGCCGTTCCTGCGACGCGCGGCGGAGGCTTCGGGCGTTCCCTGTGACGGGCCTCTCGCTCCGGAACCCGCTCGCCAGCTTGATGCTTGGAATCGCGGCGATCGTCTTCGCGATCGTCGTGACGCCTCGCATGTCGGTCGATACGTTTCCCGACCTGACGCCGCCCGTCCTCGTCGTTGGAACGCTCGCGCCCGGGCTGGCGGCAAGCGACGTCGAGAAGACTCTGACGTGGCGCATCGAGAAGTACGTGAGCGCGACGCCCGGCGTCGAGCACGTCCAGAGCATCTCACGAAACAACCTGAGCATCGCCTACGTATGGCTCTCGTGGGGGACCGATCTGAACAGCGCGCAGACACTCGTGCAACAGCAAGTGCAGTTCGCGATGGCCGCGGTACCCAAGTCCCTCGGGGTGATTCCGCCCTTCGTCCTGCAGTTCGACCCGACGAACGCGCCCGTGCTCCAGGTGACCGTCTCCGGCGGCGGGCTCACGGGCCCACAGCTCTACGACTACGGGATGAACTACATCGAGCCCCTGCTCGAGGGCATCCAGGGAGTCGCGAGCGCGGCTCCGAATGGCGGCACGCAGCGGCAGATCAACGTCGTCGTGGACCGCGTCGCCGCACAGTCGCGCGGCGTCACCGCCGAGGACATCTCCTCCGCGGTCGCGCAGTCGAACGCGCTCCTGCCCTCCGGAGAGTTCATCTCCCCGGCCTTCGACGCCAACGTCTACACGGACGCTGTCCCGCTCCGCGTGAAGACCATCGGCGACGCGCTCGTGAAGCAGGTCAACGGGAACCCCGTGTACATCCGCGATGTCGCGCGAGTGGAAGACGGGGGAGCCGCGCAGACGCAGACCGTGTCGGTCAACGGAGAGAACGCCATCTACCTGAACATCCTTCGCGTCCCCGGGGGGAATACTCTCCAGATCGTCGCGAAGGCGAAGAAGGTGATCGCCGGCCTCCGGAACCTGCCTGCCGGAATGGTCGTGAAGGGTGTCTTCGACGAGTCGACATACGTCAAGACCGCGTACTCGGGGCTAAAGCAAGAGATCCTCCAGGCGCTCGTCCTCATCGCCCTCGTCATCCTCGTCTTCTTGCAGAGCCTCCGCGGCACGCTCATCGTCGCCGTCGCGATCCCGCTGGCTTTCGCGATCACCCTCATCGCCCTCTATGCGACGGGGGAAACGCTCAACGCCTTCACGCTCGGCGGGCTGACGCTCGCGATGGGCCGGCTCGTCGACGACGCCGTCGTCGTTCTCGAGTCCATCCACCGGCACCAGAAGCAAGGGCTCGATCCCTTCCGCGCGGCGCTCGAGGGAACGAACGCCGTGGCCCTGCCCGTTCTCGCCTCCACGCTGACGACCATCGCCGTCCTCCTCCCGGTCCTGTTGCTCGCCGGGCTCGCAAAGAAGCTCTTCGCGCCCCTCGCCCTGACCGTCGCCGTCGCGATGGTCGCTTCGTACTTCGTCAGCATGTTCGTGACGCCGGTGGCGGCGCGCTACCTCATGAGCACGAAGGAGCCGCGCGGCGTTGGAGCGTGGGTGAGCAGGTTCATCGATCGCGTGGCCGAGCACTACGCTAGCGTCCTTCGACGTGCGCTGGTCGCCCGCTGGTGGATCGTGGCGGCCTCCGCGCTCATTACGATCACGGCGGGCTGGGCGGCCACGCGCCTGCCCAGCACGTTCTTTCCGGAGATCGACGAGTCGATGGAGCGTGTCTACGTCCGGTTCTCGCCGGGCATCTCCCTCCAGGAGGCGAACGCGCGGATCCAAGGCATGGCGAAGATGCTCTCCCGCGAGCTCCCCAAGGAGGATGTCATCCTCGTCCTGACGAACCAAGGGTCCCCCGAGAACGCGCGAAGCGCGATGACGAGCACGAACGATGGACCACATATGGGATTCATCCGCGTGGCGCTCGCCGAGCCCGAGCAGCGCAAGCACTCCCAGCAAGAAATCGCGGACACGATGCGACGACTCTTGAATGAGCATTACCCGGGCGTCGAGTTCCTTCAGTGGCCCGGCGGGCTCGTCGCGAGCGTCTTTTCCAACGGTTACTACGCGCCGATCGCGGTGGAGCTTCAGAACGACAACCTCGAGGCGCTCGAGGAGCAAGCCAAGACTGTCGCCGAGGTCGCGCGGACCGTGGGCGGAGTGCGCGATGTGCGGGTGGAGCTCCAGACCGACTATCCCGAGATCCACGTGAACACGATCCGCGACCAGGCTGGGATGGTGGGTGTCACCTCCCGGCAGGCGGCGCAAGCGACGCTCGATGCGACGCTCGGCAACATCAACATGCCCAGCGTCTGGATCGATCCACACAACGGCCAAGCGTACTACGTCATTACCTATTACGATGAAAGAGACGTCGTCGACCTGAACGCTCTCGCCCAGATCCCGGCACGAGTAGGTCCCGGGGCCCGTCCAGTTACTCTCGGTGCCTACGCGGAGATTGTGCGGGCCGCGGGCCCCGTTGCCATCGAGCGCGATCACATGACCCGCGTCACCGAGGTGTTCATGGCGACCGAGGGCCGCGACCTCGGCAGCGCCTCCGACGAGCTCGCTCGAAAGCTCGCGAGCGACCCGACGACGCGCAGCCTGAAGTGGCGATGGGTCGGCGAGATGGAGCTGATGAAGACGACATTTGCTGGGATGGGCTCGGCGCTGGGTATCGCCGTCATGGTCATCTTCATGATCATGACCATCCAGTTCAAGTCGATTCGCCTCCCTCTCGTGATGCTCTTCGCAATCCCGGTCTCCCTCATCGGCATCGTGCTCGCACTGATGGCAGCGGGCCAGGGGCTGTCAGTCATCGCTCTCATGGGTATCTTGATGGTCATCGGAATCGCCGTATCCAACGGGATCCTGCTCGTTGATGAGGCAAGCCGGCGACTGAACGCTGGAGCATCGAAGCTCGACGCCGTCGTCGAGGCGGCGCGCATCCGGTTCACCCCGATCGCGATGACGAGCCTCGCCACGATCATCGGGCTCATTCCGACCGCGACCGGACTGGAGCACGGGACGGAGGCGAACCAGCCCCTGGCGCTCACGGTCGTCGGAGGCCTCACGTCGTCGACGCTGCTCTCCCTCTTTCTCGTGCCCGCGATGTTCGTGCTTATCGCGAAGCGCACCGTGCCGTTCGAAGCGTCGAACGACGGTCCGATGCCGGCGCCGGTGCCGGCCGATTGAGCTCCCTCTTCGTTCCCCAACAACCGAGGTCCCCGATGGATAAAATGTACAAGCCATGGAAGAAGGAACTGGACGATTTCGATGGCGCCGTGGACGGCCTGCCTGCGCTCGAACGAGGCATGCGTATATGGGGGAGCTTCGCCCCCGCGGTGCCCGCGCTCTTCGATGCGGTCATCCGCGAGAGGACCGCATACAAGGTGACCGCTGGCGAGCTTCGGCGCTGGATCGATGCACAGGACGAGGACCCGGGCGAGCCGCACGAGTTCGGAAAGCGGCTGCGGGCGACGATCGAGGGCGCCCGTCAGCTGAATGGCCTAATCGACGCTCTCAATCGCGAGAGGGCTATTGCCGAGCGAGCCTACCCTGAGATGACGGGTGGCTCGCTCAGGGAGACGGCAGCCCTCGCGGTGGCGGCGCCGGGTCAAGCAGGGAAGGCGATGAGCGACGGCAAGGATGGAGCTGGCGCGGGAGGGCGCTCGCCGGAGCTCGGCGGTAACCAGGAGGACGCGGCGGTGCCGCGGTCGGCACCGAAGAGGTTGTCGTGATCGCAGCGTCGAGCATCCTCGCCCCGGTCGACTTCTCCCAGGCCTCCGTGTCTTCGGTGGACTACGCGACCGCCCTGGCGCAGACGCTGCGGTCGACGGTGACACTTCTGCACGTCTACCAGGAGGCCGACCTCATGAGCACGATCGTTCCTGGTGCGGACCGCGCCGCAGACGACAGGGAGGACCGAGCGTTGGCTGAGCGTTGGCTCGATGAGCTTTGTGCAACCCTGGAGAAGGCCAGGCGCGTTGAGGTGCGTGTGCTCCTCGTACACGGCGGCGCGGCGCCGGAAATCATCCGCGTGGCAAACGGAGGGTTTGCCCTGGTCGTAATGGGCACGCATGGCCGAACTGGGCTCCGGCACGTCTTGATGGGCAGCGTCGCGGAGGCCGTCGTTCGGGGAGCGTCCTGCCCGGTTCTGACGGTTCATCTTCCGACCATCGGTCTTCGGTCCCAGACGAGGAAGCCAGACGGACCGTGATCGCGGCCGGTCCGTTGGTTGCGGGCCGCGTCGCGCCGCCCGTTCCGCTCAGCGTGGAGCGCGCTGTCGGACGACGAGCAGCGGGCACATGGTGCGCCGCAAGACGGACTCCGTGACGGAGCCGACGGTGAGCCGCCTCAACAAACCTTTCCCTTCACTTCCCATCACGAGGAGGTCAGAGTCCGCCGAGCGGCGCACGATCTCGTCGGCAGGGCTCCCCGTGACGAGCTCCGCCTCGGCTTGTACTACTGAAGAGATCCGGGCGGCGTCTGTGGCGCGCCGTACGATCGCCTCTCCTGTGGCGGTCAGCGCGTCCCTCGACGCCACCGCGGCGGGGGGAGCGCGATTTGAGCCGCGCGTTTGCGCGCGGAGCGAAGTCGGCGGCGCTGGGCGAGGGCATGAGGAACGCTCCTAACGGAGCAAGATGTCGACGCGGCGGTCGCGCGCCCAACCGGCGGCGTCGGTGCCGGTAGCGTCGAGCTTGCCGCGCGAGGTGTCCTCGAGCTTCGCCTTGTCCACTCCAAGCGCCGCCAGGTACGCCGACGCGCTGCCCGCACGGTGCTCTCCGAGGGCCATGTTGTACTCGACCTCCCCGCGCGGATCGGCGCGGCCGACGAGCTCGAGGGCGCGCCCCTTCAGTGGGCCGGTCGTGACGCACGCAGCCACCTGGTTCAGCACCGAGCGGTCCTGCGCGACCAGCGAGCTCTCGTCGAAGTCGAATTTCGGTGCCGTGGCGACGTCGTTGAAGTCGATCCCGCACACGCGCGCAAGGTCGTCGGAGACGCGGACGTCGCCGCCGGGCACCGCCACGAGGATGGGCGCCACAACGCCGGACGTGGTCTGCGTCACCGGGGCCTCGACGGGGCGGACCGCGTCCTTGTTGGCGCATCCGGCGGCGAGGAGGAACGATGTGGCGAGCAGCGGCAGGACGAAAGAACGGGCATCCATGGGAGCCTCCTTTGGGTTGAGTAGTGACAGGCTAAGCAGCTAGCGTGCCACCCGATTAAGGGCCCAAGCTCAAAGTCTCGCGAGCTTCGAGAGGGTCCGGCCGACACGGGCGTGTCGAAATGACTCGACCGCGGCTCGTCGCGCCCGCGTGCACGTCGAGGAATGCCCTCCTCGCGAGCGCGCACCGAGTGTGACGCACGACAAGGCCACAGCACGCGCAACCATCATTGGCCCTCGATCCGTTTCCTCCGGACGCACTACGGCACACGGAGAACCAGGGCCCTCGCTTCGTCGAGTAGACGCGTGGCCGTGACACGCCTGCGGAGAAGCGCAGCACGGAGGTCGGCATCGTGCACGGCCGGCACGAGCACGTGATCGAGCCAATTGATCTGGCGCATCTCCTCCTTGATCTCGCTCGTCAGCAGATCGCGGTCGAAGGCCGGACCATTCTCGTTGCTCAGCCAGTCGCGAAAGTCGCGCGCCGACGACTCGAAGCGTTCGCTGAGGAAGCTCGGCTGAAGCTCGATCCCCCTCGCGCGGAGCAGGGCAAGCTCCGCTTGTTGCGCACGCTGGTGGTCGGCGAGCACCTCTTCTGCGAAGGCGCGAACGTCCGCCTTGGAAGCTCGGCTCGCCACCAGCCCCGCCGTTTGAATCTCCTGAACGTCCATGGAGGCACCGATGCCGGCGATCTGTCCGTCATCAAGGGGTGCATAAGCGAGAGGGGAAGCGGGGGCCCTCTGCTCCTGGTAGCGCACGGAAGCGGGCGTCCGCGCGCACGCCGTAAGCGCGAGGAGCGAGAGGAAAGCGATCATGGATTGGCGGGCGGCGACTCGGTGATTCATTGCGTCGACTCGACTGCACGAAGCGAGCCCACGTTCGAGGCCGCGCGCGCGGCGCCATCGCGGCGAGAGCCGACACGGAGCTACGGAGTCGCGGACATTGCCCCAGCGAGCGCGTTGGCCCGCGATAGCTCTTCCGCCATCACGGAGCGCATGTGCGAGAGTCGCCGCCCGAGCTCGGCGGCCACGGCCTTGGGACGCAGCGTCCCGTCCAGAACGTGAAGCGCCGTCACGAGCGACGTTTGCTCCGCAGCGACGAATGCACGGTCGAAATCTCCACCTCGCCTGCGCAGCAGGTCGCGGACCGCACTGTCGGTGGCGTTGGCGAGCTCGTCACCGATTACGCTGCCCCGCGGCCCCAATTGCATCATGGCTATACGCCCGCCGGGCAGGTCCGCCTCGAGATTCGCAGCAAAGCTGCGAACGCCTGCGTCGCTTCCTCGATCCATTGCCAAGCGCGCACGCGCGTCCTGTCCGTCCGATATGGTCTCGGCGACGCTCGCGATGGCCGCGTCGTCGAACGGCAAGTCGGCGGCGGCAGGAACGACGGGCGATGACAACGGCGTGCCGGCTCGCGCGCAGCCGACAGACAACATGGCTGCGCTCAGGGCGAGGGCGAATCGGGATCGAGGCATCGACCTTCCATTCTTCGATCGGCCGTGTCAGCCGACATCGTCGGGGGGTGAGCACATCATCCAGGAGGCCAACAGCTCAGCCGGCGTGAAGCACAAGCTCCGGGGGGGCAGGTGCGCTCGGCGACACTTCCGAAGCAGAGGGTGCAGTACGCGGACGGGCCGGCTCGCGCAAGGGCTAGCGACCCTGAAGGTCCACGTAGTCGCCCAGGATCCTCACGCTCTCGTTAAGGGTGATGTCGCCCCCCGGGGGGTGGCCGTCCGAAGCATCGTCCAGATCATCCATCTTCCTCGAGCGAGCGGCGGCGGGGGACACCTTGTCGTCCTTGTTGGCGGCCGGCGGCGGCAGGCCGGGCGACGAGGCGTTCTCCAGCGTGATGGGGTAGGCAATGAACGGGGTGGCGTGAACCATTCGGTCTGCAAGGTCGCGCTCCGCGTGACGGGCCTTGACCTCCTCGATCTCCCGCCGCCGCTGCGCTTCATTCAACGAGACGGCCTTCGTCGCCATGCTCGTCTTGAGTCGTGTGACGTCAGCTTCCAGGTAGCCAAAGTCCTTGTTTGCCGCGACTCGACCGGCGGACTTCGCCCGCAGAGCGATCACGTAGGGCCGAACCCGATCGAGCCGCTCGAAGTTAGCGGACGGTATGGTGTCCCAGGGCAGCGGATTCTTGAGGGCGGACTCGTTCACGTCACTGAAGTCGCTTGTGGACGGTAGAACGATGTCGGACGTCACGCCGCGCAGCTGCGTCGAGGCTCCGCTCGGGCGATAGAACTTGCTCGTCGTGACCTTCAGGGCGCCCGGATCGTAGGCGTACGAGAGGCGCACCTGGTCCATGACACGCCCGAGCGGCAGGATGTTCTGTACCGTGCCCTTGCCGAACGTCGACGAGTCCCCGACCACGAGCGCGCGCCCGTAGTCCTGCAGCGCGCCGGCCAGGATCTCCGAAGCGGAGGCGCTGAACCGGCTCGTCAACAAGACCAAAGGCCCGTCGTAGAGCACCGCCGGATCGTTGTCCGCCCCCACGTCGATCTCCCCCGACTGATCGCGCGTCTGCACGACGGGCCCGGTTCGGATGAACAGGCCCGTCAGGTTGATGGCTTCGTCGAGCGAGCCGCCGCCGTTGCGTCGCAGGTCGAGGACGATGCCCCGCACGTGCTCAGCCTTGAGCTTCGTGAGCAAGCGCGTCACGTCGGCGGTCGCGCTGCGGCGCTCGGCCCCCTCGCCGCCGCCGATGTCGGCGTAGAAGGACGGCAGGTCGATGACGCCGAGCCGCAGCGCTGTTCCCTTGCCTGTGGGCAGGTCCAGGATGGTGGCCTTGGCCTCCTGGTCCTCCAGCTTGACCTCGTCGCGTACCAGGGACTCCATCTTGGGCGGAGCCCCCTCGGCGGCTCCCGCGGGAAGGACCGACAGCGTCACGGCCGAGCCCTTCGCCCCCCGGATCAGCTCCACGGCGCGCGAGAGCGGCATGTTCACGATGTCGACGGGCTCCTTGCCCGCTTGCGCTACGCCGACGATTCGATCGCCGGCTTTCAGGAGGCCGCCTCGCGCCGCCGGGCCGCCAGGAATGAGCTCGCGAATCTTGCAATATCCGTCGACGCTCTCGAGAGACGCGCCGATGCCGAACAGCGAGAGCTTCATCGCGATCGACAGGCTCTCCATCTGCTCGTGCCCGAGGTAGTCGGAGTGCGGATCGTAGACATGTGCGAGCGCCTCCAGGTACACCTCGAGCACCTCGTCCGGCGGGAGAGCATTCATCGTGCGGAGCTGCTGCGCGTATCGCTGGCTCAGGGTGCTCACGATCTTCTCGGGCCGCTTGTCCGCGAGCTTCTCCTGCAAGTACTCCGCGCGCAGATCCTGTCGCCAGAGCTCCCGGGCCGCCGCAAGATCGCGCGGCCGCTCGGCGTGCTCCCGATCGAACGAATAGACGTCGTGGCCCGTGAAATCGAAGACGCCCGTCTGCAGCTCGTTCGTCACGTAGGAGGCGCGCTGACCCAGGCGCAGCAGGTACCGGTGAAAGATGGCCTGCGCCGCGCTGGTGTCTCCCGCCCCGCGGGTGGCCTGCGCAAGCGTGGCGCGGTACGAAGCGAATTCTTGCAGGTCCGACTGCAGGAAGAGCGTTCGCGTTCCGTCGAGGGAGTCGAGGTAGCGATCCAGGAGGGTTCCGGCCAACTCGCGGTCGAACGGGTGGTGTGCGAACTGCGAGTGCTCGAGGAGGTTGGTCGTGACGCGGGTGATGTTGGCCTCCGTCGTCGGGGCGCCAGGCTGCGCGGACGGCTGGCCGCCCAGCCCCATCGTGCTCACGGCCAACGCGAGCCCGAGCACCGCCGTACGAGGGGCAATCCTGCTTCGTAGCATCATGAAGAGTCCTTCGCACCGCCCGAGGTGACGCGGGGGAGTCTCGCGAACCGACCTCGTGCCGTCCTGGCAACATCCTGGGTGTCCTCCGTTGCCCGCGCCTTGCGCCAAGATTACAAACGCGAAGGGTGACGAGGAGTGTCTACAGCGCCCGCCCCCAGGACCTTCGGATAGGCGGGGAATGAGACCGACGATCGGCCAGGAAAGCCGGCTCGCGGTCGTAGTGGTTCCAGACGCCGTGCTCGTCGCGCCAGACCCAGTGATGGTCGTACCAGTAGATCGCGTGCCCCTCGAAGTACACGGGCTCCGTCGACGCGATGTACTCTGGCGGCGGGGGGAAGAACTGGGCCGCGGCCGGGGTGCCGATCAACATTGCGGCACCGACAGCCGCTACAGCTGCCGCGATGATGAAACCCTTGGATTGCATGTCCTGCTCCTGGTGGGTCCTAATGTGGGACTTCGAGAGAGGGTGCGCCATCCGTCGTCATCGAGGATGTCCATGCCGAACCAGGTAGCGCTTTCTCGCTCTGGGAAGCCAAGATGGCCTAACGCCCTGGTGGGGCAGTGGCCGGAGGCGGCGCGCCGGTCACGCGCAGGTGGTCTTGCACATGTGCCGCCCCGGCGCGGACGGCATCGTCGTTTGCCGCGCGTGCCTCGCCCGCGGAGTCGACGGTGCCCGACAGCGTCGCCTCGCCGGCGGGGGTGACGTCGACCGTCACCTTGTTGGTCCCGACGCGGGGATCCCACCAGATACACTCCGCAATCCTGTGCTGGAGCCAACCCGGCTGCACGGGGTGCGTCTGCGTGCCGTATCCCTGCACCTGCAGCCGATCGTCGACGGCCACGACACCCGGCACGCCCTCGACGTCGTACACGAGCTCCCTCTGTTCGACCTCGGACGCCACGGGCCCCTCCAGCGTCACTCTCGCGCCGACCGTCGTGACCCGCACGTTGCGCGAGTCGGGCGCGGTCGTGTCCTCGTAAATGCTCCGCAGAACCAGCGCCTGGATCGCTGCGTCGCCCTCGTGCTCCGCCGGGACGACCGTCATTCGGTCCTCGATCCGCGAGACGCCTCTGACGCCCCGCGTGTCCTCGATCGCGGCCTTGTCGGCCCGGAAATCCATGACCGTTCCGGAGAGCGTGGTCACCCCCTGATCGACGTGCACGGTCGGAAAAGGCGCCCCCACGCGTCCATCGTCCGAGAGTCGACGGCCTATGGTTTCGGAGATCCGTTGGTCGCTCGGAGGCGGCTGTTGAGCCGTCGCCATTGCGCGGTCGTTCTCGGACCAGTCGACACGCAACGCCTGCGTATCGACGGTCGTGACGCCAGCGGTCTCGACATCCGCAACCGCTGCATCACGCTGCGCGAGGCTCCCAACGACCCCGGACAACGCCGCGCCACGCCCGTGCACGGCGGCGGTGACCTGTGTGCCGTCGAGCATCGCGTCTTCGCGAAGCCTGTCCTCCACGTCCGCCAGAACCTCGGCGTCGCTGCGATCCGCCGCCCGGGTGAGGATCACCGCCGTCGTGTTGACGTCCTGAACCCCCCGGACCCGGGACGCCAGGTCGGTGAGGAGCTTGCGTTGCATGTACGAATCGGCGGCGCCGCGCATCGTGACGGTCGAAGCGCTGGCGGTCACTTCGACCTTCGCGTTCCGGGTCGCCGGGTCGAGCTTGATGGCCTCGTTCACGGCCTTCGAGAGCTCTGCGTCCGGCCGCGCGGGCGAGCTCACGACGATGCCGTTCGTGACGGCGGTCGCGCCCTTGAAGGTCGCTGCGAGCCGTGCCGCTCTCCACTTTGCCGCGAGTGTGGGAACGCTTCCGGCGATCGTGACGGCACCATTCGCCACGGACGCGCGGAGGGCAGCGGCATGCAGCACCGGATCGAGCGCAAAGGCCTCCTCGAGCGCGCTCGCGAGCTTCGCGTCGGCGATCGGCGCGGTCAGGGGCGCTGGGGGGGGGGCGCTCGCGGCGCTCGGAGCGCCAGAGGAGGTGGGAGCCGGCCCGGCGATGCCGTGCTCATCCCGGCACGCGGTCACGCAGGCAAGCGCCGCGGCGGCCCCGAGCAAAAGAGATAGCGATCGAGTCATGGCGAGGTCCTCGTTGTGCTCCGGGAACGGGCTGGATCCAGCCACGCCGATCCGTCGCTCATTCCCTCCGTGCCGCGCTGCATCTTCCGCGCCCATGGACGCCAGCACGACGCGAGCCGCGTCGATGCTGTTTCTGACGAGGAGCCGGTTCACTTTCTCTGCGCGCCGAAGCCCGATGTTCTCATTGTACCTAGGCGTTCCGCGGGGGGGGCCCGTGCGCCTGATGAGCTTGAGGGGCCTGCCGCGCCGGGCCGGCACGGTCGCTCGAGACATCCACCACGGGGACCGTTCGGAAACGTAGTTTCCGGACGGGCTCCTAGCGGGTGTGCGGCGGCTTCGCGGCATCCGTCGAACCGCCAGTGGGCCAGTACACGGGCCGTCCGTAGTAGTCGTAAAGCCGCGCTTCATACTCGCGATTTACCGCCGCCGCCGGATCCCAGGCAGGGCTACCCTTGACCGTCGCTCGGGCAAGGTCCAGGTGGACCTTCCGCTCGCTCCAGCTGATCCGGGTGGCCCAGTGCGGCGCAACCAGCACCTTCTTGCCCGACCACCAGTGCCCGACGTCGATCACGAGATAGCGGACGGCCCAGCTGTCGTCGTCGATGACGAAGTCTGCGACGTGACCGAGCGTTCCGTCGGTACCCTCGACGGAGTATCCACGGACCTCATCCACGCTGCGCAGGTGGACATCGGTCGACGCGCTCTGGGCTTGCGGTTGCGCCGGAGGGCCATCGTCGCGCTCGCTGTGCACGAGCACATCGGGATGGGAGCCCATCCCCCAAAGCCCGAGGGCGCCCCAGTAGTAGTGGTATCCATAATATCGAAAGTAGTCCTGCTCGTGCTGGCGGGAGACGGGCTTGTCCAGGTCGACGCTCGGGCTCCCCTTAATCTTCTCGGTCGTCAGCGCGAGATGCAGGCGATGGGTCACCCACTCGGCCTGACGGACGGAGATGGGCGAGATGAGCACGCGGCGCCCGCCGAGGAGCCCGCCCGCTGCCACGACTAGATAGCGAACGACCCACCGCTCGTCGTCCACGAGGAAGTTTTCCACTCCGCCGACGTCACCGTCGGTGGCACACGCGGTGTATCGCTCGAGATCCTTCAGGCTTCGCAGCATGGTCGTCCTCCTCAGCTCGACGGTCCGTTTCGTTGGGCGACGCGGACGAGTTATCTGTCACACCGTGCACGTTAGACAACGACTAAATCTCGGACTGCTCGCCCTTCGCCGTTCATAAAGGACGAGTTAGTGGCCCAATCTTGCCCGCCTGCCCATACCCAGCTTCCAGTACCCCTCTCCTGGATCTTGAGGATATGCAGGCAGCGCCCGGCGCACCACGCTGATGGGCAGAACGATGTCTGCGTCGAGAGCCGTCGCAAAGGTCACCCAGTCGCTCCTCGACGACGAGAGGACGCTCATCCAGGAGAGCAGGCGCGTTGGTGACCCGCTGAGGGCCGTGCTCACGCGCCTCGCCGGCGAACGCCGCAGCTTCGCCGAGGAGCTCGAGCGCTTCAACGGACAAGGGTCCCGGGAATCCTGGGGCGCTCTCGCGCGGGAGCTCAGGCGCAATCTGTGGACGCGGATGGCGGGGCGCGACGCCCGCCAATCCGTCGCCGCGTGCCAGCGTTCGCAGCAGAGGACCGAGGCGCAGTACAGGAACGCCCTACATCTGGACTTGCCCGGCGACCTGAAAGCTGCGCTCGTCGCGCAGCAAGAGCGGCTGCGCGAGGCGAGAGCCGAGCTGGGCAGCCTCGGCTGATCGAATGCCCGTGGAGCTTGGGCTCGGAAACCTCTCCGTGACCGGTTCGAACCGCCGTCGACATGGAACCATCCCCGGTTTCGAATCGCACTGTCACGGTTTTTGGGGATGGGCGGTCGCAGGGCGAGGCGTCACGTTGTGCGTGAAGACAGACCGTCTCACTGAAAGGCTTGGAGGCCCCATGGCTGAATCGACTTCTGCAGTCGCGATCTTCGATACGCACACCGCTGCCGAAAAGGCCATCAAGGCGCTCAACGACGCGAGCTTCAACATGAAGCAGCTTTCGATCGTCGGGAAGGATTACCACACCGAGGAACACGCGGTCGGCTTCTACAACTCCGGTGATCGCATGAGGTACTGGGGCAAGCTCGGAGCCTTCTGGGGCGGCCTGTGGGGCTGGCTCTTCGGTGCCGGCATGTTCCTCATCCCAGGCATCGGTCACATCCTCGTCCTCGGTCCCCTCGTCGGCTGGATCGTTGGAGCCCTGGAGGGAGCGACGGTGGGCGCAGGCGCCGGTGTGCTCGGCGCGGCACTCGTGGGCGCGGGAATTCCCAAGGACAGCGTCGTGAAGTACCAGACCGCGATCGGCGCCGGGAAGTTCGTCGTCACCGTGAACGGCAGCGCAGCCGATCTGGAGCGCGCGCGCTCGATTCTGACCACCGGCGCGGCGGACGTCGCCATGTACCCCGCGGCAGGACGCTGACAGGGAGGCTCCGATGCGAAGCTCCGTGCGGCTCGGCGGCCGGGCCGATCCGCGCGGAACCGTGGACTACTCGAGGGCACCGCTGGTGGCGGTCCAGGGCGAAGACGAAGATGGCCTCGCTCGCTCGAGCAGAGATCGGCGTGAGCGAAGGCGACCTGCAGCCGGTCGACGGCCGATGCCTCTACGGGGAGGTGAGCCCCGTCGCGCACGTCAGCACGCGACCGAGGTCAGCCCCTCGCGGATTGCGTACTTTGTGAGCGCGGCGATGCTCCGCAGCTTCAGCTTCTCCATGATCTGGCGCCGATGCGTCTCCGTGGTCGACACCGCGATACGCAGGGTCGTCGCGATTTCCTTGGAGGACTTGCCCTCGGCGATGAGCTGCAAGACCTCGCGCTCCCTGGCCGTCACGGGCTTTGGCGCGCCGGCTCGTGGTGTGGTCAACCCTCCATGGGTTGCCTGGAGGACGACGCTCTGTGCGATCGCGGGGCTCAGGTAGATCTCCCCTCGATTCACGGCGACGAGGCCGGCGACGAGCTCCTTGGAGGCCGCGTCCTTGAGCAGGTATCCCGCAGCGCCCGCCTCCAGCATGGCGATGACGAAGCGTCGATCCGAGCTCATGCTGAGCGCGAGGACCCTGGTGGCCGGCGTCTCCGCCCTGATCCGCCGAGTGGCGTCCGTCCCGTTCAACCCGGGCATGGCGGTATCGATGATCACGACGTCGGGACGCAATCGAGCCGCCTCCGCGATGGCGTCATGGCCCGTTCCCGCGTCCCCGACCACGTGAATTCCGGCATTCTCGAGCAAGGCGCGGAGGCCTTCCCGCATGATCCGCTGCTCGTCGGCGACGACGACGTTCACGGCTTCACCCGGAGGCGGGTTGGCGTGGTTTTCTGCGCGTGGCGAGATGCCGGAGCCAAGAAGCGGTCGCCGGTCTTCACGGCGTTCTTCTCCGCCAGCGGCCGTGGGTGGATGGGGTCTGTGCGTGTCGTCATTCCGCGTCTCACTGCAACGCCCGGACCGTCGGCCCCGTCGCGGGTGAGCCTGCCTCACCAAGACGCCGGGGTGCGTAGTCCTTGCGCAGAAGAGCAACTCCCATGGTCCCCGGAGGCCGCGTGACGATGTGCGGGTGGCGAGTCGTTCGGACACGCTGTGTAGCGCCGCCACGGCGGCAGGACGTATGCGAACGGCACCAGGACGCGGAGGCCGCCATTCGCGAATTGCAAAACACCGCCTCGATAGGAAGAGCCTGTCCATCGTCGGACGCGACTACCAGGCGACGAGCACGCCGTGGGCTTCTACGACGCGCCGGATCGCGTGAAGTGATGGGGTAAGGCCGGCGGAAGCCCCTAGCGCTTCTTGCCTTCGCCGGAGCCCTTTCCGATCCGCAGGACCTCGGCCGCGGCCTTCACCGCGTCGGGCGCCTTGTCGTCGTCCGGTTCGCCGCGCAGGGTGGCGAGGATGGTGTCGTCGATCTGTCCCTTGATCTTCGCTCTCTCCTTCTTGGAGACGGTGCCCCGCTCCTTGCGTGTCGCCTTGCCCTTGAGCGCAGACACGGCCTTGGTGGCCGCGGAGACCTCAATCGGCGATGACCTCGGGGTGCTTCTTCAGCTTGATCATGTTGACGACGCGCGAGGCGCCGCCCCACCGGGCGTCCTCCCCCGCAGCCTTGATCTCGCTCCACACGTCCAGCGACCCGGTCAAGTTCGCGACGCCGCCCGGCGCCACGGCGACGGTGACGCGGTCGCGCTGGACCCGCGGATCCCAGAACAGGCGATCTTCGATGGCGTCCCGAACCTCCACCGGCGGCAGCACGACGGTCAGATTGTCTTCGACCTCGGCGACCCCCGGCACGGCCTCGACGTCCGCGATAGCGTCGAAGCGCGCGAACGCCGATGAGACGTTCCCCGTCAGCGCCACCTTTCCCTTCACGCTCGACACGTGGATGGGCTTACCCTCGGGCAAGAAGAGCAGATCCAACGCGAGCATGCGGTTGGCGCCGAGCTCCACGTCCGTGTCGGTCGGCACCGGGCCCGGCTGCGCGATGGCCTCGTCCCGGACGCGCCACACACCCACGGTGTCCCGCGCGTCGGCCTCCGCGGCCCGCCGCGCCTTCGCGCCGTCGACGGACCCGCTCAGGAGAGCGGTTCCGTTGTGCACGGCCACCTGCGGCGCGAGGGTCTTCAGGCGCGGATCGAGGCGGAACGCGTCGCGCACGGCCTCTGCGACGTCGGCGTCCGACTTCACGGGGTAGTCCGTCAAGCGCCTCTGATCGACCTGAGCGAACCAGTCTACGACGATGGCACCGACGTCGACGGCGTCGACCCCGGCCACCCACGCGTCGAGGTGCGCGCGGGACCGCTGCGCGACGGTGCTGACGACGCCGCTCAGGTACACCGTGTGCCCGCTGACGCCCACACCGAGCACGTCCGCGTCCAGCCACGCGTCGTCGGAGATGCGATGCCTCACCTCGGTGGCGATCTCCTCCTCGGACCGGGGCTGCCCGTAGCGAAGGATCATCGTATTGTCGACCGCCTTCACGCCCTCGACCATCTTGGCCACGTCGCCGACCAGCTCCTTCAGCTGCCAGGAGTCCGCCGCACCCGAGAGGGTCACCCGGCCGTCGTTCGCCGTGACGTCGACCGCGTAGGCGCGCGTCGCGGGATCGAGCTGGAGGGCGGTCGTCACGTCGCTCTTCAGCTGTCCGTCCGTGCGAGCGACGGGAGTGACCTTGATCTGGTCGACGACGGCTCGGATCCCCTTGATGGTCTCGGTGACGCTCACGGCGCGCTGCTTCGCCAGAGGGTTGCCCACCGACCCGGAGAGCGTGGCGATGCCCTGCGTGACGGCGACCTGGACGTGCTCCGAGCGCAGCAGGCGCTCGTCCTGAAAGTGCCTCTGGGTCGCCCTTGCGATGTCGGAATCGGGGAGCGGCGGCGGGTGCCTCTCCTCCGGTGCCTGGGCCGAGGCGGCCGCCGATGCGGCGGTCACCACGGTCGTCGCCGTATCATCGCGGCAAGCCGCGACCACGGCGACGAGGCAGCCAAACGCCACGAGAGCCGGGGCGGCCCCCGCACGACCACGTTTGGGCATGGTGCCCCCAAGGTCATTCATGTTTTCGCTCATCGTTGGGAGGTTGGACGCCTGCGACCGCCTTCGGCCGTCGCGACTTGCAATCTGGCCCGGCCCACCACCGATGCCCATCATCAAGATCCGTGGCCCACGCGCTCGAAACTACGTAGCCTGGCGGCTCGAGCGCCTTGCGGGCTTCGGGAACACGAACGCCGGCGATCACGACACCCTTCCAGTCGACTGGCCCGTCGGCGGCACGCGCCGTCGAAACCTTCGGCGGACAGGTCGCCGGCACAGGTACGCTTCTCGCTTTGGGGGTGAGGCCCGCAGCCCGATTCTCGAGCCTCCAGTCGGGCTCGCCGCGAAGGCCGCGCAGGAGAATGCTCCCATGGACCGTACGAATGACAGGACTGGTCTCCTGACCTGCCGGGCAACGCGACGGGTGGGGCGCCATTCGCAAATTGCAACGCGCCGGCTCGATTTGAAGAACCCGCCCATCGTCGGGCGCGTGTGAGAGTCGGAAGAGCTTGCCGTCGGCTGCGCGCCGCGGGGCGGGTCGCCGTTCGAGCGGTGGGTGTCAACGCGACAAGCCCATGAAGGACGTCCCCGGCCCCGTCCTCTCGAGCAAGGAGCGACGACTGATCCTTCTCCTCGGCATTCCCAGCGCCGGGCTGTCGTCGTGCCTCACTGTCCTCTCCACCTATCTCCCTGTCCTCGCGCGCCAGTTCACCTCGTCGACCACGGTCATCGGCATGCTCGTCGGCGGCGAGGGGCTCATCGCGGTGCTCATTCCGGTCTGGGTGGGCAGGATCTCCGACCGGACAGAGACCCGCCTTGGGCGCCGCCTCCCGTTCCTGATTGCAACCGCGCCGGTCGTGGCGATAGCGATCAGCGTCATCCCATTTGCACCGTCGCTCGAAGTCATGGCCGTGGAGGTATTCTTCTTCTACCTCGCCTACTTCACTTACTTCGCGCCGTACCAGGCGCTCTATCCCGATCTCATTGCGGAGGCTGCCGGCGGGCGTGCGCAGGGCGTGCAGGGAGTCTTCACCGGGGTCGGCCTGGGCTGCGCGCTCGTCGGCGGCGGATTTCTTCTCGAGGTCTGGCGGCCGCTGCCCTACCTGCTCGCGGCGGCCGTTCTGCTGCTGGGTACGGCCCTACTCGTGGGCGTGCTCGGCGGGCGCGCCACCCGACGCATGTCGCCCGAGCGGGATCTCCGCGCACCGGCCGCCGACGTATGGCAGCTCGTGCGCGAGCATCCCGATATCCGAAGCTTCGTGACCGGCAACGCGCTGCTCACGCTCGCTCTCGGCGGCCTCAAGAGCTTCGTCGTGCTCTGGTTGACCGAGGGACTCGGCAAGAGCATGACGTTTACGGCCTGCGCCATGACGGTCGTGGCCCTCGGGGCCGTCATCGGCGCAATGGTTTCAGGCAAGCTCGCGGACCGCTATGGCCCGTCCCGCGTGCTCTCTATCTCGCTCTCCGTCTTTGGCGGAGGGCTCGCACTCGGCACCTTCTCCAGATCGACGTACCTCCTCGGCGCCGCGTTTCCGATCATCGCCCTCTCCGCCGGGGCTGCCGTCGCCCTGCCCTATGCGCTGCTGATGCGGCTCACGCCATCCCGGAGCCACGGCGCGGTGGCCGGCCTTTACCTCCTGAGTAGCGGCGTCGGCACGCTCCTCGGGCCGACGATCACAGGCGGGGCAATCGACCTCATGCGGCCGCTCTTTGCATCCACGGGCGGATACGCAGCCATGTGGCCCGTCCTCAGCGTCGCGATGCTCGCGAGCAGCGTCCTGCTGCGGCGCGCGGGAGGGGACCGCGACGCGCATGACCGCCGCGCCGCCCCGCAGCCGAACGACGGGCGGCGCTTGCGAGAGGCCGGGAACGCATGACGATCACACCGGACGAAGCAGAGCCGCGGGCAGAACCTCTTGTGCAAGGACGGGACGCGACCCAAGTTGTCGTCGTGAACCAGCCCTCCGCCGTCCTCGTCGCGACCGACCTCACGGAGGCCTCCGACCTCGCCCTGAAGCGGGGCCGGCTTCACGCCGACGTAACACGCGCCTCGCTCATCGTTTGCCACGTCGTGCCGGACGTATTCCGGCACCACCCCCTGGCGCCACGTCGCGACCAGGATGACGCTGTGCTCGCCAGCGACCTGGCCAAGCGTGCGTCGGATCTCGTCAACGCGCAGGTGCAGCGCGTGCTCGGGGACCGCGCGGGGGAGTATCGCGTCGCGGTTGAAACGGGGAGCGCGGCCGACGAGATCGTGCGGCTCGCCGAGCAGGAGGGCGCCTCGCTCGTCCTGGTGGGCGGCAGGCCGGAGCTAGGGCGCGTCGCCGAGCGCGTGGTTCGTTACACCCATGCCTCCGTGCTCGTCGCGCGTCCGGGTCCGGCTACGGGCAAGGCCCTCGTCGCGACGGACTTCTGGCCCGGCTCTCTGCCGGCCATCGA
>Ga0302279_10001646_pt1 | contig 31323 bp, 48 predicted proteins | sample III_Bog_N3_3_FD_194541 | JGI IMG/M metagenome (GOLD analysis project Ga0302279, IMG submission 194541) | Peat permafrost microbial communities from Stordalen Mire near Abisko, Sweden - III_Bog_N3_3 | ecosystem: Environmental > Terrestrial > Soil > Wetlands > Peat | place: Sweden: Abisko...
GTACCGAGATCACCCCAACCCCTGAGTTGCTCGGGGGTTATGTTGAGTTCGTCTTTGAATATCTTGGTGACTTGGCGCGCGCGCGTACCTCCTGCCTCGATTTGGCCGATGACGGTGTTCAAGCCAGAGAGGCTCTTTTCACCTTTCGCGACGTCTATACCCAAGCTTTGAAACACAAAGTCAAATTCTTGGAGTTTTGTGGTGGTGAGCCCGAGGGTGTCGGCAGTGCGCTTTAGCTTTTCAGCCCACTCTGCGTCCTTGGTTGCTTCATGCATGGCAGCGCCAAACGCCACAAGCGCCGCGATGGTCCCCGCCACGGCCACGCCCACTCCAGAGAACGCGTACTTCATAAGGTCAAGGCGCGTAGCCTCAACGGCGGTGGCGCTAGCCAGCCGCCCCACGTTGCCTGTCAGTATGGCACGCGCCGCCGCTTCGCCCTCGTACACCGAACGGCCTGAAGTCAACTTCTTGAAGAAGGCCTCTTTAGCCGTGGTCTCAGCATTCTGGGCAACCGTGTTGGCGATGACTTCGCCGGTTTCTAGCTTCGTGGCTTCGCCAGACTTTAGAAGCGCAATGACTTTTCGATTGTACGCGTTTGTCGCCTGCGCAACCGCCGCCGCGTTTTCTTCTTCTGTGATATTTCCGGCTTTTAGCTGCTCATTGGCCGCCTTGGTGGCCGCCGCTAGCCGCGCTTGGGCGGCGTAGAGCGGCACAGAGGTCACTACCTTCTCAGTAGCAACCTTCTCAGCAGCGGCGGCCTTGGCCACTTCCACTTCGCCAGCCTTCTCGGCCTTATAGCTGAGAGACGCGGCCTTTTCTTCCGCTAGTATGGCCGCTAGCGCAGCGGCGTCAGCGTCGGCGGTTTCTTTAGCAGCGCTTTTAGAAACGGCGGCCTCTTCAGACGCACGTTGTTTATTCATACGCTGGCGAAACGCCAGTGTAGTCGCAGCCGTGGCTTCTTCGTCTTGCGCTGCGGCTTTGGAGGCGGCGGCTTCTTCGGCAAATTGTTGCTTGGTCAGCCGTTGTTGCAGTGCGAAGTTAGCCGCGCCAGCGGCGACATCTTCGCTTCCGCGTTGCTTTGTCATCGCCATGCGAACGGCGAGTTGCTCTTGCTCTGCTTTTGTGAGCTGAATGCGCGCGAGTACTTCAGACTCCACGGCCCTAACGGAAGCCGCACTGTCGACTTGTTGCTGCGCGGCCAAGGCCCGATTGAGCCCGGCCATGAATTCTATACCGGCAGCATTTTTGGAGACAGTGCTACCGAGTTCACCGAGCGTGGCCTGCCCGCTGACAATCAGGTCAAAGTATTTCTTTTGCGCCTGCGTCAAGTCGGCAATCGCCGCCTTCGCCGTAGCGGTAGCCGCTGCGAGCGAAGGGTCGATTACACCGCCGATATGAACTTCAACGTCGTCGTTGTTGTTTGCCACTTAAGCCTCGTAGTCTGGAAGTTCTTGCCCGTACTCTTCTGTCTCTTCCACTTCATCGCCAGGACGATCGTACCCAAAGTAATCCGCAACAAACTCATCCGCTGGCGGGCACCGCAGCAGTTCTCGACCATATATGTCGGCCCAGTCATGCAGCGTACCGTGATCCAGCCAGTACTCCTTAGTCTGACCAAAGAACCGGATGAGTTTTCCCAGTATGCGGTTGAAGTCTATGTCGGGGGCTCTTCCGTCCCCAGAGTTTCCCCCGATGGTTCCTGACCCTCCGTACGGGAGCGCCAACCACCACACGCCTTGCGGGCCGCAAAGAACGCGTCAAATAGCTGCGGCGGCGTGATCGGTATTTCGTCGAAAGCCTCTTTGGTCATGTTGGTCTCGGCGGCGCTGCATAGCAGGAACGCCAGCGCGCCAAGGTCGTCCACTTCGCTGTCAGTAAGCGCCAGAGGTTCTTTTGGCATAACGATCCGCTCGGCCATCCCAGCATTGGACAAGCGCTGGCAAATCGGGTAGACCTTCATACTGAATTTGAATGGAAGACGCGGTACCGTGTACACGTTGTCACCGAGTTCGATGTCCCAAGTTTCTTCAGTCACATATCACCTGTTAGTTTGAGTCCTGTGCGTTGGGCGGCTTCCTTGATCATGCCGGGGCTGTCCAGCTTTTGGACAGAAATCTTCGGTATGATAAGTTCGCTGTCAAGATAGTTTGGTCCAAGCTTGTCCAAGGTCTCTAGAAGAGCCCTTCGGTTTAGCTGGATAGCCCGGATACCTTGATTTTCCAACGGCGGCAGGTGACGGCGAAAGCGGTATTCGCGTATCTTGCGCCCGACGAATTCCACCTCGTCCCAAACTTCCTTCTCAGAACGACGAAACGTCGCCATGATCTTTTCAATTGATACGCCATTGGCGACATTTTGGAAGATCAGGCGACGTTCCTCGCCCCGCTTGCGGGGGTCGACCACTGCTGTCATGACCTACTCCTAGGTCGCTTCGGCGAACGACAATGTGCCGAGCGTATCGGTACTGTCTGTCGAACACATGAAGTCGAACGTGGGCTTGGCGTAGTCCCCGTTCTTGTTGGCGATGGCGGCGCCCTGCGTGATACAGTTGTTGAACGTGAACACGTCCTGCTCAGTGCCATACGGCATGACCATGACGCCCTGGAACGAACCTGCCGGACCCATCACGGTATTGTCCACCGTGATCTTCGAACCCAGTGTGGAGCTCGTATAGAGATAGCTGACCAGAACATTGAGCCCAGTATCCGCGGCCGCGAACGTATAGACGCCTGCCGCCACCGAATACTGCCCGGTCGTAGGCGAAGACGCAACCCGCGTGTAGACCTTGCCGGTTGTGTCGGTCACGCCCAGATCGGTAGTCCATGTCGCCGAGTTGGTGACGGTGACTTGGTACGGCGTGGTCGGGATGGCCCACGCTTCCTTGTCGGACTCCAAGATGGAGCCGGTGCTCTGCGCATCCGAGAACAGCAGATCGGCGAACATGCGCGAGTTGTTGGCACCGAGCGTCACCTTGCCGGTGATGGTGACTTCACCAACGGCGACGGCAACCGGCAGGCGGTTTTCACCGAACAGCGACTTGGTGGCCGCTTTGAAATCGATGGACGAGTCCTGCATCGTTTGAAAACGCGTCGGCGTGGGGTTTGTCACACCATTGATGCCGAAAAACCTCCCGGCGCCAAAAAGTTTCTTGCCCGTGAGGGAAGTGGTCATTCTTCAGTCTCCTTGTCAGAAATTGGCGCGGGTTGCGCAGGCGGAAGAGGAAGTTCAAGTTCAAGTTGTGGGTGCGGCGGAGCCACGGCGCCGAGACGAACTCTCAGATCAGCAATGGCTGCTCTGACTTGGTTGCCCGCCGCCGTGTTATTGGCGATTGGCGCGTTGGAGAAACTGTCGCTGGCCCACGCCTCGACAATTCCATCGATTTTTGTGGGGTCTTTCAGATCGCTGAACTTCTCACGAAGGGCGACCGTGGCGTCCCACACTTGCGCTGCCGAAGCTGCGTCAACGGCGAGCGGTGCGCAGAGCAGCTTCTCCTGCGCCCACTGCGCCACAAGAACATTGTAGTCTGTCATTCATGCGCTCCTTAAGCGAAACGAATTTCAAACGGCACATACGCGACCGCTTGCCGGTAAAGGGGGTCGGAACTATTCTGCCCCAAGTTCTTGACGGATATACCAGAAAAGTCGGCGTGCTCAATAAGATCTCCCAACCCTAGGTTCGCGGGATAATCTGGTGTGAGTGCCGCGTTCAGCACATCCAGTATCGGGTTTAGAAGCGAAGCCGCTGGCGTACCGGGCATAGAGGTCACACCAACATGAAAGTAAACCGTGACTTTCGCAAAAGTCAGCCCAGTGCCACGGTCCACATACTCTTCAACAGCTTCGTCCATAAACAAGACGGGCTGGAGCAAGGGCGGCACGCGCTGAACTTCAATAGTCTCCCGGCTTACGATATTGAACGGCTGCGCCGTAGTGGGCGCTCCGGGCAGTTGACCATCAATGGGTCCGCCCAAGGTCGCGCCCGGCGCCAGCAACGGCGCAAGGAAGTTATTGAAGATCGCCCCGTAAAGGGTTTCGCGCGCGATATTGAACATTAGAGTTCCCCCGTGGCTTGCGCCACGACTTCGCGGATACCTTGATCAAAATCCCCTCGAAGATCGGCGAGGGCTTTGCTCACGTATGGACGGGCTGGAAAATTGCTACCGGGATGGTTGACGCGCTTGGCAAAAACCATGCCCGCAGGGCCTTCCCAAGCCAAAATGGACGCCGTGCGCGGCAAAATAACGTGCGGGCGGGTTTGGCCACCCTCTTCCAATATACGGGCGTATGGGACGTCCTTAACGCCCGCCACGATGAGACCTTCGCGTTTCCACGCGTACACAGACTGAAACAGCCGCCCAGTCGAGTGAAACAGTTCAATGATATTGTGCTGTATCTCATCAGACAAGCGCACCGAGAACGCCGTAAGGAATGTGTCAAGGCTCGACTTGATATTCGGACCAATGGCCGAAAGCTTTCGGTAAGCCCCGACGGCCCTGATTTCAGTGCGGATACTAAGTATTGTCATCTTCAGTATCATCTATGGAGGGGAGCGGCGTTCCCTCGTTTCCGACAGGGGCGACCGGCTCGTAGTTCGTATCCATGTTCTTGTTGAAGTCTGGCGCCACGCGGTCAAGATCAAGTTCTTGCTGGACCTTATCGGCGATGGAGATGCCGCCCGCGTAAGGCATAGCGCCGCCTCGGGCTTTGCCCTGAATTTCAAGGTCGCGCGCACGACGCGCATACGCGCTCGCTTTAGACGAGAGCATTGTGCGCAAATCTTTATCGACGGTGTCCGCTTCGCGCGATAGTTTTGCTGCGAGCGCGCGACATACGTCGGCTGCCGCACCGTACGGACTTCCACGCTGAGTTAGGGCGAAGGCGATTTCCTCGTCCTGCATCTGCGGGGAAGTCTGCACAGTGTCGCCAATAAGAAAGCGAACTTGCGCCGTCTTATTGGTCGACAGCGTAGTCGGATCATACGACCAAGTCATAGTTTAGGCGCTCAGCAAACGATGCCAAGCCGCCGCCGTACCAACGGACGCCGCCTTGTACATGGCGAACTTACCAGCCGCCTGAGCGACGCCCGTGCCCGTGGCCACGCCGTTGATGGTGTCGGTGCCTGAGCCGAACACTTGCATGGAGTTGGAGGCCGCGTTATTCATGACTTCCACCTCTTGACCGATGAACGACGGCACGGGGAGTTTCACCGAGTCATTTGCCGAACCGACCGTATCGACGCGGTTGAACTGCGCCGAAAGAAGAACAGCGTTGGTCTGCCCGCCGGTCGCGTAGGCCGTTATCCCGGTGGTCGTGCTGCCCGGTACAAAGATATTGCCCTTGCTGACGATGCCGCCAACCAGGATGCCGCCGAGAAAGCGTTGAAGAATGTTCACTTGGTATGCTCCTTCATCTTAGCCTCGGCTTGTGCGCGGCTGAGGGGTTGGTCGGTGATTTGACGCCCCTTGACGATGTGGAACTTTTTGCCGGTTTCATCCGACATAAGAAAACACTCGCCAGTAGCGGCAGGCGGTGCGGATTTCTCCGCCAAGAGTTCGTTGAGGAGTTTGATCTCCTCATTGCGCTCTTTAATGGCTGATTTGAGTTCCCGGACTTGTTCGGAAGACGGCTCCGGGAAAAGTTCAATCAGGTTGAGGTTGATCAGCGAATGAAGGTTGGGAAGAGGAATGCTGGCGAGTTCCTCAGCCGCCAGCATATCCCCGTTCTTGACTTCACGCTCGCCGAAGGTAAACCGACGACGCACGTATGCGCCGCCAGCTTGCTCGATCTCCGACCCCGGAGTGACGGGACGCGGAAACATGGTTAGGCCACGATCGACGTGAAGAAGTAGCCCAAGTCCGATCCAACCACCCTCATATCGAAGGCCATTTCCGCTTCACAGCGGGTGGTGGATCCCGGCTTGCCACGATTCGGCACGGGTTCGGACCAAGCGCTGACACCGTCAGCGTTGTTTCCCTCAAGCCCGGCCCATCCGAAGATGTACCCGGCGGAGGGGACCATAAGGCCCGGCTCCGGCGCACTGTGGCAAAGCAGCGCCGTTTTGCCCACGGCGAAGCTGTAGGAGCCCGTAAGACCCTCCTGTGCCGTGTTATAGGTAGCCTTGGCCACCAACACCCGGTCCACGTCAAACGCCGCTGCCAGGAGCTCCGGCGTAATCGCCTTGGCGTCGGCCTGCATCGTGTATTTGACGCGGTCGATGACGAGGGGATGCTTCCGGAGTGCTTGGTACACCGGCCACGCGATGGTGAGCATGTTTGCCTCCTGCCCGGTGTTCTGCAGGATGGTGGTCTGACCCGCCGCCACGTCCGAGAACGGATCGGAGTTGGCGCCGTCGCTCCACTGGTAGACCTGCGAACCCGTGGGGGACGCTGCGCCAGTGATATCGGTGCCCCAGATGCTGGTCGTCAGATATTTGGAGGCAAACTGACGGTCGCGCCTGATGAGCAGCTTCTGCATCAGCATGCGCGTCACGGCGACCTCGATATCGACGGCGGGGTCGGCGTTGCGGCGCATTTGGTCACCGATGTCCTTGTGCAGCGCCCAAACGAGCGCGGCATAGGACGCCGTGGACAGGTTCAGACCGGAGCCGGCAGACTCTTGGCCATCACCGCGGAGTTGCGCTTCATCGCGGAAGAAGTCGTCCTTGTTCCAGATGTAGTACAGGTCGGACTGAAAGTCCACCGGCACGATCGGAAACACCTTGTCAGCGATGTAGTTGGCCGCGTCCTGCATATACGCGACGGCGATGTTGGTCAGCGGCGCGTTGGTGTGGACGGAACCGGAAGTGATGGAAGCCTTGCGAAGATCGCGGGGCATATTCGTATTCTCCTTGTGAATGGGCGCTATGCCCCGTTGGGTTTAACCGAGCGAACCGAGATCGACGGTGGCGACGCCGCCCGCGGAACCGGCTTCGATGGCCACGCCGACGACCGCATTGGTCGACGTCTTGGTCACGAGTTTGCCGGTTGTGGCTTCGGTCATGAGCTGATCACCGGCTGCGAAGCCCGCCGCGCCGACTTGGGCTTGGCAAATGCCGCGTTGGACGATGATCGTGGCTTGACCAGCGGCGGGGTTGTTTTGAAGAATCCCGCAGATGGCCACGCCGCCGGTCACTTCGAGGGTGACCGTGCGCGCCGTGGTGGATTGCCTGACCGCGCAGTATTGCGCGGCGGCGAGAGTGCCGTCGGCAATGCGATTGCCGCCGTCAGTAAGCTGAGAACCGGAAGTAGCCATTTGATTTGTTCCTTGTTGATGGGATTAAGCCGCGATGGCGATTAGGCCGCCGCTTCAGCCTTCATGCGCTTGACGATGTCGGCGTTCGCCGGATCGGTGTACGCCTTGGAGTACGCTTGGGCGGGCTTCAGGTTGGGATTGTTTTTCTTGACCTCCTCCACCTTGGCCAGGAGTTCGCCCTCGGCGCCGGAGGGGTTTTCGCCGTCACCGCCGAAGCTCTTGAAGAGGCCACCTTGGCGCACCTGCTCTTGGAGACCCTTGATACGCTTCTCGATTTCGAGCTGCGCCGCGGAGTCGCCCGAGTAAGCTTTGCGGAGAGTCGGGGCGAAATCGGCGCCGAAACCGATATCAGTCGACCGCTTGGCCATGTCGGCAATCGCGGCGTCTTCCCGTGCCTTGGCCAAGTCAGCACCCTGAGCAACCAGTTTGTCGTTCTGGCTCTTCAGAACCGAGAAGAGTTCGTCGCCGACCTTGGCCTTCGCGATCACGACACCTTCCGGAGTGCGGAAAGCGGCGCCATCGGCCAGGGCCTTCTCGATGTCGGGCGCCGACTTGTTGCACTCGGCATCGCGCCCATCGCTGTCCATCGCCATGAACTTGTCCTTGGCGTCGCCGGTGAGATTGGCGGCGAATGCCTTGTGCTTGTCACTCATCTTGGCGAGGGTTTGGGCTTCAGCCAAATCGGCCTGAGCCTTGGTCAGGGCTTCAACGGACGCGGCCGACTTGGCCACGTTTTCAGCGAGTGCCTTGGTAACGTCGGCTTCCGTGGCCGTTTCCGGCAGACCGAGAACCTTTGCAAGTTCCTTCAACATAGTGTAGTTCTCCTTGGTTATGTCCCACTCCTTGGGAAGTTCCGAAGTTGCCCCCAACGCTTTTGCGCGGGAGATAATATGGGCGCGAATTGCGGCATGACTCCCGCTACCGCGCCCGATAGCGTGAATGGCGTTGTGGAGATCCTCCACATCGTTTATCGGATAAGAGCCGTCGTTCATGGCGTGGCCGTTGGCCGCCGCTGCGTCGCGCTCATCCGCTGTGAACTTTCTCTTGCAGAAATCTTCGTACGACTCGCCGCGCTTCATAATATCGGCGCTGGCGTGCTCTTGGCACGGGCGGTCGACAGCGGCCACCTTGTCAATGCGAAGTTCACGAAGTATTCGTCGTGTCATCTTTTCCATCCTAATTCGCGTTCAGCGCATGGTGTTTGGTCGTACGTGAACGGCTTTAGTTTCATGCGACGCTTTGGCTTTGCTTTTGGCGCGGCCGACGGCTTGCACGGTTTTCTCTTTCTTAGACGCAGAACATGCGAGGCGCGGTGGGCTACCGAAGCAGAGTTACGCGCCAAGCGCTCCGCGATTTCGTCGTAGGTCATTATCTGGTAGTTAGCACAGATGAACGCATCATCTGCAGGAGCCCAATATCTGTAGAGACGCGCCCCCACGTTAGTCGTGCTCTTCGTATGCGAGACGCTTGCCCTCGATGCTGAACCCAGTGTACTCGCCCGACTGGAACTTCGCGAGAACATCGGGCGGCGGCGCAAAGGCGCACATCAGGCCGGTCTTCTCGGTTGTGATTCCCATCGCTTTTGCGATATCTGTGGTCAGCGGAAACAGAAACGGGTAATGGCCACGGTCGGGGCCGTCGTGCATTTCATTGCCGGGCGTTGCCCCGGACTTCGTCATGTCGAAGGCCGCCTTGGTCATGACATCTTCGGGGATATGCTCTGGCACTCGCTCACCCGCGTGGGAGCCCACAGTATCGACGTTCAAGTCGTAGTAATCTTCGCCTTTGACCTTACAGACGACTGCCCAGCCAAACACAAGGCCGAGGCTCTTGTCGATTTTGGCCACGCGAAAACTCGGGTTCATCGGCGTCGTTGTTTCTGCCGACATGGACTCTGTCTCATCCTCGTTGCCAAGCGCCGTGGGGGTGTGAACGCTGGAAGCTGTGATATCTTTGCGCAAGCCCTTATCCTTCGCCCAGTTCTCATTCAGCGGCTGGTGAACCTCAGGCCCAAACTTCAGAGGAAAATCTGGTGGCGTCAACCGTGTCGGGTCAGGGTCTGAACTATCGTAACTAAGTGTGACGTGCGGATGATACCCATCGAAATCGTGGCTTGCCCCCGCCGCCATAGCCTGCGTATGCCGCGCTTGAAACGCGTCAGACGCAAAACTTAGGACCAGCGCTCCTTTGTCGCCCAGCATTTGGACTTTGCGCTTGACAATGACTGTGTCATCTTTGGGCGTAAAGTCTGTTACAGGCGCTCGCGAATAAACTTGTGTGACGTGCATCTCTTCAGGCGGTACGACGTTCTTGATACCACGCGCCACGGCCCAGTTATAGAGTTGCTCCGCATTGAGCAAAGGCCGGTAGACGTAGAGATTATCCACGATTGCGCTCCAGTGCCTCTGCGATGCGGTTCATCGTGTTCAAAAAGATGCCTACAAGACCCAGCGCGATGCTCGCCGCATTTTTCTCATCGTCGATGGCAATGGCGCGCTGAAGTTTCATGAGTTCATTGTTGATGTGGTGTTCGTCGCTCACCGCCAAGCCACCGTCACATCGGCCGCCGTGCCGGTTGCGGTCAGAACAGTGATGCCAAGCTTGGCCGTCACGTTGTATGTGTAGCAGCCGAGTGACGTAGTGTCCAACGTGGCAATCACTGTGCCGCTGGCAGCGCTGGCGTTATCGTACACGGCGAGCACGTTGGCGCTGGCGCCCTTGGTGTTCACACAGATTGTGCCCAGTACGCCGGGACGGTTATCGACGACCGTGGTGGCGTTCGTGGAAATATGCGCGTAGTTATAGGTCGGAACCGAGGGACTGGGAAGCGCCAGCGCGGAAGAAGCCGCGCAGAAGAGCGCGGCGGCAAGAGCGAATTTGCGAAACATATTATCTGTCCTGTATGAGAATGGAGACCATGTCTTCAAACGTGCGCCCACCAGCCGTGATGATCTGGATGAGCATGGTATATCTGTTACCAAGAGTGCCGCCTTCTAGCCAAGTAACCGTTCCTTGGTTTGTAAGCGCGCCCTGCACCGGGCCAACGCCGTGCGAAATAATCACCAGCGCAGTATCCGGCCAATCTTGGGGTGAGAGTGTTGTTGACGCAATGGTGTCGGTCCCGAGCCCGCGTGTCGTCCAATTATACCCGTAATCCAAAACTTCGCCGGGTTCTTTGAAAGGCCATGCGCTCATGCCGCCACAGTCCTATTTTCTTTGGGTGCGTTGATCACCCTATTTTCCGGCCATGCCGTGATTAACCGGGTTTCTTTTGCCGCCGCTATTGCCCGACTCGGCGGTATTCCCGATGCAGACGTTATGTACGGCTTAGATATATCCACCGCCGCGCCGGTTTCAACTACATAACTTGTAGGCGCGGGACCGGCAGTCGAAGAACTATCAGCCGCCGCGCCGGTTTCAGCTACTGCCGCAGCCGCAACGAGCAAGGCGTCGGTGATATCTGCGGCAAGCCCCGTTTCAGAAACGCTCTCCGCTATTTGCAGCGAGACCGCGACGAAATCGGTTGCCGCGCCAACTTCGACAACGGAAGCCGAGGCCACTAACGCTGCTGAAGATGTATCGGTAGCGGTTCCGCTTTCTGTAACCGTAGACTGCGCAGTTAGCTTGGAGCTCACTGCATCAGAGGCCGCGCCACTTTCGGTGACGCTTACACCCGCGCCGACGCTCGTCGCCGTGGTATCCGCCGCCGCTCCTGTTTCTGTAACCGCGTTGGCGGACGAAACAAGCGCGTTTGCCGAATCGCTTGTGGACCCTGACTCTGAAACACTAGCGGCAAACGCGCCAGCGGCCGAAACTGTATCAGAAGCGGCGCCGCTTTCCGCAATGCTGTCAGCGGTAGAAATAAGATCAGCAACGGTATCTGCCGCGCTGCCGCTTTCCGCAATGCTGTCAGCGGTAGAAATAAGATCAGCAACGGTATCTGCCGCGCTGCCGCTTTCCGCAATAACCACGATAGGCGTGTAGGTAACGACGATGACACCAGCGCCACCCGTCCCGCCGCCGCCTACGTTGTAGCCGCCGCCCCCGCCACCGCCGTACGCGCCACCGTTAGAGCCGCTTAGATCAAAGGAACTACACGCGCCGCCGCCGCCGCCGCCTGACCCAACAACAGTCGGCGTAGAGGCGATGTTCTGGCCCGCAGCACCAGCCGTGGAAGCAACCGTCGTCGTGGATCCTGCACCCCCAGCGCCGCCGACCGCGGTTCCCGCGCCGCCAGACCCGCCCACTGGCGTAGCAAAAGCGCCCCCACCAACGGTACCAGCTGCGATATTGCTCCCCGCACCGCCGCCACCGCCACCGCCCCGAGCTGTAACGCCGAGACCACCCGCGCCACCCGCAAAAGACAGCGATCCGGAAAATACCGAGGGCGCTGCGCCGCCGGATGTCGTAGTAGCAGACGCGCCACCCGCCGCCCCGACCGAGGCGGTACCTACGGAAGTTCCGTTAAACCACGACGCCGCCGTGCCAGAGCCGCCCGCCGTGCCGCCCGCCGTCCCGACCTGTATATTGATTGACGCGCCGGGAGCGACGTTCACATTGGTTTGCCGCGCGTACCCGCCGCCCGCGCCGCCGCCCCCACCCGTGGATGACCCGCCCGTGAAACCGTTACCGCCAGCACCGATGACTTCGACAAGGTTGCTGTTCGGATTGAAATCAGACGGAACAGTCCACGTAGAACCACTAGTGATAATCGCGACTTTGGCGATCGCGGGAACATACGTGATAACGATAAGGCCGCTACCGCCTACGCCACCGCCCCCGGCATTGTAACCGCCGCCGCCCCCGGCGCCGTGGCTCCCGCCATTCGCGCCGCCGGTATCGCCTGCGGCAAGAGAGCCGCCGCCGCCGCCGCCGCCGGACCCGACGCCCGAGAGCTGCGACCCAAAGTTCGTGCCCGACCCGCCGATGTTGGGCGGCGCGCTGGCCGTGCCCCCCGACCCGCCAGCGGCTCCGCCGTTGCCCGCGCCGCCTGCGCCCCCCGTGGTGGCCGCGCCAGCCGCGCCAAGGGTTCCGTTGCCGGTCGGGCCCGCAGCCCCGCCCCCGCCGCCGCCGCCCACGGCAGAGCCGCCCGCCCCGCCAACGACGCCGTTCGTGACCGTGCCTGAGCCGGTAGTCCCACCAGCGCCGCCTCCGGTCGCGGAGACGGCGCTAACCCCGCCGCGACACCCCGCCGAGGCTGCGGCGACGGAGGCGCCGTTGAACCACGTCGCCCCGGTCGTGCCGCTTATGCCGCCGCCTGCGCCGACCTGATACTGGACCGAGTTGCCGGGGGTGAGCGCCACGTTCTCGACGAAGGCGTAGCTGCCCGACCCGCCGCCGCCACCGCCGCTTGTCGCCGCCCCGGTGTAGCCGTTGCCCCCAGCACCAAGACATTCGATCTTGTTGTTAGAAGACCAGTCAGCCGGAACTGTCCATGACGTCCCAGAAGTTAGAAGTATAATATTCGGGACGGCCATGGGTCACACCCCGTTTAGATACTCATGGAGTACGATACATTGACCACGTCGCTGGTAAGAACGGCGCGCGTGCCGCCTGTGAACAACCCTGCCGAGATAAGCGTGCCCGAAGTGTTCATCAAAGTGGCAACCGCGCCGGAACCGCCGACCAGGAAGCAACCTTCCAACGTACCGCCAGAGGTCATTGTGAACGAAAGCGCCGATGCAAGCGCCTTAGCTCCGCCCGAGGCTGCGGACCAGCCGCCATTGGTAGTGATACGCGCGGTGAACGTAGGTGCGTTGGTCGAACCCGCCTCGGTCCAACCCGAGTGAGACGCCATGGTGTCACCCGCCACAATGGCCGTGTAAGACACCGAGGAGATAAGCCCCATGAACGGCCCAGTAGCGGTCCACGCCGATCCGGCGAGCGCTTGGTCGAGAATGAGGTTCTTGCCCACGTTCACGACAAGGTTGGGAAACTCATCCTCCCACTTGATGTTCCCGTCCGCATCGAGGCACTGGGCATAGTAGATGCCGATAGCCTCGCAACGATCAGCCGCGCCGTTGTTGCCGATAATCATCGCACCGACCATAGCTTGAGCGTTCAATTTATCGTTCATCTGCTCTTCTTTCGTTTTGATTTGATGGTGATATAGTTCCCACGTTCTAGGCGGCGGGCCAACATCCCCGCTATGTGCTTCTGCAACGACGCATCCGTGGCCGCAGCGGCGTTATCCGGCACGCGCCGAGGGTCTTGGACCCCAGGATCAGTGCTTGCCGGGCCTTCAACACCGCTTACTTCGGAGAGTTGACCCTCCGAGAGTTCCGGAAGGTCCGCAGCTTCGCGCAGATAGTTCTCAAGGTCATTATCAGGGAATAACCGCGCCCCGGCTTGGGACATATTGTAGATAAACGTGCCCAAAGAATCAAGGTCCGTGCGTTGTGGCATGCTCGGCACGAACTGCGGCATGGTGTCATCGCCTTCACCGTTCAAATCCCAGAGTCGGCCCACTCCATAATCGTTAAGAACGGCGGCATTGGAGTCTAGCCAGCCTTCAGTGGCCTGAAAAAACAGGTCCAACTTGGTCACACCAAGCGACTGCGTGCCTCTAGACGAGTGCCCGAGCATCAAAAAGTCAGCCAGGACACTCGTCATCATGTCGAGTTTGTACCTTTCGATGGCCGGATCGAAGTTGATCGCTACTCGGCCACTTTGGGGCACATTGTACTTGAATTCGTACATGGGGACCGTGCTCGGAGTTCCGTCGGGGTTTTCGTAGGTGTCCGACGGAGTTATGAGCCCCATTTGCTCGTCGACCTTGATATTGGTCACGATTTTCTTGAATTGCTCGATGCTGGCGAGCGCACCGGGGTCCCCTGTCGCTGCCGCTTCCATCACGGCATTTGGGATTCTATATTCCGGCGTGCCAGACATGCGCTCAAGGGCGATGGCTTCCTGCTCCTCAAGGCGGCTGGCGAACCACCACGGGCGGTAAGCGCTCCGAAGTATGGAGTTACCCTCGGGATTGTTCTTGTGCGCCCTCGGACGGAAAAGCAGCATCTTGTTTATCGGTATATCGATGAGGCCGCCGAACCACGGTTGCTGCGTGAGCCCGGTGACGTCGCCTTCTTCATCGAAGAACCACTTCAGAATGGTATCTTGTCCACGCAGAGCGATCTTGGCCCAGCCAATCTTACCGTCGTTGAACTTGCTGGACCGCTTCTTCGGCCCTACACCCGTATTGCGCTGACGTCCGTCGCGCTTCTTATACACAAGTTCGTGCGGTGCGAACCCATACGGGAGCATGCTCAGCGTTTCGGAGACAAAATCTGGCCATGGCTGGTTCATGTCCTCCATACAAGTCTCAAGGAATTCGGCCCCTTCGATCGCATTGGAGGCATCGCTCGCAGAACTAACCCTCCAAGAGACTTGGCGCATGGTTTGTTGAATGGCGAACAGGATGGCACCCACGGTTGGGGAGTTGTCTTGCATCTCGCGGTAAGTCCGCGCCGCCTGCCGCCCTCTTAACTGAGGAAGAAATTCTTCTCGGACCCAGCCGCCATACTGGCGCAGTCCCGAGGAGCCACGCGTCCGCGAAAGTTGCTGCCAAGTAAGGTCGCTCGGCGGGCTGGGATACCCCATGCTCGCATCTGGGGCGATACCCCTGTTAGTCGGATCCGGGGCGAGAATTCCTCGGCCTCCGCGCGGTGTCTTTGCCATTTAGGCTCCTGGTGCTCGGCGCGAACCAGATACTATGATCGGGCGGGCGAAAGGGATCACCCTGTTATGGCGCAGCGGCTCGGCCGCGTACCGCAGGGCATCGATGATGTGGTTGTGCTCGTCTTTTAGAACGGGCGTGACCAACTGAGTCTTGGGATCGATCTTGTAAGCGTAGAGGCTGAGTTCGTCGATGGTGCGGATACACTCAGGATGAACCACGATATCGTAAGACTTGAGAAACTCCACCCCATCTTCTACAGAACCCGGCCCCTTGCGGGCGGGTATCATGTTGAAATTCTTACGCCGGAGGTAGCTAATGGTCTCAGGGCGGGAGCTGTCAGCGACCACCGTCCACTTGCGGCCCCCCGGCGTAATACTTTCGTTCATGACTTGGTCATAGAACATAGGCAAATGGTCGATTTCCACACCGACCTTGTAGAGTTCCTTGTCTACATAGAGCGTTCGGCCATCGAGATAGCACCGAATGAGGGTGGAGGGGTCAACGCTGAACCCAAAGTCGGCTCCAAAATAAAAGAGCGTACGGTTGTTTGTTTGGAACTCGTCATACGTTCCGATGCGCCAGTTCTTGAAGACGCGCGATTCAGAGTTCTGGCGATATTGCCCCAGCCAGACGTGATTGTATTTGTCGGGATCACGGCGTTTGTCCCATTCCATGTCCTCCCGAAGTGTATCGGGGAACCAAGGATTGTCGTAGTAGTTGACCTCGCGAATAATGGACCTCGGCGGCGGCCCAGCCGCGCCACGGAACATCACATCGATAGGGTCGGTAGGGTCCCGGGGGTTCCAGTCAGCCCAGATTTCTGAATTTTTGGCCCGAATGGTCGGCGTTAGGATATCTAGGCTGGCTTGGCTAACGCTTCGGGCTTCGGTGATATACGCGATATCGATGCCTTCCATGGAGGCGATTGAGTCTGCATTGGAGCGCATACCGGCAAAAACGAACAGCGATCCGTCTTTTCCCCGTATTTCAGTATCAAGAGACTCAAAAGAACCATCACCGTTGACGCCCCAGCCGTGAGCCTTGATCTTGTTGTCAAGCAAACGCTTGATAGAGTCGCGGATAGAGTGCTGGATTTCACGAGCACACAGTATCATCAGCGGCTGCGCGCGTGCCTTTACCAGAAGAGCCGTCGCAAAAGAGTGCGATTTTGCGCCGCCTCGGCCCCCGTGGAACATCCTGTACCGGACGGGGTTCCCGTCATCGGCAAGGGGCTGGAACAGCGGCTCAAAAGCAGAGGGTAGGTTAAGTTCCAACGCGCTCCCCGTCCTCTACCCACGTGAACTCGCCATCAAAACCAACCGGGTAGTGGGTCCCACACGTCGCGCAAAAGGTCCCCGAGTAAAAGTACGGGTCCCGCGCGTAGGTTTCGCAAAGAGCGAGCCCCATGTGGGTGACGCCGCCGCAACGCGAGTGCTTGTAGGATCGGCGTAGCGGGCGAATGAACCCTTTGGCCCTTTCCTCCACGGAAAGTACGACATAGGCTTTCTGCATCCCTGTCTTGGGGTCTATGGTGGTGTGGGAATTATCCCCGGGAACGGGGGAGCCATCTATAAGGGTGCGGTCAGACATCGCAGGACTCTACTAGTGAAAGCGGGGTTTCGGCCGGGGAGGGATGAGAAGGTGTAACATCAATCGGAGGCGAAGCTCTTTCAGCCGCGCCAACGAAGTTAATCGTGATATTTTGGTCTCGGGGCGCATCGCCTTGACCTCCCCTGCCATCTGCTCCTCGGTCGGCCCACTTGCGGCCATCTCGGTTTGTCAACCAGAACTTGCCCGCGCTGGTATCGGGAGGAACATGCTCGATAAGGTCGTGGACTACGCCCTTGCCGTCCTTGCCGACGATGACGCGCTGGCGGGTGTACTCATAACCCGTGGCGCGCTTGTGCATCGCCTTGGCGACCTGCGCATCGGCCAACGCGCCGCCCCGTGCTATTGCGTCGCGTAGTTCCTCGGAGTGCTTGACATAGTAGAGCCACGTTTCTCTGTCAACACGAAACAAAGCGGCGAGATCGTCGCCCTTGGCCCCTAAGAGGCTGTAGTTCTCCACTTGTTCGTAGAGATCTGGTTTATCGGAAAGAAGCCTGCGGAAATCCAGCGCTTTCTGGTTCTTGCTGACCATGATAGCATTGTCTGGCGGTGTGCTAGGCATCTCGCTACTCATTCATTTGACAACAGAAAAAAAGTTAAAATTCTGATCTCCGCCCGTGGATCGTGAGCTGCCGTCAGCGCCGTGGCCGATCGTGCGTTGCTGGCAGGGCGCGGCGCCCGGCTGGCAGGCCACCACGGGGCAGGCCACCACGGGGCAGGCCACCACGGGGCAGGCCACCACGGGGCAGCGGCGCCCCGTGGTACTAACCTATCACCCTAACCAAATCGCCGTGTGGCTCGCTTATTTCGGTCTTAGCGTGGGTCTGCATTTATTTTCAGTAAAAGTGAAAATAGGGGCTAGGCAGACTGGATTTCAACCCCTAAGCTGCATGCAGCTTAGGGGTTGGCCCTAAGCCCCAACGGAAGGTCCAAGTAAATGCAAATGTCCAACCTAGTAAAGTTTGCCGCGCGCCTAGCACAATGCAACGAATGCGCAGTACCAAGCGCGGGCAAAGTGGCCGACATACTGTTTAACGGTGGGTTCGCCACTAGCAAAACACTAACCGAAATAGACGCGTGGCTTGCTACACTTACCGAAGACCAATTAGAAACACTGGCCGATGGTGAAGAAGAAGAACAGCAAGCTTTGGAAGCAACGGCGCCTCACGAAACGCATAACGTAGTAACCGAATTGTTTGAATCGCTTTAGTAACCAACGGCGCGCCGCGCTTAACCGCTAACCCAGCCTAGAACTACAGAACCCCACGCCTTGTGCGTGGGGTTTTTTGTGACTTGGACCTGAGCCATAGCGCGGCACTGCATGGCGCCACGCGCCAATGCCCCTCGGTTGCTTGCTGCGGCGCCCGTTGGCGCTGCGATAACAAGTTAACGGAGTAGATCCAGCCTATGCCGCTAGATCTTTAAAGTCTACAATCGCTTTAATGTGCGAGTCTACCATAACGCGCACTGCGCCGTTCTGTTCAATACCGATTACCAAAGCTGAACGGTTAGCAAAGCTGGACCCGGCTACAAACCGCAGCAGATCACCGGCTGAGAAATCATGTAACAGTGCGCGCGATAATACTTTGCCCGAAGTATCGCAGCCCGCCATAATCTTTGCCATTACGTTGTCGGGAAGCAACGCGGGCTCGCCTTCGGCGCTTTTCAGGAGATAGTTCACGTCGCGCGTCGCTTTTACTAGCGCCAGTGCAGCATCGTCTTCTGTTCTACAGAACAAGTATCGTGGCCACCGTGGGATCTCTGTGTCTACGGCCTTAAACACTGTGCGCCCACGTGTAGGGGCCTTGACGCGTTGCTTTTCCACAGTATAGGGGCAGAATACTTGGAGTCCTAGGGCGACCAAGCGGTCGCGCACTAAGAATTCTGTAGCGCCAACGGTGACTAGGACCGTCCACATTCGCCTGTATATTCCCCGACTACGCGCAACGGTATGGCCTAGGCTCCTAAAGACGGTATAGGCTCAGGTCTCCGCCTCTCTGTTCTTCAGTGCTCGCGCGCGTTGGCAGGGTAAAAAACGCCGCAAATGCACAGTATTGGCCACCCCGTAAGTTATTGTTTTTATTAAACCTGAAACAAGCGTTGCCATGGCTGCGCACGCAACCAAAGTGAGCACAAACTATTAAAAAGCAAAGCAAAAAGGGCAAAAAACTACGAATTGAACATAAGCCTCCGCACGGTAACCCCATTTTGGTGGAACCTTTACTAAACTAATTGGGATTTATTTAGTAAGGGGCGGAGCATATACTGCTTGCGGGCGGCTGTGTAGCAAACGCCTTTGTAGCAAAAACCGAATTTACTGAGTAAAAACAAGCACTTACGCGAAAATGCCCAAAAGCTAACCCATTGTTTTTATTAAACAATAAAGGAATTCAAATGCGCGAGGAAGTAAAGAACCGACTAATGCGGCAAGTTAACCTTGGAGTAGACAAAGGACTGCGCCTGGAACTGCGGTGGGAATCCGGATTTACAGTAACAGTCCACTCGTGGGAAGCAGCCGCCGTCATTACCAAGGCCGGACTACAGAAGCGGCAGAATAGTAAGAACAAAGCATCTACGTTTAGAGTAAATTTCTACCAAGAAGTCTACGCCGACGGAATAATGTGCGTGAACCCGGACACTATGTCCGTAGAACTATGCTTTGTCGCCTTAGTACAGAACGCGCGCCGTGGTCCACCCGTTAGTGACGAAGTGCGAAAGCGCAAAGAAAAAGAGGTCGAGCTAAAAGTACAGGCGCGCGCTGTGAAGCTAAGAAAAGCCGAACTAGAGTTAGAACGACTGAGAGCCAAGCATGCCTAAAGTAGATCCTCGCTCCCCCGAAGAACTGAAGTACCAAGCTAAACTGAACAAAGTGAACAAACAGATACAGAAACTAAAAGGAGAACTGATGGCCGACCGCCTTGATGTCGCTTTATACTGGCGTAAGCATTACAGAATCAAGCTAAGACTTGCGCGCCATCACCGCAAAGCTTGTCCAAAAAGATAAACGGAGATACAGGCCGACGGCGACCCTAGTCGGTGTAATGTTATCACCGCCCGCCCGGTCGGCCTGTATCTCTCGCATTTTGGCCTTTACGGGCCGTCCCCCTACGCGGGCGGGCGGTTGCCGTACCCCGTGCAGCGCCAGCCGCCCCACGGTCCAAATAATGCTTGCATCTCCCATTAAAACGACCGACAAAGAGGTCGGCGCATAGTGCGCCTATGGAGAGCCTTGCATTTTGTAAACACGGGGCAACGCCCTAGGACCCGCCTTACTTAGCGACCCGGATGGGCGCCACTAGGCCAACAGTACAACCTAACGCACAGGCATTGCGTAGGGAGCCCGGTTACAAGCGCCACCCCAAGAAGCGCCCCGCCCGATAATGCCACAGCCCGAGGTTAAGCCCGCCACAGCGTAGCCAGTGCGGGCGCCAAGGCAGACGGCGCGGCAAAGGGAGGCAGGGATACGGCTAGTAACAGAGCCGCGCTAGGGCGAAGCTTTGGCTGTATACAGCCGCAACAGTGCAACCGCCCGCCCCGCCATAAGCAACCGGCCACAACTAAGGCGATAGGTGAGACCAAGCGACTATAAGGACCGAGCAGACCCTAGCGCTACACAATAAAACTCTGCGATGCGCGAAGGGCGGCTGTGGCCAAGCTATAAGCGACGCATGAAAAACGCCCCATACCCGAATTTGGGGAGCGCCCGTTGGCGCAAATACAGCGACCCCGCCCCGCTATGCTGCAAAGCATGGCGGGGCGGTGACGTTTTACTGAAGGCCGAAACGGCTATGCCGTCCAGACGTTATACGTTTGCTGACGAGGCCTAATGCCCGATCAGATAACACTGAAGGACCAAAACAATGACCAAGACCGTTACTAAAGACACTCGCCCCTCCAAGGGCGGCGAACCGACCGTGACCAAAGTGGCTACGGCGCCCGCGCACGGCGCAACGGACAAAGCGCCGCATACTAAGCGCGCCGTTGCTGAAAACGCGGCCGCGACCAAGCTTGCCAAGGCCGAGAAAACCTTGGCCGACGCCAAGGCGGCGGTGACCGTTGCAACCGCAACCGCCACTAAGGCTAAGGGCGCCGCCCGCAAGGACGCGTTTACCGCCAAGGCGGCGGCCGAACTGGCTGTCATCGCGGCAAACAAGGCGGTCAACGCCCTAAAGCGTGAGGCAATGACCCCGGAAGAACGCGCCGCAACCGCCAAGCCCGCCAAGGCGGCGACCAAGACGCCCCGCGTCGCGGTGAACCGGACGATCTCCAAGGGGTCGGTCGTGTACGCCAACGCCAAGGGCGGCTGGACCTTGTACATGGTCACGCTGACCCTGAAGCACAAGGACACGGACAGCGCGACCGCCGCGCACAAGGATGGCGCCGCGAAAGCGGGTTACCCCGCGACCAAGCCGCTGGACTTCAAGTGGATGGACGCCAAGGGGTACATCAAGCTCGGCTAGTGTCCGCCCGCAAAGACCCCACGCCCGAAAATGGCGTGGGGTCCGAGCGCCTGTCCACGCCTATCGCTGGCGTGCCGATGATGGCCAAGCATGGCCGAAACAGGAGACCAAGATGGCAAAGCTAACTTGCGCTCGGGTTATAGAGCGCGGTCCCAGAGGCGGGACCTATGTACGCCACGTTCTGGAAGAGAACGGCACGGAGATCGGGCGCTTTGTTAAGCGCTCCGAATGCCAGCGCGCCTATGGCAAGCGCCGCGCCGCGTTGCTCGCCGAGGGGAAAAACGTGTTCACGTTCACCCGCGACTGGCATGGTCACTGGGACGGAGTGGACCGGCGTGCGCTCTGACCCAAAGCTGAGCGCTGCGGACATCGCGATAGCGGTGAACCGCGCGCCAACCATGTTCAAAGCTTGCCAGCGCGTCGCCGCCCATGGGCGGGAGCGTTGCACTAGCGAAGACTTCGCCAAAGCGCTGCGCCGCTATGACGCGGACACGGTGAAGCGCTTGGAAAATCGCTTTGCCGCGTTGTCCGCTGGAGAGCGCGCGGCGATCATATCCGCGCTCATGGCGCGCCTATGATCGCCCCGACCATCTTCGCGGCATGCCAGAGCATCTCGGCCGTACACTGTACGGTCGAGGGCTTTGCGCGCGCCGTGCAAAACGTGGACGCGGCGACGCTAGCCAAGGCTGAGAAGCGCTTTGCCAAGGCAAAGCCCGATCAGCAGATGGCCATGGCGCGTCAGTTCATGTACAACGAAAAACTCCCTCATGAGAAGGAACCGACTATGAGAGATCTCGCCGCAATGTGGACAGGGAAGGCGATCTTTACCGACGCCTTCCTAAAAGTCCTGCCAAGGCGCCAGACGACCGCCCAAGAGCCTGAGCCGCGTGTGGCGACTAAGAGGGTAGTGACGACCCGCCAGACTCGCGTCCGCCAAGGCGCGACGATCTACTATACAGCGGGACCGGCTCAGCACCGACGTGGTCGCAACGTGATGAACTGGACGAACTACATGGTCCGGACCATCCTCGCCCATGGTAACACGCGGGACGCGGTCGCGGCTCACAGAGAGTCCGGCGCGTATCAAGAGAAGAAGCTGGACTTCAACTGGATGTTCAAAAATCAGTACATTACCAAGGCCGACCCCTAACCGGGTCGGCCGTTCATGTCCAAGGCTAATGCCGCCTTGCCGATGATGACCCAAGGCATAAGGGTCGAAACATGAACAGGAGATCTAGATGACAATCTGGAGAGCAAACATATACGCTGCGAAATGCAGTGTATGCGGAATGGAGCTCCCTCCAAACGAGGGGTGCTACCGCGTTGACTCAGTAATGGGGCGCAAATTCTACTGCGCGACACACAGGTACGAGTTCGACGTAAGCGGCGAACCGGCCCCTGAGCCCGCGTTTGCCAAGAACGCGGCAACGTCAGCGGTCAACGTAGAGGGCGTCGACGTCGACGACCTTGCGCGCAAGACTGCTGACCTCACCTTCGAAAAGGTGGCCGAGCATTTCGTGGCCACGGTCGGCCCCGGCGTCGAGAGGATGCTCCCAGCGCTTGTGCGGTCCGAGCTTCTCAAGGTCACCAAGGTCGCGGAGATCAAGATTGGTAAGGCGCCCAGTGTAAAGCTGGACAAGAGCCACGCCATGCTCCCGACGATACTTCAGGCCATGGTGGCGGGGTCCAACCCATTCTTGGTCGGCCCAGCCGGTTCCGGCAAGACCACACTGGCGAAGCAAATCGCCAAGGTCATGGGGCTGAAGTTCTACATGGCGGCGCGAGTCACCAGCGAGTTCAAGCTTATCGGCTTCGTGGACGCCCATGGCGCCACGGTTCGCACAAGCTTCCGCGAAGCGTACGAATACGGTGGAGTCTTTCTCTTCGATGAGGTGGACGCCAGCGACGCGGACGCCATGACAAGCTTTAATGCCGCGCTGGACAACGGCATGTGTGACTTCCCGAACGGTCTTGTGCAAGTCCACAAGGACTTCCACGCCATTGCGGCGGGCAATACCTTTGGGCGCGGCGCAGACCGCCAGTATGTCGGCCGCAATCAACTGGACGCGGCCACTATCGACCGGTTCGACTTCTTCGAAGTCGACTATGATGAAGCGCTGGAGCACGAAATCGCTGGGGACACGGAATGGACCACCTATGTCCAGAAGATCCGCGCGCAAGTGATGGCGCAACAAGTCCGGCACATTGTCAGCCCGCGTGCCTCTATACGGGGCGCGCGCATGCTCGCCGCCGGTATGGACCGCGGAGTCGTCGCGGACGCCACGATCTGGAAAGGTCTGGCGGCTGACGTACGGCGCCGCATAGAGAACGGGGTGCTCTGATGCGCCTGTCACAGTCCGGTAACATAGTCGTTCAGTTTGGTGACTCGTTAGACGACGTTGTGCGTTACTTGCGCACGACGCCGCGTGTCTGGACCTACAACAACTCCAAGACTAATGACTACGGTCACCGCTGGACTTTTGGCCTTGACTACGAGGGTGCGCTGGAGCTCGCCCTCAAAGGATGGCCCGACGGCACGGACCGCCTTGCCAAGGGCGTCAAGGCTATGCCCGCGCCACAAGCGGTCCACCATAAGCGCCAGTTCGATGTCGGGGGTGACTTCCCCGATGTCGGCCGCTTCGTGAGTGGTCAGCCTGACTGCATGGTCCGGCGCGGGCGCCAGTCCGGCATAAAGCCGGTGATCCACTTGGTAATCGCGCCCATGACTCACAGCGAGGTCACCGCCTATGAGTTCCTCACCATGGGGACTGCTATGGCATTGGTCATCGACCAGTTGGAGGCCTCGGGACGCCGCGTGGAGCTGGACGTTGCGTTCTACCGGCGGCTCCCCAACGGCAAATCGCTAGAGGGCTGGAAGATAAAGCGCGCTGACGAACACTTGGACTTCGGGGCGCTTGCCTTTAGCATTGCGCATCCGGCCTCTGTGCGGCGCCTCGGGTTCGCTTTGCGGGAGCGCACGCGGTACAGTATGCAGGACGATGACTACGGACACTCCATACCCATCACGGCTGAAATCCTGCCGCTCATCGACGCTGAGCGCGCCTTGTGTATCAACATAGCGTACTCCGACTGTAAGACCACGCGCGGCGCCGTGCGCTCGTTGGTCAACATAATCAACAACGCGGCGGGCGAGACCATTGTGGAGGCAGACTATGACTGAAGAACCACTGTACCGCATCCAAGTCAAGCGGGGCGACCAATGGTCGTATATTCTAAAGCCCATGTCGCTCGACATGGAGCGGCGGACTCTGAACAGCCTGCCGCCACCGATCAGGGTGACCGACGAGTTCGGCGCCCCGATCCCGGACCTCGTGTGGTACAGATGACCGCCCCCTTCACCAGCGCCACCGAAGCACGCGCCTTCGTGCTCGGTGGCAACGCGCGGTTCACCATAGTATCAAAGGTGACCAAGTATCGGTACACCTATCGCGTGAGAGCCAGTAAGGACAAGCGAATCTCATTCGTGCGCCTGCTGACCGAGCCGGGACACTACACCTATCTCGGCTTCATCAAGAACGGAGAGCTCCGCCTTAGCTCGAAGTCCAAGATGACCACTGGATCTCTGCCAGTGGAGGCGTTCGCTTGGTTACTGCGGCGCTTGAACAAGGGCGAGCTCCATCCCATGCTGGAGATATGGCATGATGGTCACTGCGGGCGTTGTGGCAGAGCACTCACAGTGCCGAGTTCCCTCGCAAGCGGGTTCGGCCCAGAATGTGTGCTCCATGTCCACCACTAAGCTCATGGCAATCCTTGCCATAGGACCCGTATCAGGGCCGCTTTTGTTTTACGCCTACCATTGCGCCCGCAAGCGCCAATGGTGGCGCGTAGCAGCGTCCCTGAGCCTGCTAGGGGCGTTTTATGTGCTGGCGCCCGCCCTGCTAGTTCGCCTGTTAGTTTAGGCTTATACTTGCTTCGTTGGCTAACCCGCGAGCACGGCTCCGGCCGCGCGGGTAGTTCACAAGTACAGAGGAGAGACCATCATGAATCCCGGAGGTTAAACCCTTCAAGCCAAGGCCGACTCTTCCTGACCCGCGGAGTCGGCCGGGTCCACGGCTATCTGTCGTGCCGATGTGCGCAACTAAGCGCGAAACCCCAAGGAGGTCCTAATGCTTATGCAAGGAAACAAGCCGGTGAAGTCCGGTGAACGAGTCATCGATCAGCTTGGCCGGTCGTGGCAGTACGAGCGTGATATTCCGGCCGCAAAGAAAACGCCCGCCATTGTCACGGTGCGGCGCATCGACATGACCGGCGAGCCCGTGCGCGGCGAGACTAACTTCGCCATCCCCATGTTCCCAGCCTACTGGGTGAAGTCGTGACCCGCTTTCTCGGCTGTCTGGCGTGCGCCATGCTGGCGTGGTTCGTCGGTGCAGGGCTCCACGTTCCAGTCTGGAACGCGGGCTGGGCGTTAGCCGCCATGGGCGACCGCTGTGATATGGCGTCCACGGCGTTCTGCGCCGCGATCTGGCTTAGTGCGGAAAGGAGAAGCAAATGATCCGCGAAGACTACACGTTCAGGGGAAAACCCTTCAGCCGGTTCATCCATATCTCGGGCGAGATCTGGTACACCTATTCCCACGAGACCGGGAATATGAGCATGACCCGGCCGAACCAATGGCGCCCACTGGCTGTCATGGACCGCATGCCCAGCCGTGGCAAGGGTGTACGCGAGGGCGTGCCTAACGACCCCGCGCATGCTCAGGCCGTGGCCGAGAGCCACTTGGTCAACTACCGGCAGAGGACCGCGCCATGACCGTATCGCCAGAGCGGTTGAAAACCCGCGCCCGCGTTATGGCGGCGTGGCGAAAACGCCGCGAAGCCAAGGGTCAAGCCCCAACTGCCGACGCCATACAAGCGCGCATGCGGGACGTTTGGCCCACGATGTCACAAGACGAGCAAGAGTTCGTTTTTCAGCAGGAGGCAAAGCTGTGACCACATTCATCAACGGCGGGATAGACGTATATCGTGCCCGCGTCATCGCCAGCGGACTAAGGCTCTACGCCAAGACCGGTATGAAGCCGAACAGCGCCTACACACCAACGGCCATGCTCAGGGCCGCGTCCGCCATCACGGGCGAGACATACAAGCGCGGCGAGTACGAACGCGCGGCGGCGGACCTCACCAAGATCGCCGACGAGGACCTGCTCGTCGCCGTGGCGCGTGGGGATATCTCATGAACCGAGAACGCGAAGATACACTGGGCGAGTGTATCATCGTCGTTGTGGTCGGGCTGATATTCTTGGTCGGCTACATCAAGCACGAGCATGACGCGATGCAGATAACCCCGCCGCGCGTCAGGGCGCCGCCCTTTATGCTTTGCCTTGAAGAAGCGCTGAGCGGGGATCCTCTCAACCACTGCAACGGAGTACCGTGATGAAAGACTTATTCGCTGGTGAAATGCGCGACATGACCAAGGAAGAGGCCAACGTTCTCATGAGCGTTATGTTCGCTGAGACACGCGGCGCGTTACCGCCGGTCAAAGCCCCTGACCTGTTCGCCGACATTGAGCCGCCCGACGTAACCAAAATCATCCAGAAACGTCTGGAGCTAACCGATCTGGAGTATAGCCCCGGCGTCGTTCTGGTTCTGAGCGAAGTGGCGGCGTGCAATCCAGGCCGTGCTGTCATGCTGGCGCATGCGCTGTTCAAGGCGACGCGCGAATACGGCGAGCCCATCACGGTGCTGGCGTTCGGGCTGAATATCTTGCCACGCGGCTACCCGACCGACGACAATTTCCGCGCTGTCTGGAACTCCCAGAAGATCGGCAGCGGGAACTACTTGGACACGGCGGAGGCGTGGCAGTGAGCCGCATGTACAGACGGACCCTATTCTGCCTGTTCCTTTTTCTTCATTGATATGGCGGCCTAAGTGAGTATCTTCGATAACATTGTCGTAGAATACGGCGGCGCTCTTGCGATTGGGTCGAGCGCTGATTATCGCGCGCGCTCATGTTTAGAGTGGTGCCATATCACCTTGCTTAGGCGCGGCGCTCAGAAACGCGCCGAATACTGGGCAGACTCTTGGTTCTATGAACTTCAATGCGCCCACTACTGGGCGATGTACGCACTAGCCTTGGAGGAAAACTCATGATCAACTTCGAACTGAAACATCCACAAGCTACGCGCGAGATGCTCGGGTATATCCCCGGCTTCTTAAACGAACACGACAAGGATGATGCCGTGGCGCAGCTTCACAAGTGCTACGCCCATGGGGGCGGGTGGTGCCCGTTTGAGGGCTTTACGATGCTCCCAAACGGCAACCTCCAGTATCCAGGAGACCCGCCGACCCGGTTACTCGCCGAAGGAAAGCTTCGCAAAGAGGTAATCCGTATATACGAGCACGCGTGGGTAGCCGTTGTTCAGCCCGACGGGGCGTTTATTGTGGCCCGTATGGACTAATACCCTGTAGCCAAACCCTTTGCGGGCGGCTATACTGGTTAGTTCCACCTGTGGCCGGGTGGTGGGGCGGCGCACTGAAGAGTTCTGGACCTTCGCTTTAGCGCGCCGCCCCTACTTTAGCGGGAGGGTCCACTTGTTAGACATTGCGGCGGTAAAGGTTAAGAGCAGCGGGCTGACGCCAAAGGAAGCTGCCGATCTTGGTATGTACAGCATCGAGAGCGCGCTAGTTCTAGGGTCCAACTTCAAGGCGACGCCCTCCCTTGTCATCCCGTATTACGATATCGCCGGTAAACCGTTGCGCGATGCGACGGTCCCGTTCTTCCGCGTCAGGTACCTAGACGCCAACCCTTCCGTCAAAGGGTTCAACGCCAGCAAGGCGCAGCGCTACAGCCAGCCCGCCTTTACCAGCGCGCACGCCTACTTCCCTAAGAGCCTACCGTGGTCCACAATCGCGGAGAACACGGACGAGCCCATAATCATAACCGAGGGCGAGCTCAAAGCCGCCAAGGCCGCAGCGCATAACTTCAGCGCCATCGGGCTGGGCGGCGTGCATAACTTCCGCGCAGCCAAAGACGGTATCTTCTGGCTCCCCGAACTTGAGACAATCAAGTGGGCGCGCCGGGCTGTCTACGTGGCGTATGATTCAGACTATGTGGACAACCCCATGGTCTGCCACGCCATTAACCTTCTGTGTGAAGAACTCCAAGAGCGCGGCGCCAAGCCCCGGCTCATATCGCTACCCGATGTGTACGCCGATAAGAAGACTGGGCTTGATGACTTTCTGATAGAGCGCGGCGAAGAGAAACTCGTGGCCCTTATGGCCGAAGCCGAACCACTTGTTATATCAACCAAGCTATGGGAGATGAACGACGAACTAACGTATGTGCGTGACCCCGGCATTATCATAGCCTCATCAGACGGTGAGTCGTACAATATCAAGATGTCGCCCGCTGGGTTTACCGGTCATAGCGACTGGGCAACCCAAAGCACGCCCGAGCGCGTGGTAAAGCCGGGCGGCTCCCTTAGCTATGACAAGGTTAGCGCCGCCGCCGCCTGGATAAAGTGGCCACTGCGTAAGTCTGTTGCAAAGATCACCTATGCGCCGGGCGCGCCCAAGTTCACCGACGATGGTCTGTTCAACGAGTGGAACGGCTGGGGGTGCGAACCCAAAAAAGGCGACATCAAGCCGTGGACTGATCTTACAAAATTCCTATTCGAAGATGCCGAGGCCGAGTTCCTAGATTGGTTCCTGGATTGGTGCGCCTACCCGATACAGTACCCCGGCACGAAGCTGTTCAGCGCTGTCATTGTGCATGGGCGCGCCACAGGTACGGGCAAAAGCTTGGTGGGATACACGCTAGGCTCTTTGTATGGCTATAACTTCACCAAGGTGACAAACCGCCAGCTCAAGTCAAGCTTCAACACATGGGCGGCAAACAAACAGTTCATACTTGGCGATGAGATATCCGGTACAGACAAACGAGCAGAGTCCGACGAACTCAAAGCTGTGATCACTCAAGAAGAAATTTCCATAAACACGAAGAACGTGCCGGAGTACACAATACCGGACGTGATCAATTACTATTTCACGAGCAACCATGCCGATGCGTTCTATATCGAAGACAAGGACCGCCGGTATGCTATTCATGAAGTGACCCAAGATGAGCCGCTGCCTGACGAGTTCTACCGCAAGTATCACGAGTGGCGGACCAACGGCGGCCCGAGCCATCTGTTCTATTACTTGCTACACAGGGACACGTCTAACTTCAACCCACATGCGCCCGCCTTCAAGACCGCTGCTAAGGCTAGAATGGTTGTTCACGGGCGCAGCGACCTAGGGGCGTGGTGCGCAGACCTGCGCGAAAACCCCGACGCTTATCTTATGCTTGGTAAGATGCGGCATAGGCGTGACCTTTTCACTGCCAAAGATATTCTAGCCATGTACCAGCAGAATCACGACCCATCTGGTAAGGTCACCATCAACGGCATGTCCCGTGCTTTGGCCGCCGCTGGGTTTGCTCAAGCCCATAAGGGAAACCCCATACGTTTAGATGACGGCTCGCAAAGCCGCTTCTTTATCGTGCGCAATACAGCCAAGTGGAAGAAAGCTTCTTTGGCTGATCTTCTAAAGAACACAAAGGTAGGTCCGCTATGACTTCTAAATGGGTGGAAAGTTTTGATCATTACGCCGGTTGCGTCGACACGCCGTTGACGCCCCGCCGTGTTTTCCGAGGCGCGATGATGCTGATGATAGCGCTCGAAAGTGGCGAAGTAATTTTGAGCACGCCGTTACTCGAGGGTGAAACGACGGTGAAGATAATCAAGCACGGCGACGGGGTTATGGTGCAGCTATGATAATCGACACAATAGAATTCAACATGGCCGTCGAAGAATTTGACAGGTCGTTTCCTAATGCGTTTACGCTGATCAACCCAGAGCCCAAGTTCTGCTTCAACGGATGCGCGTTTGTTTTGGTCGAGATTGAAATGGTCCCAGTAGAGGACAACGCGCCGGTCATGCTTGTGTGTCGCGCTCACCGAACACTTGACATAAAATAGTGGATTGTGTCGCGGAAAATATCCGTGCTAGCCTTGACGTACTGGCGCATCCCGCGCTAGCAAAGAGATACACCATGGCCACACGCTATATCCACGTAGACTTTGCCGGTACGCACAGCGAGGCGACCGGCTACCTAGCCGCGCGCCCCGCGCTGGGCTTGCTGCGCGTCAGCCGCCACAAGTCACCCAACGGTGACTGCATGATAGGCGCGCACTTGCGCACGCCCGACCACGAGGCGCAAGTGCGCGACCAACTGTTACAGCTTGACCCCGACCAATGGTCTGCCGACCACATCGCTTGTAATAGGCACTGACGGTGAAACGCGCCCTCGACCTATTTTGTGGCGCCGGGGGCGCGACCCGCGGTTTACAGCAAGCGGGATATCACGTGACCGGCGTGGACATCATGCCGCAGCCCCGCTACTGCGGCGACGCGTTTGTACGGGCAGACGCCATGACGTACCCGCTAAAGGGGTTTGACTTTATCTGGGCAAGCCCGCCGTGCCAAGGCCACACGCAGATGAACAACGATAAATCTTCGCATGACCCATCTATGCTTGGCCGCATGCGCCGCCGTCTAGAGCGGCAGACAATCCCGTGGGCGTTGGAAAATGTTGTCAGCGCCAGTGCCCGCGCCGCTATGGGACCTTTGGCTGAAATTCTATGCGGCTCCATGTTTGGGCTGGGCGCCAGCCACGCGGGTAAATTCTACCAGCTACAGCGTCACCGGCTTGTGTTAGCGGGTGGCTTTGGCCCTGCGCTGCCGCCCTGCGCCCATACAGAGCCCGTTGTGGGCGTTTACGGCGGGCACGCGCGTTGTAGGGCCGCAAAGCACGGGGGCCGCGCTACGCGTGATCCCTGGGATCACCGCGCCGTGGCGAGCGAGGCCATGGGTATTGACTGGATGACTCTCAGTGAATTAAGCGAGGCAATCCCGCCCGCTTACTCCAAATGGGTGGTAGAGCAATGGACGTAGGCCCCGGCACACCGCTGATATTTATTGGCCCCGAGATTGAAGATTACCCTAGTGGTCTTACCGTCGGCGCGCTGTATTTTGTCGCCGAAGTCATGCCCGGCTTTTGTACCATGGCTCGCGTGACGCTTCGTGGTGGTCCTGGATATTGGAGAGCGTACTGTCTCTGCGGCTTCAAACCGCTGGGCGACCCCGATGAAATTCTGGAAGAAGATAAGGTGCTTGAAGATGCCTGACATAATTCTGAAATTCGACGGCGTACCACAATGCCAAGTCTTCTTAGATGGCTTCGTGCAAACCGGCGCGGTGGAAGTCAACCTTACCCAAGGCTATGTCAAGCGCGCCTTTACAGGTGAACCGGGGCCAGCCCAGACCAAAGTC
>Ga0302279_10001647_pt1 | contig 31295 bp, 22 predicted proteins | sample III_Bog_N3_3_FD_194541 | JGI IMG/M metagenome (GOLD analysis project Ga0302279, IMG submission 194541) | Peat permafrost microbial communities from Stordalen Mire near Abisko, Sweden - III_Bog_N3_3 | ecosystem: Environmental > Terrestrial > Soil > Wetlands > Peat | place: Sweden: Abisko...
CGCCGAGCGGCTGAAGGGCATGGGCGCGCTGGTCAAGGACCCGGCGATCATGCTGACGGTGGTCTCGGTCGGCCTGATCCAGGCGTCGTTCGCCTTCTACAACGGCTTTTCGGCGCTGAGCTGGAAGGCACAGGGGCTTAGCTCGGGCGAGACCGGGCTGCTCTGGGGCGTCGGCGTGGTCGCCGAGGTCGGTTTTCTCTGGTTCATGGAGCCGTGGCGGCGACGGGTGGGTCCGGAGCGGCTGGTGATCCTCGGCGGGGTCTCGGCGGTGGTGCGCTGGACGTGCCTGTCGCTATCGCCGCCGCTGTGGGTGCTGTTCGCGGTGCAGATGCTGCACGCGCTCAGTTTCACCGCCACCTTCATCGGCTCGCTGCAGCTGATCGAGCGGCTGGCGCCGGCGAAGAGCGCCACCGCCGCTCAGACGCTGAACTCGGTGCTCTCGGGCGGCTTTCTGGCCGGTTTCGCCACCATGCTCTCAGGGCAGTTGTTCGATTCGGCGGGCGCCCGGGGCTATCTGGCCATGAGCCTGATCGCGCTGGCGGGTCTGGCCGGCGCCGTCTGTCTGGGACCGTTGCAACGCACAAGAAATCGCGCCGCGTCGCTCGATCCTGCTTGACGTGGCGTTCACGACGCGCGAGGGCCATATCACGAACCCGTGTTCGTGGGGGTCTTTTCCGTGAGTCGGTTCCTGAGAGGCAAGGACTACGTCAAGCTGGGGGTATTGGCCCTGGCTGTGATGCTGCTGTCCTGGCTGGCTTGGCAGCACACCCGCGCGATCCTGCACCTGCAGCCCCTGGGCATCGATTTCCTGCCGATGTGGGCCGCCGCGCACGAGGCGGTGTTCCATAATCCGAACCGGATCTACGACTTCATCGGCATCACCCGGGTGCAGATCCCGCTGCTGGCGCACTTCCATGGCCTGCGGCCGTACATCTATCCGCCGACGACGCTGCTGGTGTTCGCCCTCTTCGCCTTCGTTCCCTTCGCCCTGGCCAACGTGCTTTGGACCACCACCAGCCTGGCGCTGATCGTCACCACCATGGCCAATCTGGTGAAGCGCCAGCGGGTGCTGATCCTGGCGGCGATGGTGCTCTCGCCGGCCTCGGTGCTGGTGGTGATCACTGGCCAGGTGACCTTCGTCATCGCCGTGCTGACGGTGCTGGGCCTGCTCTCGCTGAAGACCCGGCCGATCGTGGCCGGGGTGCTGTTCGGCATCGCCGGGTCGATCAAGCCGCAGGTGATGGTGCTGCTGCCGGTGGCGATGATCGCCATCGGACAATGGCGGGTGATGGCGGCGGCGGCGACCACGGCGGCGGTGGCGGCCCTGGCGTCGATCGCCGTGTTCGGCTCGGAAGCCTGGATCGAATGGCTGGCGGCGATGCCCCGCTTCGAGCACTTCATCATGCACACGCCCGGCCTGGAGCGGGGCGTGATCACGCCGACCGGGCTTGGCATCAGCCTCGGCCTCGACCCGGGCGCGCTGGACGTCTGGCGCCTGGCCTTCGGCGTCGGCGGGATCGCCATGGCCTGGACGGTGTTCCGCAAGACCGAGGACCCGGCCCGGCGGCTGGTCGCCCTGCTCGGCGGCGGCCTGTTCATCTCGCCCTACGCCATGCACTACGACGCCGCCCTGCTGGCGCCGGCGGCGGCGCTGATGCTGACCCACCGCGCGGCCCCCCGCGCCTGGGTGATGGCGCTGTTCGCCGGGGCGCTGCTCTGCTGCGCGGCGATCCCACACTGGGGCGCGGCGGCGGTGACGGCGTTCGTGATCCTGGTCGCCCTGACCCGCGAGGACGCCAGCTTCCGTCCGGCCGTGCAGCCCTCGATCGGCGCGCCCCAGGGCAGCGAAAGCCCGGCTTGAGCGTCACAAGGCTTTCCTAGGGTTTGGGGACTTAAGTTAAGGCTCCTCAACCCTTCGGCGGCGCCTTGACCACTGCGACTTCGACCAATCAAGGCCGCTGGCGGCGCTGGGCCCTGTGGGCCATCGTGCTGGCGATGGGGTTGGCGGGGATCCCGCAGACCTGGGCGCTGCTGCACTTTCAGCCCGCCGGTGTCGACTTCCTGCCGTTGTGGACCGCCGGCCGGATGGCCTGGACCGCACCGCAAGGCATCTACGACTTCGCTGCCGTGACCCATGCCCAGGACTGGCTGCTCGGCCACCTGCGCTGGCCAAGGCCCTACGCCTACCCGCCAAGCGCGCTCCTGATCCTGGCCCCGTTCGGCGCCTTGCCGTTCTGGGTCGCGCTTGGCCTCTGGAGCGCCCTCGGATTGGGCGTGTTTCTGGTGGCGGGGGCAAGGATGGCGCCCTCGGGACGCGGCCTGACGCTGGCCTTGATGACGCTGGCGCCGCCCGTGGTGCTGGCGCTGGCGGTCGGCCAAATGACGCTGCTAGCGGCGGGCCTGGCCGCAATGGCGGTGGTCGAACTGAAGGTGCGACCGAAACTCGCCGGCGTGCTGTTCGCAGTGGCGGCGGTGTTGAAACCGCAGGCCGTGCTGCTCGCCCCGGTCGCCCTCGTCGCCTGCGGCGCCTATGAGGCGCTGGCCAGCGCGGCGCTGGTCGGCGCCGCTCTCGTCGCCCTCAGCGCCATCGTCTTTGGCCCGGCCCGGTGGATCGAGTGGCTGGCGTCGCTGGGTCCGTTTCAGGCCGTCGTCGAGGAGATTCCCCGGCTGATGATGGGGGTGATCACCCCCTATGCCGCGGGTCGGGAACTCGGTCTGTCCGGCGCCGCGTTGACCGTCTGGCGCGCCGCTTTCGCCCTCTTCGCCCTGGCCGCGGTCTGGTGGGCGTTCCGCCGCCAAGAGAGTTCCGCCCGGCGTTTGGGGGCGCTGATGGGCGGCGGCCTGCTGATCACGCCCTATGCGATGCACTACGACGGCAGTCTGCTGATCCCGGCCGCGGCGGTTATGGCGGTGAGCGCGGTGGGCGAGGCCGGTTGGCTCCTGCGCCTGGTCGCCCTTGGCGCGGCGTGCGAGGTGACCACTCCATACCTCGGCGCGCTCCTCGTCACCGCCTTCGTCCTGCTTAGCGGCATCGATCCGCCGGCCCGTCGCGTTGCCGCGCCGCTGGGCCTGTCCTAGAAAGTTTCTCGGGGACACAACCGCGCGACCAACATGGGGACAGCATCGAGATGAGGCCGGTTCTGCTCGCGGCGCTCGCCGGCGTCGTTCTGGCGCTGGGCGCCGCTTCGGCGCCGGCCCAGCCTGTCGGGGGTCCGGAAGCGATCCTGTTCGACCAACCGAACTTCCAGGGCAGGTCGATCACCATCGCCCAGGGTTCGGCCAATCTCGAAGCCCAGGCCTTCGCGGCCATGGCCATGAGCGGCCACTTCGACGGCGACTGGAGCATCTGCACCCGCCCGGGCTTTCGCGGCCGCTGCGCCACCGTCCATGGCGACCTGACCGACCTCTCCCAACTGGGGCTGAGCCGGCGGATCAATTCCCTGCGGCGCGACGGCGATGGTCCCGCCGCCGCCGCCCAGCCCGGGCCCGACGAGACCGCCGACGGCTACTACGATCGTCCCACCGCCCATCCGGACGCCGCCCGTCCCGACCCCACCCAGGCCGACGCGGCGCGGGCGGCCGCCAATCAGGGCGTCGCCGGCCACGGGGTGGTGTTCTTCTATCGCCCCCAGCGCGACGGCGCCGACGTCCCCGGCGGCGGCCGCGACATAGCCGACGGCTTCTGCCGTGACCTGGGCTACGGCCCGGCGGTCTACTACGACACCGACGGCCACATCCTGCGCGACGTCCTCTGCCGGCGCGACTGATGCGCCCACCGGCCGCTGGCGCCGGGTTTTGTTAACCGATCGGCGGCTAGATGAATCCCGTCTCGTGGACCGGGTCCGGCGCGTCGCCAGCTTCGGCCGCGGCAAGCCGTCTGCCCAGGAAGCGCCCCGATTTCCCAGTCACACACCCAGGCTCGTCCTCGCCAGCGGATCGACGCGCCCCCGCGCCCCCGCGACAGGGTCGACGTCAGCTTCGTGCTGCCATGTCTCAACGAGGTTCAGTGCCTGGCGCCCTGCATCCAGGCGATCCGCGAGGCCCTCGCCGACCTTTCCGAGCGCCTGGGCCTCACCGGCGAGATCGTGATCGCCGACAATGGTTCGACCGACGGTAGCCAGACCCTGGCGCTCAGCCTGGGCGCCCGGGTGGTGGCGGTTTCCGAGCGCGGCTACGGCGCGGCCCTGCGCGGCGGCTTCGCAGCGGCCCGTGGACGCTTTCTGGTGATGGGCGACGCCGACGGCTCCTATGATTTCCGGGAAGCGGCGCCGATGGTCGAAGCGCTGATGCAGGGCGCCAGCCTTTGCATGGGTTCGCGCTTCAAGGGCGGCATCAAGCCGGGCGCCATGCCCTGGAAGAACCGCTACATCGGCAACCCGATCCTCACCGGCATCCTCAACCTCCTCTTCAAGACGGGGATCAGCGACGCCCATTGCGGCCTGCGCGCCCTGACCCGCGCCTGCTTCGACCGCCTGGGCCTCACCGGGGCCGGGATGGAATTCGCCAGCGAAATGGTGATCAAGGCGGCGCTCAAAGGCGAGGTGATCGCCGAGGTCCCGGCCACCCTGTCGCCGGACCTGCGCGACCGCCCGCCCCACCTGCGCCCATGGCGGGATGGCTGGCGGCATCTGCGTTACCTGTTCATGCTGAGCCCGATCGGCGTCTTCGTCATTCCGGCGGCCATAGGCGCGGTGAGTGGGGCGACCATCCTGACTGTGGCGACCTGGGTTGCTCTGTTCGAGCCGGACGTCACGCCCTTCTTCGGCAATTACTGGGTCGTGCTGGCAGGCGCCATGATCGGTGTGAGCCACATCGCCGGCATCCTGGGGGTCGCGGGCCACCTGAACGGCGTGCGCGCCGGCTACCGGAAGCCTAAACCCTGGGCGCTCACGATGTCGCGGTGGATTAATCTGGAGTCCATGCTGCTCACTGGAGGCGCGTCAGTCGTCGCCGGCCTCGCGGTGCTGACCTGGGTGGTGATCTCGTGGTCGGCACGAGAATTCAGCGCCACCTACACGGTTCTGCCCGCCGTGATCGGTACGCTCTTGACCACGCTCGGCGCCCAGAATGCCCTTGGCGGGTTTCTGCTGGCGATTATCGGCGGCAACGAGGCGCGGTTTCTCGAAGGGGCGCAGGCTCGCGCCGAGACGTCCTGGGCCGCCATCGAGCGGCCAGCAATTCAGTGACGACCAGCCCGGACACCGGCGGACATGCGGTGGTGGTCACGGTCTACCGGGACAACCCCTTCCTGCCGGCTTGCCTGCGTTCGCTCCGCGCGCAGACTCTCGCGTCCGAGATCATCATCACCACGCCGACGCCGTCAGTCTTTGTCGCCGCATCGGCGGCGGAGGTGGGCGCCAAGGTCGTGGTGAAGCCGGAGGACGGTGGCATCGCCGGCAATTGGAACTTCGCGCTGAACGCCAGCGACGCGCGGTACGTGACCTTGGCCCATCAGGACGACCTCTACTATCCGCGGTTCCTAGAGCGGTCGCTGGCGCTGTTCGAGAAGCACGACGGCGCCGTACTCTCGTTCACAGGCTACGAGGAGGTCGATGACCACGGCCTGCCGGTAAGCACCAAAATCAGCCGAGTGAAACACTTGATCGAGGCGGTGACGCTTGGGTCGCGCACCCTTGTCGGCGGCGCTCGGCTGCGAGCGTTCCTCTCGTTCGGCAATCCGTTGCCGTGTTCTTCGGTGACCTTCGATCGCCACCGCTTGGGCGCCTTTTGCTTCTCGGGCGATTTCGCCAGCAACCTCGACTGGGATGCGTGGCTGCGGCTGCTGCAGCGCGGCGAGAGCTTCGCCCGCACCCCGGAGAAGCTGGTGGGCCGGCGCTACAACGAATCCATGACCACGACGGCGCTGTTGCGCGACGGCCGCAGGGCCGCCGAGGATTTGCGGATGTTCCGCCGGCTCTGGCCGACGCCGGTCGGTGAGACGCTCGCGCTCTTCTACCGAGCGGGCTACTGAAATCATGACCGAAGTTGGCCGCATCATTCGATTTGGTCTGACCGGCGCGGCCACGACGGCGGTGGTTTATGCAGTGTTCGCCGGCATGATCCGGCTCGGCCTGGAATATGAGTGGGCCGCCGTCGGCAGCTGGTTCGTCGGCGTCGCCGCAAGCTTCGCCTTGCACCGCCGGGTCACCTTCGGCATCCGAACACCCGAGCGACGTTTGCGCGATCTGGGCGTCTTTTTCATTGGCTCTATTTTGCAGCTTCTGATCGGCTTGGCGGGCTACGCGGTCATGATCGGCTCGTTGCGTTGGGCGCCGAGCCCAGCCTTTTTGGTCAACCTCTGCCTGACCTCGGCCTCCAGCTTTCTGTTCATGCGGTTCGTGACCTTCCGAAGGGCCCAAACGGCCGTCAAGATGACCGCTGTAGGGCGCGCCTGAGTCGTTATGCGCGGCGACGGTCCTCACAAGGAGAATTCGGTTTGAAGGCCGTCATTCTCGCCGGAGGTCTCGGAACGCGTCTCAGCGAAGAAACCGTGCTGCGTCCGAAGCCGATGGTGGAGATCGGCGGCTGGCCGATCTTGTGGCACATCTGCAAGATATATTCTCAGTTCGGAATCAACGACTTCATCATCTGCCTTGGCTACAAGGGCTATGTAATCAAGGAGTTCTTCGCCAACTACGCTCTGCATATGTCGAACGTCACCATCGACATGCGCTCGAAACAGATCACCGTGCACGAGAACGAAGCCGAGGACTGGCGCGTTTCGCTGATCGACACGGGCGAGCAGACCATGACCGGAGGAAGGCTTAAACGGGCGTTGCGCTACGTCGATGAAGGTGACGCCTTTTGCGCCACCTATGGCGACGGTCTCGCCGATGTCGATATCGCCGCCTCGATCGCCTTTCACCGCGCCCACGGAAAGCTGGCGACGGTGACCGCCGTGCCGCCGCCGGGCCGTTTCGGTCACTTGGAGACGCGCGGCGACACGGTCACCGGATTCCACGAGAAGAACGAGGGCGACAACGGCCTGATCAACGGTGGGTTCTTCGTCTTGTCCAAGGGGGTCGGCCCCTACATCGACGGCGACGCGTCGATCTGGGAGAAAGAGCCGATGGAGCACTTGGCCGCCGACGGCCAGCTCAAGGCCTTTCGGCATCACGGATTTTGGCAGCCGATGGATACGCTGCGGGACAAGCTGCTGCTCGAGCGGCTCTGGTCCGAGGGACAGGCGCCGTGGAAGACATGGTGAGCCCGGAGTTCTGGCGCGGAAGGCGGGTGATGGTCACCGGCCACACCGGTTTCAAAGGCGCGTGGCTGACTCAGTGGCTGCTAGGCCTGGGGGCCGAGGTGTCAGGCTTGGCGCTCGAGCCAGCGACGGTTCCAAACCTGTACGAACTGCTGAAACTGGGCGCGCGCGTCCCGACCACGTTCGCTGATATCAACGACCGAGACGCTGTCGCCGGCCACCTCAATCGCCACCGCCCCGAGACCGTCTTTCATCTGGCCGCACAGGCGCTGGTCCGCCTGTCATATGAAGCGCCCGTGGATACGTTTCTGACCAATGTGGTTGGCGTCGCCACACTGCTCGATGTCGTACGGCGATCGTCGGACGTGACCGACGTGGTCATCGCCACCAGCGACAAATGCTATGAGAATCTAGAGCGCGATCGCGGCTATCGCGAAGACGAGCGCATGGGCGGCCACGATCCCTACAGCGCCAGCAAGGGCTGCGCGGAGCTTGCCGTCACATCTATGCGCCGAAGCTTCTTCGCGCCCTACGCCAAGGGGGGCCACCCAGCCCGGATCGCAACCGCCCGAGCCGGCAATGTCATCGGCGGCGGAGATTGGTCCGCCGACCGCTTAGTTCCGGACATCGTGCGGGGGTGCCTTGCCGCGGACGGCGCTGTGCGCCTGCGAAATCCGGCTTCCATCCGCCCGTGGCAGCATGTGCTGGAACCGCTGCGCGGCTATCTGATGCTGGCCGAACGGCTGGCCGCCGGCGGATCCGGGTTCGATGAAGGTTGGAATTTTGGGCCCGCAGCCTCTGACGAGCGCCCAGTCGCGGAAGTGGCCGGGGCCCTGGTGGCTGCGCTTGGTCGCGGACGGATCGTCGTGGAATCCGACCTTGCCGCAGCACATGAGGCGCGGGTTCTTCGGCTCGACACGGCCAAGGCGCGGGCGCGGCTGGGCTGGACGCCGATGCTGGGCTTTCATGACGCCATCGCCACGACGGCGCGGTGGTATAGCGGCTGGCATGGTGGCGTGGACGCATTGGCCCTGACGATGCGGCAGATCGAAGACTACGAGGGCGCGATTCGCTCGTTCGGCGCCGCTCAGCCCGTCCTGGCGCAACTCGGAGAGCTGCCGTGATCGAGGACGAGACCCCAGAGGCGTTGCGCGAACAGATCCTTGGCCTCGCGGAGCGCTATGCGCGGCTCGTCCACGCGCCGAAACCCTTCGAGGCCGGCAAGAGCGCGGTTCCAGTCAGCGGCAAAGTGCTGGGTGGCCATGAGATGCGGCTGTTGGTCGACTCGGCGCTGGATTTTTGGCTGACGACCGGTCGCTTCAACGATGCATTCGAGACGCGCTTCGCCGGCGTAACGGGCGTGCTGCGCGCCCTGACGACCAACTCGGGGTCCTCCGCCAACCTGCTGGCCACGACGGCGTTGACGTCGCCCTTGCTCGGCGCCGAAGCGCTGAAACCGGGCGACGAGGTGATCACCTGCGCGACTGGATTTCCGACAACGGTCAATCCGACCATTCAGAACGGCCTGGTTCCAGTATTTCTGGATGTGGAACTCGGCACTTACAACATCGACGTAACTCGGCTGGAGGAGGCGCTATCGGAGCGTACAAGGGCGATCATGATCGCCCACACCCTCGGCAACCCGTTCAATCTCGACGCCGTCACCGCCCTCGCCGAGAAGCACGACCTGCTGCTTGTTGAGGATTGTTGCGACGCCCTCGGCGCGACCTATCGGGGCCGACCGGTTGGCACGTTCGGGGCGATGGGCACGGTATCCTTCTATCCTGCTCATCACGTGACCATGGGCGAAGGCGGTGCGGTGCTGATCAACCGGATGATCTTCAAGCGGATTGTCGAGTCGATCCGGGACTGGGGTCGCGACTGCTACTGTGCGCCGGGCGCCGAGAATACCTGCAACCGCCGCTTCGACTGGCAGCTCGGCGATCTGCCCTATGGCTACGACCACAAATACACCTACTCGCACCTCGGCTATAATCTGAAGATCACTGACATGCAGGCCGCGCTGGGGCTTGCGCAGCTGGACCGGCTGGACGAATTCATCGCCTCCCGCCGACGTAACTGGGCCTATTTGCGCGATCAACTCGCGCCGCTGGAGGATATCTTCATTCTGCCGCAGGCAACCGCGCACAGCGATCCGTCATGGTTCGGGTTTTGCCTGACCTTGCGCGAAGACGCGAAGATCGGACGCGAGACTCTGGTCCGCGAGTTGGAGCAACGTCATATCGCCACGCGCCTGCTGTTTGGAGGCAACCTGCTGCGCCAGCCATACATGAAAGGGCGAAACTATCGGGTCGTGGGCGACCTCGCCAACAGCGACACCGTCATGAACCGCACCTTCTGGCTTGGGATCTGGCCGGGTCTGGGCGAGGCGCAACTCGACTACATGGCCGAGACCATCCGGGACGCGGTGACCGGTCCGTCGCCGGTCCGTCGGGGCAGAGCTGAAGCGGCCGGCGCGTGAGAACCAGCTGATGGACCTGGAAGCCACCGGCATTGTCGGCTGCTACCTCTTGAAGGCGCCGGTTCAGACGGATCTCAGGGGTGATTTCACGAAATGCTTCCACCAACCGGAGTTTGCCGCCCTCGGCCTCAGAACGGATTGGACGGAAGAGTACTTCTCGGCCTCGCGACGAGGTGTCGTCCGCGGCATGCACTTCCAGACGCCGCCGGCGGCGCATGCCAAGACGATATTCTGTGTCGCCGGCGAGGTGCTGGATGTTGTCCTCGACCTGCGTACGGATTCGCCGACATATCGCCAGTGGCGCTCGTTCACCCTGACCCGAAGCCTCGGACTCGGCATCTACCTGCCCGAGGGGTTGGCGCATGGCTTTCTGTCTCTGTCCGACGAGAGCGTGATCCTCTATCGAGTAACCAGCGTCTACGCCCCGGAGCAGGACAGTGGCGTCCTGTGGAACTCGTTCGGCTTTTCGTGGCCGGTGGAGGCGCCCCTGCTATCGCAGAGAGACACGGGCTTTCCCCGGCTTGATGACTTCGTCAGTCCCTTCGTCCTGAACGGAGGCCGATGACGCGCGCCGCCCTGATCACCGGCGCCACGGGTTTCATCGGTGGCAGGCTCGCCGAGCGGCTCTCCCAGCAAGGCTGGGCCGTGCATGCCGTCGTCCGGCCTAGACCGGAGGGCGCGGCGGCCATCACCCTCCCATCGAACGTGCGAGCGCACGCCTACGATGGATCGATGGCGCGGCTGGAAGCCATTCTCAGCGACGTTCGGCCGGACTTGGTCTTCCACCTGGCCTCGCTGTTTCTGGTCGACCATGCGCCGGCGCAGGCGGGGGAACTCGTTCGCTCGAATGTCCTCTTCCCTACGATGCTGGTCGAAGCGGCTATTGGCGCGGGCTGCAATCGGATGATCAACGTCGGAACCGCCTGGCAGCACTATCGGTCAAGTGACTATGAGCCGGTGAATCTCTATGCGGCCACCAAGCAGGCCTATCAGGATATTCTGCAGTTCTACGCGTCGGCGTCGGGGCTTTCCTGCATCACGCTCAAACTGTTCGACACCTACGGCCCTGGCGATCCGCGCCGCAAGCTAATCCCGGCGCTGGTGAACTTCGCCCGCTCCGGTGGCGAGCTATCAATGTCGCCGGGCGATCAGATCCTCGACCTGTGTCACGTGGACGATGTGATCGACGCCTTCGTTATCACGGCCGACAGACTACTCGAAGCGGCCGGTCCCATCAGCGAGAGCTACCTCCTCGGTGGAGAACGCCACACCCTAAAGGAGGTGGTCGCTATGGTCGCGCGCGCCTGTGGGCGTGCGCTCGACGTCTCATTTGGCGGCCGTCCCTATCGTGAACGCGAAGTGATGGATCCGGTACGCGTCGTCGAGACTCTGCCGGCGTGGGTACGGTCGCGCGACCTGGAGGCTACCCTGAAGTCGATGATCGGGGCCCCGGAATGAGGGCGCCGATGCCCTAGAGGCGTTGACGAAATCTTGGGGGTGTTAGCCCAGCTTGCGCGGCTAGCCGGACCCGCCGGCCGCTTGCGAGGCGTTGATGACACCCGTCCTGGTCACCGGCGGCGCCGGCTATGTGGGCTCTCACGCCTCGATGCGTCTGGCCGCCGCCGGCTATCTGCCCATCGCCTATGACGACCTCAGCAACGGACACGCGGCCTTCGCACAATGGGGTCCGCTGGAGGTGGGTGACATTCGCGACGGCGATCGCCTGGCCTATGTGCTGAGGCGCTATCGACCGCGGGCCGTGCTGCACTTCGCCGGGCTGATCGAGGTGGGCGACTCGATGAAGCGACCGGAACTCTATCGGGACGTCAATGTCGCCGGCAGCCTGACCCTGATCGACAGGGCGCGGCGCGCCGGTGTCCAGAATCTGGTGTTCTCATCCAGCTGCGCCACCTACGGCGCGCCCGAGTTCCTGCCGATGACCGAGGATCACCCGCAACGCCCGGTCAGTCCCTACGGCGACACCAAGCTGGCCATCGAGGAGGCCCTGGGCGAAATCGACCAGGACTCTGGCTTTCGATCGATCGTGCTGCGGTACTTCAACGCCGCCGGCGCCGACCCGGAAGGTCGCGTGGGCGAGGCTCACAGCCCGGAGACCCATGCGCTACCCCTGGCGATCCTCGCGGCCTTGGGTGAGCGGCCCGGCTTCACCGTGTTCGGAGACGACTACGAGACGCGCGACGGTACGGCGCTGCGCGACTATGTGCATGTGCTCGACCTGGCCGATGCGCACGTCCTGGCGCTTAGGCGCCTGCTCGATGGCGGCGCCGGCGACGTCTTCAACCTCGGCAACGGCGTCGGCGTTACGGTCAAGGAGATGCTGGCCGCAGTCCGCGCTGTGAACGGCCGCGACTTCGCCATCGAAACCGCCGGCCGGCGCCCGGGCGACGCTCCGGCTCTGGTGGCGGACTCGCGCAAGGCTCTGACCGGGTTGGGATGGCGCCCGAGGCACGGCTTTCAATCCATCGTCGAAACGGCTTGGCGTTGGCATTCGAAGGGGCATTCTGCCGCACGGACGACCTTCGAGCCGGAGGTCAAGCTGCAACGCTGAGGTAACGCCGCGTTCGGCCTGTCGTCGGCGGTTCCCCGCTGACCCGACCGTCACCCCAACCTTCGTCCGCAGCCGATCCGCGCCATCACCGCGCGTAGGTAGGGCCCGTCCGCGTCGGCGGCCGGCTTCAGGCGATCGATGCCGAAGTCCGCTGCGCTGCGGCCGTCGAAGATCAGCACGCTGTTGTGGGCGCAAAGTTGGCGCAGCGCCGGCTCGGACAGCCCCGCCAGCAGCAACACCTTCGGCGTGTGGCTGAGGTAGGGGTCGTTGCGGACGAAGGCGCCGAAATTGAAGGCGAGGCCGGGCTGGTCGTGGTCGATAATCACCACCTGCGCCGGGGCGCTCTGGATGGCGGCGGCGGCGGCGGCGTAGGGCGCGGTGTAGCGCCATGCCTGCCAGGCGCGCACGGGGAGAAGGACGACCAGCGATGCGACGCAGGCCGCGGCAAAGGCGGACGTGGCGGCGGCCCTCTGCTGAGGCGGCAGCGCGTCGGTGATCCGCGACCAGCTCCAGGCGGCCAGCAGTGCGATCGAACCCATGAAGCCCTGCAGATAGCGATAGCCCCAGCCGTGGCTCTGCGAGGGCATCAGTAGCAGCATCACCAGCAGTGTCAGGACCACCCCCAGGGCCATCGCGCGCATATGGCCCTTGGTGCGGAAAGCCGCGACGCCGGCGATCAGCGCCAGGGGGGTCGTCAAGGGGTTTTGCCAGGTGGCGAACCGTAGCAGCGACTCGGCCATGGCCCCCAGCGCGCCCGTATGGACGTTGGCCAGCAGCGGCGCGACGCGCGCCGCGAACCAGCCGCCGGGCAAGGCGTGCGTGGGGCCGGCCGCGCCGCCGAAGGCCGCCAGCAGCGCCGGCTGATACTCCACCCAGAACACTCCGATCGCCGCGTAGGCGGCGGTGTAGATGGCGGCCAGTCGCCAGCGACGGTCCAGCCACAGCTGCAACACGAAGGGCGCGGCGAACAGGGGGTGGAAGACCACCTGGTGCAGGCCGCAGGCGACGAAGGCGACGGCCAGCGCCCCTGCGTGGCCGGTCCGGCCGCCGAGGAGGAACAGCCACAGCCAGACGAGGTTGAGCGCCAGGTGCGCCGGCATGGCGTAGGCGGTCATCGCCATCAGCAGCAGCTGCGAGGAGGTTCCCAAGAGGGCCGCGGCGGCCAGCGCCATACCGGGCCGCTCCGGCCACAGGCGCCGCGCCACGCCATAGACCGCGACCACGGACACCGCGCTCCAGAGCGGGTTGACCAGCGCCTTGGCATGGATGAGGTCGGCCAGGGCGCGGATGGCGGCGTTCATCGGCAGATAGCCCGAGGCCCAGACCGCGTTCGAACCGGTGGTCAGCCCGAACAGCGGCTGCAGGGCCGGCAGGTAGTCGCGCCACGGCGTCGCCACCGGCGCCATCAGCTGGCCGTGGCCGAAGATCGTGGCGTCAAAATCGGCCATGTATTCGTCAAGGGAGAGCTCATAGCCGCCGAACAGCAGCGGCGCGCCGGCGAGGCCGACGGCGAAAGCCAGGACTGCCAGTCCCACGCTCCAGGCCAACGGCCGCCGCAACGCCGCCCGCGCCAAGGGCGACGCCCACGGCATGGGGATGAACCGCAGCGCCACCGCCAGCAGAAGAACGATCCCTAGAACCGGCAGGTCCTGGGTCCAGAAAAAGGTCTCGTCAGACGCCGCCTGGGTGTAGCGCCAGGCATAGACGCCGCCCACCAGCGCCAGCGCGAAGCCAAGCTTCAGCCACAGCGACAGCACCGCGCCGAGCGGCGCGGCATGACCATCGGGCGGCGCTCGGCGCATCGGTTGGGGGCGACTCAGGGCGACCATGCCCCGCTGATAGCTGACAAGTCTAACAAAAGACGACCGAGCCGCCGGCAAGGCCCGGCCGCGCCGTCCCGGCCGTCAGCCTCAGCCCTTGCTCGGGTTGATCAGATATTTCTCGCCGGTGGCGCGCTTGTTGTAGGCGGCCATGATCTTCGGATCGAGGACCTCGGTCAGCGAGATCTCGGCGGTGTAGTGGCTGGCGAAGGTGGTCTTCAGCTCGTCGGCGACCCGCTGGCGCAGCTTCTGGCCGGCGGCCGGGCCGATCTTCATCAGGAATGGGGTCAAGAGCCAGCCGCCGAGGCCCCAGGACATGCCGAAGGCGCGGTTGAGCTCGGTCGGGCCGGTGTCGAGGCCGCCGTAGATGTAGACCTGCTTGTAGGTGGTCGAGCCGTAGCGGCTGTAGCCGCCGGCCTTCTGATTGGCGGCCACCTCCATGCCGGTGAGGATCTGGCCGGCCAGCTTGCCGCCGCCGATGGCGTCGAACGCGATGGTGGCGCCGGTGGCGGCCAGCGCCGCGATCAGGTCGTCCATGAAGGCCGGCGCGCTGGAATCGCAGACGTATTCGGCGCCGGCGTCCTTCAGCAGCTTGGCCTGCTCGAGGCTGCGGACGATGTTCACCAGGGCGACGCCGTCCTTGAGGCAGATGCGGTTGAGCATCTGGCCGAGATTGGAGGCGGCGGCGGTGTGGACGAGGGCGGTGTGTCCCTCCATCTTCATCGTCTCGACCATGCCCAGCGCGGTCAGCGGATTGACGAAGCAGGAGGCGCCGTCGGCGGCGGTGGCGTCGTCGTGCAGGGCCAGCGCATCGGCGGCCTTCACCGTGCGGTACTGGGCGTACATCGCTCCGCCGAGGATGGCGACGGTTTTGCCGACCAGGGCCTGGGCCTCGCTGGAGGAACCGGCGTCGACCACGGTGCCCGCGCCCTCGTTGCCCACCGGCAGCGACTGGTCGACCCGGCCGGCCAGCATGCGCATCAGCTGCGGCGGGATCTTGGCGGTGACCACCGCCTCGTCGCCGGCCCCGGAGACCTTGGCGGTGGAGAGATCGGCCGGGCCCAGCAGCAGGCCGAGGTCGGAGGGATTGATCGGCGTGCCCTCGATCCGCACCAGGATCTCGTCCTCGGCCGGCTGCGGGATCGGCACTTTGGCCAGCGACAGCTCCAGTTCGCCCCCCGCCGTGACCAGCGAGCGCAGCTGCAGGCCCACGCCTTGATTTCCGTCCGCCATGGTCGTCGTCCTCTTGCTAGATCGAATAGTCATCGTCGCGCCCGTCCATCTGCTCGACGATCAGCTCGGCGGCCTCGGCGGCGCTGAGCTGGGTGGTGTCGACGCGGATTTCCGGGTGTTCGGGGGTCTCGTAGGGGCTGTCGATGCCGGTGAAGTTCTTCAGCTCGCCCCGGCGGGCCTTGGCGTAGAGGCCCTTGACGTCCCGGGCCTCGGCCACCGCCAGCGGGGTGTCGACGAACACTTCGAGGAACTCGCCGGCGGGCATCAGCTCGCGGGCCAGCCGCCGCTCGGAGCGGAACGGGCTGATGAACGAGACCAGCACGATCAGCCCGGCGTCAGCCATCAGCCGCGCCACCTCGGCGACCCGGCGGATGTTCTCCACCCGGTCGGCGTCGGTGAACCCTAAGTCCCGGTTCAGCCCATGGCGAACGTTGTCGCCGTCCAGCAGATAGGTGTGCCGGCCCATGGCCTGCAGCTTCTTCTCGACCAGATTGGCGATCGCCGACTTGCCGGCGCCGGAGAGGCCGGTGAACCAGAGCACCGCCGGACGCTGGCTCTTGGCCGCCGCCCGGGTGGACTTGCTGACGTCCAGCGCTTGCCAGTGGATGTTCTGGGCGCGCCTGAGGGCGAAGGTGATCATCCCCGCGCCGACGGTGCCGTTGGTCACCCGGTCGATCAGGATGAAGCCGCCGGTGTCGTGGTTCTCGGCGTAGGGGTCGAAGGCCACCGCCTGGTCGAGGCTGAGGTTGCAGACCCCGATCTCGTTCAACTCCAGCTGCTTGGCGGCCAGGTGCTCCAGGGTGTTGACGTTGATCTTGTATTTCGGCGCGGTGACCGTGGCCGAGACAGTCTTGGCCCCGATCTTCAGCCAGTAGGGGCGGCCGGGCAGCAGCGGCTCCTCGGCCATCCAGACGATGGTGGTCTCGAACTGGTCGGCGACTTCGGCCGGGGCGTCGGCGGCGACGATCACGTCGCCCCGGGAGCAGTCGACCTCGTCCTCGAGGGTGAGCGTCACCGACTGGCCGGCGACCGCCAGGTCGAGGTCGCCGTCCTGGGTGACCACCCGGGCGACGCGGCTTTCGCGGCCGGAGGGCAGGATACGCACCCGCTCGCCGGGCCGGACGCTGCCGGAGGCGATCTCGCCGGCGAAGCCGCGGAAATCCAGGTTCGGCCGGTTGACCCACTGCACCGGCATCCGCAGCGGCTGGCCCTGCAGCCGGGTCTCGTCGATCTCGACGCTCTCCAGGTGCTGGATCAGCGTCGGGCCGCGGTACCAGGGGGTCATCTCGCTGGCCGAAGTGATGTTGTCGCCCTTCAGGCCCGAGATCGGGATGGCCAGCACGTCATTGAGGCCGATCTCGGCGGCGAAGGCGCGGTAGTCGGCGGTGATCTGGTCGAAGACCGTCTGGTCGTAGCCGACCAGGTCCATCTTGTTCACCGCCAGCACGACCTTCTTGATGCCGATCAGCCCGACCAGGAACGAGTGGCGGCGGGTCTGGGTCAGCACGCCCTTCCTCGCATCGATCAGGATCACCGCCAGGTCGGCCGTCGAGGCGCCGGTGATCATGTTGCGGGTGTACTGCTCGTGGCCGGGGGTGTCGGCGACGATGAACTTGCGCTTGTCGGTGGAGAAGAACCGGTAGGCGACGTCGATGGTGATGCCCTGCTCGCGCTCGGCGGCGAGGCCGTCGACCAGCAGGGCGAAGTCGATCTCGCCCCCTTGCGTGCCGACCTTCTTGGAGTCCGCCTCCAGCGCCGCCAGCTGATCCTCGAAGATCAGGTGGGAGTCGTAGAGCAGCCGCCCGATCAGGGTCGACTTGCCGTCGTCCACCGAGCCGCAGGTGATGAACCGCAGCAGCGACTTGTGCTGGTGGGACTCCAGGTAGGCGTCGATGTCGGTGGCGATGAGATCGGAGGCGTGGGTCATCGGACCAGGGCCCTCACCTCACCTCTCCCACTGTCGTGGGAGAGGGCTACTGAACGGGCGGGGTGGCGGATGGACGGCGAAGCTTGCGTTGAACTGACAGTAGCCCTCTCCCCGGCGACGGGGAGAGGTGAGGTGAGGGGTCTGGCCGGTGGCGCGGTCACTAGAAATACCCCTCGCGCTTTTTCTTCTCCATGCTCGCCGACTGGTCGTGGTCGATCACCCGGCCCTGCCGCTCGGAGGTGGTGGCCAGCAGCATTTCCTGGATGATCTGCGGCAGGGTCTCGGCCTCGCTCTCCACCGCGCCGGTCAGCGGGTAGCAGCCCTGGGTGCGGAAGCGGATCTTCTTCATCATCGGGACTTCGCCGGGCTTCAGCCGCATGCGCTCGTCATCGACCATGATCAACTGGCCGTCGCGCTCCACCACAGGCCGCTCGCCGGCGAAATACAGCGGCACGATGGGGATGTTCTCCAGGTGGATGTATTGCCAGATGTCCAGCTCGGTCCAGTTGGAGATCGGGAAGATGCGGAAGCTCTCGCCGGGGCGCTTTTTGGTGTTGTAGAGCTTCCACAGCTCCGGCCGCTGGTTCTTCGGGTCCCAGACGTGCTGGGCGGTGCGGTGCGAGAAGATCCGCTCCTTGGCCCGGCTCTTTTCCTCGTCCCGGCGGGCGCCGCCGAAGGCCGCGTCGAAGCCGTACTTATCCAGGGCCTGCTTCAGCCCTTGAGTCTTCCACATGTCGGTGTGCAGCGGCCCGTGGTCGAAGGGATTGATCCCCTGGGCCAGGGCTTCTGGGTTCTGGTGCACGATCAGCTCGAAGCCGAGCTCCTTGGCCATGCGCTCGCGCATCTCGTACATGGCCTTGAACTTCCAGGTGGTGTCGACGTGCAGCAGCGGGAAGGGCGGCTTGGCCGGATAGAAGGCCTTTGCCGCCAGGTGCAGCATCACCGACGAGTCCTTGCCGATCGAGTAGAGCATCACCGGGCGTTCGCACTCGGCGACCACCTCGCGCATGATGTGGATGCTCTCGGCTTCCAGCCGCTGCAGGTGGGTGAGGGTCACCGGCAGGGTCGCGCCGGTGAGGGCAGGCGCGGCGCGCTCGAGAGTGGAGGACATCGGGGGCGGTTCCGGCCTAATGACAAAAAAATCCGCCGCCGCGACGTTGCGGTTCGGCGGACGGGGGCCCTTGGGCAGGAGTTAAGGGACAAGGCCCCGCTGCGCAAGATGCGCGGGCGCCTGGAATATCGCCCGAGGACGCCGGGCGCTAGCGCGAAGGGCGAACCGGCTTTGCCCCGGAAGCTCTCGGCGTTATTGAGAAAATGGCGCAGACTGGGGCGAAGGCGCCGTCTCGACCCTGATCCCGCGCGCCCGAAGGTTCGACCGACACCCGAATGGCTCCTCCGCGATCCAGACCTCTGACTTTTTCGTCGATCCGGGTGGGGCGCCTGCCGCAGTCCGGCGACGAACCCGCGCCCGCCGCCGAACACCCCGCGCCTTCGGAGCCTGTGGCTCAGACCAAGAGCTCGGCGCCGCCGGCGGTGAGCGAACCGGCCGGCTCGGCGCTGACCGCCACGCTCGAGGCCCCCCGGACCGCGCTTTCCGCGCCGCTGGATCCCAGCCTGGTGCTGACCCGCATCGCCGAGCCGCCCCGGTCGGGCCGGGTGCTCTATGTGCTGGCGACGCTGGCCAGCCTGCTGTGGATGGGTGGCCTGGTCGCCTTCGTCTACGGTTACCAGAGCCGAACCGGGACGTTCTCCGTCGAGCCGATCGCCCTTGGCCTGCTGGCGTTGATGGCGCTGGCCCCGGTGGGCTTCATCTGGGCCGGCGCCTACGCCATCGTCCAGGCCGGCGCGCTGGCGCGCGAGGCCCGGCGCGCGCAGCGGCTCACCGACGAGCTTGTCGGGCCAACCGCCCTGGCCGCGGCCCAGGCCGGCGCGGTGGTCGAGGCCATGCGCGGCCAGATCGCCATCGCCTCCGAGGTGGCCGACCAGGCCCGCGATCACCTTACCGCCCTGCGCGAAGCGCTGTCGCAGCAGACCGAGCTGCTGGCCGAGGCCACCGCCGTCGCCGCCCGCTCGGCGGTCACCCTGGTTGAAACCATCGGCAAGGAGCGCACCGAACTCAACACCCTGGCGCTGACCCTCGACGCCCGTTCGGCCGCGGTGACCGACGCCATCAATCGGCAGGGGACGATGGTCACATCGGCCGCCGATCTCGCCGAGGTTCTTCTCCGTGAAGCCGAGGCGTCCCTGGCGGCCCGCGCCGCCGACCTGGCCGCCGCCGCGGGCGAGGCCATCGACGCCTCGCGCATCGCCTCCGAAGACCTCGGCCGCCAGGTCGCCCGGCTGGAGACCGCCGGCGTCGGGGTCGGCGACCAGATGCGGGCGCTGGAAGACGGCCTCACCCAGCAGCGCGCCGCCCTGGTCACCGTCGCCCACGCCCTGCGCGCCGAGCAGGAGGACTTCGCCACCCTGGCCGAGAGCCGCACGGCGCAGCTGGCCGAGTTCATCGCCGGGGCCAACACCGACGTGCTGGCGCTGAACGAAGCGACCAATATCGGCGCCCAGTCGCTGAGCGAGCTGATCGCCGAGGCCCGCGACCGGTTCCGCGAACTGGCCGAAGCCGCCACCAGCGAGCGAGACGCCTTCGCCCGCTCGGCGGAGGACACCTTGAAGGGGCTCTCCGAGGCCGGTGGCCGCGAACGCGAGCACCTGGAAGCGGCGATGCGTTCGACCATCGAGGCGCTGTCCGCCGCGGCCGCCGAGGCGCGCGAGGCCGCTGACGTCCACGCCGAGGCCGCCAGAGCGCGGGTCGATCTGCTCAACGAGGCCGCCTTCGCCGCCGGTCAGAAGGCCGATCAGGTGTTCGACGCCCGTCTCACCGAGGCCAAGGGGCTGATCGAGCAGTCGGCGCAGCTGGTCGAGGACGCCGGCCAGAAGGCGGCGGTCAAGCTGGAGGCGCAGATCGTCGCCGCCCGCGGGGCGATGGACGGGCTGAACGACTTGATCGACCAGGTCAGCGCCCGCGCCGCCCGGCTGCCGGAAGAGACCATCGCCCAGGCCAAGGACATCCAGGACGCGGTCGAGCTTGGCCTCTCCGAGCTGATGGCCTCTGCCCGCCGGGCCGCCGAAGAGACCCAGGCGATCGACGCGGCCTTCCAGGAACGGGTCAAGCGCAACTACGAAATGCTCAGCGAGGCGGTCCAACTGATGGGTGTGGTCGCGTCGGGCGGACAGGGCGCCTCGGTGCTGCAGCGGCCCTCGCCGGCCGAGCGGATGCGCACCCGCATCGCCGCCGCCACCCCGCCGCCCGCTGAGGCGGCGCCGGCCGCCCTCTCGGCGCCGGCTGCGGGCGACGATGGGTCTGCCGCCGAGCCCGCGCCCCGCCGGCTGCGGCTGACGCCCACCGCCACCGATGACGAGTTCAAGGCGGTGTTCGGGGCGGCCTCGCCCGGCGCGCCCGCGCCGCAGTCCGACGAGTCCGGCTGGACCTGGAAGGAGCTGCTCACCTCCATCGACGGGGCCGAGGCGCCGGGGGACGACGCCAAGCTGGCAGACGGCCTGTTCGCCGACATCGAGGGCATGGGCATCGACCCGGCGGCGCTGCTGCCGAAGAGCCGCATCGAGGAACTGGCCGCCGCCGTGCAGACCGGAGACTCCGCCGGCGCCCGCGAGGTGGTCCGCGCCCTGGCCCCCGCCGCGATCCGCCGGATCGCCCGGCGGCTGATCTCCGACGCCACCTTCCGCGTCCGCGGCCAGACGCTGGTCCGCCGCTACGCCGACGTGATCGCCGAGGCCGCGCGCCATGACAAGCAGGGCTTTCAGGCAGCCGCCCTGCTGGGCTCCAACATCGGCCGCGCCTACCTGCTGCTCGACGCCGCGTCTGGCGCGCCGGAGTAGCGCGGCAACGTCAGATCCGCGACGCCGCCTCGGTCAGCAGGCGGTGCATCCAGGTCAGCGGCGGCTCGATCAGACGGTCGCGGCGATAGAGCAGCGAGACGTCCACCGGCGGCGACTCATAGGGCGGCTCGATCAACGCCACCCGGCCGCTCTGCGACGAGATCAGCGCCAGCCGCCGGGGGATCAGCGTCGCCATCTCCGAGCGGACCACGACCGACATGGCCGAGAAGGTGTCCGGCACCACCACGCCGACCTTGCGGCTCATGCCGCGCTTGGCCAGCTCGCTCTCGAAGGCGCCCATGTCTTCCCAGCTTGAGCGCTGGCTGATGGCGGTGCGGCCCGCGGCTTCGCGGCGGCTGGCCACCACCACGTGCGGGATACTGACCAGGTCTTCCAGGGTGACCGGGCCCTCGGCCAGGGGATGTCCGGCGCGGACCACCCAGGCCAGTTCCTCCTCGATCAGCTTTTCCCGGGCGAAGCGCTCGGGCGCCTGATCGATGCCGCCGATGACGAAGTCGACGCGGCCGCTGTCGAGCTGCTCGACCAGATCCGGCGGGCTCTCGCCGATCTGCAGCAGCACATGCGGCGCGCTGGCCTGCAACTCGGCCACCACGGCGGGCACCAGCACCGCGCAGGCGTAGCCGCCGGCGATGACGTCGAACCGGCGCTCGCTGGTTGCGGGGTCGAAATCGGCCGGGGTCAGCGCGCCTTGCAACTGGGTCAGGGCCGCGTGCAGGCTGGGGCCGATCTCCAGCGCCCGCCGGGTCGGCTGCATGCGGTTGGCGTTGCGTTGGAACAATTCGTCGTCAAGGTGGTAGCGCAAACGGTTCAGGGCGTGGCTCACCGCCGACTGCGTCAGTCCCAGCCGCGCGCCCGCTTTGGTGACGCTGCGTTCCTCGAGCAGGACGTCGAAGACGCGCAGGAGATTCAGGTCGATGCTGGCGATATGCATGGGATTCATCTGAGCAGTGACAACTTTTCACTTTCATCATGCCCAATCGCTCCCTACCTGCAATAGCTCTGGCGCTGGAATCGCGCGGGGTGCTCCCCGGGCGCGGCCGCGCTTTTCCTTCTGGCTGACCAAGCGAGCGAGGGGCCGCCACAGTGGCGAGTGCTGAAGCATTGACGACGGACGAGGCCGCGGCCCCGGTGGAATTGCGCCCGCGGCAGAGCCTGCTGCGCCGGCTGCGCTGGCCGCTGATGATCGGCGGGCCGGTGCTGATCCTGGCCGTGGTGATCTATTTCCTGGCCACCGCCGGCCGCAGTCAGTCCACCGACGACGCCTATGTGCAGGCGGCCCGGGTGCCGATCAGCGCCAGCATCGGCGGACGCGTCATCGATCTGGAGGTCAAGGAGAACCAGCCGGTGCAGGCCGGCCAGGTGCTGTTCCGGCTCGACGTTCGCGACCAGGCCGCCACGCTCGAGCAGAACCAGGCGCAGGTCGCCTCCGCCAAGCTGCGGGTCGACGCCTACAAGGCGGCCTATCAGCAGCAACTCGCCGGCCTGAAGAGCGCCCAGGACACCGCCGCCTTCGATGATCGCGAAGTCGTCCGGCAAAAAGGTCTGCTCGACGCCGGTGTCGCCTCCCGCGACCAGTACGAGGCGGCCGAGCACGCCGCCCAACTGGCCCATCAGGCGATCGCCACCAGCCAGACCCAGGTCGCTCAGGCGCTGGCCAACCTCGGCGGACCGGACGTGACCGCGGCCAACAATCCCGACGTGCTGCAGGCCCAGGCGGCGGCGGATCGGGCGCGGCTGAACGTCTCCTACGGCACCATCGTCGCGCCGCAGGATGGGGTGGTGACGCGGGTGGAGCAGCTGCAGGTCGGCAGCTACGTCAACCCGGCCGAGACGCTGTTCTGGCTGGTCTCGGGCCGCCCGTGGGTCGAGGCCAACTTCAAGGAAGACCAGCTGGCCAAGATGCGCGTGGGCCAACCGGCGACGATCAAGGTCGACGCCTATCCCGACCATCCGTTCAAGGGCCACGTGGAGAGCTTCAGCCCCGGTTCCGGCCAGGCGTTCTCGCCGCTGCCGGCCCAGAACGCCACCGGCAACTGGGTGAAGGTGGTTCAGCGCCTGCCCGTGCGTATCGCCTTCGACGAGCCGCCGCCGGACATGGCCGGTCGAGCTGGTCTCAGCGCCGTGGTCACCGTCGATGTCCGTCCCGGCGCCGCCGACAGCCACGGCGCCAGCCGATAGTCCGCCATGGCTTCCCCAGCGGATTACGCCAATCGGATTCCCATTACCGTCGGCCTGATGCTGGCGACGGTGATGAACTCGCTGGATTCGACCATCGCCAACGTCGCTCTGCCGCACATGCAGGGCAGTTTTTCGGCCTCCCAGGATCAGATGACCTGGGTGCTGACCTCCTACATCGTCGCCACGGCCATCATGACCCCGCTCTCCGGCTGGCTGTCGGTGCGGGTCGGCCGCAAGGCCATGTTCCTGGTCTCGATCGCCGGCTTTACGTTGGCCTCGATGCTGTGCGGGATCGCTTCCAGCCTGGCCGAGATCGTCATCTTCCGGCTGATCCAGGGCATGTGCGGGGCGGCGCTGATCCCGCTGTCGCAGGCGGTGGTGCTGGACATCTTTCCGCCGGCGCAGGTGGGCCAGGTGATGGCCATCTGGGGCGCCGGCGCCATCCTGGGGCCGATCTTCGGACCGGTGCTGGGCGGCTGGCTGACCGACAATTTCTCCTGGCGGTGGGTGTTCTACATCAACCTGCCGATCGGTCTGCTGGCCTTCGGCTGCATCTGGTTCTTCATGTCGCGGGACCGCGGCGGAGGGGCGAGACCGTTCGATTTCCTCGGGTTCGGCGCCCTGGTGCTGTTCATCGGCGGCATGCAGCTGGTGCTGGACCGCGGCCCGACGCTGGACTGGTTCTCTTCGCCGGAAGTGTGGACCGAGGCGATCGTGGCGGGGATCGGGCTCTATGTGTTCATCGTCCAGACGATGACCGCGACCCATCCGTTCTTCGACCGGGCGCTGGCCTTCGACCGCAACTTCGTCAGCTGCAACGTGTTCGGCTTCTTCATCGGCATCCTCTTGTTCTCGACCATGGCGCTGATGCCGCCGATGCTGCAGGGGCTGATGGGCTATTCGGTGTTTGGGGCCGGGCTACTGATGATGTGGCGGGGGCTGGGATCCTTCGGCGCCATGTTCGTGGTCGGCCGGATGGTGGGGAAAGTCGACACCCGGCTGATCCTTGGCGTCGGCCTGACCTTGAGCTGCGTGGCGCTGCTGCAGATGAGCCATTTCGACCTGACCATGGGCGCGATGCCCTTCGTTACCTCCGGGATCATCCAGGGCGTCGGCATTGGCCTGATCTTCGTGCCACTGAGCGTGCTGGCGTTCGCCACCCTCGACCCCAAACTGCGGCCGGAGGCGACCAGTGTCTACACCCTGATGCGCAGCCTGGGCTCGGCGGTGGGTATCTCGATGATGCAGGCGCTGTTCACCAACCGGGCCGCGGTCTCGCACGCCGACCAGGCCTCGCAGGTGCAGCCGGGCAATCCGGCCTTCGGCGGCCTGCTGCCGCCGGGCGGGGGAGGGGGCGGCGGCGATCTGATCTCGCTCAACGGCGAGATCACCCGGCAGGCGGCTATGGTGGGCTATGTGGACGTCTTCCGTCTCATGCTGTTCATGACCCTGGCCGTGATGCCGCTGCTCTTGATCATGCGTCCGCCCAGTCGCGCGGCGAGTCCGTCGGAGATGGTGATTGACTAGGGCGGGGATCTTCGCGGGCGTGGCCCTGGTCGCCGTGCTGGGCGCGTGCAAGGCGGTCGGCCCCGACTTCCAGTCGCCGGCGGCGCCGGCGAACGCCGGCTACCGCATGGCCGGCGACGCCGATGTGCCGATGGTCGAGCTCGTCTCCGACCAGCGACCCGCGGGCGCCTGGTGGAAGGCGCTTGGCTCTGCCGATCTTGACCGGGTGATGGACCAGGCGCTAGCCGACAACCGGACCATCGACGAAGCCAACGCCACGCTGGAGGCTGCCCGCCAGCAGGTCGCGGCCGTCCGCGGCGCTCAATACCCGCAGGCCGCGTTCCAGGCCGGCGCTGAGGAGGAGCGGATCAACATCGCTTCCTTCGGCTTCACCGGCTTCCCCAACCCAACCCTCGGGCTGTATTCGGTCGGCGCCAACGTCAGCTACGACGTCGATCTGTTCGGCGGCCTGAGGCGCTCCACCGAGGCGGCCCGGGCCCAGGCCGAGAGCCAGGCGCGTCACGCCGATGCGGCCTATCTGACCCTCACCGGCCAAGCGGCGATGAGCGCCGTGCAGATCGCCACCATCCGCGGCCAGATCGCCGCCGTCCAGGCCGCCGTCGCCGACGATCAGCGATTGGTCGACATGGTCCACAAGGCCGAAGCCGCCGGCGGCGAGCCGGCCTCGGCGACCGTCAGCGTCAAGGCCCAATTGGCCCAGGATCAGGCCTTGCTGCCGCCCATGCAGCAGCAGTTGGCCCAAGCGCGCCACGCCCTGGCGTTGCTGGTCGGCCGCTCACCGTCCGACTTCACCGCCCCCGACTTCAATCTGGACGATTTTGCCGCGCCGACCAGCGTGCCGGTCAGCCTGCCGTCGAACCTGGTCCGCCGTCGCCCGGATATCCTCGCCGCCGAGGCCGACCTGCACGCGGCCACCGCGCGTATCGGGGTGGCCACCGCCGCGCTCTATCCGGACATCAAGCTGTCGGCCAACCTCACCCAGACCGCCCTGGAGCCGCAGAACCTGTTCTCCTACGGGGCCAGCGGTTGGACCCTGGCGGCGGGCCTCACCCAGCCGCTGTTCGACGGCGGCACGCTGAAGGCCCGGCAGAAACAGGCCCGGGCCGAGGCGCGGGCGTCGCTCGACCGCTACCAGCAGACGGTGCTCACCGCCTTTTCCCAGGTCGCCGACGTGATGCAGGCGATCGCCAACGACGACGCCGAACTGGTCGCCCTCGGCCATGCCGAGGACACTGCGCAATCGAACCTGCACGACGCCGAGGCGGGCTTCAATCTGGGCGGCGCGCCGCTGTTGCCGGTGATCGACGCCGAGCGCCAGCTGCAGATGGCCCGGCGCGCGCGGGTGGCGGCCCAGGGCAAGCGCCTGGCCGATATCGCCCAGCTGTTTGTCGCCACCGCCGCCGACTGGCGCGACACGCCCGCCAGCTAGCCGGCAAGGCTCCGGCGCTAAGCTAAGGCGCCTTCATGTTGGGATCGCCCGCGACAGTCCAGCCGCCGCCGAGCGCCGCGATCAGGTCGACGGTGGTGGTGAGCCGGCTGGCCTCAATCGACAGCTCGGTGTTGTGGGCGCTGAGCGCCGTGGCCTCGGCCACCACCACGCTGGTGTAGTCGACGGTGCCGGCCTTGTACTCGTTCTGCACGATCTTCAGCGCCTGGTCGGAGGCGTCCATGGCCGCCTGCCGGTCGCCCTGTTCGGCGGCCAGCACCCGCTGGGCGGCCAGATTGTCCTCGACCTGGCCGAAGGCGGTCAGCACCGTCTGGCGATAATTGGCGGTGGCCTCGTCGAAAGCCGCCCGTGCCGCCTGAACCTGCGCGTGCCGGGCGCCGGCGTCGAAGATGGTTTCCGCCGCCGTCGAGCCCAACGCCCAAAACAGCGTCGGCGCGCTGAACAGCGAGCCGATCTTGCTGGCCGCCGTGCCGGCGTCGCCGCTGAGATCGAGGGTCGGATAGTAGGCCGAGACGGCGACTCCGATATTGGCGCTGGCGGCGGCGGCCTGGCGCTCCGAGGCGGCGATGTCGGGACGGCGTTCGAGCAGGGTCGAGGGCAGTCCCGGCGGGATATCGACCGGCCTCAAGGTCCAGGGCGCCGGCGCGATGCTCACCTCGGCCGGCGGCCGGCCGGTCAGGATGGCGATGGCATGCTCCATCTTGGCCCGCAGCTGGGCCAGGTCGGTGTCGTTGGCGCGGGCGCTGTAGAGTTGGCTCTGGGCCGTCAACACATCGCTTTTGGCCGCGTTGCCGGCCTGATATTTGTTCTGGGTGATGGTCAGGGTCTTGGCGTAGGCGTCGACGGTGTCGTCGTCGATGCGCTTCTCCTCGTCCAGTTGGCGCAGCGAGATGTAGTCGGCGGCGACTTCCATCTGCGCCGACAGCCGCGCATTGGCCAGGTCGGCCGCGCTGGCCTGGGCGTTGGCCTGGGCGTTCTCGATGGTTCGGCGGATCTTGCCCCACAGATCGGGCTCCCAGGTGGCGCCGAGTTCCAGCCGGTAGCTCTGCTGAGTTCCCCGGCCCGTGCTGACCCCGGTCGTGCCGGTGCCTGTGCCGGTCCCCGTCCCGGCCGCCGCGCCGCCGCCGCCGCCGCCCGACACATTGGCAGAGCCGTTGACGGTCACGGTCGGGAAGAGGGCCGCGCGCTGCTCAGAGACCAGAGCGCGGGCCTGGCGGTAGGCGGCCTCGGCCGCCGCCAGCGTCTGGTTGGAGACGTTCACCCGCTGCTCCAGGTCGTTCAGCACCGGGTCGTTGAACACCGTCCACCAGTCGCTCTTGTCGGCGGCGTCGGACGGTTGGGCGGCGGTCCAGCCCTCGATCTCCTTGAAGGCGGGCGTCGTCGGCGTGGCCGGCCGCTGATAGTTGGGGCCGACCTCGCAGGCGGCGAGCGCGCTCAGGGCCACGAGGGAGAACAGGCGAAGACGAGAGGTGGACATGACGCGTTCCTTCACGCCGCGGGAACCGGCATGGGCGCCGGTCCCTCGGTCGGATGCGGCGCCGGGCGTCTGCGCCGGAACCGGTCGAGATAGAGGTAGACCACCGGAGTGGTGATGAGGGTGATCACCTGGCTGACCAGCAGGCCGCCGATGATGGTGATGCCAAGGGGCTGGCGCAGTTCGGCGCCGTCGCCCCAGCCGATGGCCAGCGGCAAGGCCCCCAGGATCGCCGCGAAGGTGGTCATCATGATCGGCCGGAACCGGGTAAGCGCCGCCTGGCGGATGGCTTCGCGCGGCTCCAGCCCGCCCTCGCGTTCGGCGGCCAGCGCGAAGTCGATCATCAGGATGGCGTTCTTCTTCACGATGCCGATCAAGAGGATCACACCGATCAGCGCAATGATCGAAAACTCGATGTGGAAGATAATCAGCGCGATCACCGCCCCGACCCCGGCCGAGGGCAGGGTGGAGAGCACCGTCAGCGGGTGGATGTAGCTCTCGTAGAGGATGCCCAGCACCAGATAGATGGCGATCAGCGCCGCCACGATCAGCACCGGCTCCGTGGCCAGCGAGCTCTGGAAGGTCTGCGCCGTGCCGGCCGAGGTGCCGTGGACGGTCGTCGCCGGCATGGAGATCGACTTGGCGGCGTCGTCGATCGCTGCGGTGGCGTCGCTGAGGGATTTGCCTGTGGCCAGGTTGTAGGAAATCGTCGTCGCCGGCTCCGTGCCCTGGTGGTTGACCGAGGTCGGGGCCGAGCCGTCCTTCCAGGTGGCGATCGCCGACAGCGGCACCTCGGACTCGGCCTGGCTGCTCAACGCCACGCCGGTTGAGGCCGCGCGGCCGGGCGGGGCGGCCGGACCGGTGATTGCGCCGGCGCCGCCGGTGGCCGCGCCCACCGGACCGGTCAGCACCGTGGGGCCGGAGCCGCCGCCGGTCCCGGCGTTGGCGAAGGCGGCGGCGGCCAGGGCCGAGCCCGCCGAGCCCCCGCCGCCAGAAGAGGCTGCCGCGGTGGTGGTCGATGGCAGGCCGGTGGCGACGGCGGCGGCCTTGGTCGCGGCGGTGACATTGGACGCCGGCGGCGCGGGCGGCAGGCCGCTGGCCGCCGCCGCGGCGGCGGAGGAGGTGGTGACATTGACCAGCTGGCTGGCGATGCCGATCGGCGTCGAGCCCTGCGCCGCGGCCTGTCCGGCCGGGATCGAAGCGACCGATTGCCGGGAGACGTAGACGTCGCGCAGCATGGTCGGATCCTGCTGGTATTGCGGGGCGACCTCCATGACCACGTAGTACTGGTTGACGTCCTCGTAGATGACCGAGGCGGTGCGCTGTCCGAAGGCGTCGTAGAGGGTGTTGTCGATGGCGCTGTTGGTCAGGCCCAGCTGGGCAGCCTTGTCCTTGTCGATGGTGATGAAGCTCTGCAGCCCGTGATCCTGCTGGTCGCTGTTGACGTCCTCCAGGGCCGGCTGGTTCTGCATGGCGGTGGTCAGCTTGGTGGCCCAGGTCTTCAGGTCATCCAGGCTGTCGGCCTCCAGAGTGTACTGATAGGTGGCGTTCGACTGCCGTCCGCCGATGCGCAGGTCCTGAACCGGGTTGAGGAACAGGCTGGCGCCGGTGACCCGGGCCAGGGGGGCGCGTAAGCGGGCGACGATCTGGTCGGCGCTCGCGCCCCGCACGGCCTTTGGATAGAGCGAGACCAGCATGAAGGCGCTGGCGGCGCCGCGTCCGCCGCCGACGGAGGCGACCACGGTCTGCACGTCCGGATCGCGACCGATGATGGCGACGAACTGCTTCAGCCGCCGCTCGGTGATCTGGAAGGAACTCGACTGGTCGGCCTGCAGTCCGCCGGCGAGCTGGCCGGTGTCCTGCTCCGGGAAGAAGCCTTTCGGGACGATCGTGAACAGGTAGATGTTGAGCAGGATGGTGGCGATCAGGATGGTCAGCACGATCGGCCCGGCGTCCAGGGCCCAGTCGAGGGCGTGCTCGTAGATCCGCCGCATGCCGCCGACCATCCGGTCCGACAGCCGCGCGAACCAGTGCTTCTCGGCGTAGGGCTTCGGCTTGCCGATCAGATAGGCCGCCATCATCGGCGTCGTGGTCAGCGAGATCAGCAGCGAGACGATGATCGCCACCGACAGGGTGACGGCGAACTCGCGGAACAGCCGCCCGACGATGCCGCCCATGAGCAGGATCGGCAGGAACACCGCGATCAGCGAGATGCTGATCGAGAGCACGGTGAAACCGACCTCCTCGGCGCCTTTCAGCGCCGCGTCGAAGCGGTTCATGCCCTCCTCGACGTGCCGGGTGACGTTCTCCAGCACCACGATGGCGTCGTCGACGACGAAGCCGGTGGAGATGGTCAGGGCCATCAGCGACAGGTTGTCGAGGGAGAAGCCGAGCAGGAACATCGCCCCCAGCGCGCCCAGCAGGGAGACGGCGACCGCGATCGAGGGGATCAGCACCGCCCGGCCGTTCATCAGGAAAAAGGCGACGACGCCGATCACCAGCACGACCGAGATCAGCACGGTGCGCTCGACCTCGGTCAGCGAGGCGCGGATGGTCACCGTGCGGTCGATGGCCACGGCCATGTCGATGTCGCCGGGCAGGGCCGCCTCGACCGATGGAATCCGCGCCTTCACCGCATCGACGGTGGAGATGATGTTGGCGGCCGGCTGGCGGAACACCTGCACGATCACCGCCGGCTGGCCGGACGCGGCGGCGAACGCCGCCATCGCCGCTGCACGGCGGGGGTTCTGCGCCGCGCCGGGCGGGCCGAGGGCGTTGGTGTCCTGCAGGGTCTCGGCGGGCCCGAGGCCGTTGGGCAGGGGCTGGGCGCTGTTGGACGCCGCGGCGCTGTTGCTGTCGGCAGCCGCGTTGGAGGCGGCCGCGTTGCTGGCGGCGCTATTCGAGGCCGGTCCGCCCTGACCGCCGCCAAAGCCTCCGCCGCCGTAGCCACCACCGCCGCCACCGCCACCGCCATAACCGCCGGCTCCGCCGCCTCCGCCCGCTCCGCCGCGGCCGCCCGCGCCGAAAGCGGGCAGCTTCGGCTCGGTCACCGCTTTGGTCCGGTCCGGCTTCTTCAGATATAGGCCGAGGTTCTGCACGTTCTCGACGCTGTCGATCACCTGGGCGATGTCCGAGAGCCGCACCGCCGAGCCGTTGCGATAGGCGACCAGCAGCGGCGCGTAATCCGCCGCCACCGTGCCGGCGTCGTTGGTGTAGATCTGCAGGCGCAGCTGGCCGTCGTCGATGACACCCTTCGGCCGGTTGGCGTTGGCCGAGGCGAGGGCGGCGCGGACATCTTCCAGCCCGATGCCGTAGCGCGCCAGCGCCAGCGGGTTCAGCTCCACCCGCACGGCCGGCAACGAGGCGCCGCCGACCTCAACGTCGCCGACGCCTTTCACCTGCGACAGCTGCTGCTGCACGATATTGGCGGCGGCGTCGTAGATCTGCCCGGGGGTCTTGGTCTTCGAAGTCAGCGACAGGACCATGATCGGCTGGTCGGCCGGGTTCAGCTTGCGATAG
>Ga0302279_10001648_pt1 | contig 31295 bp, 27 predicted proteins | sample III_Bog_N3_3_FD_194541 | JGI IMG/M metagenome (GOLD analysis project Ga0302279, IMG submission 194541) | Peat permafrost microbial communities from Stordalen Mire near Abisko, Sweden - III_Bog_N3_3 | ecosystem: Environmental > Terrestrial > Soil > Wetlands > Peat | place: Sweden: Abisko...
GAGCTTGGGCCGGAGAGTGCTGGTGCCTCGCAGGCTCGGCTGAGGGGGAAGACTCGACTCATCGTCCAGTGACTCGTCGTTCATCGGGGAGGCGCGATTATCACACGCCTTCGCGCGCTCACTCGATGAGATTCGTCGTCGGGCTCGAGGCGTTCGCGTAGCGCGATTTCGGCATCCTCCCGGCCAGATACGCCTTGCGCCCGGCGCCGACGCCCTCGCGCATGGCCTCGGCCATCAGAACCGGATCGCGAGCGAGGGCGATCGCGCTGTTCACGAGCAGCCCGTGGCAACCGAGCTCCATGGCGACCGCCACGTCGCTGGCCGTGCCGACGCCGGCGTCGACGAGCACGGGCACCTTCGCGTGCTCGAGGATGATCGAGAGGTTGTGCGTGCTCTGGATGCCAAGGCCACTGCCGATGGGGGCCGCGAGCGGCATCACGGCCGCGCATCCGGCGTCCTCGAGCTTGCGGCACAGGATGGGATCGTCGATGCAGTACGGCAGCACGACGAACCCTTCCTTCACCAGGATCCGGGCTGCTTCGAGCGTTTGCTCGTTGTCGGGGTAGAGCGTCTTCGGGTCGCCGATGACCTCGAGCTTGACCATCGGGCCGTGGCCGTCCCCTTCCCCGCCGAGACCCAGCTCGCGCGCGAGGCGCAGGGTGCGGACCGCGTCGTCGGAAGTGAAGCAGCCCGCCGTGTTCGGGAGGACGATCCACCTTCGCCCGGCCGCAGGCGGTGGTGCGGCGAGCTGCGAGAGCCCTTCCGCGCGGCGCAGGAGGAGCGACATCAGCGAGCCCACCGACCGGTCTCCGAGATCGACGCGCCGAACCGCGACGGTGACGATCTCCGCCCCCGAAGCGTCGATCGCGCGCTCGGTCTCCTCGACGCTCTTGTACTTGCCGGTTCCGACGATGAGGCGGCTCTGGAAGCTTCTGCCCCCAAGGATCAGCGGGTCGTGCATGGGACACGTCCTACTTCAGAGGGAGCCCGGCGAACAAGGCGCGAGGCGCCGCGCCGAGAGCGTGAGTCAGCGCCCCGCCGCCGCGTCGCGCCACCGGTACCCGAGGCGGTGCACGGTTTCGAGCGCCGCACCGTAGGGCGCCACGCGCTCGCGCAGTCGGCGAACGTGAGTGTCCACGGTCCGCGAGTCGTTGTCGTCCTCGATGCCCCACACGAGACGCAAGAGATCGCCTCGCGAGAAGAGCGTGCCCGGCGCGGCCAGAAGCGTCGAAAGGAGCTTGAACTCGAGCGGTCGCAGGGTGACCGGCTCGCCGTCGAGCGTCACCCGGTGGCGGTTCACCTCGACCTCGATGCCCCGCCAGCGATAGACCGACGCGCGTACCGAGGCTTCGCGCGCGGCGTGCGAGTCTGCGGCGCGACGCGCGAGGGCAGGGACGCGCAGGACGAGCTCGCGTTCGTTGAACGGCTTGGCTACGTAGTCGTCGGCCCCCGCTTCGAGCCCCTGGATGCGGTCGTAGTCGCTGGTCCGCGCCGTCAGCATCAGGATGCCGACGCCGGCCAGCGCCGCATCGTGGCGAATCGCCGAGCATACGGCGGTCCCGAGCATGTCCGGGAGCATGAGATCGAGCACGATCACTGCGGGACGCAGCGCACGCGCGGCCGACAACCCCTCCAATCCGCTGGAAGCTCCGTCGGCGACGAAGCCCATGTTCCGAATGTTGGAGAGGACGAGGTCGCGGGTGTCGGTCTCGTGGTCGATGACCAGCACCCGCGGAGCCTCGCCGCTCTCGGCGAGCGGCGGCGAGCTCATACTCGCCGGTTACGTCGTCTGCAGAACGATCGCGGCAGGCGGCGCCGTCCCACCGAAGTTCGCCACCTGTCGCGGGTCCCCCTTCGCGATCGCGTACGCGGCGGCGGACGTCCCGTACAGCGAGAGCTGCGCGCTCGTCATCGTGCCCGCTGCGCCCGTGTTCGGATCCCACGTCGTCAGCGTCCCGTCCGTCCCGAGGTCACCGAACCACCCGGTCTTCAGGTAGCCGTTGCCCATGACGTAGAGCAGGTTGTGGTTGGACGCCGTGCTGTCGGGCCAGCCCGACGCGGTGAGCGCGTCTTTGGGGGTGTCGCCCGAGATCGTGATGACGACGTTGTCGCCGAGCGTGTCGCTGCCGCCCGACGGATCGGGGAGCGCCATGCAGTCGGCCATGAACGCATCGAAGATCGCGCCGAGCGTCTTGACGTTCGAGTTGAGCGTCGAGACGTCCGCGAAGGCGCCGTGCGGGTCGTCCTGCATGGCGGGGAGGATGAGGCAGTTGGTGAGGCCGAGCGCGAACGCCTTGACGGCCGTGCACATGGCGCTACCGATTTCGGTGATCGTCGTCGGGGTGCTCGAGTCCATGCCGTAGCGGATCATGTCGGCCGCGGTCACGGAGAGCTGCGACGCGAGGTTCTTGGCGAGCAGGTTCGTGGCGACGCGACCGGTCGCGTATGCGGTCTGGGTCGAGACCCGCTGCGACGCCGCGTTCAGATCGAGGAACGCCTTGAAGTACGACTCCGCGAGAGCGGCGTTGGCCGGCTGCGCGAGGAGCGTCTGCGACGCGGCGCTGTTGAAGAGATCGACCAGCCCGGCGGCGTTGGCGACCGTAGCCGGCGCCTGAGCGCCCTGGGCCGTGCCGAACGAGAACGGGTTGATGGCCATGACCGGAAGGAGAGACGGCGTGGCGGTCTGGATCGAGGAGGCGACCGCCAGGAGGTTGCTCGTCCCCATCGAGAGCGCCGAGGTCGGCGTCTTGGTGTGGGTCTCGTTGGTTCCGCAGACGAACACGCTCATCTGCTTCGCCTTCGAGAGCTTCTGGAACGGCGAGTCCGGGGAGTACACCGCCGGCCTGTCCGTCGGAGCGGCCGTGGTCGTCGACGGCGTCGAGTAGTACGCCGAGCCGCTCGCGCCGGCCTTCGCGATCGTCGGGTACGGGAACAGCTGGGTGAACCAGGACAGACCCCCGTTGTCGCCGATGAGGTGCACGGACTTCATCGTGGTCGAGCCGCTCACGGCGTCGGCCATCGCCGAGCCCCCGCTGTCGTTGAGCACGTTCAGGAAGTTCGCGCGCTCGAGCCCGAGAGCGGCGGCAGCGACCGTGCTCCAGCGCAGAAAGTCGCGACGACCCGAGCCACGGAGGTTCTTCAGACGGGGATCAGCAGCCATGGTCCTTCTCCTCATTCACTGATGTGGGCTGCAGCGAGCAGCGTGGCGACGGCGATCTCTTGACCCGTGGTCGGGTCGCTTGCGGAGCTCACGATCTGATTCGCGAGCGTGAGGTGGTCGGGCGTGGAGGGCTTGCCGATGAGGCAGCTGATGCCGTCCGCAGTGAGCTCGCCGCTCGTGACGAGCGCGACGCCGGGGCACCGCGTCGAGTTGGCGATGCCGGCGATGATCGCGGGCGCGGCCGCCATGAAGATGTCGAACTCCTTGGCCAGCGCCGCGGTCGACGGGACGATCATCTCCGGCGTGCGGTTCGGGTAGATGGGCGCCCCGAGCGCGCTCGAACCGTTCGCGTAGAGCGAGCCGGCGCTGGGTGCGGCGGTGGTGCCGCCGCCGCTCCCCTTGCCGCCGCCGCTACCGGACGTGGTCGCTGCCGGGATGGTGACGCCGAGGTCCTTCAGGAAGGAGCCCAGCATCGCGTACTGGATCTTCTGGGTGCCGTGCATGCGCGCCACCTGGTCGGGCGTGCCCATGGCCGCGGACATCGCGGCTGCGGTCACGAGATCGGTGATGCCGTTCTGACCGCTCCCGGTGAGCTCCTGCACGTGGCTCGGTGCCGGGTTGTGCGACGCCGCTGCGGGCGACGTCCAGTAGTTGCTGTAGGTGTCGTGGGGGACGAGCGAGTCCGAGGACTGCTCGCACCCTGCGATGCACGTCGCGGCGACGGTGCTGGCCAGTAGGCTTGTGATGGTTCTCATGGTTCGTTCACTCCTCATGGCTCTCAGAACTTCACGAAGTCGTCGGACGTGAACACGCTCTGGATGAGCGTCTTCATGTTCTGGTTCGCGGCCTGGAAGGCCGTCAGGTAGCTGTCGGTCACCGTCGTCGGAATCACCGCGCCGTCGCCGACGACGTCGCCGCGCGAGAACGCCCAGTTCCACACCCGCGTGACGGCGCACCGCTGAACGGCGGGGTCCGCGGCCATCGCCGCGCCGAGGCTCGGGATGTCGGTGACCGTGGAGCCGAAGCGCCACGCGAAGGTCTGCTCTCCCGCGGGGAGCCAGTCGGACAGCTGCGAGGTGACCGGCGGCGTCACGGGCGTCTGCACCTGAATCTTGCCGGCCACGTAGTTGCCGTTCGCGTCGAAGTACGAGAACAGCGGCGCGATGTGGTTGATCGACGTGTGGCAGTTGGCGCAGATGACGGCCGACGTGCTCTGGAAGTCGATGGGGGCGGTCGGGCCGCCGGTGATGCTGTCGAACGGCCAGGGGCTCGTGTATGTGCCCGAGCCCATCGCTACGGGCGCCGGACCGAGCTCGGCGGGGAACGCGGAGCAAGAGAAGATCTCCTGGACGAACCGCGCGCGGCGCATCGCCATGTGGCTGAAGAACTGCGCCTGGATGCCGGGGTCAGTCAGGATGCCCGCGGTCGGCGCGTTGTTGTTGCAGCTCGCCGGCGTGAAAGTGCCGGAGCCCGCGACGTACGTGGGGCACGTCCCTGTCGCCGCGGTGAGGATGTTGCCGAACGGCTGCCCGCCGACGACGACCGACGCTGCGAACGTGGCGGCCGTATCGAAATTGGGCGAGCCCTTCGGGAGCGCGGCGACCTCGGCCGCGTCGGTGGGCTGACCGGTCTTGAAGGTGTTCCTCCACCACTCGATCTGCGTGTCGGCGAACCGCGGGTCCGCGAGCATCGCGGTGATTTTCGCGTTGTAGAGCGTCTGCGCTTCGGCCGGGGTCGAGGCAGCCTCGATCGCCTGGATGTCCGCGAGGAGCGGGAAGACGCCGATCAGCTTCATCGACGCCGTCCGGAGCGCCTCGCCGTAGTTCACGACGCGGTCGTCGAGGTTCGGGTTGCCGGCGTCGACCGCACCGCCCGAACCCGAGCTTCCGGAGGACGATCCCGAACCGCTGCTCGACGCGCCGGTGGACGGAGTCCCACCAGGGCCGGGGTTGTTCGACGTGTTGAAGACGCCGGGAGCGAGGGGCGCGCCCGAGGTGCCGCCAGCGCCGTTCGCGCCGCCGTTCAGCGTGTCAGTGGAGCTTCCGCTTCCGTCGCACGCGGCGCCGGCCAACGCGAGCGCGCCGAGGATCCATAGGGTTCGACGATTCATTCTCGTGCGTCCTTTCATTTCTCGGCCTGTATCCAGGTCTCCATCATCGTCACGAAGCTCGCGGGGGCGGTCTTGAAGGGGTGGTTCGCGACGCCGCCGGTGGGAGCGAGGATGATGTCGCTCTGCGCCGGGGTGGTCGTGTTGATCCTCGTGAGCGCCTGCGCGCACGCCGCCGTGTCGTTCTCGGGCGTCGCTGCGAGACCGGAGAGGTCGAGCGCCGCGTTCCCGCTGCCGCCGGTGTTGTGGCAGTTGAGGCACGTGTTGGCTTTGATCGCCGGGACCGCGTTCGTGGTGAACGAGGGGACGTCCTTGCAGCCGCCGCTCGAACCGGCGTCGGCGACCGTGGCCTTCGCGAGCTTGGTGAAGCCGACCTGCAGCGTGTCGCCCGCGGCCCAGCCGCTCAGGATGAGGAGCCCCGTGTCGAGCGGGTCCGAGGTGCCCGCGCCGACCGTCTGCTGATCGTCGGACATGTCGCTGTTCTCGGTCTGCGCACCGGCCGCACCGTTCACGTAGAAGACGGGGTACGTGATCGAGACGCCGGTGGTCGCCGGAGCGGCGATCGCCATGTTCGACAGCGTCATGATGTCGCCGCTGAGCGTCGCGGTGAAACTGAGCGAGAGGCCCGAGACGCCGAGCGACGAGAGGTCGACCGTGTTGTTCCCGGTGGCGATCGTGATCGGGTTCGTCGTGGCGGGCCCCGTCGGAACGGAGGGCGCTTCCGCCGTGAGCCACGCCAGGATGCTCGCCTCGAGCGGGTTCGCGAGCGCGGGGCCCTCGTGGGCGCCCTTGGTCATCAGGATGCTGGCCGCGGGGCTCGAGACGACGATGCCGGGGAAGGCCTTGATCGTCGCGTAGGGGTCCGCGCCGCCGAGGTACGCGGGGGCGTTCGCGCCGCCCGAAGCGTGACAGGCGCCACCGCAGGTCGTGTTGAAGCTCGGGAGGAGCGCTTCGAACATGGCGCGGGTCGGGCTGCCGGCGTCGTCGCTGGCCACGCCGCCGTCGGCCAACGTGGTCGTTCCGCCGGGGCCGGTCGAATTACCGTCGTCGTCACCCGCGCCGAGCGTGTTGCCCGTGGGTCCGCCCGTCGAGCCATTGCCCGATGACTCGCCGTTGCCGGCCCCCTTGCCGTACCCGTCACCGCCGAGGAGCGAGCCGGAGTCCGTCGCCCCACAGGCGACGCCGGCGACTGCGAGCAGGAAGCTCAGAGGGAGGAGGAGTCGGTTCCGCATGGCGTGACGGAACAGACTGCAATTGAACAGCCAACATAATTTGTGGTCTGGAGTGGGATTGAATTCGTGCATTCACGGAAAAATTCAGCCGTGACTGCACAAACGGGCCCTCTGTGTGCGATCGCTGTCACATTTGTCGCGCGCTGCTGGTGGATTTATTTGATCCATATCGCCAGGAGCGAGGCCCCAGGCGGCAACCAACAGAGGCACGGTATGAGCTCGGCCGGTGCGGGCGGCGAGAGGTTCGTGCCACCGCCTCCGGATGCCTCGATTGGCGCCAACGAAGGACTGGCCGATGATGGGTCGAGAAGCGGCGCGCGGGCAGCGGCTCGTTCTTCGCTACGGAGCCGGACCGACGCATGCTCAGCACGACCTTTCTCGGCCACCAGGGGTGGTTGTTCCAGACCAAGACCTCGTGCCTGCTGGTCGACCCGCTCCTCTGCGAGGAGTTCGGGCAGACCCAGGCGCTCGAGTACCGCGTCTACCCGCCGCGCATCCTGCGGACCGACCAGTTCCCGAAGGTGAGCGCGGTCGTGCTCTCGCACGAGCACGACGATCACTTCGACATCCCCTCGCTGGCGAAGCTCGATCGCGCGATTCCGATCTTCCTCTCCGCGCGATCGTCGAGCGCGGCTCGCCAGATCCTCCACGAGATGGGGTTCCAGGTTCATCCGCTCTACCCGGGTCGGAAGGTCGAGATCGGCGATCTGGAGGTCACGCCGTTCGCTGGTGACCACGTAACCGTCGACTGCGGCGACGAGTGGGACACCCTCCCCTTCTTCGTTCGCGACGCCGGGGGCGCGGGGAACTTCTTCTCGATGGTCGACATCACGCTGACCGAGGGGCACGTCGAGTGGGCCCGCGCGCGCGCGTCGCGCCCGGTGCTCGTGAGCTGGACGAACAACGCGCTCGACTGGAGTCACATGGCCGACTACCTGGCCGAGCGCGTCGACGCGACGCAGGACTGCTTCGTGAAGATGGGGGTGGGCCACAAGCTGATCAGCATGAAGTGGGGAGCTCCCGCCGCGATGCTGATGTGCGCAGGGGGCTTCTCGTTCCACGGCGACAAGGCGTGGATGAACCAGCGGGTGTTCTGCGTCGACAACGCTGCGGTCTGTCAGATGCTCGCGAAGCTCTATCGCGACGAGAAGTTCCTCGCGACGCGCCCCGGGCAGACGTTCCAGATGGAGGGGGGTCGGTTGAAGCGGGTCGTGGAGGACGCCGCCCCGTTTCTCTCCACCCCCTCGCCCGCAACGTGGCCGTCGCGCGCGCGGGCCGAGGTGGCGACGATCCCCGACTACGCGCCGGCGACGGGGCGACGAGCGCTGGAGGAGGCCGAGCGCGAGCAGCTGAAGGCCGGGCTGAGCGAGTTTGCCGCTTCGCTGGTCGGCGGGACGATCTGGAAGGGGCTCCACTCGCTGCTCGAGGACGCGGTCGAGGGGCGCACGCCCACGTTCGCGCTCGTGCTGCGCCATGGCGCGGACGGCGAGACGCTCGTGTACGAGTACGTCCCCTCCGAGTGCGCGTTCCGGCCCGGGAAGGCCGCGGCGAGGGAGTCGTATCTCGCGGGCATGGAGTGCTGGGCGACCGATTTTCTTGCCGTGCTCCGCGGGGAGCTCGGGCCGATTGCCCTCACGTTCGGTCGCGCGCGCCTCTGGAACGCGCTGTCAGCGGGCTTCCGCTTCGACATCTTCGGCGAGCTCTATCGAATGAGCCACCCGCTGCGCCGCCCGGCGGAGTACCTGCGCACGTACCAGCGGCAGTGGGCGCAGTGCGCCGGGGTGGACGCGACGATTCGCGCGAGGTGACGCGGGACGAGAATCGGAGAGTGGCAGGGTTCGCGACGTGCGCGATCAGAGGATCGAGCCACCGGGGAGGCGAACGCGAAGGAAGTTCGTCCGCTGCTCCAGCGGCAGCGCCAGGACGCGTCGGATCGGCTCGCGAAGCGCCACGTCGCTCTCTCTCCGGAGCGCGTCGAGCCTCTCGGCGCGCGTCCGCTTCTTCTTTCTCATCGCAAGAGTGCTTAGCACGTCGAGCGCGGCTCAGGCCGCTGCCCGCTCGCGTGCTTCGACGAGGATCGCGGCGCAGGCGTCGTACGTCTCGCACTCCATCAAACGCCGCCGCACCTGCCCTGCCCCCGGCAGCCCGCTCAAATATCCGGTCAGATGGCGCCGCGTGACATGGCAACCGAAGCGTTCGCCACGCGCGGCGCAGTTGGCCGCGAGGTGCTCGAGGCAGAGCGCGATGCGCTCGTCGGGCGTCGGGAGCGGGAGATCGATGCCGTGATCGAGTTTCGCGCGGATCTCGCGGAAGACCCACGGGTGCTCGATGGCGCGCCGACCGACCATGACCCCTGCTGCGCCCGTCATCGCGAGCGCGCGATCGGCGTCCCCACCGCTCTTCACGTCGCCGTTCACGATGACCGGGATGGAGACCACCTCGCGCGCCTTGGCGGCCCACGACCAGTCGGCGGCGCCCGAGTGTCCCATCTGCGCGGTGCGGCAGTGAATCGTGAGCGCGGCGACGCCCGCGTCCTCCAGCCGGCGCGCCAGATCGACGATCGGCATGTGCGACTCCGGCCCGTAGCCGATGCGCGTCTTCACGGTGACCGGCAGCGACACGCTCTGCACGACCATCTTGGCCATCGCGATCATCGCGTCGGGCTCGCGAAGCCAGCCGGCCCCCGCGCCGCGCCCGGCGATCTTGGGGACCCAGCAGCCGCAGTTGATGTCGAGGAAGAGCGGGTTCGCCTGCTCGGCCACGCGCGCGGCCTCGGCGAGGCGGGCGGAGTCGGCGCCGTAGATCTGGATGGCCGTGCGGGTCTCGTCGTCGTCGAGCTTGATCTTGCGGCGGGCGTTGCGGCAGCCGCGGAGCAGCCCTTCGACGTTCACGAACTCGGTCACGCAGATGTCGGCCCCGCCGCGGGTACGGCAGAGGCGACGGAACACCGCGTCGCTCACGTCCTCGAGGGGGGCGAGGATGGCCGGGCGGCGTGAATAGAGGTCGCGAAGGAGGGCGTGACGGTCCACGGGAGGCCGTGTGTTTAGCACCAAACGGGGGGAGCGCGAGACGGGGGCCCGCGACGCGGCGGGAAGAGCCGTCTAAAGTCCGTCGCGCACTTGATCAAGTCCGTCGCGCACTTGATCAAGTCCGTCGCGCACTTGATCGAGTCCGTCGCCTACTTGATCAAGTCCGTCGCCTACTTGATCAAGTCCGTCGCGCACTTGATCAAGTCCGTCGCGCACTTGATCAAGTCCGTCGCGCACTTGATCAAGTCCGTCGCGCACTTGATCGAGTCCGTCGCCTACTTGATCAAGTCCGTCGCCTACTTGATCAAGTCCGTCGCGCACTTGATCAAGTCCGCCGCGGACTCCCCCGGGCATGAACCTTCATGTTCCGATGTCCGTTCATCTCCCGAGCTCCGCTTCGCACATCGCAGGCTCCGCGGCATCACTGGGGAGCTGCCCAGCGCTACGATTCTTCTCGGGATTTCACCGTGATCGATCGGGTGGTGAGACCACGGCTTACCGTTGATGACGAGATCGGTGCACCGAAGCACAGCCTCGATGAGCCTTCGGCCGGGACCGAGCGCGGTGGCGGCGTGGGTGGGCGGGCTGGCCGCCGCCAGCGCGCTCGGTCCCGGCCGGCGGCGTGGTCCTGGCTTACGAAAAGCGTAGGGACGCCCCTAGCCGGAGTCGCCCGCGTCCGCACTACCGGCGTCCTCGGGGAGCGCCCCAGCTTCTTCCCCACCCCCGCAGCCGGGCGTGCCGCAGCCGCCGTTCCCCTCGTTCGAGCCGGGCTGGGTGCCGGGCTTCAGGGCCGGAACGCAGACGAGCCCGTTCGCGGTGATCGGCGCAGGCGCTTCCGAAGCGTCCTCGGAGCCCCCTTCCTCGACCCCAGCGTCGCCGACCGAACCGGACGGCGCGCCCCCTTCGAGGCTGCAGTCGCTGGTGCCGTCGGTGGCCACCGGGCAGCCGCACACGCCGTCGAACGACGAGCAGAGCGCGAGCGTCTGCGCGCTGCAGCCGAACGTGCACTTGCCGTAGAGGTCCATCCACCAGCTCGGGGACGTGTGCGTCGGGTAGCAGGTGAATCCGGTGGGACAGCTCCCCGTCACGCCGGGCGTGCAGGAAGAGAGGAAGACGCTCCCGGCGTCGCTCCCCGCGTCTTCCCCGAAGTCGAACGCGCCGCCCGAGTCGGGCGAACCGCTGGCGAGCACCGTCGTCGTAGGGCCGCCGGAGCTTGCCGCGCCACCGGCAGCGCAGGCCGCGAGCAACGAGGCGAAAAGAAGCGAAGGTCCACGGCGCATGCCCCTTTGTTAAAGCACACGCGCCGCGTCAGCGTCACCCCTTCGCGTCCGTCCCCGTCGCGACGCAGCCCCACGTGGGCTCGATCGCGACGTCGATTTCGTCGGCCACGATCGTCGCGACCCCTTTCACCCGCCACTGCAGGTTCATATCGCTCGACTCGCTCCAGACGAGATCGCGCGTGTCGAGGTCGATCCACCCCCTCACGAACTGGCCATTGTCGAGCTTGGCGCGCGCCGGGTACGAGGCGCGCGCGCCGTCGTCGTCGATGAAGTCGAACATGAGCGAGAACAGGTCGCCCGGGAGCTGCGCGGCCACCCACACGTCCGCGAGGCTCACGACGCGCGCACCGTTCAGGTTCGTGGCGTACAGGCGCCGGAGGTCCACGATCGACGCGCGCGACCCGCGCATCACCAGTACCCGCGACAGCGGCGCGCGCGGTCCCGCTCCCGCGCCGACGCGCGCCGACCGATGTTGCCCAGATTCGCTCGCCATGAGGGCCTCCGTGGTTCGCCCGACGGAGGACGGTTGCACAGGCGGGGCCACCGCGATCAGAGGGGCGATGGACGGAAAAATCGCGTGAGCGCTGCGCGGACGGGGTGGTTTCGCGCCACGGGGGAGCGGGGCGACGCCCTCACGGTGGATCTCTCGATCTATGCCGCGGCGCTCCCGGGATGACGGAAACGGGTCAGGAAGCCGGGTGGCGCCACCGCCGGTGCATCCACAGCCATTCGCTCGGATGGGCGCGGACGAAGCGCTCCAGCGCCACGGTCGCCTCGCGTGTGGCGTGGTCGACCCAGGCGCGGCGCGCGTGATCCGGAGGGTCGAGCGCGGCCAGGAGCTCGAGGCGCTGGCACGAGCCGTCGACGCGATGGGCCGAAGCGACGATCAGCGGCGCGCGCATCGAGGCCGCGAGGGCGGCGGGGGATCGGTCGACGTCGGCCCACGCGCCCAGGAACTCCACGGGGAGCGCGTGGCGCCCCCGATCGGGCACCTGGTCGATGACCATGGCCACCAGCTCCCCGCGGCGGAGCGCCTCCTGCGCCCGCGACATCGCTCCGGCGGGCAAAGCGACCGTGATCCGCCGCGACGCGCGCGCCCTCTGGCAGAAGCGCTCGACCCAGCCTACGTGCATGGCCTTCGCCACCACGGTGAGCGGATACCGCTCCGCGATGACCGCCGCGGCCAGCTCCCAGTTCCCCGTGTGCGCCGTCGCGACGACCGCACCACGGCCGCTGGCAACGGCGCGATCGAGCGCCGCGCGCAGATCGGGGTCCAGCGACGCCAGGCGCGACGCAGGGAACGCGGGGCGCCGCGCGAGCCAGAGGAGCTCGACGAGGCTCGCCCCGAGCGAGCGGTACATCGCCGAAGCGAACGACCGCGCGATCCCCGCGCGCTGCATCGCGTGCTCGACGTGCGCGCGACGGATTCGCAGGACCGTGCCCGCGAGCCAGCCGATCACCGCGCCGAGCGCGGAAAACGAGAACGGGGCGCGAACGGCCGAAACCGTCCGCGCGGGGGTCTCAGCCGAAGCCGGCACGACGCGCCGGCTGCCCGACGGCCCCTTCGACCGCGACGGCGAACAGATCGGCCTTCGTGAAGGCGTACACCTCGCGGCGAGCGGTGCGTGCGTAGACCAGCTCCCCGTCGGGTTTCACCCCTTCGACGCGCGACACCGTGAGCGGCACGCCGTCGTGCCCCGCGTACAGCGTGAGCGCGGCCCCTTCGGGCAGCGCGTAGTAGCCGTCTTTCTCCTGCTTCGCTTGAACGCTCTTCAGGACCGCTTCGAGGTGCTCGCTGGTCATTGCGAACCAACGAATAGCTTGCGCCCGCGCCCGGCGGAAGAGACAAACGTGGGTAAGGTACCGTGGCAGCCGAGACCAACGACCCAATCGCGGGGGCGAGCGCGAGCGCAACCACCAAGCCGCCCGAGGACGAGATCGTCGTCCTGCGTGACCTGCGAAAGAGCTACGGCGACGCCGAGGTGCTCAAGGGGATCGATCTGGTCGCGCTCCGCAACCAGACGACGGTCATCATCGGCGGCTCGGGGGCAGGGAAGACCACGCTGCTCCGCTGCGTCGTCGCGCTCGAGAAGGCCACCAGCGGACAGATCTGGATCGACGGCGAAGAGATCTCGCACCTGAGCGAGCGCGAGCTCAATCGCGTGCGGAAGAAGTTCGGCGTCGTGTACCAGTACGCGGCCCTCCTCGACTCGATCCCCGTCTTCGAGAACGTCGCGTTCCCGCTCGTCGAGGAAGGGAAGCTCAAGAAGAAGGAGATTCGCGAGCGCGTGATGCAGAAGCTCACGGACCTGGGGCTGGATCCGAAGACCGTCGCCACGAAGTTCCCGAGCGAGCTCTCCGGTGGCATGCGGAAGCGCGTCGGGATCGCCCGGGCGCTCATGCTGGAGCCGATCGTGCTCGTGTACGACGAGCCCACGAGCGGGCTCGACCCTCTCACGAGCCGCATGGTCGATGACCTCATCGAGGAGATGCGCGAGCGCTTCAAGGTCACGAGCATCGTGATCTCGCACGACATCGCGAGCTGCTTCCGCATCGCGCACCAGGCGGTCCTGATCATCGAGGGGAAGGTCGTCGCGCGTGGATCGCCGGACGAGCTCGCGCACGGGAAAAACGCAGTCGCGCGCGATTTCATCGCCAAGTCGTTGGTCGACGTGAATCAGGCGTCGCGAGTGCCCGCCCGCGGCTAGCGCGCCGCGATCCCCGTCGCTATCTTTGAATGATGACGATGGGGCACGAGCCACCTCGGCATTCGTGGGGCGTCTATCGCCACGAAGCTCACGCGGATACCCGCGCTGTGCTCTCGCTCGTGCTCGGGCTCGCGAGCATCGTCACGTGCGGTCTCACGGGTGTCCCCGCGGTCGCGCTCGGCTTCAGCGCACGGCAGGCGATCGCGCGCTCGGGCGGAGTGCTTCGCGGCGCGACGATGGCCTCGTGGGGAATCGCCACGGGCATCGCGGGGACCACGATCGCAGCGGTCGGCATGGTGGTGTTCGTGATCGGCATGGCTCTCAGCGCGCGGGCGACGCCGGCGCGTCACCTCGTCTTCGTGCCGTCAGAGGAGCCTGCCGCCGCCAGCTCCCCGCCATCCCTCCCCGCGGGACCGACGATCATCGGCTCGATCCGCGTCGTCGACCTCGACCCCGACGGCCACGCCACCTTCCACGAGCAGCTCGCCGCGGAGTATCGCCGCGCGGAGAGCGCCCACCAGCTCCTCGTGCTGATGACGAACAAGAAGGAGTGCGGCGTGTGCGACGAGATCGCGAGCTCGCTGTCGGACGCGCGCATGCAGGCGGCGCTGGCGAACGTCGACATCGTGCGCGTGGACGTCGAGGACTTCGCCGCCGAGCTGCACGCCGACGGCATGCTCGAGGACACGCTCCCGTGGTTCTACAAGGTCGACGCCACGCTCCGGCCGGTCGACGCCATCAGCGCGGGCGAGTGGGACGACAACATCCCGCAGAACATGGCGCCCATCTTCCGCGCGTTCATCGCCGGGACGCTGCGCGCGCGAAGGGACTCGGCGCAGGGGACGTCGCTCTAAATCAGGGAGCGTGATTCTCGATCAAGGCTCACGCCGTTCTGCGCGACCCTCACCCCCGCCAGCTTCACGAGCGGGGCACGCGCGCCCCCTCTCCCACGAGGGGAGAGGGGGAGAAAACGCGGCGATCGACCCCCTCTCCCCTCGTGGGAGAGGGGCACGTGAGCGTCGTGGGAAACTCTTGGGGGGTGAGGGTCGCGGGTGAAGTGTTCGAGAATCGCGATCGCTGATTTACGGCGCTCGCGCGACGAACGCGCGGATCACGTCCGCGACGTACTCCTGCTGCGCGCTCGTGATCTCCGCGAACATCGGGATCGCCAGCAGCTCGCGGCTCGCGGCCTCGGTGTTCGGAAGCGGCGCACGGTCGTCGTGGAAGCGCGCGTAGGCCGGCTGGCGATGGGCGGGACGCGCATAGTACGCGCGCGACGCGATGCCGTTCGACGCGAGGTGCGCGGCGAGCGCGGCGCGCTGTCGCACGCGAAGGGCGAAGACGTTGTAGACGTGCGTTGCGCCTTCCGTGGGCTCCGCGGGGAGCGCGACGCCATCGACCCCGGCGAGCAGCGCACGGTACCTGGTGGCCGCCTCCACGCGCGCGCGGGTCCACGCTTCGAGGTGACGCGCCTTCACGTCGAGCACTGCGGCCTGGAGGGCATCGAGGCGACTGTTCGCCCCCGGCTCCTCGAACACGTCGTCGGCGTCGCTCGCGACGCGCCCGTGCTGCCGCAAGCTCCGCACGCGATCGGCCACGCGCGGGTCGTTCGTCGTCACCGCGCCGCCGTCCCCCCAACCGCCCAGGTTCTTCGAAGGGAAGAAGCTGAACGCGCCCGCGTCGCCGAGCGCCCCCACCGCACCGAGCGAGCACCGCGCGCCGATGGCCTGCGCCGCGTCCTCGACGATGGCGAGACCGTGCGCCTTCGCGATATCGACGAGCGTCTCCATAGCCGCACACCTCCCGAACAGGTGCACCGGCAGGATCGCGCGCACGCGGTACCCGTCGAGGGCGGCGCTCGCGATCCGCGCGCCGACAGCGACGGGGTCCATCGTTAGCCCTGCGTCGACGTCCACGAACAACGGCCGAGCCCCCGCCGTCACGATCGCCTCCACGCTCGCCACGAACGTGAGCGACGGCGCGAGCACGGCATCCCCCTCCCCCACCCCGAGCGCCCGCAGCGAGAGCACGAGCGCGTCGGTCCCCGAGGCGACCCCCACCGCATGCAGCGCTCCTACCGCGCGCGCCAGCGTCCGCTCGAACCGCGCCACGGGCTCGCCGAGAACGAACGCCTGCCGCTCGATCACCTCGCTCGCAGCGCGCATCACCTCGTCGCGGATGGTGGCGTGCTGCGCGCCGAGATCGACCAGCGGCACCCTCACGGCGGCGTCGAGAGCCTGCGGTGCGCGAGGCACGGCAGGGCGGCCCGCACGCGGTCCTGGTACTGCAGATCGAGCCGGGCGACCGCGAATCCCTCGCCGTCTCCACACTGCGCGAGCACGTCCCCCCACGGGTCGATGATGAGGCTCTTGCCGTACGTCTGCCGCCCGAGCGGGTGCTTCCCCTGCTGCCCGGGCGCGAGCACGAACACCTGGTTCTCGATGGCCCGCGCGCGAAGCAGCACGTGCCAGTGGTCCTTCCCGGTGGTCACGGTGAACGCGGCCGGCACGGTGACGATGCGCGCACCACGCCGCTCCAGCGAGCGGTACAGCTCGGGGAAGCGCACGTCGTAGCAAACGCTCATTCCGATCGGCACATCGACCCGCGCCCCCGCGCGCGTCGTCGCGCCGTGCACGACCGCCACCACCTTGTCGAACCCCGCGGTCGTCGCGTCGCTCTCGCGCAGCGACGTTCCATCGGCGAGATCCACGTCGAAGAGGTGCAGCTTCCGGTATACGGCGACGACCGCCCCGCGCGGGTCCACGAGGACCGAGCTGTTGTACGGGCGCTCGGGATCCTCGCTGGTCTCGGGCATTCCGCCCGCCACGACGTACACGCCGTGCTCGCGCGCCGCGCCCATGACTGCCGACAGGATGACGCCGTGTCCATCGACCTTCTCGGCGATGGCGCGCTTCCCCGTCTCGTCCCCCATGTAGGCGAAGTTCTCCGGCAGCGCGATGAGCTGCGCCCCCGCGCGCGCCGCTTCGCCGATGAGGACGACGACGCGCGCCAGGTTCTTGGAAACGTCGTCTTGGCTACAAAGCTGGATGACCGCTGCGAGCATTGGGCCCACGTTTGTAGCGCGCGTCGGCCCCGGGGTCACCCGCCCCGTGTCAGAGATCCTTGCCGAAGCACAGGCTGAGGGGCGCCCCCACGTACCGCCCGAACGCCGGCACCCGCACGTACCCCGCCCGCTCGTACAAAAGGAGGGCTTCGGGCTGGTCCCCCCCCGTCTCGAGCAGCATGCGTCGGACCCCCATCGCGCGCGCAAGACGCTCCAGCTCGCCCAGGATCACCCGCCCGATCCCCTTCCCGCGCCCGCTCGGCCGCACGTACATCCGCTTGATTTCCGCGCTGGTCGCGTCGATCGCGCGTACCGCGCCGCACCCGAGCGGCTCACCGTCCACCCGCGCGACGAGGAACACTCCGCCCGCTCCCTCGACCTCCGCCTCCTCCAGCTCGAAGAAGTTCGCCTCCGGGGGATAGAGCGCAGACAGCTCGGCATCGAGCTCGGCGATGAGGGCGCGCGCCGTAGCCCCCAGCAGCGGCTCGGGGGCGAGGGTGATGCGACTGCCGAGAAGTGCGCCGGTCACGTCCACTCGCCTCCCTCTTTCAGAGCTCGTGCCCCATCTTCTTCGCTTTCACCGCGAGGTAGTCGGCATTGTGCTCGTTGGGCGCAATCGCGATCGGAACCCGTCGCACGACGTCGACGCCGTGCGCGCGCAGCCCGTCCACCTTCTTGGGGTTGTTCGTCAGGAGCGCGACCTGCGGCACCCCGAGGTCGGCCAGCATCGCGGCTGCCACGTCGTACGTCCGCGCGTCGTCGGCGAACCCCAGCATCCGGTTCGCGTCCACCGTGTCGTGCCCCTGCTCCTGCAGCGCGTACGCGCGGATCTTGTTCCCCAGCCCGATCCCGCGCCCCTCTTGCCGGAGGTAGACCACCACGCCCCGCCCGGCCTCCTCGATCGCGCGCATCGCGTAGTCGAGCTGATCGCGGCAATCGCACTTGCGCGAGCGGAGCACTTCCCCCGTCCAGCACTCCGAGTGCACGCGGACGAGCGGCGCCTCGGCCCCTCCCTCTGCGCTCACGTCCCCCACGACGAGCGCGACGTGCTCCTCGCCGGGCTCGGCCTTCGCCCCGTCCGCCGTGTCTTCCTCCTCGCGGAAGACCACGACGCGCACCGGGCCGTACTCGGTGGGCACGTCGGATTCGGCGTAACGGTGGACGCGAGTCGCCAAGCCCGTGGAATCTAGGGCGCCGTACCGGGTGTGTCCAACGACAGAGCGCTCACGCCCGCGCGTTCGCGCCGCCCGCCGACTTCGCCTTCGCCGTGTACAGCCCCTCGATGAGCTTGCCGTACTCCTCCATCACCTTCCGGCGCTTCAGCTTCATGCTCGGCGTCAGCATCCCGTTGTCGGTGGTGAAATCCTTGTGAATGAGGACGAAGTCCTTGATGTCCTCGAACCCCTTGAACTGCCCGGCGTGCTTTCCGATCTCCTGCTTGAAGAGCGCCCGCACCTTCGAGTCCGCGAGGAGCGAGTCGGGGTTCCCCGCGGAGACGCCGTTCTGCGCGCCCCACTCCTTGATCGCGTCGACGTTCGCCACGACGAGCGCCACGTTGTACGGCTTGTTGTCGCCGTAGACCATCGCGTTGAGGATGTACGGCGAGAGCTTCAGTTGCTCTTCCAGCGGCGACGGGACGACGTACTTCCCGTTCTCCAGCTTGTACTGCTCCTTGATTCGCCCGGTGATGAACAGGTACCCGCTCGGATCGATGTACCCCATGTCTCCGGTGCGGAACCCGCCGTCCTTCGTGAACACGGCCGCGTTCTCTTCGGGGCGGTTGTAGTACCCCTTCATCACGTTCGGGCCGTAGACGAGGATCTCCCCCTCCTCCTTCACGAACGCCTTGCGGCGGCGCTCCTTCGCCGGCAGCGGCGCGTGGCCCGATGCGTCGATCTCGATCCGCACGCCCGGGATCGCGCGCCCGACGCTGCCGATCTTCCGCTCGCCCGGCCAGTTCGCCGTCGCGATGGGCGACGTCTCGGTGAGCCCGTACCCTTCGTAGACCTCGATGCCGAGCGAGTCGATGAACTCGGCGACGCTCTTCGAGATGGCCGCGCCGCCGCTCACCGCGTAGCGCAAGCGCCCGCCGAACTTCTGGCGCACCTTGGTGAACACGACCTTGTCGACCGCGTTGAACGCGACGAGCTCCGCCACCGTGAGGGTCTTCCCCGCGCGTCGCTTCCCTGCGAGACGCAGCGCCTGCTCGACCGCGATCTGGATCGCCTTGGGCTTCGCCGCGATCTGCTTCTGCACTCCCGCGTAGATCTTGTTGAAGATGCGCGGCACGCTGAAGAGCACCGTCGGCTTCACCTCCGCGAGGTTGTCGACGATCTTCTCGACCGACTCGGCGAACGCCGTCGAAGCGCCCATTCCGATGAGGCCGTGCAGCTCCACGGTCTGCCCGAACACGTGCGCCCACGGCAGGAACGACAGCGAACGGTCGGTCCCCTCGAGCGGGAAGACCTCGAGGATCGCGCTGATGTTCGACGCGATGTTCCCGTGCGAGAGGATGACCCCCTTGGGGTTCCCCGTCGTACCGCTCGTGTAGATGAGCCCCGCGATGTCGTCCTTGGTCAAGGTCACGGGCGGAGCGGCCTTCCCCGACTCCATCACCGCCTTGTACGTGTGGATCCCTTCCCCGCCGCTCCCGTTCGTCCCCCCGTCGATACAGATGATGTTCTTCAGCGACGGGATCGACTTCAGGTAGCCGCGCACCTTGTCGAGGATCGCGCTGTTCGCGACGATGAGCGCCTTGGCTTCGCAGTCGCGAAGGATGAACTCCCACTCCTTGTCGAGCTGCGCTTCGTACATCGGCACGTAAGCCGCGCCGATCCCGTAGCTCGCATAGGCGCCCACGGCCCACTCGACGCGGTTGTTCGAGATGATCGCGATCTTGTCCCCCTTGGACAGCCCGAGAGACGCGAGCCCCCCTTTGAACCGCTCCACGTCGCGCCCGAACTCGCGGTACGTCGTCCACTGCCACCGGCCGCTCTTCTTGGTCCCGAACAGCTCGCGGTGTGGATACGAGTCCACGCTCTCTTGGAAGATGTCGATCAGCGTCTCGAAGCGGGGTTGCGCCATGGTCCACTGAGGCTAACGCTGTGCGGCGTCCACGGGAAGACGTGAACGTGCAGCGCCCCGGCCCGGGCAAATAACAGCCCAGCACGCTCGGGTGCAGGCCTCTCGCCTGTGCTACACCGCGCGCGCCATGCCGTCCTTCTGGGTCCACACCTTCGGCTGCCAGATGAACGCCCACGACTCCGATCGCATGTCGGAGGTGCTCGTGAGCCACGGGTGGTCCCCGTCGAGCGACGTGGCGGAGGCGGACCTCGTCGTCTTCAACACGTGCAGCGTGCGGGAGAAGGCCGAGCAGAAGCTCCGGAGCGAGGTCGGCAAGCTCGCGCCGCTCAAGGAGCGCCGCCCCGAGGTGGTCATCGCCGTCGCAGGGTGCGTGGCGCAGCAGGAGGGGGAGAAGCTCCTCGCGCGGAGCCACCTCATCGACCTCGTCGTGGGGCCCGACAACCTGGCCGAGCTCCCGGCTCTGGCGCTCGAGCAGCGCGCGGGGGCCCTCCCGCGCGTGAGCGCGCAGTTCGATCTCGAGTCCCCGCAGTTCCTCGCTGCCATGCCCGTCCGCGGGCGCGCTCCCGTGAGCGCCTACGTGACGACCATGAAGGGGTGCGACGAGCGCTGCTCGTTCTGCGTCGTCCCCTACACGCGCGGCCCCGAGAGGTATCGCCCGGCGCGCGAGATCGTCGAAGAGATCGCCCGCTGGGTCGCCGCCGGCTCGCGCGAGGTCACGCTGCTCGGTCAGACGGTGGACAGCTACCGCGACCCGTCGCTCCCCCCGCCCGCGTCGGACGATCCCGACGAGTCGCAGTTCCCCGCGCTCCTGCGCCTCATCGCGCGCGAGGTCCCGACGCTGGCGCGTCTCCGCTACACGAGCCCGCACCCCCGCCACGCGACCGCATCTCTGGCCGCGGCCCACGCGGAGCTCGACGTCCTCGCCCGACACGTGCACTTGCCGTCGCAGTCGGGGAGCGATCGCATGCTCAAGCGAATGATTCGCCGGTACACGCGAGCGGAGTACGTGTTGCGGGCGAACCGACTGCGCGACGCGCGCCCCGGCATGACGCTCTCGACCGACATCATCGTCGGCTTCTGCGGCGAGACCGACGAGGACTTCGCCGCCACGCTCTCGCTCGTCCGCGAGGTCGGCTTCACCTCCCTCTTCGGCTTCAAGTACTCGCCGCGCCCCCTGACGCCGGCCTTGAAGCTCCCCGACGACGTCCCCGAGTCGCTGAAGAGCGATCGCCTCGCGCTGCTCTTCGAGCTGTCGGAGTCCAACACGCGCGCGCACCTGGCCACGATGGTCGGCACGCGGCAGCGCGTGCTCGTCGAGGGGGCGAGCAAGAACGGCGACCGCGTGCAGGGGCGCACCGAGCGCAACGAGATCGTCCACGTCGACACGCATCCCGAGATCGACTTCGTCGGGGCGATCGTCGAAGTCGAGATCCTTCGCGCGAACAAACACTCGCTCGAGGGGATCGCGACCGACGCGACTCTGGCCGCACTCCCGCGTCGCAGCACCCCGACCGCGAAGACCACCGCGCCTCTCCCGGCAGCGGCACCACGCCACCTTCCTCTTCTCTGATCTCCTCCGATCCGGACCCCGCGATGGCCATCTACTCCCACAACGACGTCGTCCCCCTCCTCGGACGCGACGTATTCGTCGCCCCCAGCGCGACCGTCATCGGCGACGTGCACCTCGGCGACGAGTCGAGCGTCTGGTTCGGCGCGGTGCTCCGGGGCGACGTGTTCCCGATACGCTTCGGCGCGCGCACCAACGTCCAGGATGGCTCTGTCGTTCACGTGACCGGGGGCCAAGCTGCGACGACGGTCGGCGACGACGTCACGGTCGGCCACATGGTGCTGCTCCACGGGTGCACCGTCGGGAATCGTTGCCTCATCGGGATGGGGAGCGTCCTGCTCGATGGGGCCGAGATCGGCGACGACTGCCTCGTCGCGGCCGGTTCACTCGTCACGCCGCGCACGAAGATTCCCCCGCGCTCGCTGGTCGTCGGGCGACCGGCCAAGCGCGTCCGTGAGGTCAACGACGCGGATCTAAAGATGATCAGCGAGGGATCGCGCCTCTACCGCGAATACTCGAGGACGTTCCGCTCGAGCGCCGTGAAGCTCATCGCTCCGTAGCGGGGGGTTGACGGGCGCGCATGTAGTCCCGCCGCACCACAACCTTCCGCCTTGCCTGAGTTGAGCGCAGCCGTACGCTTGGCCGCAGGATGCATGCCTCTACCCTTCGCCGCGGCCGCCCCTTCGCTCTCGCGTTGACCTTCGTGATCGCGCTCGCGACCACGAACGCCAGCGCTGCCCCGCCCGCCCCGAGCGGCGCGCACCCGCGCATCTGGCTGACGCCGACGGCCCTCACCGCGATGAAGGCGAAGCTCGGTGACAAGAGCTCGTGGGCAGCGCAGATGGTCGCGAACTGCGAGCAGGTGGGGACGCAGCCCAACCAGTTCGCCGACGGCCAGTTCTACGGTTACGCCTGGGGCTACGCCGCCGCGTCGTGCGGTGCCGCGTGGCAGCTCACGCAGAACGCGACCTACGCCGCCAACGGCATCAAGATGTGGACCGCGCTCCTCAACGACGCGAACACGGTCGGCGACGGCCAGGGGGGCGACAAGGTCGTCCAGCCGAACGACGGCTACGGCATCCGCTACTTCCCCGCCTACGCCGCGGTCGCCTACGACTGGTTGCACGACGCGCCGAACGCCGCGGCGCTCGTCACGCAGTCGCAGGAGCGATTCAAGGCGTGGATCGGCTGGTGCGACACCAGCTGCTACCTCAACACGACGCCCGGCTCGAACTACCACGCGGGGTACGTCTTCGCGAAAGCGCTCGTCGCCGTAGCGGCGTCGGGCGAGGACGACGGGACCGCGGCGGGATACTGGTCGACGGCCGTCGACCAGCAGTACGGGCAGGACGTCGTGGCCAATGGGCTTGGCGACGGCGGGTGTCTCGTGGGGGGCGACTGGCCCGAGGGGTGGGAGTACGGCGTGGACGGAGTGGTCGAGTACGCGCTGGGGGCGCTCGCGCTCGAGGAGCAAGGGGCTCCGTTCCCCGCGATCGACGCATGGGGCGGCACGGTGGCGCTCCGGTACCTCTACGCGATGACGCCGGATCAGACCGGGATGTACATCGGCGGCGACTGGGGGTCGGGCGGCGTCTACGCCAACCCGCTGCCGCCCGAGCCACTCGACGCCGTCCTCGCGGGGAGCGCGAGCAGCGCCGCCGCGTCGTGGGCGCAGTTCCTCAAGGGCGGCGTGGTCAAGAGCGGTGCGCTCGGCATCATCAACGACGCTCTCGGCGAAGCGCGCGGAGCCTCGCCGATCGACTACTCGACCACGAACCCGCCCCTCTTCTACGTCGCCGGCGGAACGCGGAACGCTTATGCGCGTTCGTCCTGGGCCAAGACCGGCTTCTGGGGCGTCCTCACCTCGGCGCCACGACTCGGCCCCGACCACCAGCACCTCGACTCGTCGAACTTCGTCTTCACGCGCGGGTCGGACAACCTCATCGTCGACCCGTCCCCGTACGGCTCGCTCTCGTCGCTCACGAGCAACGCGATGAGCGTCGACTCGCAGACCGTCGAGCAGAACTACCAACCGAGCCAGTCCCCCTCCAGCCTCGCCGACCTCCCCTGGGCACGCGGCACTCAGGACGGCACTGCTGCCGCCCGCGCCGATCTCGACCTGGCGTTCATCGCCGACACGAGCTCGAAGAAGACCGACGTTCCCTACGCGCGCCGCGACTGGACGTTCCTGCCGGAGGGGGAGATCGTCACGATCGACCGCGTCCGCGCGAACAGCTCGACGCAGAAGACGTACCTCCGCTTCCGCTCGTCCGCGGCGAGCCTCGCGCTGAGCGGCGCGGCTCCGTGGACCGCGACGGGCACCGTGGGGAGCTCGCAGGTCGTCATCCACGCCGCCGTCCTCTCTTCCGGAACGCCCACGGTGACCACGGTGGCCAGCTCCGGCGACAACGGCTGCAGCAGCGGCAACTACGGCTCCTGCACCGACGCTCGCTTCGCGGTGAGCGAGTACTCGCTGACGATCCCGACCTCGCCTTCCCTCGCCATCCACGTGATTGACGGTTTGGGGAGCGGCGAGTCACCCGCAACCGTCGCCAGCCTGAGTGATCCGACCGTCGACACGACCCCCGCGCAGAATGGTGGCGTCATCGGCGTGAGCGTCACGCGCAGCTCGACGCTCTCGTACGTGGTCGCCTCCAGCGCCACGGACGGCAAAGCCGGCGCGACGCTCGCGTACGGCGTTCCCGGCACCAGCGCCGCGCGGCATGTGGTGTTCGACGCTCCCGAGGATGCGAACGGTGTCTCCACGGTGGCGGCCACGGCGCAGAGCGGCCGGTGCCTCGTCTCCATCACCGCTGGGGGATCGAACGGGTATGCGGGTCACCCGCTGATCTTCGACATCGCGACTGCGGCCTCGGGTTGCACCGCCAGCCAGGCCCAGGCGGCACCCCCGCCCACGGCGGGCTCGGGGAACGGCGCGAGCAGCGGCGGGTCGAGTGGCAGCGGCCCTTCGAGCGGCCCGGGCGGGTCGAGCGGCAGCGCGACTGCGAGCGTGAGCGCGAAGGCGAGCGGCGGGTGCGGATGCGATGTCGTCGGGACCGCGGTCCCCTCGGCGTGGGGAGCGATGCTCGCCGGGGTGGCCCTGTTCTTCGCGCGACGCCGACGACACCGCTCGTAGTCCTTTCGGAGAAGTGTCGGGCATCACCGTCCTTGCCGCGGGCGCCCCAACCCCCTAGGTACTGGCCGCACGGAATGGCCGACGAACGAAAGCTCCCGCAGGGTCGCCTCTCCCGCTTCGCTCGCCTCGCCGCAACCGGTGTGCGTGCCGGGGCGGGGATGCTCCTCGATCGCGACGGGGGGAGCGCGACCAGCGTGGCCAAGCACGCGGCCGAGACGCTGGGCACGCTGCGCGGCCTCGCGGCAAAGATCGGGCAGATGGCGAGCTACGTGGATGGGCTCGTCCCCGAGGAGCACCGCGACGCCTACGAGACCGCGCTCTCCACGCTTCGCGCCCAGGCGCCGACGTCGTCCCCGGCGGCCATTCGCTCGGTCGTCGAGGAAGACTTCGGCGCGAAGCTCGACCAGCTCTTCACCGACTGGGAAGACGTGCCGATGGCCAGCGCGTCGATCGGTCAGGTGCATCGCGCCAGAACGCTCGAAGGGCTCGATGTCGCCGTGAAGGTGCAGCACCCCGGCATCCACCGCGCGATCGAGAGCGACCTCGCGAACGCTTCGATCCTCGAGTCGATGGCGGCCATCGGTGGCGCTCGCCGCTTCCAGACCAAGGAGGCCCTCGCGGTCATCAAGACCCGCTTCCGGGAGGAGCTCAACTACGCGCTCGAGGCAGAGCGCATCGCCTGGTTCGCCACCATGCACGGCGGCGACCCGACCGTGCGCGTGCCGCTGCTCGTCGGCTCGCACTCGAGCAAGCGCGTGCTCACGACCGGCCTGGTTCGCGGAAAGACGTTCGAAGAGGCGTGCGCGGCGACGGAGAACGAGCGGCGCGCGTGGGCCGAGACGATGTGGCGCTTCGTCTTCCGGGGGAACCTCATCGGTGGCAAGTTCAACGCGGACCCGCACCCCGGCAACTACATCTTCCACGACGGCGGTATGGTGACGTTCCTCGACTACGGCTGCGTCCAGGAGATCGACCCCGTGCGCCTCCGCGCCGCGCGCACCATCCATCGCGCCGCGCTCGTGCACGACGAGCGGGCGTTCCGGATCGGCGTCACGGAGATGCTCCACTCGAAGCCGGGGCCTCTCGAGGACCTCGCCGTCGAGTACACGCGCCAGTGCTTCCGGCCGATCTTCGAGTCCCCCTTCCGCATGACCCGCGACTACGCAGCGAGCCTGGTGGGTGGCATGAAGGACATGGCGCTTCTCGCCCGCAAGGTGGACGACCACGAGCTCTTCGCGATGCCGGCGGACATGGTCTTCATCAATCGCCTCCAGTTCGGCTTCTATTCCGTCCTCGCGCGCCTCGACGTCGACGTGAATTTCGCAGCGGTCGAAGCGTCGTTCATGCGAGAAGCGCCGCTCGAAGCCGCGTAATTCCGCGAGCTCGAGCGGGAAGAGCTCGGGCGCTGGAAAGGTTGCCGATCCAATGCGAGCGCTCCCCGTCGCCCGACTTCTCCTCGCTATCGCCTTCCTGCTCCTCGCGCCGCGTGCGTTCGCCACCGAGGCGATCCAGGCGCCCGCGGGCGGGAAGGTCGTCTCGTTGCCGGAGGGGATGGTCGCGTGCGGAGGCGCGGCGGGCGAATGGACCGTCGAGAGCGAGCGCACGGTCCGCCCACCGTCATCGGAGGCGGCGATCGGTCACGTGGCCTCGCTGCACGTCGCGCCCAATGCCGCGGGATGCACCACGTCCACGACGACGATCGATCTGATCGCGACCGCCAGACTCGCGCAGATCGATTCCGCGTCGATCGCTCTCTCCGTCGACGAGGGGCGACTCGACTTTCGCGGGCACAACCTGCGCGGGACCGGCGTCCACTGGCAGAACGGCGAACGCGCTGGGGACGACCGCTGCTCCCAGCCGGAGACGCAGGCGGCCGTGGAGAAGTGCGGCTTCGCCGTCGCGCGCGGGCTTCCAGCGGACCCCAACTCCGCTTCGCTCTCCTGGTTTCCCGCGGGAGGGCGCGCGACGAGCAGCGACGTGACGACGTTCGACGCGAACGGTCGCCGTGTGACCCCCGACGAGCTCACGCTGCGCGCCGCCCGTGTCATCGTCTCGTCGCTCGTACCGCCGAACGTGTCCATCGATCTCGCCGGTGACGTCTCGCGGATCCCGCTCACCCACCCCGAGGCGGTCGCGTCGGCCGACTGCGGCGCCGCGAACTGCGAGATGGACGGCGGAGCCATCGTCGTGCGCGCCGTGCGAAACATCGGGCAGACGCTGGCCGTGCGCGTGCACCTCGCGCCGCACGTTCTGTTTGCCAAGGGGGACACGCTCGACGCTTCGCCGAGCTTCAACGTCGCCGTGCTGCCGTGCGCGATGTCGCTAGCGTCGGGAGATGCGCTGCGTGACGTCGACGACTCCAACGTCGTCGTGAAGCTGGACGCGCGCTGCGCGGCCGAAGCCGCTTCGCTCCGGTTCGAAGTCGGAGCGCAGCAAGCACCGGTGAGAAAGATCGTCAGCGACGGTGGTGCCGCATTCGTGCTCATTCGCGCCGGCCGGCTCGAGGGCGACGAGGTCGTGGTGACCGCGCTGCGCGGCGACACCGAGAGCTCGATCGTCGGCGTCGCGCGCGCACGAACTCGCGCAGCCCCCCAGCCAAGGGCCACCCTCGAGCTCGCCCACGGCGGCCCCATCGACTTCATCCCCACGAATCGCGGCGCGGTGGTCCGCTTCGCGGCGGCGGACGACCACGGCCGTCTCGTGCTTCTCCCGCTCGAAGGGGTCTATGACGTCTTCGCGTCGGACGCAGCGTCCGGCGTCCAGGGGGTCAAGGGGGCCGCCGGGCTCGTGTCGCTCCGTTTCGGCTACCGGGTCACGACACTCCCCGCGGCGCTCGCGGCGACGGATCTCGCCGTGCTGATCGAACCGGTGGAGCGCTCGCTGAAGGAGGCCAACGTCCCTGCAGCCATCGGAGCCTCGGCGCTCGGCGACAGGCCGCTCGTCGAGCTCACGTGCAGCGACGATTCAGGCACGCCGCACACGATCAAACCCGGCGTCCCGGAGCACATCCCCTTCACGGCGCGTGACACGTGTCGCATCGTTTTCCACAAGGAACGGCTCGCCCCCGAGGACGGCGCGCAGCGACTGACCCTCGAGGTGAACGTCACGCGGGTCGACGGCGAGGCGCGACCCGAAGCGCACGTGTCGCAATCGATCCTGCTGCGCCCTTCCACCGAACCTCGCTACGCGTGGATCAAGGGGGTCGTCGGTCCGTTCGACCACATCACGGTCCGCGTCACCCACGACGCCGACGAGGCGCACTACGTCGGTGCCGACGACCTTCGCTCGGGTGAGCCCGCCGCGCAGTGGTCCGTCATCGCAGGGATGGGGCACGCGCGCATCTACGCCACGACCGCGATCCCCACCGGGCTGTACCGCGTCTCCGACCGGAACCACTCCGGCATCCTCACGCTCAACTTCGGCGTCATCGCCCGGTTGACGTGGCTCGACGCCGAGGGGCACGGAGGGTTCCTCGGGCTGGAAGGGGGCGTGATGGGGGTCGGGCTGGCCAATGACGTTGGCCCGAGCGGTCAGTCGCTGACGCAGGTCGCCACCGTGTGGGGCGCGGGGCTCAGCGTCCCCATCGCGAACCGCTCGCTCGCGACCGAGACCTCGATCAACCTGCACGCCTGGGGCGAGTACGAGATCTCGCGGGCGATCGGCAACGAGCCGGGCAACCCGCTCGGCTTCGTGTTCGGGCCGAGCATCTCGATTGGCAACGTGGGGACGAACCTGTGACGGGACGGTGATAACGTCCCGCTTCCATGGAAGTAGGCCAGGCCGGTCTCGCGGCGCTGCTCGCGCACATCGTCGAACGCGGGGCGTTCATTCTGCTCGGGGGCGGCATCGTCTTCTTCGCCTGGCTGGTGAACCGCTACGCGCCGTCGAAGCGCAAGCGCATCCGCCGCGTCATCATCCCCTTCGCGCTCTACCTCGTCCTCTGGGCCATTTCGGCCACGTTCGCGGCCGGGCATGCCCCTGATTGGGCTGAGCGGATTCGCCTCGCCGCTGACCTCTTCGAAGCGTTCACGATCGTCAACCTGGCCGGACTCGCCGTCTTCGATCTAGGCCTCCCGGCGATTCGGATCGAAGCGGCGGGGATCGTCGCCGATCTGTTCATCGGTGGCGCGTACATCGTGGCGATCCTGGCGACCGTGCACGGGGCCGGGGTCAGCCTCAGCTCGGTCATCACGACCAGCGCGGTGGTCAGCGGCGTTCTCGCTCTCTCGTTGCAGGCCACGCTCGGAAATGTGCTGGGCGGGGTCGCGCTCCAGCTGGACCACTCGATCGACGAAGGGGACTGGATTCAGCTCCCCGACGGTACGCAGGGGAAGGTCCGCGCGATTCACTGGCGGCACACGGTCGTCGAGACGCGCAACTGGGACACGGTCATCGTGCCCAACGCGAACCTGCTCGCGGCCAACCTGGTCATCCTCGGGAAACGTACCGGTGCCCCCGTGCAACACCGCATGTGGGTCTACTTCAACGTCGATTTCCGGTACTCGCCCACCCACGTCATCCAGGTCGTGCTCGACGCCCTCTGCGCCGCCCCAATCCCGAACGTCGCCAGGACGCCGTCACCGAGCGTCATTTGCTACGATTTCGCGAAGGACGGACGCGACAGCTTCGGTTACTACGCGGTCCGCTACTGGCTCACGGACCTCGCGGTCGACGATCCCACGAGCTCGGCGGTACGCGAGCGCATCTACGCCGCGCTCCGCCGTGCGGGGATTCCTCTCGCTCGCCCGGTCCAGACGGTCTTCTTCGCCCCCGACGATAGCCAGGACGCCGGCGCGCGTGTCGCGCGGCACCGTGCCGAGCGCGCCAAGGTGCTCTCGGAGGTAGAGCTCTTCGGGGCGCTCACCGCGGACGAGCGCTCGGAGCTCGCCGATCACTTGATCCCAGCTCCGTTCGTCACTGGCGAGACGATCACGCGCCAGGGGGCCGTCGCTCACTGGCTCTATATCCTCGTCTCCGGGCGCGCCGAGATTCGCGCGAACGTCGAAGGGGATCCGAAGCCTCACCTGGTCGCCACGCTCGAGGCCCCGGCGCTCTTTGGCGAGATGGGCCTCATGACGGGGGCGCCGCGCTCCGCCGACGTATGCGCGATCACGGACGTGGAGTGCTACCGGCTCGACAAGGCGGGGTTCCAGGAGATCATCGCGCGACGGCCGGCGATCGCGGAGGCCATGTCGCAGACGATGGCCCGGCGTCGCATCGAGTTGAACGCGGCGCGCGACGGTGTGCCGGTGGAGTCGCGACGGGGCGACGAGATGCCGGAGGCGACCCGGATCGCCCGGAGCATTCGCCAGTTCTTCGGCCTGAGCTCCGACGCGTGATTGCCCAGTCGCTCCCCGCACGGACGGCCGAGGAGGTCGCCCGTCTCGTGCGCGCATTGGGCTCGCATCGGTACGTCGCGGGGAGATTGATCCTCGTGCACGCGTTCGTGTTCGAGGCGCTAGGGTCAATGCCGCTCGTTTAAGCCTTCTCCGCGAGGGGCCGCTTCCGATCGTAGTTGCTCATCTTGATCTTGACGGCACGCGGGTACGTTCTCGCGCGGCGTGTCGGGAGTACGTAGCGCTTGATGCTGCGGCGCATGGCGGCGAGCCGCTTTGGGATCGCGCCGGGGCTCGTGACGGAGAGCCACGCCCATTCGTCGCGCATCAGGCGCAACGCCTCGACGAAGCTGATGCGCGTCGGCTCGATCTTCGCTTCCTGCGCGATGCTCTCCATCTCGAGACGCACCAGGTTGTAGACGAGGAGGATGCCCCAGAGCTCTTGGCGCACGCCCGCAGGCTTTTTGCTGCGAATCGCTTCCTCGCGCTCGAGCAGCTCCGTCTTGATCTCGTCGTAGCCGAGCTCCAGCTCCCAGCGCTCGTGATAGAGCGCGATGATCTCGTCGACCGGAAAACGCTTCGGGTCGCGCAGAGACGTCAGCAGCCACTGCTCGCGAAAGCCGGGGCGCTGATAGCGGATGCGGCGGGCCAGCCAAGTTCGCGGCAGCGACGGGTTCTGTGCTCGGGAGTGGCTCGAAACCGCCATCTCGACAAGCTCGTCGCCAGGCCCCAGCTGCTCGACCACCTTGGCGCTCAGGTTCGACTTGGCCCGGACAAGCCAGTGCCGATCCTGGCCGCATTCGATGCCGAGCAAGAACGGGGCGCCGAAGTAGCCCTTGTCGACGACGGTCAAGGAGCCGTCCGGGATCGATGCGCAGAGGGGCTTCGCGAACTCGAGCTCGTAGGTGCCCTTGTATGCGCCGAAGCTGGCGGCCGCGAGCAAGTGGGAGCGCAGCACCATCAGCACGGCGATCCGCACCATCGGGTAGCCACTTACAGTGCCGTCGCGCCCCTTGTGTCCGCCGAATTCTTCCCGGTTCTCCGGCGTGTCGGGCACGCGCACCGAACTGCCGTCGATGCCGTAGAGGCGCAGCCCACGCCAACGGTGACTCCCGGCGCTCCGCTCGGCCCAGACCGATGCGCAACGCTCGAACAGCCACTTCACCGGCTCACTGCCGAGGCGCTCACGGGCTTGCGACACCGAGCTTCGAGCGACCGTCGCCGAGCGTCCGGGCAACGCGAGGTCCAGCTTGCTGACGATGTCTTCGACAGGCCGATCGCGGAACAGGCCCATTCCCAGCACGATCCAGATCACCTGCTCCGACGGGAGCCGGCGACGCCGCACCGTCGCCGCCTCTGTCGCCGCAAGCGCTTCGTCGATCCACGCCGGGTCGATCCGCTTGCGAAAGTCGTCGAGGTGATCGGACGACCCGTATGTCGCCGCCGCATGGAACGCTCGATCAAAACCCACCGTGTGCTCTCCCTTCCAGGCTGCACACAGCACAAATCGCGACGGACAAAAAGGGGGTACCGCCTTTCCCTAACCATGCCGATCGGTTGCGCGACTAACCGATCGGCATTGGCGCTAGACT
>Ga0302279_10001649_pt1 | contig 31276 bp, 26 predicted proteins | sample III_Bog_N3_3_FD_194541 | JGI IMG/M metagenome (GOLD analysis project Ga0302279, IMG submission 194541) | Peat permafrost microbial communities from Stordalen Mire near Abisko, Sweden - III_Bog_N3_3 | ecosystem: Environmental > Terrestrial > Soil > Wetlands > Peat | place: Sweden: Abisko...
GGCCAGCAGTTCGACGAGCGCCTGGTTCGCCGCCGCATCCACCGGCGGGGCGGTGACTTTGATGCGGAGTTCATCGCCCAAGGCGTCCCCGATTTCACTGGCGGAGGCGCGGGGTTGGAGCTTTACAGACAACAAGGTGCCATCCGATTGGGCGCGGAGGTAATTCGGCAGGGCCACGGAACGGGGCGGGCTTTACTTGTCCTCGGGATGAATGAACTTGAAAGCGCCCGCCGCGAGGGCGGCGCCGGCGAAATCGCCCGCGAGGTAAATCCAGAAGTTGGCCGTTTTTTCCAGGTGCAACACGGTGATGCCGGTGGCGATGGCGGGGTTGAAGGCGCCACCGGAAACGGGCCCGAGGGCGAAGGCCATCACGACGATGGTAAACCCGATGGCGAGGCCGTAATAGGAATTGCCGACCGTGGCTTTGGCGGTGGCGACGTTGAGCACCACATAGACGAGGGCGAAGGTGCCGAGGAATTCGGCGATCAGCGCGGGGACGACTTTGATTTCCGCCGGGTTGACGGTCGGGCTGCCCTTCAAAAACTGCACCACCTGCGTCGCGATGACCGCCCCGAGGATTTGCGCGATCCAATAGGGCAGCACATCCTTCGTCGGCATGCGGCCACGCAGCCAGACGCCCAGGGTGACGGCGGGATTGTAGTGGCCGCCGGAAACGTGGCCGCCGGCATAGACCAGGATCATCAGCACCGAGCCGATGGCCAGCGGGGCGAGGCCGCCGGCGCCGCCGGGATCAATGACCACCATGCCCACGACGAGCACAAAGAGAAACATTCCAATGAATTCAACCAGGTATTTTTTCATAAGCCATCCTAAGTGCCGAATAAACTACGACCAAAGACGGCTGTTTGTCGAGGAAAAACGGCCGGAACTTGAACTCGACCAACCAATCGTGGGCGCGGGATGCCAACCAAAATTCAACCCTGGAACCGGTTTGGCTCCCAAGCCTCCACGAGTTTCCGCTTTCCGTGCGTTCGGCCCTGACCTATCCTTTGGCATCAACGTTCCCAATATGAAATATTTGATCAAACTCCCGCTGTTGCTGGCCATTCTGGCCCTCGGGTTCGGCCCCGGAGTCCGCGCCCAATCGTCCGTCCCCCAACATACTTTCGTCATCGGCACCAACGACTTCCTGCTGGATGGCCGGACGTTTCAAATTCGCTGCGGCGAGGTTCATGCCGCGCGGGTGCCCCCGGAATACTGGCGGCACCGCTTGCAAATGGCGAAGGCCATGGGGTTGAACACCGTTTGCGCCTACCTGTTTTGGAATCAGATCGAGCCGCGGCCGGGCGAGTTCAACTGGGCGGACGCGGCCAACGTGGCGGAGTTCTGCCGGATCGCGCAGCAGGAGGGCTTGTGGGTGATTCTCCGACCCGGCCCTTACGCCTGCGCCGAGTGGGAAATGGGCGGGTTTCCGTCGTGGCTGTTGAAGGACAATGACATCAAGCTGCGCACGCGCGATCCCAAATATCTTGACGCGGTGAAGCATTACATGCGGGAGGTCGGCCGCGAACTGGGGCCGCTGCAAATCACGAAGGGCGGTCCCATTCTGATGGTGCAGGTGGAAAACGAATATGGTTTTTACGGCAAAGACGCCGCCTACATGGGAGAACTCCGGCAGGTGCTGGTGGATTCGGGTTTTGACGTGCCGCTGTTTGCCTGCAACCCCAAGGATCATCTGAAGGACGGCTGGCGGCCGGATTTGTTTCCGGTGGTGAATTTCGGTTCGGACCCGGCGGGCGCGTTCCGGGCGCTGCGCCAGATTCTGCCCCAGGGCCCGCTGATGTGCGGCGAGTTTTATCCCGGTTGGTTTGACACCTGGGGCGCCACGCATCACCTGGGCAAAATGGACGCCTATTTGCGGGATTTGGAATACATGCTCAAATCCGGCGCGTCGTTCAGCATCTACATGGCGCACGGCGGGACAACCTTTGGGTTTGGCACGGGCGCGGACCGGCCGTTCAAGCCGGACACGTCGAGTTACGATTATGACGCGCCCATCAGCGAGGCGGGCTGGACGACGGAGAAGTTTTTCAAGACGCGGGATTTGTTTGCGAAATATCTGCTGCCGGGCGAATCCATCCCGGAACCGCCGGCGAAAAATCCCGTGATCACCCTCGCGCCCGTGACGGTGACGGAAGGGGCGCCGGTGTTCGAGAATCTGCCCGCGCCGGTGGTGGATGAGCAGCCGCGCAATTTTGAGCAATACGACCAGAGTTACGGCTGCATTGATTACCGCACGACGATCCCGGCCGGCCCGGCGGCGGTGGTGGAGGCGCCGGCCATCAATGACATCGGCCAGGTCTTTGTGGATGGGGTGCGCCGGGGTTTTACCGACCGGCGCTCGCGGAATTTCAAGGTGCGGTTGCCGGCCCGGACGCAACCCGCCACGCTGGACCTGTTCGTGGAGGCCATGGGCCGGGTGAATTTCGGGGCCGAGGTGTTGGATCGCAAGGGCGTTCACGGTCCGGTGACGCTTGGTGGCCAGCCGCTGACGGGCTGGCAGATTTTTAATCTGCCGCTGGATGACCGGATGCTGGCGGGCTTGAAATACCACGCCTTGACGGCCGGCCAACCGGCGGGGCCGGGATTTTACCGGGCGACGGTGACGGTGGCGCAGCCGGGCGATTGCTTTTTGGACATGCATCCCTGGGGCAAGGGTTTTGCCTGGGTGAACGGGCACAACCTCGGGCGTTACTGGAACATCGGGCCGCAACAGACGATGTATGTGCCGGGCCCGTGGCTGAAGGCGGGGGCCAATGAAATCGTGATCCTCGACCTGCTTGGACCGGAACAGCCGGTGGTGGCGGCGTTGGACCGGCCGGTGTTGAACGAGTTGCGGCCGCAACTGGATTTCGCCCACACCCGGCGGCCGGCGGCCAGAGTGAATCTGGCCCAACTGCCGGTGGTCCACACGGGGACGTTTGCGCCGGGGTCGGGCATGCAGGAGGTGACGTTTACGCCGCCGGTGTCCGGCCGTTATTTCGCCATTGAATCGCTGAACGCGTTTGACGGCGGACCTTTCGCCGCCATTGCGGAAATCGCCCTGCTGGATGACACGGGCAAGCCGCTCGGCGAGGAGTCCTGGACCATCGCCGACGTGGACAGTGAGGAGCGCGTCGGCGAGGATGCCGCGGCCGAAAACGCCATTGACGGCCAGACCGCCAATTTCTGGCACACGGAATGGAAGGACCGCAAGCCCGACCACCCGCATCACCTGACGCTGGACTTGGGCAAAACGGTGAAGGTGGGCGGTTTTCGTTACACGCCGCGCCAGGGGCCGGACAACGTCACCGGCCGGATCAAGGATTACCGCATTTACCTGGGGGACGCGGCGAAGCCGTGAGGGGGTGGAAAAGGTTTTCGGATCGGGCGAATCCGACCGATCCGGCCGCCTCACCGCCAATAGCCTTCAGTGCGATACCAGCCGTGCGGGCCTTTGACCCAGTAGCCGGACACCCACACGCCATGGGCATGGGGGGGATAAGCCCAGTGGCCGCCCACCCAGACCCAGCGACCGTTCCAGACCCATTCGCCACCGACCCAGATGTAGTCCGGGCCCGGTTGCGCCAGGGTGATGGTTTCCACCGGGGCGGGGGGCGGGGCGTCGTTCACCACCACTGCGGCCGGCGAACCGCTGACGATGGCGGCGGGGTCGGTGGCGGTATTGATCATATAATTAATGATTTTATCGCTCACGCCGGCATCGCGCAGATCTATGATGTCCGCCGAACTCAACCGAAAACCGGTGTGGGTGCTGCTGATTTGGTTGATGACCACATCCTCGCTGACGCCGGCTTTGACGAGCGCCTTGATGTCGGCCGTGGTCAGGGGCTGTTGCTGGCTCACGCGGACGTAAGTCTCGGGGGCCTGGGACTGTAACTGCGCCTGTTGTTGTTGATCCATGGAATGGCCGATCAAACCGCCGGCAATGGCGCCGGCGGCGGCCCCAAACAGGGCGTCGGTGCCGCCATGCCGCCCGCCGCCGATGGCCGCGCCGGTGATGGCCCCCAACGCTCCGCCGATCAAGGCGCCGCTGCCCGTGTTATCCGGGGAGCCGTCGGGATTGACACAACCCGTCCAGACCACCGCCGAGGTGGCCAAAATCAAACTGACCGCTGGCAATTTCATAGTTCAGCCTTTTGCTCAAATTCCAGTTACCCGTTAAAGTCCAATCTCTTAGACCGTTAAATCAGCCGCGTATTCAAAAAGTTTTGCCGCCGCCGCGCAACTTATTTTTGCGACTCAATCTGCGGGTTTGACAGCCGGACGGAATGGACCAAACATGGGGGCATGATGGCCAAACGAGTGATTCCATGTCTGGATGTGCATGACGGCAAGGTCACGCGGGGCGTGCAATTCGGCAAAGCGGAGGCGGGCGAACTGCGCAATGTGGGCGACCCGGTGGAACTGGCGCTGCGCTACAATGAGCAGGGTGCGGATGAAATGGTGTTCTTTGACATCACCGCCAGCGCGCACGGGCGCGCCACCATGGTGCAGGTGATCGAGCGCGCGGCCGACCAGTGTTTCATGCCGCTGACGGTCGGCGGCGGGATTAAATCCGTGGAGGACATGTTCGCCATGCTGCGGGCCGGGGCGGACAAGATCAGCATCAACTCGTCGGCCATCGCCACGCCGGACCTCATCCGGCAGGGGGCGGAAAAATTCGGGAGCCAGTGCATCGTGGTGTCCATTGACGCCAAGCAGATCGCGCCGGACACCTGGCGGGTGTTTTCGCACGGGGGCCGCAAAGACACGGGGTTGGACGCCGTCGCCTGGGCCCAGCGCGCGGTGGCGCTGGGCGCGGGGGAGATTGTGCTGAACAGCATTGACGCCGACGGCACGAAAGCCGGCTTTGACCTGGTCATCACCCGGCGGATCAGTGAATCAGTGGGGGTGCCGGTGGTGGCCAGCGGTGGGGCGGGGACGCTCGACCACATGGCGGAGGTCTTGCTGGCGGGCCGGGCGGATGCGGTGCTGGCGGCGAGCATTTTTCACTACGGCACTTACACGGTGGGTGATGTGAAGCGGTTTCTGGCGGGGAAGAACATTCCGGTGCGGTTGTGAACCCATGGCCGGCCCCCCCGGAGCGCCGGGGGGGCCGGCGACCTTTGTAGGCCGGGTCTCCTGACCGGCGTGGGGGCGACAGGGGGGCATACCGTAAGCCGGTCACCGACCGGCGCTCCGGGGGGCGGCTTCAAGGTGAGACAGGCTTCCAGCCTGTCACCCGCGACTTTGGATGTTGGAGTTTGAAATTTGAACTTTCCCCTCTGGCTTTGCCTTTCACCGGGTGTTGATGTTAATTATGGCGCGGGTCGGGGATGATTTCAACGGATCATTTCCGCCAAAATATTTTCTGGCGAAACATTTCGGCGGCAGCGGGGTGTTGCTGGGCGGCGTGCCGGGGGTTTTGCCGGGCCGGGTGGTGGTGTTGGGCGGCGGTTCCTCGGGCATCAATGCCGCGCGCATGGCCCAGGGCCTGGGCGCGGATGTGACGATTTTGGAGGTGGATCTGGAACGGATGCGCTTTCTGGACATCACCCTGCACACGGCGCACACGCTGTATTCCAACGAGAGCCATTTGCAGGAATTGCTGCCGAAGGTGGACTTGCTCATCGGGGCGGTGCTCGTGCCCGGGGCGAAGGCCCCCAAACTCATCAACCGCGAAATGCTGCGGCTGATGCGGCCGGGCAGCGTGCTGGTGGACATTGCCATTGACCAGGGCGGCTGCGCCGAAACCTCGCCCCCCACAACCCACGAACATCCGGTGTTTGTGGAAGAAGGGGTCACGCATTACTGCGTGGCCAACATGCCCGGCGCCTGCGCCCGCACCGCCCCCCAGGCGCTGACCAATGTCACGTCGCCGTATCTGGAAATGCTGGCGGACCTGGGCCTGGCCGGCGCCTGCCACCGGCAGCCGGCCATCCGCGGCGGCATCAATGTGCTGGGTGGGAATATCACCCACCCAGCCGTGGCGGCGGCGCCCGGCCTGCCGTATGTTCCGGCGGTGGTGTGAGGTGGGGGTTGAATCGTCATTCAAGCCTTCTGCCGCATGATCCGGTCGGGATGCCGCGCCCGGCTGATGGCGGTGTCGTAAGTGATTTCACATTTGCAGTAGAGATCGTAAAGCTGGTTGTCCATGAGCACCATGCCGTCTTTGCGGCCCATCTGGATGGTGTTTTCCAGGTTGTGCAACTGGTTTTCGCGGATGAGATTGCGGACGGCGCCGGTGGTCACGAGCAGTTCATAGGCGAGCACCCGCCGCGTGCGTTCGGCGGAGGGCAGCAGATCCTGCGCGATGATGCCCTGGAGCGCATTGGAGAGTTGTAACACAATCTGCCGCTGCGCACTGCCTTCAAAAACGCCGATGATGCGCTCGAGCGCGTGGGAAACATTGGGCGAGTGCAGGGTGGCCAGCACCAGATGCCCGGTTTCCGCCGCCATCAACGCGGTGGCCATGGCCTCGTGGTCGCGCATCTCGCCGACCACAATCACATCCGGGTCCTGGCGCAGCACATGGACCAGGGCGCGGTTGAAGGAACGCACATCGGTCAAGACTTCCTGCTGCACGACGATGGCGCGCTTGTTGGCATGAACGAATTCGATGGGATCCTCGATGGTGACGATTTTACAGCGGCGCTCGCAGTTGATGAGGTCCACGAGATAATTCAGCGTCGTGGTCTTGCCCGCGCCGGTCGGCCCGGTGATGAGCACCAGGCCGTTGGGTTTGCGCGCCAGGTCGTCGAGTTTTTCCGGCAGACCGAGTTCCTGGCGGGTGGACACCTGCTCGCCGCAAAACCGGAAACTCATCTCCGTGTGGTTGTTGCGGCGGTAGAAGGTGACGCGCACGCGCCCCGCCACACTGTGTAGTATTGAAATACAAAGTTCCCAGTCCGTCTCGAACTTCTTGCGCTGCGGCTCGTTCATGAGACTGTCGGCCATCCCGGTGATTTCGTCCTCGGTCAGGGCGTCCTCGTCGGCGATGATGATTTCGCCGTTGACGCGGAAGGCGGGCGGCACGCCGGCCACCAGGTGCAGGTCCGAAGCGTCGAAGTCATTTACGGCCGACAGCAGCCGGTTCAAAATGTCTGAGCTCATCGTTTAAAGAGTCCCCGCCACAGCCCGCGCAACCGCGCCGGCAGTCCCACCTGCGTGATCGCCGCCAGGGCGTCGTCCACCGCCGCGCTGCGGGGATTCAACTGCCGCGCCTGGGCGAAGGAAACCTGCGCCGCGCCGACCAGGCCGACCGCCTGCTGGCAGCGGCCCTGTTCGAGCCAGAGCAAGAAATTACCGGAATTCAATTCGACCGCCGCCTGGACCTGCTTGAGGGCGAGCACGAATTGCTTGTAGTAAAACCGGATGCGCGCGGCGAGCCAGGCCGTGAACCAGTCGCGCGGGGCGAGCAGCAGCGCCTTTTCAAAACAGTAGTCAGCGCGATGTTCACCGCGCGCCAGCAGCACGTCGCCCCGGGCCAGCCAGACGTAGGGCGTGTCGCCGCGCTCCTCGATGGAGGCGTCGGAAAAGGCCAGCGCCCCCTGCAAATCCCCGCCGCGCCCCAGGGCCACGGCCTTGGCGGCAAGCAGTTCGGGATCGGTCGGGAAACGCTCCAGCGCCTTGTCCGCCCACAACTTGGCCTCGCGATATTCGCCCAGTTCGATGAGCATCCGCACCTGGCCGCTCCAGGCGGACGTGTTCCGGGGATTGTATTCCAACACCTTCGAATAATGCCGGAGCCCCGGCTCGAAGTTGCCGGCTTCAAACGCCGCGCGCGCCTCGGCAAGGTAATACGCCTCGTCCTTGACGAGCGCCCCGGGCTCCGGCTGCAACTGGTGGCCGGACCCGTCCTCGAACTCCAGATTGACAAAACGGCTCATGGTAAAATTTGTTGCCGCCCGAACCAGCGGTGGAACGGCTGCCCATAAAACTGGGTTTCGTTCACGTCCGCCAGTTCCAGGATGGCGTGCCGGATGCTCTCTGCGCGAACATTGCCATGCCCGCTTATATCAAGTTTCGGCCAGATGAACCAATGATTTTCCGGCACCACGAATTCGCCGGTGTCCGGCATGTAGGGCAGCGCGGCCTGACGGCGGCCGTTCACCGAAAAAAAATTCGCGGCGAATTGCACCCGGTCCCCCGCCACGGCCAGCACCGGCCCCAGGCTCATGCCGCCCTGCACCCACACGCTGTCGCCATGCGGCCCGGCTTGGGATTCATGCATGGCGTAAGCCACCCAGTCACCGCGATGAATGTTCCCGGGTTGCGCCAGACGTTGCACCACCAGCACCCGGCCCTGCACGCGCAACGGGGCCATCCAGTGGTTGTTCATGAGGTGATAGCTGACCGGCCAATACAGCAACAGCCCCACCGCCAGCAGGGTCAGAAAGGTGAAGCTCAGCCGGGTGCGGAACGCTTCGCCCACCAGCATCGGCGAACAGTAATAAACCAGCCCCGTGACGTGCAGCGAAATCAACAGGCCAAAGGCGAGATTCGCCGCCGGATAGCCCAGGGCCGCGATGAAAAACATCGCGAGCGCCGCGCTGACCGCCAGCGCCGCCTGGCCCCAAAGGCGCGGCCCGCGCAGCCAGACCGCCAGGCCGGGCGCGAAAAATCCGGCGGCCAGACCGCTGACGGTGACTTCGTCCGGCATCTGCATCCGGTCCAGCGACAGGCGGCGGCACAAGGCGCGCGCCGGATAATACAGCACCGCATACCACCGCGCCCGGGGCGGATAATACGAGGATTTCAGTTCTGGCAGGTAAGGCCGGGCCATGCGTTGCGTTGGTTTTAATGCCGTTGATCCACCCGATACTGCACTTGTTCCTCCGGTTCATAGAACTCGCCGGTCGGTTCCTGGGACTTCATTTCACCGACGATTTGCTCGAACATTTTTACGGCCTCCAGACAGCCGCGCCCCTTGATGCCTTTGACGTGCAATTCCACCTCGCCGGTTTTGCCGATGGTGATTTCAAATTCGCGTTGGGGCATGGTCAATTCTCCCAGTGCCGGACTTTAAGCCGGATCGAGCGGTCGGCGTTCACTTCCTCCTCCACCACGTTGAAACCGCGCGCCCGCATTTCGTCCATGAGTTTTTGATAGACGTATTGCTGGACCACCGCCTGGCTCAATTCTTCGCCGAGCGCGCGCAGGGTTTCGTCGCTCTGCCCGTGGCCGGTCACGCACAACGCCGCCTGCCCGCGGGCATCGCGGGAAAAGGTCACGGTCACGCCCTCGCGCGAAACGGCGATGCGCTGGTCCCGGCCCAGTTGGTTGGTCACGACCTCGCTGCGTTCGATTTCCAACTGCACCCGGGCGGACCCCGGTTGAACCGTCGCCGCCAGTTGATCCCTGGCTTCCGCCGCCATCTGCCAGCCCAGCGAGCCCGCCGCCGCCACCACCGCCGCGCTGAAGGCGGGCCAGGCCATGATGACCACCGGGGTGAGAATGCAAACTGCGCTCATGATCGTTTGTTATGGTTGGTCGGTTGCTTTGCTAATTTGGACCGGGCTTTCACCCATTCGTCACGCGATAATGGAAAAGATTTATGGTGGTTATCCTGATGGTTGAACCGCCGTCGCCGCCGCCGCCATCGGACCCAAACCCAGAGGCAAGCCAGCGCGAAGATGGCGAGGCTGGGCCGCGCCACCGACCAGTCCACCTGCCAGCGGCATCCGTCGGTGGCCTGGCCAACCGCCACCCCGATGAGGAGCCCCGCAATAACAATGAACAGGCTGCTGAAGAAAACCCCCGCCAACCGGCGTTCCTTGAAATAATCAAACAGGTTGCCCCAGAAATAATCCATGGCGGGTGGGGGGTTACAATTCCATGCGGCGGACGGTGCCGGCCTTCTGGGTGTCACGCGGGATGCTGGCGTTGCGGGCGCGGCCTTCGGCCCAGTTGCGCAGGCGGTTGATCTGCTCGTCCATCGTCCGGGCCAGCGGCACCGTTTGCGCCAGCGTCGCCAGCACGGATTCCGTGGTGATGTCGCGGCCGGCGTAAAACGCGTCGTATAACGCGCTGTTGATGGCCTCCTCGATTTCCGCACCGCTGCAATCCTTGCTCGCCGCCGCCAGGGCGTCCGTGTCAAATTCCGCCACCTTCCGCCCGCGCCGGTTCAAATGGATGCGGAAGATGTCCCCCCGTTCCGCCGGGCTGGGCAGGTCCACGAAAAAGATTTCGTCCAGGCGGCCCTTGCGGAGCAGTTCGGGCGGGAGTTGGGAAATGTCGTTGGCGGTGGCGACGACAAACACCGGCGCGGTTTTTTCCGAGAGCCAGGTCAGGAAGGTGCCGAACACGCGGGCGGTCGTGCCGCCATCCGTCGCGCCGGAGCCCTGCGAACCCGCGAACGCCTTGTCAATTTCATCCACCCACAGGATCGCCGGGGCGACGGATTCCGCCACCGCGATGGCCCGGCGGACGTTTTCCTCAGACGAGCCGACGAGGCTGCCAAACATCCGGCCCATGTCGAAACGCAACAGCGGCAACTGCCATTGGTTGGACACCGCCTTGGCGCACAGGCTTTTGCCGCAGCCCTGCACCCCCAGCATCAGGATGCCCTTGGGGGCCGGCAGCCCGAACGCCCGCGCTTCCTGGGTGAAGGCGGCCGCCCGTTTATCCAGCCAATCCTTCAACACGGCCAGGCCGCCGATGTTCGAGAAACTGTCTTCGGTGGTGTAATACTCGAGCAGCCCGCTCTTGCGGATGATCTGCTGTTTCTCGGCAAACACTTCATTGACATCATCGCCGCTCAAGCGCTCGTCCTTGACGATGATTTTGGCGAAAACATTTTCCGCCTCGCCCAGGGTCAGGCCCAGCGCAGCCTGCAACAACCGCTCGCGCCCGGGGTCGTCCAATTCGATTTTCACCTGTTTGAACTGCCGGACATCCGCGATGATTTTATCGAGCAGCGCGCTCAAATCGTCCCGTTCCGGCAGGGGATAATTCAGCACCGTGATCTCCTTTTCCAATTCGGTGGGAATCTCCATCACGGGCGACACCAGCAGGATGGTCTTGAAACTGTTCTTCAGGTGCAGCCCGATTTCCTTGAGCTTGCGGATGATGGCGAAATTATTGCGGGTCAGAAACGGGTGAAAATCCTTGAACACATAAATCGCCGGCTCGACCTGTTCAATAACTTGGTCCAGGGCCATCAGCGGATCCTTGGTGGCCGCGTTGCGGTTTTTGTGCGATTGGATGGAGGCGCCCGCCGGCACGATGCCCGTGCAGTAACTCCACTCGAACACCTTTTTCTGCCGCTTGGCGGCGATTTCCACGATCACGTTTTGCACCCGCATTTCCTCGCTGGTGATGACGTAGAGAATCGGGTAGCGCGCCCGGATGAGCGTCTCGAGTTCAGTTTGGAAGTTCATGGTTCAAATGGTTTTTCCGCCCGGCCCGCCGGCGCATGGCGGCATCGGCGGGATTCAATTCCGCCAGCACCCCGGCGAGCGCCGCCGTGAGGTTGTGGGCGAAAATCCGGCCGTCCGCCAGAATCAACAAGTCGCCCCCCGCCGATTCCGGCGGCCGGCGGGCGGACGGTGATGGGGGCCGGATTTTCATACAATTAAATTCAATCCCAGTTCGCGCGCCAGTCCAAAGGCGAAATCATTTTCAGCGGCGGGGACCGTCCCCCGCAATTCCGCGTGCCGCCGGGCGTGCCAGCCGGGCCAGTAACCGGTGCGCAGGCTCACTTTCACCCCGGGCAGGTTTTCCGCCAGCCAGACGGCCACCGGTCGCCAGCAGCAATCCGCATGACCGGGCATGAGCAGATGCCGGACGATCAACTCACTGTGTCCGTCCGCCCACCGCAGGTTCTCCCGGACCACCCGCAGATAATCCGGCACCTTCGCCAACCGCCGCGCACAGGCGTCGTTGCCGAATTTAAAATCCGCCAGCCACACTTCAAACATCCCGTCGAGCAGTTCCCGCGCCGAAGCCGAGCCGTGGGCGTTCGTTTTCCAGATCAACCGGGCCGACCCCGGCAGGTGCGCCACGAAATCCAGCACGCCGGGCAGGTGAATGGTGGGTTCGCCGCCCAGGATCATGATCGTTCGCGCCCCGGCCCGCAGCGCCGCCACGGCGCGCGCGGCCATGGCCGCCGCCCCAAAGCCGGCGCCCGCCCGGGGATTCCAGCTCGATTCGCCGGTGATGCAGAAATCGCAGCGCAGATCGCAACCACTCAGGGCCACGGCGAAGGTGGGGAGCAACTCGAGTTCGTCCGCCACCTCGACTTGGGCGGAGAAAAAGCGCGGCTCCGCGCCGGCCCGACAAAGACCGGTTGCGCCCGCCAGCCGGTTGACGCCGCAATCGTGGGCGCACAGCCGGCATTCCGCCAGCGACGCCCGCGCCTGGCGGGCGCGTTCCCCGGCCCGGGCCGGCCGGGATGGCGGCGCGCTGACACCGGGTTGGGGCGTGGTGACCGTGATCATAATTCCAGCCGGGAAATGCGTTCGGAATGAACCACACTGCCGGTGCGGTTCATCAGCCATTGGTGTTTCAACCAGAGATACAGGTAGCCGGTTAATCCACCGGCCAACAGGATCAGGGCGGGGACGAGTCCGGCCGTGAAAAACTGGATCAATATACTGACGCCCGCCGCCGCCAGCACGAGTTTCCACACGGTGGTTTCGCCCCAAAGGAACAAGGGGATGGTTTCCCGCCCGCCCAGAAAACCCCACGCCATGAGCAGCCCGAACATCATCGGCGCGGCTCCCGTCAAAGATAACGGACTGGAATATTGCAAAGTCACTTTAGCCAGGCCCGCCCCGGCGGCGGCCACGAGGCAGTAGCACCAGAGTTCGCCGCGAGTCCAGTGGCGTTCGAGCCATCCGCCCAAGACGGCCAGCGCCACACCATTGATGATCAAATCCAAGATTCCCTGGGGCAGTAATTCGTAAGTCACCAGCCGCCAGACTCGGCCGTGCCAGAAGTTCGGGCCGCTCAAGGCGAGCCGGCGATCCAAGTCAAAGACGTGCAGCCCCTTCCCGAGCGCGGACGCGAGCCAGACCGCGAACAGCAGGCCCAGCACCACCCGCACACCGGGAGTGAGCGCCGCCCAAAATCGTTGCCCGGAAACTGGCATGGGAAAAGGGCGTCAACGGCCCAGCAGGTTTTTCCACCACGGTCGCGCCGGTGGCGGCTGGATTTGGGCGGACGATTTTTTCAGCCGTTGTTCAATCTCCGGCGGCACGGGCGTTTGCGCCGCATCCGCCCGCAGCAGTTCCTCGGAAGTGGCAAACTCGCGCGCGGTTTGCGCCTGGTTCTGCGTGGCCTCCGCCTGCGTCTGCGTTTCGGCGAGCGGCTCCTGTTTTTGGGAAAGTTTGGATTCTTGTTTCATGGTTCCGACTCCTTAGGCTGTCTTGGCGAACTGCACGGCGAAAGCTTTGCGGGCGCGATGCAACTTGCCGCGCACGGCGTCGCAGGACTGGTCCATGAGGGCGCCGATCTCCTCGTAACTCAACTCTTCATCCGCCACCAGCAACAGCAACAGGCGGTATTCATCCGAAAGGGCGTCCAGCGCCTGCTGGATGCGCTGGCCCAATTCCTTCGTTTCCAGCACGCGCAACGGCGAATCCGTCCCGGCCGCCGCGCCCGCCCAGAGGGCATCGTCCGCCATCGTCTGCACATGGCGGTGGTGCCAGGAGGAACAGAGATTCTGACAATGGTTGATGGCGATGCGGTAGAGCCAGGTGCGGACGGAGGCCTCCCCGCGAAATTGATCCAGCCGCCGGAAGGCCTTGAGGAAGACATCATGCGTGGCGTCCTCCGCCTTTTGCGGATCGGCGAGAAAACGGAGCGTGAGGTAATAAATCGGCCGGCTGTGCTCCTCATAAATGCCGGCGAACTCCGGCACCGCCCAACCGGCGGCGGCGGGCGGCGGCGTTTCAACATTCTGACCGGCCACAGACTCGTTCATGACAGCTTTCACCGGTGATTAGACCGGAGGCGCCGCCGAATGTCACGCGGCATCGTGGCTTGAAGGGGTGAAGCGTTGCCTCAGGTTATGTCTGGTTGACGCCGCCCCGGATTCCGCTTAATTTCCCATCATGAGCCGGGTCGCTGAAATCGTTTTCCAAGTTGAACCCTGCGCGGCAACCGGTGGTTCTGTCGCGCGTTGGGATGCTCCTGAAGGCGGTGGGTTCACCACCCGGGGTGATTCATTCGCCGGACTCGATGCGATGATTGCCGATGCCGTGGGCGGTTATTTTGAGCCGGCACTGCGGCCCCAAAGCGTTCGGCGGCACTTTTCAGAAGACCCCGTGCCGGCGGGTCTTTGAAAATTCCCCCGATGCCACTGCTCGAAGTCGAAAATCTCCAAGTCCATTTCCCGCTGCCCCACCATTTATTCAGCGGAGTGCGCGAATCCGTCAAGGCCGTTGATGGGGTGAGCTTCACCCTCGCGCCCGGCGAAACGCTCGGGTTGGTCGGCGAAAGCGGCTGCGGCAAAACCACCCTCGGCCGCGCCATCGTCCGGCTCGTGGCGCCGACGGCCGGCCGGATTTTATTCGCGGGGGAGGATTGGGCGGGGCGGCGCGGGGCGGCCCTGCGGACGCGCCGGCGGGAGTTGCAGTTTATTTTTCAAGACCCCTTCAGTTCCCTGAATCCGCGCATGACCGTCGAGAACATCGTGGGCGAGGCGCTGGACATCCACCGGCTGGCGGATTCGCCGGCGGCCCGGCACGCGCGGATTGTGGAATTGCTCGCCGATGTGGGGCTGGACGCCGATTATCTCCGGCGGTATCCGCACGAATTCAGCGGCGGCCAGCGGCAGCGCATCGGCATCGCCCGCGCGCTGGCGGTCAAACCGAAGTTGATCATTTGCGATGAACCGGTGAGTGCGTTGGATGTTTCCGTGCAGGCGCAAATCATCAACTTGCTCCAGGATTTGCAGCGGGAACACGGCCTGGCCTACCTGTTCATCGCCCACGACCTGGCGGTGGTGGAACACATCAGCCGCCGGGTGATGGTGATGTATCTGGGCAAAGTGGTGGAGCTGGCCGACGCCAAAACCATCATTCGTTCCCCCCGGCATCCCTACACCCAGGCGCTGATTTCCGCCGTGCCGGAAGTGGACCCGGAGAACCAGCGCCAGCGCATCCGGTTGCCGGGCGATGTGCCGTCGCCCATCCATCCCCCGTCCGGCTGCCCGTTTCATCCGCGCTGCCCGGTGGCCGAGGCCCGCTGCCGGACAGAAGCGCCCGAGTTGCGGGCGGTGGGTGCCCACCACCTGGCCGCGTGCCATCTGGCCGGGCCGATAATTGAAGCGTAACCCGCCCCCCGACCGGTGCGTCCAACGGGTTAGTCAGCGGGTTTGGCTTCGAAGTCGTGTTCGCCCTTCGCCCGGCCGGCTTTGAGGATCAGGTGATACATAACGTGGGGGATCAGCGGTTGAGCGCGGCCGCCGGCGACGGCGGGCTGCATGCCATGGATATTCATGCCATAGGGAAACTTGGCCACCAGGACGGAATTGGACGAGGAAATCAGATGCCACACGGGCAGGGCCTCATGGTTGGTCTGCCATTCCAAGAGCGGCACCACCTCCAATTCCGTGAGCCGGCAGGGGGTCCCAAGGATGAAAAAGGGCGGAAGGGCGGCGGTGGGGTTATCCGCCTTGTGGAAACGCGGGTTCAAACGCGTGTTGCGGCTGGCCGAGGAAATCTGAATGATCCGGGGTTTGAACCAGTCGGTGAACCAGACCGCATAAACGGTGGTCAGCGCCACCAAGGCGAGGATGAGCAACCAGTCTTTTTTGGTCATAAAAATTGAATGCGGCGGGCACTTGCCCCGTCTGAGTATAAACGGTCAGACGCAATCGTCCATGGAATGGTTATGAAAAAATCCGCCACGCCCCATCGGCCGGCCTCCCAACCTGCGGCCGGCCGCGGCGGGCGGGCGTTCACGCTCATTGAACTGTTGGTGGTCATCGCCATCATCGCCATTCTGGCGGCCATGCTCCTCCCCGCCCTCGCCAAAGCCAAGAATACCGCCCGGAGCATCGCCTGCCTCAATAATCTCCAACAATTGGGCCTGGCCGTGAAAATGTATGTGGACGATAATCAGAGCACCTATCCGCTGCGGAGCAACACCGACCGCTGGCCCGACAAGCTCTTTGCCAATTATGGCCAGAGCGTTAAAGTCCTGCTTTGTCTCAGTGACGGTCTAAACGGCCGGGTTCCCGCGACAATCACCAACGCCCCCAATCTGGCTGACGCCGCCCCCCGCAGCTATATGATCAATGGCTTCAATGATTATTTTGCCCAGCCCAGCATCATGACGGAGGCGCAATTTGATGGTTCCTACATGGCGGGCAACTGGCCCACCGGCATGAAGGACAGTTGTGTGGCCTATCCCTCCGACACGATTATTTTCGGCGAAAAGATAACCACCTGGCCGGATTATTACATGGATTTCTATGAGGGTTCCTACAACGGCGAAGGCAACGATACGGAGCGGGTCAACCCAACGGAGCATGGCTCCGGCTCAAATTACGCCATGTGCGACGGCAGCGCGCGCTTCATCAAGTCGCCCCAAGCCCTGACCCCGGTCAATCTGTGGGCGATCACCGTTGCCGGCCGCACCAACCTGGTGGTTGATTACTGAACTCAGTGCTTCACCACCAGGAGGATCAGCAGATCAAAGGCGAAGAAAATCACGATGATGATTTCCAGCCATAACATGCGTTGTTCGTTCACCTCGGCGTGGACCACGCTGTAAAGTTTGTCCAGTTGGGCGAGGCGCTGTTCCACACTCGTCCGCCATTGATCCAGGTAAAACCGGTCCCGGGCGCCCAGATACACCCGCGCCAGATGCCAGTCCCCGAAAAACTTGGTGATGTGCGTCACCTCATCCGCCAGTTTGGCCACATCCACCCGGAACCGCCGCAGATGCCGGAGCGTCTTGGTGGCCGCCCCGAACATCGGCATGGGCCGGCGGTCCAAATCCTGATAGGCCCGGTCCAGATACGCGTCCAGCCGGCGGTCCATCACGCGAAACTCCTCCAATTGCAGATTGGCCAGTTCCAGGGCATACAGCACATCATCCGTGTAGCCCGTCAACTCCACCACCAGCGCGGCATCCCAGTCAATGACCGCCAGGTCGGTTTTCTCAAACGACCGCTGGATGCGCAACACCTCGCCCACTTGGGTCTCGCTCAACTGGTCGGCGACGGTTTCGGTAAGCAGTCCCGCCACCGCGCGCCGGTGTTCCGCCAGCCACAGGTTCGCGTCCGTCAATCCATCCAGTTCCGTCAGGCAAAACACCGTGTAGGCCTCGGGCGGCGGCGGAAACTCCGTCTTGCCCAGCAGCAAATCCTTCAAGCTTTCACACACCTGCGCGCACAACCGCAGCGCCACGGCATCCAGCAACTCCCCGTTCTCGAGCTTCGGATTGTGATACGGCATCAAATCCGCCAGGGTGGCGGCCGTGACGGCCAGCCGCATCATCACCGTGACCACCCCCACGTCATAGACGCGGATCAGAAAATTAACCTCCCGGCCGTTTAATTTGGCCGGCAGCGGGTGGGGCTCAATCGCCAGCGGCTTATACAGCGGCATGTCCTTGGGCAGCGTCCGGTCCATCCGAATCTCAAAGGGAAAGGGCTTTTCGGATAAAATCTCCTGCACCCGCGACGTCATGATCTCGTTGGCCACGTCGAACGCATATAAATAAACAACCTCACCGTTCATGATAACCTTAACCTACTCCTCCCCAAAGGATTGTCGAGGAATCCCGCCCGATTCTTTTGACAAGAATCGGGTCCGGCATTTATATTAAGCCAATCCCAATTTACTGTGAACGTGTCCCTTTGGCCCAACCACCGTTTTTCTGTCCACCGCCACGCCCGCGTCCTCGTCGGCCTGCTGGCGTGGCTGTCGGCGGCCGGCCCGGCGGTCGCCAACCTGCCGGGCGGCGGGACGGGCACCGGCCCGGCCGTCACGCTGGTGAATAACGGCAACGGCACGGTGACGATGGCCAACGGCATTGTCTCCCTTGTCATCACCGCGGCGGACGCCAACATCGGCCAGATTAATTACACCTACAATAACCGCGGCACGACGGTGACGACGCAGGTGCTCAACGGCGGTTATGACGGCGGAAAGTTGTATTGGGAAAACGCCGGGTTCGGTTCCGGGACGTTCACTTATTCGGTGGTGGCCAACACCGGCAATTACTGCGAGGTGGATTTGCTGAGCGCGTCCGCCACGAACGGGGTCATGGACGTGCATTTCTCCATGCTGCGGGGCGCTTCGGGGTTTTATGTGACGCCCATTTGGAGCCACCGGGCGCAGGATGGCCCCATGCTGGACGCCGAGGGCCGGGATAACATTTACGTCGGCTCCCTGTTCAACTGGATGAGCGTGGGCGCCCAGCATGACTTCGAGACGGGCGTGAACCAGCCGTTGACGCCGGCCTTCATCTCCCCGCAGGAGGATGAACTGGTGACCGGCGGTCCGCTCGAGGGAACCTATTTTGACAAATACAAGTATGGCATGGATTTTGGCGGGCAGAACGGCGGGGAGCGGGTCTGGGGCTGGAGCAGTGTCAGTGACGGCAGCCTTGGTTTCACCGGCCAAAACGTGGGGATGTGGCATGTGCTGGCCGGCGTGGAGATGTATAACGGCGGCCCGTTGAAAACGGAATTAATGGAGGGGGAATCGGCCTACACGCTCAACATGATCAACGGCAGTCATTATGGCTTGGGCCAGTCCTTTGTCCTGGCGAACGGGGAGACCTGGTCGAAAACCTACGGCCCCTATTTCATCTATTTTAACAATCTCACCAACCCCATCACCAATCCGGTGCAGGCCTCGCGCGCCCTGTTTGCCGACGCGCAGGCGCAGGCGCAGGCGGAACAATCCGCGTGGCCCTACCCCTGGTTTGGCAATCCGAACTACGTTTCCGCCCCGAATCGCGGCACCGTCACCGGCCAGATGGTCATCCATGATGCGGACAATCCCAACGCCTCCGCTTCCAACCTGTGGGTGGGCGTGGTCCAGCAACCGGCGGTCAGCGACGGGGTGTATGATTTTCAGGAGTGGTGCAAAGCCTATGAATTCTGGACCCGGTGCGACGCCGGCGGCAACTTCATCCTCACCAATGTCCTGCCCGGCGCCAATTACACCCTGTATGCCTTCGGGCCCGGCGCGGCGGGCACGTTCATGTCGCAAAATCAAACCGGGGGCAATCCGCCGTGGCTGTATAATCTGCCGGCCACCCCGTTCAGCGTCACGGTCACCGGCGGGGCGACGAACCATCTGGGGGGGATCACCTGGACGCCCGCGCGGGTCGGACCGACGGTGTTTGAGATTGGTTATCCCGACCGGACCAGCGGCAAATTTCGCCACGGGGATGACTGGTTTGTGGGCGCCCCCGGCCCGAGTCCCACCGCGCCCAGCCCCATCTGGACCCAGTTCTTGGATTATCCGTTCGATTATCCGAACGGACTGACCTATGTGGTGGGGCAAAACCGCTGGGGCGCGGACTGGAATTTCATCCAGCCGGAGGTCATTGATGGAGCGGGCAATTTTAACGCCTCGAGTTCCACCATCTTGTTCAACCTGGCCGCCGCCCCCGCCGGCGGTGCAACCGCTTCGCTATACGTGGCCTTTGCCGCCGCCTTTTCCGGGCCCACCATTATTTCCGTCAATGGCAACAACCTGGGCGCCACGAGCGGGGTGACGGCCACCCCCGTGACCCCCCTGACGTCCGAAGGCTTCAACCCCGCCATGAGCGGCAGCGACGTGAGTGTGCGCGAGGGGAATCACGGGGCTTTTTCCGACGAACGGATCACGTTTCCCGCCAGCCTGCTCACGAAGGGGACCAACAGCCTCAACCTCAACATGCGCAAGGGCGGCAGTTCGGAAAGTCACATCATGTATGATTACCTCCGGCTGGAGTTGACCGGTTATGTGCCGCCCGCCCCCGGCGGGGTGACGGCGTATGCGGGTAGCAACGCGGTGCTGCTAAGCTGGCCGGTGACGCCGGGGGCCACCAGCTACAATCTCCTCCGCTCGACGACTTCCGGCGGCGGTTATGTTTCCCTCACCCATGGCGTGGTGGGACCGGTCTGCGGCAGCGGCCCGGCCAACGCCACTTTTCTGGACATGACCGCAGTCAATGGTCTGACGAATTATTACGTCGTGCAATCAGTGAATCCGGCGGGCACGAGCGTCAGTTCACCGGCCAGTTCCGGCGTGATTCCCTCGGCGGCCCTGTCCGTCACGGCCCCCGCCGCACCGACCGGATTGGCCGCCACCACCAATAACGCGGTCACGCTCACCTGGAATGCCGTGCCCGGCGCAAATTATTACACAGTCTGGCGCGGCACCGTGGTCAACCTGCCGACCGCGTATGTGCCCTTTTACATCACCCTGAGCAACACCACGACGAACAACACCTACACCGACACGGCGGTGACCCTGGGGAGCACCTACAACTATTATGTCACGGCCACGAGCGCGGGCGGCCCCAGCGCCGCGTCCGCGTTGGTCACGGCCAAACCCCTCCCGCCACCGCCGGGCGGGCCGCCGGGGGGCTTGCACCTCACCGACACCGTCACCAGCACCAATCAGTCGGCGCATCTCACCTGGGCGCCGGTGAGCGGGGCGGTGGGTTACATCCTGTTCCGCTCCACCAGCGCCACCGGCCCGTTCAGTTTTCCCGCCAATTACGTAATGAGCATGACCACCACGAATTACACCGACGGCAATCTGGCCCTGAGCACACCTTACTACTATGAAGTCATGGCCATGAATGCGGCGGGCGTGTCGGTCGGTTCCGCCATCGTCAGCACCCGGCTGGCGGCGCCGGCCAGCCTCACGGCTTATCCCGGCAATAACGAGATCAGCCTGGTCTGGCCCGCCACGGTGGGGGCCACCAACTACGTGCTGTTGCGGGGCACCAGCAGCGGCCGCGAGACCACGACCGTGGCGACCACCACGAACACCACCTTCCTCGACACCAACGTCCTCAACGGTGATGCGTATTATTATGTCGTGACCGCCGTCGGGGTGGGCGGAACCAGCCCCGATTCACCCGAGGCCGGCGCCACGCCGGCGGTGGGACCGGCGGTCGTTTATTATTGGACCAACACCCTCACGACGACCGCGCAAAGTTGGAACGTCAATTCCAACTGGAACCCCGGCACGAACTTCCCCAACACGCTGGCGGCGGCCGCCATCGTCAATGCCCCCATCGGGGCCGGGCAGATCATTGACTTGAACCAGGCCATCACCGTTGGCTCCCTGAGCCTGGGCGCGGCCGGCGGCGCTTTCAACCTCACCGGCAACGGCGGAACGCTGACGTTCGACAACCCGCCCGGGCAGGCCCTGCTCGTGGAACTCGCCGCCGGCACCGGCGACACGATTTCCGCGCCGATCACGATCAACGGCAGCCTGTCCGTCTCCAACGCCTCGACCAGTATGCTGACGCTGTCCGGCAATCTGGCCGGAGCCGCCAACGTCGCCCTCAACAAAACCGGCGGCGGCACCCTCCTCCTCACCGGGGCGAACGCATACGGCGGCGGCACCACCGTCAGCGGCGGCACGCTGCTGATCCACAACGCCCTGGGCAGCGGCACCGGGCCGGGGCCGGTCATCGTATCCCCCGGCGGCACACTGGCCGGGGATGGCGACATTGCCGGCGCGGTGACGGTGAACGCCGGCGGCGTGCTGGCCCCGGGCGATCCGTTGGGCGCGCTCACCCTCGGCAACAACCTGACGCTGGCTGCGGGCGCCACGCTCTGGTTGCCGGTTAACCATTCGCCGCCCGGAAATTCCGCGGTGAATATCAGCGGCACCCTGACCGCCGGCGGTGCATTGATCGTGACCAACAGCGGCGGCGGCCCGCTGGCCGGGGACGACCGCTTTCAATTGTTTACGGCGGGAAATTCCGCCGGAGCTTTCGCCAGTCTGACGCTGCCGCCCCTCCCCGCCGGGCTGGCTTGGAATACCAACGCCCTGGCCACCAATGGCACTTTGTCGGTCATGGTCACCACCCATCCGATCATCAGTTCGGCGCAGATCACCCCCGATGGCCTTGTGCTGCAAGGTAACGCCGGGGTGGCCGCCGCGAATTTTTATCTGTTAAGTTCAACCAACCTGGCCGCGCCGATGACCAACTGGACTCCCCTGCTCACCAACCAGTTTGACGGCAGCGGCAATTTTGATTTTACCAACCCGCTGCCCGCCAATCTTCCGGAAAGTTTCTTCCGGTTAGAAGTGCCCTGAACCCTGGTCCGTCGCGCGGAGAGGGGTCAAAGAGGGAGAGGGGTCAGAGAGGGGTCAGTTAATGGGAATGTCATATTTTATGTTTCCTTGGCTTTGCGCTGCAGCAGCCACAAGTGAACTTTACGCGCCCACCAGGGCACGCACGATGCCAAATAAATAAGGGACCCCGTTTCCCAACCCCGGAATCATATTCCACTGGCCCGTCCGCCCGCCCTTTGCTAAACCTGTTTCGCACCACCACATTCATGAAAACCATAAACCATCTGCGTAACGTCCTCATCATGTTCCTCACCACCAGCACCTTGTCGGCGTGGTCACAAACCAATGTCCTCGGCGAATTCACGGGCTCGGACGACATCGGCGCCCCCAGGCTGGCTGCCGTCTTGGTCGCCGGACAGCCGGCGCATCGCCTTTGTCAGCAACACGGACATGGGGGACTGACGAATTCGCTCCGCCCGGCGCGCATCGCCATGGCGATCGCCAATGAACGGGTCTTGATATTGGAATAGGGTCTGACAATTGAACGCCAGAATGACCCAAGCCCGGGTGCATCCGGAAGATGTGGGCGGTTTTCAGGCGAAGGCATTTGGAGTGCGGCGACACGTCGCCGCTTTTGGACGAGACGACACGTCGTCGAGTTCAAAAGCGCGCACCTATCCCGCCTCACCAACAACTTCGGGATGCACGGCCCAAGCCCCGCGCCCCGTTTTCCTCCTTGCTTTGCTACCCCGCATCTCCCCCAACGTTTTCCTGGGATTTTCCATCCTGTCTAAACGTCCTGCGCAAAAAAACGCACCTTTATACTATTATCTATTGACAACTGGCATAATACTGCGTAGCGTGGGTTTAAGGTGGCGAATGAAAGCACCCGAATCACCCTCATCCTTGAAATGGCGGCCGACGATTTGGCCGCGCGGTTCGGCTTCGAGCCGCCGGGCGTTCGCGCGGTGCGATTGCAAGAGCGGCACCACCCCTGCGCCTTGCGGTAGTGGCTACCATCCGTCCGACCGGGTCAAACCCAGTCAAGGTCACTCCGGTTTAATAGGTTAAACAAGGTTGGCTTTTGAAATTTGAACTTTCCCCCTCCCTCGACCCCTCACGCCGTTTCCTCGGCTTTCGGCCACCCACCCCGGTTTTTATCTGCGTCCATCTGCGGTCGCCTGTTTTTCCACGGCCGCGTCCCGGGCAACGTCAAATTGAAGCAGAATTTTACCATATTTGACAAAACAAATATTTCATATTATATTGGACTGGTAGATCGTAATAGGCATATTGCTGCCGACTTCACCAGACCCGGCGGAGAGGGGTGACGAATCGGTTGCCGGCATGATTCGACCTTGCGGCACGGCTTCCCCCCGGTGAATTTGTCGCGCCTTCGTCCCGCCCGTGCCAGACGAAGGCGGAGGTTCTTTGACATATTATTATGATCGTTTTTTTCGATCCATGATTCTGTCCATTCTGTCATTCTGTCCAAACCCCGTTCCATTGGGTCAAGGCCAGTCCCGGTTAAAGGGCAAAAGGTTAAACAAGGTTAAACCAACCTCGTCCAGCCTGCACGCACCGGGAGTCCGAATGCCATCAAACGGCACTAACCACTTGAGCCAACCGAGTTAAGTTCGAATTTAACGCCTCCTAATGGCCTTTAACGTTAATCATCACCCTTCATCACGATTCCCCGGTAAATATTAAAACCGGGCCGATTCGAGCAGTAATTTAACGACTATATAAGTCGTCATTTAAGTTAACCAAGGCGATGCGGGCACAACCCAATAATCAGGCTCGTCAGACCGCCCGGCCCCGTGTCATAATCCGTCCAATCTCGGATGGCTGCGACTTTACTGAATAAGCTGGCGGGGCACCTCGACTACCTGCACTTGGTGTGCGGGCTGGCTTGGTTGATGTTCGGCTGCATGTGCCGTTTTGGCATCCGTTGGGAAAACCGGATCCTGGCCGGCTGGCTGCAACTGGCGGTGTTTGCCCTGGCGCTGGAACAATGGTCCCGGATGCTCAATGACAGCCTGGGCGTCAACTTCTACCATGATTCATTCAATTTTTACCTGACGCTGGTTCCCGGTTTTCTGCTGTTTGAATACGCGCGGGAAGCGTTCGCTCCCCGGGAGCGCGTGTCCTTTGGGGCGGTGCTGGTCTATCTGGGCATCCTGGCGTTGGCGGGCTGGGGGCGGGCGCAAGAACCATTCGCGGGCAGCCTCCTCATCCAGGCCCTGCTGATTCTGCCCGGGGCGCTGGCAAGCCTGACCCTGTTGCACCGGGTGAACTGGCGGCAAACGACGGAGGGCCGCTGGCTGGCGCTGGCGGCGGTGGCGCTGGGCGTGTTTTTGGCCAGCACCGCCGGGACGGATTCGTTTGACCGGGCGCTGATCCCGGTCCGTCTGGGCGTCCCGGCGGATCAGAGCCAGCCGCAAATGCAGCGGGCGCTGCTGGTGTTATGCCAGATTTTGATCAGCGGCGTCGCCGTGGGGGCCATGGCCGTTTACCAGCGCATCAGCAACCAGAAACAAATGACGGCCACGCCGCTGGAACTGATCCGGGTGGACACCAGTTTCATCACCCGGCAAACCAGCCTGCGCCATGCCTCCTCGGCGTCCCAGGGGGATGTGATTGAACTGGGCACCCGCTGGTTGTTGCTGGCGTGGATGGCCGTCATCCTGATCGGCGGGATCGGCGGCAAACTGGCGGGCCAGAACCGGGCCGGCCAATGGCGCAACGATTTGTTGAACCGCGCCGAATTGAGCGCCGCCGCCATTGACCCGGCCTGGCTGAAGGCGCTTTCCGGGTCCGCCGCTGATTTGAGCCGGCCGGAATATTCGCGGTTGAAACAACAACTCCTCGCCCTGCGCCAGGCCGCCCCGGATTGTCTCTTTGTCTATCTCTTGAAAACCGGGCCGGCCCGGCCCGTTTTCTATGCCGATTCCGAACCGCCCGCCTCGCCGGCGCAGGCCACTCCGGGCGAGCCGTATTACGAGGTGAAGCCGGAACTGTTCCCCAAGCTGGGGTTGGGGCGGGCCTTCGTGGACAGCACCAGCGGGGGACGCTGGGGCTGGTGCCTGGCGGGCTTCGTGCCGGTGACCGATCCGCAAACCGGTCAGACTCTCGGGGTGCTGGGCATGGGCGTCAAGAACTCGGATTTGAACCGGTCCATCGCCCGGGGCCGGTTGTGGCCGCTCATTGGCATCTGGCTGGTGTGCCTGCTGCTGCTGACCTTTGCCATCGGCCGCCAAAAAGCCGCCGCCGCCACCCAGAAGCTCACCATCTCGGAACGGCGCTACCGGCAGATGTTCGAGCGCAACCCCGCCATCATGCTGCTCATTGATCCCGAATCCGGCAAGCTGCTGGATGCCAATCCCTCCGCCTGCCATTACTACCAATTGACCGTGGACCAACTGCGCGGGCACAGTCTGGGCGACCTCTCCCCGGATTCCGCCGATCTCTTTCTGCAAAAGATGCAGGCCATCGTCACCGGCTCGCTGGATTTTTTCGCCACCCAGCACCGGCTGGCCGGCGGCGAGTTGCGCGACGTGGAAATCTGCGCCGGCCCGGTGAACACCGGCGATAAATGGGTGTTACACTGCATTGTCCAGGATGTGACCAAACGCCGCCGGGCGGAGGCCGAACTGCAAAAACGGGAAATTGTGCTGGCCGGCATCGCCGAGGCCGGCCAGTTGTTGCTGCTCGAAAAAGACCTCGGCCGGTCCATGCAGGCCGCCCTCGCGGCGCTCGGCAAGGCGGTCGGGGCGGACCGGGTGTATGTCTATGAAAACCATCCCGATCCCGCCAGCGGCGCCCTGCGTTCCCACCTGCTCTACCAATGGACCAGCCGCCCGGGACCGGCGCGCCCCCCCAGCCCCGACGAGGACGAGCCGCCCCTGGGCAAAATCCGGCCCCGCTGGCTGGCCGCCATGAGCGCCGGCCAGCCGTTTCAGGGCCTGCTGGAAGAATTCGAGCCGGCCGAACGCGCCCTCTTGGAAGCCCTCGGCATGGTCTCCTTTGTCGCCATCCCCATTCAAATCGAAAAGCAATTCTGGGGGTTCATCGGGTTCTACGACTGCCACTCGCCGAGACTCTGGGGCCAGACGGAAATTGACGCGTTGCGCGCCACCGCCGGCCCGATTGGCAACGCCATCATCCGCGCCCGCGCCACCGAGGAACTCATTCGCGCCCGCGACGCCGCCGAAGCCGCCGACCGGGCCAAGAGCGAGTTCCTCGCCACCATGAGCCATGAACTCCGCACCCCCATGAATGCCGTCATCGGCATGGCCGGCCTCCTGCGCGACACCCGCCTGGAACCCCGCCAGTTGGATTTTGTCGAGGCCGTCCGCACCAGCGGCGAAGCCCTCATGGAAATCATCAACGACATCCTTGATTTCTCCAAAATCGAATCCGGCAAACTCGTCATCGAGCAGGAGGAGTTTGACCTGCACGCCATCATTGACGGCGTCCTCGAACTCCTCGCCCCGCGCGCCCACGCCAAAAATCTCGAATTGGTCGCCCTCTTCGGACCGGACGTTCCGGTGGGATTATGTGGCGATGACGGCCGGCTGCGCCAGATTCTGGTCAACCTGCTCGTTAATGGCGTTAAATTCACCGATGCCGGCGAGGTGGTCTTGCGCGTGCAGTGCCTGGAAAAAAGCGACCATCGCGCCAAACTCGGATTTTCGATCACCGACACGGGTCCGGGGATCACGCCGGAACAGCAGCGCATTTTGTTCCAACCTTTCACCCAGGCCGATTCCACCGTCACCCGCAAATACGGTGGCACGGGGCTGGGCCTGGCCATTTGCAAACGCCTCGTCAACCTCATGGGCGGCGAAATCGGGCTCGAAAGCACCCCCGGCGAAGGGTCCACTTTCTGGTTTCATCTGGACTTCGCACCCGCCGGCCCGGCGGCCGAGCCCGGGCGGACAATGCCGCTGCCCACCGGGCGGATTCTCGTGGTGGACCGCCATGCCGCCACGCGGGAGGCCATCACTGCGATGCTGCAAACCTGGCACATGGATTTTGACGAAGCCTCCAGCCTCAATCAGGCCCTGGAAAAAACCGCCCAAGCCGAGAAAGCGCGGCAACCGTTCGCGGCCTCGCTCGTTGAAAATGATTTATGCGTCGGCTCCATCGCCGGCCTCCCCCGGGTCATCCTGCTCACCCATGCCAATCTGGCCTCCGCCGCCGTCATTCCGCCGGGGGTGGCCGCCCAACTGGCCAAACCCCTCAAGCAATCCCAACTGTTTGACTGTCTGGCCACCGTCCTCACCGGCAAAACTCCCGCTCCATCGCCCGCGCCCAAATCCATCGCCGCCCAGACCGCCGAGGCTTCCGCCCTGGCGCAACTGCGCATCCTCGTGGCCGAAGATAATGACATCAACCGCCGGCTCGCCCTGTTCATGCTTCAGAAACTCGGCTGCCAGTCTGATTTTGCCAGTAATGGCCGCGAAGCCGTCGAGGCCTGGGAAAAAGTCGCCTATGACGTCATTCTGATGGACTGCCACATGCCGTTGCTGGACGGCTACTCCGCCACGCGCCAAATCCGCGAATTGGCCGCCCGGCCCGATCATGCCCGACGCCCGCACACCCGGATCATTGCCATGACCGCCAACGCCATGCGCGGGGACCGTGAGAAATGCCTCGCCGCCGGCATGGATGATTATATCAGCAAACCCGTGCGCATGGAGTTGTTGCAAGCCGCCTTGAACAAACTCATCGTCCCCACCGAACCCGCCCCCGTTGAACCCGCCGTGCCGCCCGAATTAACGGCCGCCATCCAGACCAGCGTGGCGGCCTTGCAGGGCGAACTCGGCACCGAAGCCGCCATCGAATTGCTGGGCTCCTTTCTCAACGACACCCCGGATTCCCTCGCCAGCCTGACCCGCCTCGCCGCCACCGGCGACCGGGAAACCTTCGCCCGCGCCGCCCATTCCCTGGCTGGCAGTTGCAGCATTTTTGGCCTGGACCCCCTGCGCCGCCAGGCCTTGGAACTGGAAGAATGCGCGATCCGCGGCGAAGCCCGCCAGTGCGCCACCTTGATTGCCGGATTGAACCAGTGTTTTCTGATCGTCCGTCCGGTTCTGGAGCGTCTGCGGTCGAGCCTCCAACCGCCCGTCAGCGCCTAAACGGTGATGGCCACCCGCCCCACCAAGGCACCGTCCCCAATAGGACCGTGATCAAGCAATCCAACAATACTGAAGCCCGTCGGGGTCAAAATCCCGCGCAACTTAACCCCTGGGTCGTCAAGACGGGGACCAACAAGGGAACCTTCAACCAGCGCCTGCGGTTTAACCCGAAATCCGAAATATAAACGGCCAATCTGCATCAATCTCTTGGGCATAAACGCTTTGCAAAAATCTCACCAGACCGCTGCGGGTATGGCTTCGATTTTTGCAAAGTGTTTCTGCTCCAACATCTTGACGCATCTTGGACGTTTTTATTTCGGATTTCGGGTTTAAGCCGGTCACCGACCGGTGCTCCGGGGGCGGGAGTTTCGGTAATTACATCTCCAAAAGTGGTAATCACAGCTATTTACGATTCAGTCTAGTCCGGCTTTGCAGGGTTTTGGCGGGCGTGGTTAAATCAAAACGTACCCAGCGACGACGCCTTCCGGTTTCTCATCGGGACAAAAAAGGTCCGATGACAGTCATGCGGGAACGGTTCGGACCGGTGTTTCGGACGGTCGGCAGACAATTGGAAACCGGGCGGCGGCGGGACAACAACAGCGACAAAAAACCAACGACCCTAACTCAGCATGAAAACATACTCCAGAATTCAGAAAACGGCCGCGATGGCCGCCGCGCTTTACCTGGGCGCGGTAGGGGGGGCCCGGGCCCTGCCAACCGACACTAACGCAACCACGGTCGCCTACTGGCAACTGGGGGCGACGATCGCGGACGCAATCGCGCCCGACGGCGAAAGTTTTGCCGACCTAGGGACGAACACGGGGACAGGCACCATGACGGGCGGCCTGCCCAATCTCTGGGTGCTGGGCCCCCTGGCCGCCAACCCGACATTCGCGAACGCCGTGCCCCCCGGTTCCCTCTTGAACAGCAGCGGTTATTACCAGGCGGGCCCGGCCTCGTGGGACGCGGGCGCGGACCTGTATTCCGGGGCCGGGGGCGAAGTGGAATGCGACAATACCACCTACGGCGACATTTTCAACGCGCCGAGTTTCACGGAGGAAGTCATTTTCAAGACGGATTATACGAACGATCCGACGCTGGGCACGGTGAAACAGACGCTGGTCTGGAATCATCAAAACTCGGCCTACTGCCACCTGCAACTCAATGAAAGCGCGAGCGGCAACACCAATGACATCGGCAGCCTGTTGTTTTGGGGCTGGAATGTGCAGAACTACGTGACCTGCCGGGTGACGGCCGCGCAAAACGGCGGGCACCGGCTGGATGACGGTCAATGGCATTACGCGGCCGCGCGCTATAACGGCGCGACCCTGACGATTGACCTGCTGGTGGTGAATCAGGACGGCAGCACGGCCGAATCCTCGACCTATATCGGCGCGCCGCTGAACCCGGGCGGCTCCGGCAGCCAGGGGCCGTTGATCCTTGGGAACGACGAGCAGGATAAGACGCCCTTTGACGGTTTGCTCAATCAGGTGCGTTTTTCCAGCGCCGCGCTGCCGGTCGGCAAGCTGCTGGCGAACGTGAGCGAGTGCAGTCCGCCCGTCTTTGGCAACCCGGCCTCGACCAACGCCGTCTCCGTGGGCGATGTATTAAGCCTGGCACCGGTTTCCTGGCCGGCGCAGATGGTGGGCGGCCCGCTGCAATTACAATGGCAGAGAAACGGGGTCAATCTTCCCGGACAAACGAATTTAGTCCTCAACCTGTTCCCGGCAACCCTGGCCGATGTCGGAACTTATACCTTGACGGCGACCACGCCCTGCAGCAGCACGCCGGCGGCGAGCGCGCCGATGGTGGTGGTGGTGGTCCCCAAGGTGACGACCCAGGTAGCACGCTGGAGCTTTGAATCCACGGAAGCCCAGACTTTCGGCCAGGACGCCGTGGATGATGCCATCCCGGGCAATAAAGTTGACTTGATCACCTTTAACAACGCCCCCAATCTGACGGGCATCGGGAGTAGTGGTGAAATCGCCCTGACCAATGATGTTCCGCCGACCACGATGTTCATCAATGGAAATAATGCCGGCACCAATGCCTTTGACGCCTCCTACATCGCCGGGGGGGACGGCGTGGTGTTCTACCCGAGCGGCAGCGAGGGGCCGGTGTTTGATTTCCAGACGCAGTTCTCGCTGGAATTATTCTTTCAGAGCTATGGGAATCAGAGCGCCAACGGCACCATGGAACTGCTCTGCCAGGGTTCGGATGGCGGCAATACCTTCGAATACGGCGTGAACCTCAACCAGGCGGCGAACGGCGCACTGAGCTTCAAAATCAACAATCGCGCCATCACCCCGGTCGGCCCGTCGTATGAAGACACGAACGCCGGCATTCAAGCGGTGGTGTTGTCCGACCGGAACTACGCCGACGGAACCTGGCATTACCTGCTGGCGCAATATGATTCCACCGCCAACACCATCAGCCTGCGGGTGGCCAATGCGGATGGCACGGGCACCAACCAGACGATGGTCCTGCCGGCGGGCTACAGCCCCCTGGCCTCCGGCAGCGAAGGCAATTTGTTCGTCGGCCGGTATCGGTATCCCTGGTCCGATGACAACCGCAACTTCACGGGCGCCATTGATGAAGTGCAAATCACCTCCGGTTTGGTGACCCCCGCCACCGGGGAACTGGGTTATCTGCCCGGCCCCCCGAACATCACCGGCATTTCGGCGGGCGGCAGCACGGTGACGATTCAGTTTGCCGGCAGCCCGGCCGCCGCCGCATCTTCCTTCACCCTGGTGGGTTCCCCGACGGTCAACGGAACCTACTCGCCCGTCACGGCCACGATCACCGGACTGGGCGGAGGTAATTTCCAAGCGACGGCCGCCAAGAGCGGGGCGGCCGAATTCTACCGGATTAAACACTAACCCTCCCGGCCCGGTCGGCCGGCGGCGGAACGCC
>Ga0302279_10001650_pt1 | contig 31265 bp, 29 predicted proteins | sample III_Bog_N3_3_FD_194541 | JGI IMG/M metagenome (GOLD analysis project Ga0302279, IMG submission 194541) | Peat permafrost microbial communities from Stordalen Mire near Abisko, Sweden - III_Bog_N3_3 | ecosystem: Environmental > Terrestrial > Soil > Wetlands > Peat | place: Sweden: Abisko...
GACTAGCCGATCCAGGCGCGGGGGGAAACGCGCGAGCGCGGCTGAGCGGCACAGAAGGATTGTCCACGAACCTCACGAACCACGCGAACTCTGAGTCTGTTCGTCGAAAGGCGCGCGTCGGACGGAGCCGTAGGTGTAACCGCAGAGGACGCGGAGGTTGGCGCAGAGATCGCGGAGCGATCCGTGTCTTCCAGCCCTGCGGTTGGGGGCGGTATCTTCTTCTCAGCGCGCTCCGCGGTTCCTCTTGCTGCGCGCTGGATCGTCCGCTGACCTTCGCCCAGACGCGCGCGTTCGAGGGGTTCGCGGACAAATCTCTTGCTGCCGCCACGGTCAATCCGCCGCTAGGATCGCGCGAATACAGAGGGGAAGTCACCGATGGCTATCGCCCAGCTTTCCAAGGTCCGCCTGGAGTACTTCCCGCACGGCGACGGCCCGGAGCGGGTGGTGTTCATCCACGGTTTCCAGGCCTCCGCGCGAATCTGGCAGAGGGTGCAGCAGGCCCTGCCCGCCGAACGCTACCAGTCGATCGCCATCAACAACCGCGGCGCCGGCGGCTCCGACGCGCCGCCGGACGAGGCCGATTTCAGCGTGCCGATTTTCTCCGAGGACGCCTTCGAACTGGTGACCCAGCTGGGCTGGAGCGGCTTTACCCTGGTCGGCCACTCCCTCGGCGGCGCCACGGTGGCGCAGTTCGCGGTCGATCACCCCAAGCTGGTCAAGGCGCTGATCCTGCTCGACCCCGCCGACCCGGATGGCCGCCAGCTGCCGCCGGGCGGGCCGACCATGGACCAACTCCTCGACGGGATGATCGCCGGGCGCCGGGCACAGCAGGCGGCGGGCGGCGCGGGCGACGGCATCCACGCCACCGGCTCGGGCGCCGGCAGCGAGTTCATGCGCCTGCTGGCGGCGGACATGCGCGCCGCCCCGGAGCAGCGACTGCGCGGGTCGATGCGCTCGATGTTCGACATCCGCTTAGGGCAGCGGGTGAAGACCCTGCCGATGCCCGTCCTGCTCGCCGCCGGCGACGCCGACGAACTGATCCCGCTGGCCAACATGCTGACGACGTGGGCGAAGTACCCCGCCGGCACGGGCCTGCACGTCTGGCACGGGATCGGGCATTCGCCGAACGTGGACTGTCCGGAGGAACTGGCGGGACTGATCGGGCGGTTTATCGGAGCCGCGCGCTCCTGAGCCGCTCAGGCGAACACGTCGCTGATCGAGCCGTTGGCGCCGGTGGGCAGGCCGTGGGCGGGGGCCAGCCGGCGGTAGATGGTGGCCGCCGGAGTCATCAGCAGCGGCCAGAGCAGGGCCGAGGACATCGCGGTCGGGGCCAGGTAGGCGATCCGGGCGGGCACGAAATAGCTCTGCGGCGAGGTCAGGTCGGGGTTGAACAGGGTCGGGAACGGATTGCCTCCGCCGAAGATCGCCGCCGCCGCCACCGACACCGCCGAGACCAGCAGCCAGACGATCAGCGCCATGAACAGGGCCAGCAGATAGGTCCCCAGCAGCGGCCAGAAGCGGCCCCGGGTCAGCGCCCAGGAGCCGAACGGATTGACCTTCTTGGTGGCGTAGGTGAGCGCCGAGGACAGCGACAACCGCACGCCCAGCACCGCCGCGCCGCAGATCCCGCCGACGATCAGCATCGCAGGGATCAGCACGGCGATGATCCCCGCCGCGCCGGCGCCGCCGGCCACCACGCCGACCGCCGCCACGATCACCACGAACACGATCGCCACCACATAGGCGCCCAGCCCCAGGCCGGCGTAGATCAGCAGCAGCAGCAACTGGCGCCATTCGTCGCCGCCCAGGCGAAAATAGCCGAAGCCGTCCTCCTTGGGCCGCAGCACGGCCCGGTTCATCGCCGCCGTGAGCACCGGGTAAAACAACAGGTCGAAGCCCAGCAGAACCCCGTACATCGGCAACAACTGCGAGAGCAGACCGAGGGTGCGCACCGGGTCGGCGGTGGCCAGGGTCCCGGCCTGCTGCATCTGCATCAGCTGCATCACCGCCGGGCCGGAGGTGAGGGTGATGAAGCTGCTGAAGGCCACCGACGTGACCAGGCCGACGCCGGCCCAGATCGCCGCCGCCCACGGACGCTCCCAGACAACGCGAAAGCCGGTGAACGCCGCCTCCTGGACCGGTACTTCCGCCAAACGATCGTCTCCCGAAGTCAGCCGCGGCGCCGACGCGTCGCGCCGGAAATCGGCGGCGCGTCTCGATGGCGGCCGGCCGCGCATAGCACCGGGCGAGCCACTCCGTCACCCTTGGGCGCTGCCGGACGTCCATATGCCGAGGGCGAGAGCACGGTGGCGACGGGTTCAGGCGGCGGTGGTCTCGACCACATCGGCCAGCCGGTCGGCGGCGTCGGGCTTGGCGACCTTGCGGGCGGCGGCGGCCATCTTGGCCAGGCGCGCCGGCGAGGCGATCAGCTTCTTCAGCGCCGCGGCCATGCTGTCAGCGGTCAGTTCGTCTTCCCGGGCGACCTCCGCCGCGCCGGCCTCGGCCAGCAGCCGGGCGTTCTGGCCCTGGTCGTCGTCGAGGGCGATCTTCAGCGGCACCAGGATCGAGGGCCGGCCGGCGACGGCGATCTCGCACACGGTCGAGGCGCCGGCGCGGCCGATCACCAGGTGGGCGGCGGCCAGCCGGCCGGCCATGTCGCGGAAGAACGGCGCGATCTCGGCGGCGACCATGCCGTCGGCGTAGACCCTGCGGGCGTTCTCCATGGATTCCGCCCGGGTCTGCTGCTGCACCTTCAGCTTCAGCCGCATCGCCTCGGGCAGCTTGCGCACCGCGGCCGGGATCAGCTCGGAGAGCAGCCGCGCGCCCTGGCTGCCGCCGGTGACCAGCAGGCGGAACTCATCGGTCGGCGGCTCATAGGGCTTGTCGGCCAGGGCCTGGATCTGCGGCCGCACGGGATTGCCGACCACGACGGCGCGGGCCTGCACGGCCGCCGGGGCCTTCTGCAGGGTCGGAAAGGCGCAGGCGACGGTGGTCACCCGGGGCGCCAGCAGCCGGTTGGCCCGGCCCATCACCGCGTTCTGCTCGTGGATCACCGTGCGCCGGCCCTGGCTGATGGCCGCGATCAGCGCCGGCAGCGAGGGATAGCCGCCGAAGCCGACCACCACCGCCGGCTTGATCTCGTTCAGCGCCGCCCGCGCCTGCAGCACGCCCTTGAGGATAGCCAAGCCGGCCTTGATCATGCCCAGCGGATCGCCGGGCCGGTAGGTGGCGGCCGAGAGGGCGATCTGCCGCTCGGCCGGGAAGCTTTCGGAGAGCCCCTTCACCCGGTCGTCGGTGGCCAGCACCACCCGCCAGCCGCGGGCGACCAGCGCCTCGGCCAGCGCCTGGGCCGGGAACAGATGCCCGCCGGTGCCGCCGGCGGCGATCACCGCCACCTTGCCTGCGCGTAGTTCAGCCACGGTCGATCCGATCCGGAAATGTGTGGTTCACGAACGTCACGAACCGCACGAACGCTCAAACTGGCCGTCATCCCGCAAGCGGCGCAGCCGCTGTCCGGGACCCCTCAGCACCGCCGGCGACGCTGGGTCCCGGCCTTCCGCCGCTGCGCGGCTCCAGCCGGGATGACGGGTTTGGAGGATGGAGGCACCGGCGCCGTTCGTATGGTTCGTGAGGTTCGTGGACAAGCCCTACTCCGCCCGGTCCGCCGCTTCGCGCGGCCCCTTGGGGGCGTAGGCGCCGGGGCGGCGGCGGGTCAGCGCCAGGGCCATGCCCATGGTCAGCCCCATCGCCAGCATCGACGAGCCGCCGTAGGAGATGAACGGCAGGGTCATGCCCTTGGTCGGAATCAGGTCGAGGTTCACCGCCACATTGATGCAGGCCTGCATGCCCACCAGCACGAAGAGCCCGGCGGCGGCCACCTGTTCGAACGGGTCGCTGAGCTTCAGCGCCTTGTAGAGACCGCGCAGTGTGAGCAGCATGAAGAGCGCAATCAGGATCAGCGACAGCCACAGGCCATACTCCTCGGCTGAGGCTGAATAGACGAAGTCGGTATGCATGTCGGGCACGTCGCGCTTGACGATCCCCTCGCCGGGACCGCGGCCGAAGAAGCCGCCGTGGGCGATGGCGCGGGCGGCGTTGTGGGCCTGCTGCTGGGTGTCGATAGTCTTGTCGTGACTGAGGAACTTGTTGACCCGGGTGGTGACGTGCGGCAGCAGGAAATAGGTGCTGGAGAGCCCGGCGATGGCCAGCGATCCCAGCATCATCACCCAGCTCATCGGCACCCCGGCCATCCAGAACGCCGCCCCGAAGGCGACGGTGATCAGCACCGTCTGACCGACGTCGGGCTCGCGCAGCAACAGGCCGACGGCCAGCACATAGAGACAGAAGGCGATCGAGACGCCGGGCACGCCCTGGCCCTTCTGGCCCTCGGCGAACATCCAGCCCACCAGCACGATCAACGCCGGCTTCATGAATTCCGACGGCTGCAGGGTGAAGCCCGCCACCTCCACCCAGCGTGTCGCGCCCTTGGCCGAGTGGCCGAGGAAGAGCAAGCCGAGCATCAGCGCGATCGAGCCGCAGTAGACGAAAAAGGCCACCCGCCGCACGCCGCGGGGCGTCAGCAGGGAGACCGCGAACAGGAGCGCCATGCCGCCGAGGGCGAAGATCGACTGGCGGACGGCGAAGTGGAACGGGAACGGGATGTCCAGCCGCGAAGCCGCCGCCGGGCTGGTGCCGAAGCTGAGCAGGACGCCGAGGCCAATCAGCGCCAGGGTCACCCCCAGCAGCCAGCGGTCGACGGTCCACCACCATATCCCCAGCGCCGAGCGGTCTGTGCGGGCGAAGACGTGGGTTGAGGATCCGGCGTCGGGCGGCGAGGCGGCGGTCATCTCAGGCCCTCGCGCCCTGCGCGGCGGGCACGGTCAGTTCGTGGACGGCGGCCCTGAAGGCCTCGCCGCGATCCTCGAAGTCGGTGAACTGGTCGAAGGATGCGCAGGCCGGCGAGAGCAGCACCACCGCGTCCTCGCCGGAGGCCCGGGCGTCGGCGAACGCGGCGCGGACGGCGCTCTCCATGTCGCCGCTCTTCACGTAAGCCGCGCGGCCCTCGAGCGTACTGGCGAATTCATCCTGCGCCTCGCCGATCAGATAGGCCTTGATCACCCCGCCGAAGAGATCGTCCAGGCTGTCGATGCCGCCGGCTTTCGGCTGGCCGCCGGCGATCCAGTAGACCTTGGGATAGCTGCTGAGCGCCTGGCGGGCGGCGTCGGCGTTGGTGGCCTTGCTGTCGTTGACGAAGCGCACGCGCCCGATCGTGCCGACGGTCTCCATCCGGTGCGCCAGGCCCGGGAAGGTCATCAGCCCATCGACGGCGTCGGCCTCGGAGATGCCCAGCGCCCGGGCGGCGGCATAGGCGGCGGCGGCGTTCTGCCAGTTGTGCCGGCCGGGCAGCGAGGCGGCGCGGGTCAGGTCGGCGATCTCGGCCACCCGCTCGCCGGTGGCGTCATAGAGCATGCCCTGCAGCGCATAGACGCCCCGGCCCATCGCCCGGCGAGCGCTGATCGGCACGATGGTGCGGCGGTTGGAGGCGGTGATCTCGGTGCAGATCTGCTGGCACCAGGCGTCGTCGACGCCGACCACAGCCGTGTCGCCCTTGCCCTGGTTGAGCAGGATGCGCTTCTTGGCGGCGACGTAGTTCTCCATCTTCCCATGCCGCTCGAGGTGGTCGGGGGTGATGTTGAGGATGATGGCGACGTCGGCCTTCAGGCTCGAGGTCAGGTCCAGCTGGTAGGACGACAACTCCAGCACATAGACCGCGCCGCCGTGCATGTCCTCGAGGTCCAGGACGCCGATGCCGATGTTGCCGCCGATGCGCACGTCGCGGCCGGCCTGGCGACAGACGTGGCCGACCAGGGCGGTGGTGGTCGACTTGCCGTTGGTGCCGGTGATGGCGACGATCTTCGGTCGCTTGTGCGCCGGGGCGGCGGCGACGGTGCGGGCGAAAAGCTCGATGTCGCCGACGATCTCGACCCTGGCGGCGCGGGCTTTCTCCACCGTCCAGTGCGGCTTCGGATGGGTCAGCGGCACGCCCGGCGACAGCATCAGCGCCGAGAGGCCGAACCAGTCGCTGGTGGCGAGGTCTTCCAGGGTGAAGCCTTCGGCGCGGGCGGCTTCCCGGGCGGCGGGCTTCTCGTCCCAGACCACCACCTCGGCGCGGCCGGCGGCGAGAGCGCGCGCGGCGGCGAGGCCCGACCTGGCCAGGCCGAACACCGCTACCTTCTTGCCCTCGAATCCGCGGACCGGGATCATGGCGCGCCAGTCTCCCCTATCTCAGCTTCAAGGTGGCGAGGCCAACCAGGGCCAGCATCACCGAGATGATCCAGAAGCGGATCACGATGGTCGGTTCGGCCCAGCCCAGGCGCTCGAAATGGTGGTGGATCGGAGCCATGCGGAACACCCGCTTGCCGGTCAGCTTGAACGAAGCGACCTGGACCATCACCGAGACGGTCTCCAGCACGAACAGGCCGCCGACGATGGCCAGCACGATCTCGTGCTTGGTGGCGACGGCGACCGCGCCCAGGGCGCCGCCGAGAGCCAGCGCGCCTGAGTCGCCCATGAAGATCTTCGCCGGCGGGGCGTTGTACCAGAGGAAGCCCAGGCACGAGCCGACCATGGCCGCGCAGAACACCCCGACCTCGCCGACGCCGGGGACGAAGTGCAGGTCGAGGTACTTGGCGAACACGAAGTTGCCGACCAGGTAGGCGATCAGGCCGAAGGCGCCGGCGGCGATCATCACCGGCACCGTGGCCAGGCCGTCCAGGCCGTCGGTGAAGTTCACCGCATTGGAAGCGCCGATGATCACGAAGGCGCCGAAGGCCAGGTAGAACCAGCCAAGGTTGAGGAGCGCGTCCTTGAAGAACGGGAAAGCTAGCGAGCTCGACAGGTGCGCGCCCTCGGGCGAGGGCTGGCCGAACTGCATCATCAGGAACACCGCCAGCATGGCGACGCCGGCCTCGACCGCGAGCCGCAGCTTGCCGGAGATGCCCGCTGTGGTCTGCTTGGTCACCTTGGCGTAGTCGTCGAGGAACCCCAGGAACCCGAACGACATCGTCACCAGCAGCACCACCCAGACGTAGACGTCGGTCAGGTCGGCCCACAGCAGGGTGCCGACGGCGATGCCGGCCAGGAACATCAGCCCGCCCATGGTCGGCGTGCCGGCCTTCTCGACGATGTGGCGCTCGATCCCCTCGGCGCGGATCGGCTGGCCCTTGCCCTGGCGCGCCTGCATCCAGCGGATGAACCGCGAGCCCATGGCCACCACGGTCAGCTGCGCCGTCGCCAGGCTGAGGCCCGACCGGAAGGTCAGGTAGCGCAGGAGGTTGAGCACCGGCACGTAGTGGTGGTTTTCCGCCAGACGCTCATAAAGCAGGTAGAGCATCAGGCCGCCTCCCCCGAACCGGAGTCGAGACCGGCCAGAGCCTCGGCAAGCGCCTTGGCTTTTGAATCGCGCGACCCCTTCACCATCACCACATCTCCGGGCTCTACGGCCCGGATGAGCGACGGGATCAACTCCGCCGCACTCATCGCGTACGCGCCTTGTCGAGTCGGCGGAAGCGCTCGCCAGAGGGAATTCATCATCGGCCCGGCGCAGAACACCTGGTCGATGTCGGCGGCCGCGATATCGGCGGCGAGACCGGCATGATAGCGCGCTGAATCGGCGCCCAGTTCCAGCATATCGGTGAGCGCGGCGATCCGCCGCCCCTTGGCCGGGTGCAGCCCAAGCGAGCGCAGCGCGGCCCCGACGGACAGCGGATTGGCGTTGTAGCTCTCGTCGATCAGGGTAAAGGCGCCGCCGGCGATGGCCACCGCGCGCTCGGCGCCGCGGCCTTCCAGCGGCTCGAACGCCGCCAGCGCCGCCAGGCCGTCGTCCAGGCCGACATCCAACGCCCGCATCATCATCAGCGCCGCCAGGCTCATCAGGCCCCAGTGGGCGCCGCTCTGGCGCAGGGTGAAGTCGATCGGCCGGCCTTCGAAGCGTGCGCTTACCCGGGCGCCGCGGCCGTCGAGGGCGAAACCGGTGAGCTGGGCGTCACAGCTCGCCGCCGAGCCAAAGGTGATAATATTCGCGCCCTTAGCCTTGGCCGCGCCGGCGAGGAGGTCGAACCAGGAATTATCGGCGTTGAGCACGGCGATCCCGCCCGCGGCCAGGCCGTCGAAGATCTCCGCCTTGGCCCGGGCCACGCCCGCCTCGCCGTCCGCGAAGTTCTCGATGTGCACCGGCGCGACCGTGGTCACCACCACCGCGTGCGGCTGGACCATGCCGACCAGCGGGGTGATTTCGCCCGCGTGGTTCATGCCGATCTCGAAGATCGCCCGCTCGGTCGCCGCGGGCATCCGCGCCAGGGTCAGGGGCACGCCGATATGGTTGTTGTAGGACTTCACCGAGCCGTGCGCGGGGCCGGCGCGCTCCAGGCCCGCGCGGATCGCCTGGGTCACGCTGGTCTTGCCCACCGAGCCGGTGACCGCGCCGCGCCGGGCCCTGGTCGCGCGGCGGCGAGCCGCTTGCCCCATCGCCTCCAAGGCCTTCAGGGTGTCGGGGACGACGATCCGCGGCCCCTCGCCCGGCTGGCTGACCAGAGCGCCGGCCGCGCCGCGCTGCAGGGCGCCGGCGACGAACTCATGCCCGTCCCGCTCGCCGGCCAGGGCCACGAACAGGTCGCCGACTTCCAGAGAGCGGCTGTCGATGGAGACGCCGGTGGCGGAAAAGCCCGCGCCGGAGCGCCGCCCGCCGGTGGCGGCGACAATGTCGTCGGAGGTCCACAGCGGCTCAACCATGCGCCGCCTCCAGGCCAAGCGCGGCGGCGATCTCGGCGACGTCGTCGAAGGGATGGATCACCGCGCCGATGATCTGCTCGCGCTCATGGCCCTTGCCGGCCACGACCAGCACGTCGCCCTTTCTCAGCATGGCGGCGGCGGCGCGGATCGCCTCGCGTCGGTCGCCGATCTCGCGCAGGCCGGCGGCGCCGGCGCGTATCTCGGCGCGGATGGCGGCGGGGACTTCAGTGCGCGGGTTGTCGTCGGTGACGATGGCGATGTCGGCCAGTTCGCCAGCGATGGCGCCCATCTGCGGACGCTTGCCCCGGTCACGGTCGCCGCCGGCGCCGAACACCACGATCAGCCGGCCCTCGGCGTGGGGGCGCAGCGCCATCAGCACCGTGCGCAGCCCGTCCGGTGTGTGCGCGTAGTCGACATAGGCCTCGCCGCCCTTGGGACCCGCGCCGACCCGCTGCATGCGGCCGGGCGCGCCCTCGACGTGTTCGAGCGCCGCCAGCACTGGCTCGGGCGCCTCGCCGGCGGCGATGCACAGGCCGGCGGCCACCAGGGCGTTGGCGGCCTGGAAGGCGCCCGCCAGGGGCAGCTTGATCTCGTAGTTGCGGTTCCAGGCGCCGATCTTCAGTCGCTGGCCGTCAGGGGTCAGGGTCCGCCCGGCCAGGGTCAGACCCTCGCCCATGGCGCCGACGGAGAACACCGACAGTCCGTTGCTCACCGCCGCGGCGGCGAAGGCCGGGAAGGCGTCGGTGTCGGCGTTCAGCACCGCCGTCCGCCCGCGGGGCAGCAGGTCGGTGAACAGGCGCAGCTTGGCGGCGCGGTAGGCCTCCATGGTGCCGTGATAGTCCAGGTGATCCTGGGTGAGATTGAGGAAGCCGGCGGCGGTCAGCTCGACCCCGTCCAGCCGCCGCTGATCGATGCCGTGCGAGGAGGCCTCGAGCGCCAGGTGGGTGACCCCGCGGCCCGCGAGATCCGCCAGCAGCGCGGCGACGTCGCCGGCGTCTGGCGTGGTGAGGCCGGCGGGAGTGATCTGGGTGGTTCCGGTGCGCACGCCGAGCGTGCCCATGCTGGCCGAGACGTGGCCGAGGCGCTCGAAGATTTGCCGGCAGAAGGTCGCCACCGAGGTCTTGCCGTTGGTGCCGGTCACCGCCACGCACACCGCCGGCTGGGCGCCGTGGAAGCGGGCGGCGGCCAGGGCATAGGCGCGCCGGGCGTCGGAGACGCCGATCACCGGCACACCGGGCGCGCTGACCGGACCTTCGGCCAGCACCGCGACCGCGCCGGCGGCGACGGCGGCGGGAATGAAGGCGCGGCCGTCGTTGGCGACGCCGGACAGGGCGGCGAACAGGAAGCCCGGTTTCACCTTGCGGCTGTCGGCGGTGACCCCGGCGATCTCGGGATCGGTGGCCAGATCGCGGCGGACCAGTTCGGAGAGGCGGCGGGCGCTCACTGGTCTTCTCCGGTGAGCAGTTTGGTGTCCACGGGCGCCTTCGGGGCCAGGTCCGACGGGACGACCACACGCTGCACGCCGAGGAACGGGGCGATGCGTTCGATCACCCGCCCGGCGGTTGGGGCGGCGGTCATCGCCGCGGTGGTGACGCCGCCATCGGCGGTGTTGGCCTTGGGCGCATCCAGCATGATCAACACCAGATAGCGGTCGGCGCCGAACGGCGCGTCGGTCGGGAAGACGCCCGCGAACGAGGCCAGGTTGGCGACGTTCTTGCCCTCCAGATAGTGGCCGCCGATCAGCTTGGTGGCGGTGCCGGTCTTGCCGCCGACCCGCAGGCCCGGAATGTCGGCCTTGGTCCCGGTGCCGGAGACCACGTTCATCCGCATCAGGTCGAGCATGGTGCGCGAGGTGGAGGCCTGGATCACCATGCGGCCGGCGGCCGGCGCCTGGCCGGCGGCGAGCGGGGTCAGGGTCAGCGGCCGCCAGGTGCCGCCGTTCAAAATCGCGCTCATGCCGGTGGCCAGCGCGAGCGGGCTCTCGGAAATGGCGTGACCGAACGACATCGAGGCGACGATGTTCGGGGTCAGCGTCTTGGGCAGGATCGGCGCGGTGGACTCCGCCAACGGGCTGGGCGCGGCGTTGAACAGGCCGAAGTCCTTGTAGTAGCGCTGCATCACCGGCGCGCCGGCCTTAAGGCCCAGCTTGGCGGCGCCGATGTTGGAGGATTTGACGAACACCTGGGCCAACGTCATCACGCCGCCGCCGCTTTCGAAATCGTGGATGGTCTGGCCGGGCAGTTCCAGCGGCGTCGAGGTGTCGAAGGTGGAGTTCAGCGTCGCCGCGCCGGAATCCAGCCCCATCGCCAGGGTGAAGATCTTCATCACCGAGCCGGGCTCGTAGTCGACCCCGGCCACCCGGTTGACCAGCACATTGTGGTCGGTCGGCGCGCCGTTGTTGGGATCGTAGCTCGGCCAACTGGCCATGCCGAGAATTTCGCCGGTGCGGACATTGACTACGATGCCGGCGCCGCCCTGGGCGCCGAACTTGCTGGCCGCGCCGTCGAGCTCGTCCTCCAGGGCGCCCTGCACCCGCAGGTCGATGGAGAGCGCGACCGGGGCCTTGCCGCCGTTGGCGCGGATCGCTGTGTCGAACGCCCGCTCGATCCCCGACTGGCCGACGCCGTCCTTCGACGCGAAACCGATCAGATGCGCCCCGAGCGCGCCCAGCGGATAGGCGCGGCCGCTCTCCTCCTCGAAGGAGACGCCGGGCAGGGCCAGGTCGTGCACCTGCTGGCGCTGTTCGGGGGTCAGGGCGCCGATAACGAACTCGTTGCGGTCGCCGGCGAGGATTCGGTCGAGCTTGGCGGGCGCCAGGCCGGGAAACGCCGCCAGCAGGGCGGCGCGGACGTCCGGCTTGTGCACGATCTCGCGCGGGTCGAGGTAGACGCCGTAGCGGATGACGTCGATGGCCAGGATCTCGCCGTTGCGGTCGGTGAGGTCGGCGCGGGCGCCCGGCGTCGGCGGCAGGATCTCGACCCCGTGGCCGTAGCGCGAGAACAGCGCCGCCTTGGTGGCGCCGAGACTGAGCACCACGAAGCCGGCGCCGAACAGCATCAGCACGAAGAAGATTCTGAGGCGGGTGTCGTTGACCGCCTTGTCGGAGGCGCGGGTGCGCTCGAAGGCGTGCTCGATCCACCACAGGCGCCGCCCGAGCCAGCGGCCCAGCGGCGAGAGCGGATTGGCCAGAGGGTGCGAGAGGCTCATGACGGAGCGCTCGGCGGCGGCGCCGGCGCGGTGGCCACCTGCGGCAGGGCCTCTGGGGTCACTTCCTGCTTGGCGGTGATCGGCGCCTGATGGGCGTAGCGGCCGGCCAGGGCTTCGAGGCGGGCGGGGCTCTCCAACCGGGCGACCTCCGCCTTCAAGAGGCGCACCTGGCGGCTCTCGTCGCGGATCTGGCTCTCGACGTCGACGATGTCGGCGCGCTGGTCGCCGGCGAAGCTCTTGAACGCGTAGACGGTGAGCGCCAGCACCAGGAAAACGGCCAGGGCGGCCACGTCGACCACCCTAAAGCCGCGCACCCTGGCGTCGAGGAGACCGGTCAGCTTCATGCCGCCATCCTCCACACGGGCGCGGCGGTGCGCACGGCCGCGCGCAGCTTGGCCGAGCGGGCGCGGGGATTGGCGGCCACCTCGGCGTCGCTGGGCGGCCGGGCGGCGGTGTTGATCAGGCTGAAGCTGGGCTCGGCGCCCTTGTGCTGCGGCGGCAGATGGCGCGAGGCGCCGGGGGTGCGACCGGCGCGCTCGTTGAGGAAGCCTTTGACGATCCGGTCTTCCAGCGAGTGGAAGGTCACCACCGCCAGCCGCCCGCCGCTCTTCAGCACCTGTTCGGCGGCCAGCAGCCCCTGTTCCAGCTCTTCCAGCTCGGCGTTGACGGCGATGCGCAGCGCCTGGAACACCTTGGTCGCCGGATGCACCTTGGCGCCGCGCCGGCCGCCAAGGGCGCGCTCGACCACCTCGGCGAAATCCAGCGTGCGCTCGAAACGGCGCTCGGCCCGGCGGCGGACGATGAAAGAGACGATCCGGCGGGCCTGACGCTCCTCGCCGAAGTCGCGAAAGATCCGGGCCAGGTGGCCGGGCTCGGCCTCGTTGACCACGTCGGCGGCGGTCGGGCCCTGGCGGCCGAGGCGCATGTCGAGGGGCCCGTCGCGCATGAACGAGAAGCCGCGCTCGGCCTCGTCCAGCTGCATCGAAGAGACGCCGAGATCGAGGGCGACGCCGTCGGCGCCGCCTGCGCCCAGTTCCTCGGCCATGCGCGAGAACGGCGCCTCGATCAGGCGCAGGGATCCGAGGCTTTCCAGCGCCGCGGCGAAGCGTCGCGCGCCCGGGTCGACATCGAAGGCCACCACCGCCGCGCCGCGTTCGAGGAACGCGCGGCTATAGCCGCCGGCGCCGAAGGTGCCGTCGACGATCAGGCGGCCGGGAGCCGGCTCGATGGCCTCGACCACCTCGCCCAGCAGCACCGGAATATGCGGGGCGTCGCTCATTCGGCGGCGCTCACGACCTGGCCGCCGCGCAGGCGCGCGCGCTGGATCAGGCCGGCCTGGGCGATCTGGCGCAGATCCGGGTAGCGGGCGCGGAAGGCGTCGCGGGACCAGATCTGGAAGCGGTTCTTCAGGCCCACCACCGTTACCCAGTCGGTGATCTCGAACATCTCGCAGAAGGCTTCCGGCAGGGTGATCCGCCCGGCCGTATCGAAGCTCAGCTGCACCATGCCGCCCATGATGCAGGTCTCCAGCGCCATCCGCGCCGGGTCGCCCAGTGGGAATTCGTCAATCAGTGCGGCGTACTCGTCGAACAGGACCTTGCCGCCGCCTTCGATGCAGTTGGCCTCAACGGAGGGAAAGCAGAACAGACCATCGAACGGCGCGACCGCCTGGCGGTAGTCCTGCGGCGCCACGATCCGGCGCTTCGCATCCAGTTGCTTCTCGAACGTCGAGATAAACACCAGCCCGCCCCGATGACCTCGCGCGACGACAGCCCCGAAGGGACCACCGACCGCCCGACCAACCGCGTCGCCCCCTGCCCAAGCATGCGACACGCCCGGTCATGGCGATGTGATTGGGTTAACACGGGATGAACTGACACACAATGACACTTGGCGCCCCGATCAACTAAGTTCGAGACAAATCCAGGTGCACATGGTTAACGAAGACTAGTTATCCACAGAACATACAGAGAACTACCCAAGTAGAGGCGTCTCGCCGCAGGGGAGCCGAAACGCCGGGAACGAAGGGACCAGACGGCCTGTAAGCCGGGTTCTGTGCCGCCCGCCCCCTAAAGGACGAACGCGGCGGTCATTCCTCTGGACCGCCCATTGCTGGACGGTTCTCGCGACCTACCCGGACGCCTCGGGCCAGCGACGGCCCTGCCCCAAGCCTAAGCCCAGGGCGCGGAATCCCTATTCGGTCTTGCTCCAGGCGGGGCTTGCCATGCCGTCCCGGTCACCCGGTCCGCGGTGGGCTCTTACCCCACCCTTTCACCCTTACCCTCCTTCGCCTTCGGCTTCGAAGGGCAAAGCCCTGCGTAGCTTTAGCGGAGCAGGGCGGTTTGCTTTCTGTGGCGCTATCCCTGGGGTCACCCCCGGCGGGCGTTACCCGCCGCCTTGTCGCCGTGGAGCCCGGACTTTCCTCGACCTCGCGCAAACGAGACCGCGACCGCCCGGCCGTCTGGTCCGAGCTCAGGGTGGGCGATGGGGAGGCTGGGGTCAAGGTTGAGCCCCAAGCCCCCGTCATCGCCGGGCGCGCTCGCCGCCTACTAAGCGACTGTGTTCCCGGGTGGCCCGTACTGACGACCGGCCATGACTCGAAATTGGGGTTACCCCGTGCCCAACCGCAGCAGCGCCATCAGCCGCGCCCGGGTCTCGCCGTCGGCGGCGCCGGTCACGTCGGTCTGGCGCCAGTGGCTCTGGAAAGCGTGCACCACGGTGGTGGTCCAGGCGTCGTAGGTTCCACTGGGGGGGCAACTGTAACCGAACCGGGTTAGCCCCGCCTGGAGGGCGAAGACGCCCGTGCCGACATCCCCCTCGGCCAGCGCCACGCCCGGCGCGGCGGCCGGTTCGACCCAGAGCCCGTGGCCGGCCTCGGCGAGGCGCTTCCAGGGGAACTTCTCGCCTGGATCCTCCTTGCGCCCCGGCGCCACGTCCGAATGGCCGAGAATGCGGTCGTCGGGGATGGTCCAGCGCGAGCGGATGTCGGTCAGCAGATCGATCACGGCGGCGATTTGCGCGTCGGGGAAGGTCGGATACCCCAGCTCGTGTCCCGGATTGACGATCTCGATCCCGATCGAGCCGCTGTTGATGTCGGTGGCGCCGCGCCAGAACGAGAGCCCGGCATGCCAGGCCCGCCGCTCTTCCGGCACCAGGGCGAAGACGCGGCCATCCTCCTCGACCATGTAGTGGGCCGAGACCTTGGCCTCAGGGTCACGCATCCGCGCCAGCGCCGCCTCGCCGGTGGCCATGCCGGTGTAGTGCAGGATTAACATGTCCGGCGGCCCGGTGCGGGCGTCGAAGTTCGGCGAGGGCGCGGCGATAAGGTCCATCGGGCTAATGGATGGTCCGCGCCGGGGCGATCGCCCGGTAGGCGTAGGCTTGGCAGGCGCAGACCATGGTCAGCAGCACCACCGGCAGCGCGGCGCCGAGCACTGCGGTCACCGGCAGCAACGCCCAGAGCAGGCCGCGCGGGGCGATCCCCTCGCCCCGGTGCGCCGCCACCGCCTGGGCGAAGTCCGCCACCCAGAGCGCCGCCAGCACCAGCACGGTGCCGAGGAAGAAGCACAGCAGGGTGACCAGCACGTAGCTGGCGAACAGCCGCCAGAAATAGCCGTGCGTCAGCGGCCAATAGGCGGTCAGGTGGAAGCGTCCCTCGTCGAAGGTCTCCACCGCGATCAGCCACAGGCGCACGAAGATCCAGTTGAGCACGATCACCGTCGAGATCGCCCCGATCAGCGCCGTGTCCATGGCCATGGTCGGCGCGGCGGCCATCAACGGGCCGGCGGCGACGATCAGCAGGTAGGTGATCAGGCTGGCCGCGATGGGGGCGAGAATCCAGGCGACGGCGGTGAGGATCGCCAGCCGGAACTCATCGCCGCCGAGCCTCAGGTAAGCCCAGCCCTTCTGGGTCGGGGTCAGCACCGCGCGGTAAGCCGCCGTCGTCGTCGCCGCCCAGCAAACAAGGATCGACGGCACGAACGCCACCGCCAGGGGGCCAAACCGCCGGAGCACGCTGGCGAACGAGCCGCTATGCGCGGTCGGCGTCCCGGCGTGCCGCAGGACGAAGGACATGATTCCGAAGGCCGCCAGCACCAGCGCCCAGACGCCGATCCAGGCCATCACCGCCTTCGGCTCGCGGCGCATGACGCGCAGGCCCTCAAACGCGGCGTCGACAGGGGAAAAGGCGGTCATGGGACGAACCGAACTGGGGCGGCGCCGGACGCGAACGGGATGGCGGAGGCTCGCCCTCTAACACCGGTCGGCGAGCGGCTCCACCTCAGCTGAATGTCGCCGCGACGTCCGGCGATCCCTTCAGTTGCCGATAGGCCTCCGCCCAGGGCGCCTGCGCCACCGCCGAGATCAGGCCGGTGAAGGCCGAGCCAAGCGCCAGGGTGAACAGGAACCAGATCAGCAGCACCGGCCACATGGCCATGAGCGCCGCCGGATTCTGCGCGCTTCCCGGCGCGCCGGCCAGCGCGCCCAGTGACACCGCGCCGGCGCCCAGGACGACCAACGAGATGATGGTCGAGACGATGTAGTAGGCGATGAACATGCCCAGAGCGATCAGGAAGATCAGCCAGGCCAGCCCGTAGAGCCGCCAGCCTTCGCCCCGGGTGAGCTCCCAGGCGGCGAAGAAGCGCACCCGCCGGTCGGCGAAACTCATCGGTCCGGCGAGGGCGAAGCGGGTGCCGATCCAGAACAGGCCGAACACCGACGCGGTGGTGATCAGGAAGGCCAGCGTCCCGCCGAGGAAGCCGCCGATCGCCTTGGATAGAATCCCACAGGCGATGACCACGATGAAGAAGGCGATGTAGGCGAGGATGAAAAACAGGAAATAGACCAGGTAAAGCAGCACCATGACGCCCTCCTCCACCCCGATCCGGATGGAGGCGAAGCCGCGGTCTTCCGGCCGCAGCACGGAGCGGATCACCGCCGCCTGGACCACGGCGTTGATGAATAGCGACCCCACCATCAGCACCAGGAAGATCGGCCAGATGGCGTTGAGCATCTGCATCGCCTCAGCCTCGGACGGCGGCGAGCCTGGCGTGTAGTGGGCGAAGGCGCCGAACATCGACATGCCGACCACGCCGATCATCAGGGCGACCAGCACGAAGACGCCGACGTTGACGAGCAGCCCCCAGGCGAACACCGCCATCGGGCGACGGGCGACGAGGTTGAATCCGGCGCCGATCGCGCCGCCGACCGATATCGCCATGCTCAATCTCCCCCGGGACCGACGCGAAGCTTAGACTGAGTTGCGTCTCGGGCGCCACCGTTCGCCGATCATTGAACCACCGGCGGTTCGGCGGCCGGCGAGAGATCGCGGAACGCCCGGGCCCAGGGGGCGCCGAACACGGCGGTAGCGGCGCCGGCGATCGGGATGGCGGCCACGGCGTAGATCACCAACAGCGGCGCCAACTTCGCCGCGATCGTCGCCGGCGGGGTTTGGAAGAAGGTCTGCAGCTGGTCGAATCCCCGGGCGGCCAGGCCCAGCCCCGCCGCACCGAGGGCGACGCCCAGCAGGATGATCAGCAGCTCCGCGCCCATCAGGATTGCGAGGAGGCAGAGGCCGACCACGAACAAGCCGCCAACCTTGCCTCGGGTGAGGTTCCAGGCCTCGACGAAGTGGAACCGGTCGTCATTGACGATCATCGGACCCAGCACCGAGAACCGCAGCTCCAGATAGATCAGCGCCACGATCATGGCGACGATGCCCACCGCCCCCACCACGACGGCCGCAATCCACTGGTGCACGGCCGCCAGGGCGCCGGCGATCATCAGCACCGGAAACAGCGGAATGACGATCAGATTGCCGGCAAAGGCGAGGCCCAGCACCAGCAGCAGTATGAACCCCTCGGCCCTGCCGATACGCAGATAGGCCCAGGCGCCCCGATCCGGGTGCAGCACCGCCCGCCAGGTGGCGGTCATCACCACCGTGCGCACGCACAGCATCAGGATGATGCCGAGGAACAGGAACCCTTCGCCCATCAGCATCTGGCCGATCAGCGCGCCCATGTCCGCTGGGGTCGGCGTGGTCGCCGTGACCATGTGCCGGGCCGCGAAGGGGATGAAGGCCAGCAGGAAGACCGCGTAGGCGCCGAAGAACGGGACCATTCCGAGGGCCTGGACCAGGCCCCAGACGAGCACGGTCAGAGGTTTGCGGCGGATCAGGCTGAAGCCCGCGCCGACCGCGCCGTCGATGGAAATCTCGGCCACTTCCCGCCCTCCCCGGCTGGACTATGGGCGGAGCATAGCCGCGAACGGACGGCCGGCGCCACTTTCGCGCGCCGCGGGCCGGGGCTAAGAGGCTGGCGATGTCAGCAGAGCCCATCCACGTCATCGGCGGCGGCCTCGCCGGTTCGGAAGCCGCCTGGCAGGCGGCCGAGGCCGGCGCCGCGGTGATCTTGCACGAGATGCGCCCGGTGCGCGGCACCGACGCCCACCACACCGATCGCCTCGCCGAGCTGGTCTGCTCCAATTCGTTCCGCGCCGACGACGCCGAGGCCAACGCGGTCGGCCTGCTGCATGCCGAGATGCGCGCTCTGGGCTCGGTGATCATGCGCTGCGCCGACGCCCACCAGACCCCGGCCGGCGGGGCGCTGGCGGTGGACCGCGACGGCTTTGCCCAGGCGGTGACCGAGGCCATCGCCGCCCATCCCCGGATCACCGTCGAGCGTGGCGAGATCGCCGGCCTGCCGCCGGCCGACTGGTCCAACGTCATCGTCGCCACCGGCCCGCTCACCTCGCCCGCCCTGGCCGCGGCCATCGGCGGTCTCACCGGCGAAGCGGAACTGTCGTTCTTCGACGCCATCGCCCCGATCGTCCACGCCGAGAGCATCGATATGGACATCGCCTGGCGCCAGTCGCGCTACGACAAGGAAGGCCCCGGCGGCGACGCGGCGGCCTATATCAACTGTCCGATGGACCGGACCCAGTACGAGGCGTTCATCGACGCCCTGCTGGCCGGCGAGAAGGCCGAGTTCAAGGACTGGGAGCACGTGCCCTATTTCGACGGGTGCCTGCCGATCGAGGTGATGGCCGAGCGCGGCCGAGAGACCCTTCGCTTCGGACCGATGAAACCGGTCGGGCTGACCAATCCGCACCGACCGGACGAGCGGGCCTATGCGGTGGTGCAGCTGCGCCAGGACAATGCGCTGGGCACGCTCTGGAACATGGTCGGCTTCCAGACCAAGCTGAAGCACGGACCACAGACCGAGGTGTTCCGCACCATTCCGGGGCTCGAAAAGGCGGTGTTCGCGCGCCTGGGCGGCCTGCACCGCAACACCTTCATCAATTCGCCGAAGCTGCTCGACGGCCAGCTGCGCCTGAAGGCCGATCCGCGCCTGCGCTTCGCCGGCCAGATCACCGGCGTCGAGGGCTATGTGGAGAGCGCCGCCATCGGCCTGCTGGCCGGCCGGCTGGCGGCGGCCGAGCGCCTCGGCCGGGCGCTGACACCGCCGCCGGCGACCACCGCCCTGGGCTCGTTGGTGGGCCACATCACCGGCGGGCATCTGACCGGCCACAAGGGCTCGTTCCAGCCGATGAACATCAACTACGGCCTGATGCCGCCCCTGGAGGGGGCGCCGGCCCTCGCCGGCGGCCGCAAGGCGGTCCGCGGCGAACGGGCCCGGGCCAAGAAACGCGCTATCGGCGCCCGAGCCTTGGCCGACCTGGCTGCGTGGTCGCAAGGCGCCCTGGCGGACGCTGCTTAGCTCACGGCCACGCCGACCAGCCGGCCGACGCCATAGGTCACCGCCGCCGCGGCATAGCCGATCAAGAGCTGGCGGATGGCCGAAAAGGCGAAGCCCCGGCCGGTGAATAGCGATGTCGCCCCGCCGATCGCGGCGAGGGCGAGGCCGCTCAAGGCCAGGGCCGCCAGCAGCGCCGGAACGCCCTCGGTGAAGAAGAATGGCGCGACCGGGAAGATGGCGCCGGCGGCGAACAGCAGGAACGACGAGCCGGCCGCCTGCCAGGGCGACCCGCCGAGCTCGTTGGGGTCGATCCCCAGCTCCTCGCGCGCCAGGGTGTCGAGGGCGGTGGCCTTGTTCGACAGCAGCCGCTCGGCCAGGGCCTTGGCCTGGGCCTCGGGCACGCCCTTGGCCTGGTAGATCAGCACCAACTCTTCCTTCTCCTCCTCGGGCGCGTTCTCCAACTCTTCGGCCTCGGCGGCGATCTGCTTCTCGAACAGCTCGCGCGAACTGGTCACCGACAGCCACTCGCCCATGGCCATGGAGCAGGAACCGGCCACCAGCCCCGCCAGGCCGGTCAGCAGGATGGTCCGTCCGCCGCCGACCGCGCCGGCGACCCCCATCACCAGGCTGAGGTTGGAGACCAAGCCGTCGTTTGCGCCCAGCACCGCCGCCCGCAGGGCGTTGCCGGCGACGGAGCGATGCCGACCCTCCAGCGCGCCGATGGCGGGGCCGGACATGCCGCCGGAGGCCTCTTCCACCGCCTGCACGATCCGCCGGTGCGAGCGCTCGTCGGCGGGCAGACCGGCGGCCACGGCCTCGGGCTGGTTGTCGTAGGCGGCGCTGTCGCGCGCCTCGCCCGCCGCCACCGTCGGCAGCACGAAGGAGGCGCCGAACCGGCCCGCCAGCCACGACAGCGCCCGGGCGCGCGCCGACGGCCGGGTCGGCATGCCGCCCGGCTGCAATGGGGCCAGCCGCTTGCGCCAGAACTCCCCATGGGCGCGCTCGATGGCGGCCAGCCGGCCGTAGACGGCGGAGATCTTCGGGTCTGGCTCGTTGTCGGAAAGCGCCTGGTAGAGCGCCGCGCCGTCAATCTCGCCCTGCAGATTGGCCCGGTAGCGCTTGATGTCGTCCTGGCCGGCCATGCGAGTCCCCTATTCAGATCCGCCCCGTCGCCGAGGCGACGACGAGGCTCAGCTGCCGGCGGAGAGGCCCGGGCGTGCGGCCGGCAAGGTCGTAACGCGCGAGTCGCGTCGCCAGCACCGCCGGGAAAGCCGCGACCCCCAGACGCCGGGCGCCAGCTCGGGCTTCGGCCAGGGCTTGGCGCAGCGGCGCATCCACATCCGCGGCCGCCACGCGACCACCCCGACGAAGCAAGGTCAGGCCCCACGCTCGGCCGGCGGGGGCCGTGGCCTCGGCCGGGGCGGCGGGATCGAGGATGGCGGCGGCAAGCCGGGCGGCCGACCCCTGCGTCGCATCGGCCCAGCGCACGGCTTCGTCGGCGTCCAGGAGGGCCAGGTCGAGCACAGCGATCCGGCCGTCGATCATCGCTTCCAGCGGCGCGCGGGGCAGCGCGTGTCGGCGGACGGCCTCGCCCAACGCCTGGGCGGCCGGATGGCGGCGCACGGGCCCTTGGGCGAAGATCTCGTCCAGCGCCTCGCGCCACCAGGTCAGGCGGATCTCGGCCAACAGCGAATTGGACGCCGCCTTCAGCGCCCGGGTGAGTTCGTGGTCGTAGGCGTAGAGCGCGATCACATCGGCCCGGGCCGCCGGGTCGGTGATGAAGCGGCTGGCGAGCCAGCGATCCGGATCGACCCGGCGGATCAGGCCGTCGAGGTCGTCCGGATCAAGCTCGCCCGCTGGCAACCCTTAGCCGAACAGCGTCTGGTACATCGCCATCGACGTCAGCATCGGCAGCGACAGCAGGGTGTTGGTGCGCGAGGCCAGGGTGGCGATCCGGCCGGCTTTCGCCTTGGCGTCCGCGTCGCCCTCGACGATGCCCAGCGCGATCTTCTGGTTCGGCCAGATGATCCCCCAGACGTTCAGGAACATGATGATCGCCAGATAGACGCCGATGCCGAGCAGCGCGTAGGCCTTGCCGTCCGAGCCGAAGCCGCCGGCGAAGCCCAGGGTGAACACCTTGGCCGCATAGCCTTTGATCACCGCCTCGCGCAGGCCGATGATGCCGAGGCCCGCCAGCACGGTGAAGAGGGCCGCCCAGCGGAACCAGAACAACGCCTCCGGAGCGATGAACTTGGACACCGCCGGCTTCAGCTCGGCGGGGATCTCCGGCATCTTCCGGATCTGGACGAAGTTGAAATAGTAGAGCAGGCCGATCCACAGGATGCCGAACACCACGTGCATCCAGCGGAAGGTCGCCTGCCAGAAGATCAGGTCGAACGAACCGCGCGCCGATCCGAAGGCGAACACCATGATCAGCGCCAGAACGAGGCTGAGAATGATCATGTTGCGAAAGTTCAGCAGTAGCCCGGCCATTGCGCCCTCATGTGTTCCAGCCCTAAAGCGGACTCGTATAGGGCGTTTTGCCGCGGGCGAAAAGGTAAACGGGACGGCGAAAAGGCGGCCCGCGAGACCCTCAAATCGGGATCAGCGCCGTCGCGAACAGCCGGCCCTCCGAGGCCAGCACATTGTGCATCCGCACGGCGGCGTCCGTGGCCATGAATTCGAAGCCCAATCCCGCCGCGCGCAGGCCCTCGCGGATCGACCGGGCCGGCAGCGCCTGCACGGCGCCCGTCCCCAGCAACACGAACTCCGCCGCGCCGCGCTCCAGCGCCAGCACGCCGGCGAAATCCTCGATGGTCACGTCGGCCAGGGTAGTCGGCCGCCAGTCGAGCGGCTGGTCGGCCAGGATCAGCAGCGGCCCCGGCCGCCAGACGCCGGCGACGCGAAAACCGCCGGCGCCGTAAGTCTCGATGGCCGGCGGTTCGCGCAACGTGCTAGCGGCGCGCCGGCTGCAGCTTGATCGGCTCGGCCTCGTCCTCGTCGCGCTTGACGCCCCAAAGCAGGATCACCGGCAGGGCGACATAGATCGACGAATAGGTGCCGATGACGATGCCGAAGGCCATGGTCGCGGTCAGGGAGAACAGCGCCGAATGGACGTTGAACATCGACCCGGACAGCGCCAGCAGCGCCGTGGTGCCGGTGATGATGGTCCGGCTCAGCCGCTCGTTTTCGGAGAGGTTGATCACGTCGCGCAGGGGCGTCGTCTTATACTTGCGCAGGTTCTCGCGCAGCCGGTCGAAGCTGATCACCTTCTCGTTCATGGAGTAGCCGATCACGGTCAGCAGGGCGGCGATGGAGGTCATCGAGACCTCGATGCGGGTGATCGAGAGGAAGCCGATGGTCAGGATGATATCGTGGGCGAGCGCCAGGATCGCGCCGAGACCGAACTGCAGCTGAAAGCGGAACCAGATGTAGAGCAGCATCAGCCCCAGCGCGATGCCGAGGGCGGTCAGGCCGCTCCACATCAGCTCGGTGGAGAAGGCGCCGCCGACGAAGCTCTCCTGGGTGACCTTCAGGCCGGGGATCGCCGTCTGCAGCTTGGCGGCGACGAACACCGGGCCGGCCTCGGCGGTCTGGCCGGCGACATTGCCGAAGCGCAGCACCGCGCCGTCGCCGCCGCCGACCCCCTGCACCTGGCCGTCCTTGGCCCCCATGGCGTCGAGGTCCTGGCGGATCAGGCTGAGCGGCGCCGGGCCGGGGGTGGACACCTCCATCATCGTGCCGCCGACGAAGTCGACGCCGAAGTTGACCTTCTGGATCGCCAGCGAGGCCGCCGAGCCCGCCACCAGCAGCACCGACAGCACGGCGGCGAAGGGCGCGAGACCGACAAAATTGAAGTGGGTGGCGCGGGGCACCAGCCGGATCAGAGGCCAGAATCTCATGCTGCGAGCTTTCTCATGCGATCGGCAGGGCCTTGGGCCGCGCCACCCGGAACCACCAGCCGATCAAGAGCTGGGTGACCAGTACGGCGGTGAACACCGAGGTCAGCACCCCGATGCTGAGGGTCCAGGCGAAGCCCTTCACCGGCCCGGCGCCGAAACTGAACATGATCAGGGCGGCGATCATGGTGGTGACGTTGGCGTCGAAGATCGAGGTCAGCGCCCGGCGATAGCCGGTGTCGGCCGCCGAGATCGGCGTTCGTCCGGCGTTGGCCTCGTCGCGCATCCGCTCGTAGATCAGCACATTGGCGTCGACGGCGACCGCCATGGTCAGGATCAGCCCGGCGATGCCGGGCAGGGTCAGGGTCGCCTGGGTCATCGACAGCGCCCCGAACATCATCAGCAGATTGACGATCAGGGCGATGGCCGCGAACACGCCGAACAGGCCGTAGGCCAGGATGATGAAGGCGAAGATCAGCGCCGCGCCGATGCCCAGCGAGATCTCGCCGGCTCGCACCGCATCCGCGCCCAGGCCCGCGCCGACCTTTTCCTGGGCGATCACCTTCAGCGGCGCCGGCAGGGCGCCGGAATTCAGCAGCAGCGCCAGCTGGGTGGCGCTCTCCAGGGTGTAGCTGCCGGTAATCTGGCCCTGGCCGCCCATGATCGCGCTCTCGATCACCGGCGCGGAGATCACCTTGTTGTCGAGCACGATGGCGAAGCGCTTGCCGACGTTCTGCATGGTCGCCTCGCCGAACCGGCGGGCGCCGGCGCCGTTGAAGCGGAAGTCGATGTCGGGGTTGTTGGACTGCTGGTCGAAGCCCTGCTGGGCGTGGGTGAGCATCTCGCCCGACACCACCACCCGCTTCTTCAGCACATAGAACGGCTGGCCTTGGCCGACCTCGCTGTTGGCCATGATCACGTCGTCCGGCGGCACCGGGTCGGTCAGCGACTGCGGCTGGCCGGCGGTCTCGTCGACCATCTGGAAGGTCAGCTTGGCGGTCTGACCGATCACGTCGCGCAGCTTCTGCGGATCGCTCTCGCCGGGCGCCTCGATGGTGATCCGGTTGGTCCCCTGGCGACGGATATCGGGTTCCTTGGTGCCGAGCAGGTCGATCCGGCGACGGATCACCTCGATCGACTGCGAGACGGCGTTCTGGGCGTCCTGCTGGGCGGCCTGCGGCACGAAGGCGATCTGGATGTGCTGGTCGGGCTGGCGCGTGACCATGACGTCGCGCCCGCCGGTCTGCAGCGCTCCGCCGACCTTGTTCATCGCCGTCAGCGCCGCGTCCACCTGGGTCGGGTCGGTGACCCGCAGGCTGACCAGGCCGTTGACCACGGCAAGGTCGGAGAACTCGATCTGGGCGTCGTGGAGCGAGGTGCGCGCCTCCTCGGCCAGGTCGGTCAGCCGCTCCTTGCGCAGGGCGTCGGTGTCGACCTCGTAGAGCAGCGACGAGCCGCCCTGCAGGTCGAGGCCGAGGTTCAGCCGCGCGTGCGGCAGGAAGCCCGGCCACTGCGCCAGGACATTGTCCGGCAGCACGTTGGGCAGCGAAAACAGGATGCCGAAGATGACCGATCCGAGGACCAGGATGATCTTCCAGCGGGAAAGGGCGAGCATGGCGAGTTAGGGCTGCGCCGTCACGACTTGGCGTCGTTGGCCGCCGGCTCGCCGCGGGTGCGCACCTCCGCGACCATGGATTTGACCACCTTGATGGTGACGTTCTGGGCGATCTCGACGCCCACTTCCTTTTCCTCGACCCGGACCACCTTGCCGATCGTGCCGCTGGACAGCACTACCGTGTCGCCGCGCTTGATCGCGCTGACTTGGTTTTGGTGATCCTTGGCGCGCTGCTGCTGCGGCCGGAGGAACAAGAAATAGACCGCTGCAAACATGAGCACGAGCGGCGCGAATGTCGTTAGCTGGTCCATGATCCCTCCTGTCGCGGGCGCGACGGCGGCCAGGACGAGGGCGTAGTGAAGGTGCATTCGGGCTCCGAGGAGATCGTGTGGGGCCGGCCCATCGAATGGGGCCTCGCCAGCGAGCGCGGAAGCTATGCGCTCGCCCCTGCTTTTGCAATGCGGCCGCCATCGCTTAAGGAACGGGCATGGACGACGAAACCCACTCGGCCCTCTCGCGCATCGCCGCCGCCCTCGAACGGCTGGCGCCGCCGCGCGCCGGCGAGGTCAGCTTCGCCGGCGCGCGGCTGTTCCGCCACGACCCGACGACCGGGGCGTTCGTGCCGGCGCCGGACTTCGCGCTGGACCTGGAGCTGCTGGTGGGGGTCGAGCGCCAGAAGCTGCGCTTCGCCGAGAACCTCGGCCGCTTCGCCAACGGGCTGCCGGCCAATCACGTGCTGCTGTGGGGCGTGCGCGGCACCGGCAAGAGCTCGCTGGCCAAGGCCGCGTTCATGACCGTCGCCGCCGAGCACGCGCGGCTGAAACTGGTGGAGATCGACCGCGACGAAGTCGCCGCCCTGCCCGCCCTGTTCGACCAGTTGCGCGGCCGGGCCGAGCGGTTCCTGGTGCTCTGCGACGACCTGTCGTTCGAGGAGGGCGCGGCGGCGGCCAAGGCGCTGAAGTCGGCGCTGGAGGGCGGCGTCTCCGGCCCGCCGGCCAATGTCCTCTTCGTCGCCACGTCCAACCGCCGGCACCTGATGAGCCGCGATCACGCCGAGAGCCGAGGCGCGATCGCCGCCGCCGAAGACGCCGAGGAGGAGGTCAGCGTCTCAGACCGTTTCGGCCTGTGGATCGGCTTCCCGCCGATGGACCAGGACGCGTTCCTGTCGGCGGTGCGCGCCTACGCCGTGCGCTTCGACCTGATGACCCCCGACCTCGACCGCCGCGCCCTGCAATGGGCGCAACTGCGCGGCGCCCGCTCCGGCCGGGTCGCCTGGCAGTTCGTGCGGGACCTGGCCGGGGAGCTGGGGAAGGCGTTGCCGCTGTAGGGGTGGGCGGCACGACGACCCCTCACCTCACCTCTCCCCGTCTTCGCCGGGGAGAGGGATACTCTTCGGTCGGCGAACTTCGGGACGTCGGACCAGCACCGGCATTTCAGTATCCCTCTCCCCGCGACAGTGGGGAGAGGTACGGTGAGGGGACCGACGGCGGCCGCCTCACCCCGCCGGCAGCACCAGCACCGGGTCGACTGGCTGGGTCTTGGCGCCGGGGGCTGGGGCGTAGCGGACTTCGAAGTGCAGGCCAGGCGCGGTGGCGTCGCCCGTCATGCCCACCTGGCCGATTTCCTGGCCCTGGCTGACCTCGTCCTTCATGTGCACTTCCAGCTTGTCGAGGTGCGCATAGGCGGTGACCCAGCCGTCGGCGTGCTTGATCAGCACCAGGTTGCCGTAGCCAGGCACCAGATTGCCCGAATAGACCACCTCGCCGCCGGCGGCGGCCAGCACCGGCTGCCCTTGGGGCGCGCGGATGTCGACGCCGTCATTGCGCCGGCCGACGCCCTGCGGGCCGAAGCGGGTGACGATGTCACCGTGGGTCGGCCAGACGAACCGGCCGTGGGCGGCGGCGGCGACGGCCGCGTCGCTGAGCCCGCCGGCCGCCTGCGGCGCGCCGCCGCCGGGAGGGATTGCATGATATTCCGGCGCGGGCGGCGCATGCAGCTGGGTCGGCGCGCCTTCGCTGGGAGTCATCGGCGTCAGGCCCTGGTGCGACGGCAGCGGCGTCTCCAGGTCGGGCGCCGGGCGGTCGGGGACATAGGCGGGACGTTCCGGCGGCGGGCCGCCTTCGGCGTATTCCCGGGTGGTGGTCGAGGACCGCAGCGGCCCGCGGTCGTGCATCGACGACGGCAGGCCGATCTCCTGGCCGGCGCGCAGCGAGGCGTGCGTCGAGATGTGGTTGAGGTCGGCCAGCTCGCCCGCCTCGACGCCGAACCGCTTGGCGACGCCGTTCAGGGTGTCGCCGCGCTCGACCACATAGGCCTTGGCCACCGGCACTTTCAGAATCTGCCCCGGCCGCAGGCGATAGGGCGCCTTCAGGTCGTTGGCGTCGAGCAGCACCTTGCGGCTGGTGTTGAAGGCGCGGGCCAGGGCGTCGACGTGATCGCCCTTCTGGACCTCGTAGTTCTCGAAGATGTCCGAGGCCTCGACCACCCGGCCGGAGATGGTGGTGGTGGTCTCGACCGTCCGGCGCGGCGCGGGCTCGCTGGCCATCGCCTCGCGGGCGGGCGGGGGCGGACTAGCCGGCGGCGGCGCCGAGGGGGTCTCGTCGTGGATCACCTGGCGCGGCGCCAACGGCTGGTCGGAAGTCGACGATACGGGGGGCGCCGCGGCCGCCGGCGGCGAGGCGGGCGCGGTGTCCTGGGCGACGGCGTCGCTGGGCGCGGCGGCGGACTGGGCGGTGGCGGCGACCGGCGTCGGCGGCGGCAGCGGCTGGCTCTCGACCTGAGCCACCGGCACGGCGGTCAGCGGACCCTGCGGCTGGGCGTCGGCGTTGGCGGCAGCGGCGGGCGCAGGCGTAGGCGACGCGGCGGGCGCGGTCTGGGCGGCCTCGTCGGTGGAATATTTCGGCTTCGGCAGGGTCAGCGGCGGCGGTCCGGCGCCGTAGCCTTCGCGGGTGGGATAGTGCGGGCTCGCGCACCCGGCCAGGGCGCACGAGAACATGGCGAGCGCGGCCATCTCCCGGCTGAAAATCCTCATCGGCGCTCCCTTACCCATCGTTTCTGATCAGTCGCCGTTTCGGCGTTAAACATCCATTAAGTCTCAGATCCGCGCCCGGGCGCGCCGCTCCCTCACAGTTCACGCGCGACGCCATCCAGCATCGGCACGAACCGCACCTCGCACATCACCTCGCTGGTGAACCCGCCTGCCCCATCGCCGGCGTAGCGGATCAGTTTCTGCACCGGCCCCTTGCCGATCGGCGCGACCAGCACGCCGGACGGTTTCAACTGTCGCAGCAGTGTCTTCGGCTCAGATGGCGCCGCCGCCGTGACCAGAATGCGGTCGAAAGGCGCCTGCCCGGCCCAGCCGAGGCCGCCGTCGCCGAATTTGGTGATGATATTGGTCAGCTGCAGCACCTTGAACCGCGCCTCGGCCTCCTTCAGCAGGGTCCGATAGCGCTCGATGGTGTAGACCAGCCGCGATAGCCGCGACAGCACCGCCGTCTGGTATCCCGAACCGCAACCGATCTCCAGCACCCGGGCCCTGGGCTCCAGAGTCAGCGCCTGAGTCATCAGCCCGACGATGAACGGCTGGCTGATGGTCTGGCCGCAGGCGATCGGCAGGGCCGAGTCCTCCCACGAGCGGTCGCGGAACAGATCGGGGGTGAACAGGTCGCGGGGCGTTCGCTCGATCGCTGACAGCACCGCCGGGTCGGTGACGCCCTGGGAGCGCAGGCCCAGGATCAGGCGCGCCACCTGCGTCTCGTGCGTGTCGTCGGCCTTCGCCCCTTTGGTCATGCCTTGGTCCGCAGCTTGGGCGGCGCTCCGCCCAGCACGCTCTTTAAGGCGTGAACGGTCGGCATGTGGGTCAAATCGATGTGCAGTGGCGTCACCGAGATGCGCCCGGCCATCACCGCGGCCAGATCGGTGTCGTCGGCGACGGTCGGCCGGCGGGCGGTGAAGCCCATCCAGTAGTAGTCCCGGCCCCTGAGGTCGGTGCGTTTCTCGACCCGGGCGTTGTGCATGTCGCGAAAGCCCTGGCGGGTCACCTCGACCTGCTCGACCTGTTCCGGCGGGCGGTTGGGGAAGTTGAGGTTGATGATCACGTCCTTGGGCCAGCCCGCGGCCAGCAGCGTCTCGATGATCGCCGGCGCGAAGGCCTCGGCGGTCTCGTAGTGGGCGACCTCGTCGTCGTGAAACAGCGACAGCGCCTGCGACAGGGCGATCGACGGCACGCCCAGCACCATCCCCTGGATCGCCCCGGCGACGGTGCCGGACATGGTCACGTCCTCGGCGGTGTTGTGGCCGCGGTTGACGCCGGACAGCACCAGATCGGGCGCCTGGTCCTTCATCAGCTCCTCGACGGCGATCATCACGCAGTCGGTGGGGGTGCCGGAAACGGCGTAGCGCTTCTCCTCCAGACGCCTGAGGCGCAGCGGCTCCGACAGGGTCAGCGCCCGGGACTGGGCCGACTGTTCGCTCTCCGGCGCGACCACCCAGACGTCGTCCGACAGCCGCTGAGCGATGCGCACCAGCGCCGTCAGACCCTCGGCGTGAATCCCGTCGTCATTGGTGATCAGGATTCTCAAATCACGCCTCCCCCCCGATATGCGTCAGCCCCGGCAGGTAGCGATGCAGGGCCTGGGGGATGGCGATGCGGCCCCGCTCGTCCTGATAGTTCTCCATGATCGCCACCAGGGTGCGGCCGACCGCCAGGCCAGAGCCGTTCAGGGTATGCACGAACCGGGTGCCCTTGCCGCCGGCGGGCTTGCAGCGCGCCTCCATCCGCCGGGCCTGGAAATCCCCGCAGTTGGAGCAGGAGCTGATCTCCCGATAGGTCTTTTGCGATGGCAGCCAGACCTCCAGGTCGTAGGTCTTGCGGGCGGCGAAGCCCATGTCGCCGGCGCAAAGCAGCATGGTGCGGAACGGCAGCTCCAGGCGCTTCAGCACCGCCTCGGCGCAGCCGACCATCCGCTCATGTTCGTCGTCGGACTGGTCGGGCGTGGTGATCGAGACCAGCTCGACCTTGTAGAACTGGTGCTGGCGGATCATCCCTCGGGTGTCCTTGCCCGAAGCCCCGGCCTCGGAGCGGAAACAGGCGGTCAGGGCGGTCAGCCTGAGCGGCAGTTCCTCCTCGGGGGTGATCTCTTCGCGCACCAGGTTGGTCAGCGCGACCTCGGCGGTGGGGATCAGCCAGCGCCCGTCGGTGGTCTGGAACAGGTCTTCGGCGAATTTCGGCAGCTGCGCGGTGCCATAGACCGCCTCGTCGCGCACCAGCAGGGGCGGCGAGACCTCGAGATAGCCGTGCTCCTCGGTCTGGAAGTCGATCATGAACTGGCCGAGCGCCCGCTCCAGTCGGGCGAGCTGGCTCTTCAGCACCACGAACCGGCTGCCGGACATTCGCGCGGCGGCTTCGAAGTCCATCATCCCGAGGCCGGCGCCCAGATCGACGTGGTCGCGGGCCTTTTCCAGCGCGAACGGCTCGCCCCAGCGGCGCACTTCGACGTTGCCGCGCTCGTCGGCGCCTTCCGGCACATCTGGCGCGGGCACGTTGGGCAGGGCGGCCAGGATTTCGTTGAGCTCGCCGCCGACCCGTGCGGCGGTCTCGGTGGCGGCGGCGATCTCGCCCTTCAGCGCCTCGACCTCGTCCATCAGTCGCCGCGCCTCGGCCTCGTCCTTCTTGGCCTTGGCCTGACCGATCAGCCTGGAGGCTTCGTTGCGGCGGTTCTGCGCCGCCTGCAGCAGCGTCTGCGCTGCGCGCAGCGCTTCGTCGAGCGCCAGGATCGTCCCCGTCTGCGGCGCCAGCCCGCGCGAGGCCCAGCCGCGGTCATAGACCTCGGGCTGCTCGCGAATGGCTCGGATGTCGTGCATGGGACTTGAGGGGCTTTGCCGGGAAAGGGCTTCCCCTTAAGGCGCGTTGTCAGGGGCGGCAAGGCGGCCGTGGTTCGCTGCTCTTCCCCCCGAGCAGCGGGGGGAAGTGTCACAAGCGAGGCCTTCAGGCCGATGCGTGACGATGGGGGGACCGGCGGCGCAAGGCTGGCGCCACTGTCGGTGCGTCTAGCCCCACCC
>Ga0302279_10001652_pt1:2500-31253 | contig 31253 bp, 20 predicted proteins | sample III_Bog_N3_3_FD_194541 | JGI IMG/M metagenome (GOLD analysis project Ga0302279, IMG submission 194541) | Peat permafrost microbial communities from Stordalen Mire near Abisko, Sweden - III_Bog_N3_3 | ecosystem: Environmental > Terrestrial > Soil > Wetlands > Peat | place: Sweden...
AGTCACGCATGACTGGCGCAGAGTTACAAAACGAACGGCTAGTGGAACGGTTTGGAAAAGCCGGCCATAGCGGGTGATAGCCCCGTACGCGAAAGTCGATTCGACTCTGAGTGGAGTTCCCAAGTACAGCGGGACACGAGAAATCTTGCTGGAATTTGCGGCGACCATGCCGTAAGGCTAAATAGGTCCATCAGACCGATAGTGAACCAGTACCGTGAGGGAAAGGCGAAAAGAACCCCGATGAGGGGAGTGAAATAGAACCTGAAACCGTCAATCTACAAGCAGTGGAACCCCTATGGTAAACCAGGGGAACCGCGTGCCTTTTGCATAATGAGCCGGCTAGTTATTTTCAGTGGCGAGGCGAAGCCGATGAGGCGGTGCCGTAGGGAAACCGAGTCTGAATAGGGCGAATAGTCGCTGGGAATAGACGCGAAACGGGATGATCTATCCTTGACCAGGATGAAGCTACGGTGAAACGTAGTGGAGGTCCGAACCAGTGTGGGTTGAAAACCGCTTGGATGAGTTGAGGATAGGGGTGAAAGGCCAATCAAATTCCGTGATAGCTCGTTCTCCCCGAAATAGCTTTAGGGCTAGCGTCGGATGTTTCGTCGTGCAGGTAGAGACCTGAATGGACTAGGGGGCTTACCAGCTTACTGAATCCAACCAATCTTCGAATGGCACGCCGTGAAGTCCGGCAGTCAGACTGCGGGTGATAAGATCCGTAGTCAAAAGGGAAAGAACCCAGATCGCCAGCTAAGGTCCCAAAATCTATGCTAAGTGGAAAAGGATGTGGATGTGCTTAGACAGCCAGGAGGTTAGCTTAGAAGCAGCTATCCTTTAAAGAAAGCGTAATAGCTCACTGGTCAAGCGGGTCTGTGCCGACAATTCAACGGGGCTCAAGCATAGTACCGAAGCTGCGAACGTGTCCTTAAGTGGACTCTGTGGTAGGGGAGCATTCCCTACGTCTGTGAAGGTTGACCGTCAGGACAGCTGGAGACATGGGAAGAGACTCTGCCGGCATAAGTAGCGTAAAGACGGGTGAGAACCCCGTCCGCCGTAAGACTAAGGTTTCCAACGCAAGGTCAATCCGCGTTGGGTTAGTCGGTCCCTAAGCTGAGCCCGAGAGGGGTAGGCGATGGAAAGCTGGTTAATATTCCCGCACCATGTGCGGCTCGTTTGTACGATGCAGGGACGCAGGAAGGTAGTGGCGCAGGTCTATGGAATGTCCTGTGAAACTTTTCAAGGATGGTCGCCAGGGAAGTCCGGTGGCCGTGAGTCCAAGAACCGTGACGAAAAGCCATGATCCTACACTGCCGAGAAAAGCTGCTAAGGAGAGCCGCGTGTGACCGTACCGCAAACCGACACAGGTAGTCGAGGAGAGAATCCTCAGGCGTTTGAGAGAACTCGGGTGAAGGAACTCGGCAAATTAACCCCGTAACTTCGGGAGAAGGGGTACCACGGTAGGGTTCATAGCCCGATGTGGTGGCACATAAATGTTCCAGGCGACTGTTTAACAAAAACACAGGTCTCTGCAAACTCCAAAGAGGAGGTATAGGGGCTGACGCCTGCCCGGTGCCGGAAGGTCAAGAGGAGCGGTCAGCGCAAGCGAAGCTGCGAATTTAAGCCCCGGTGAACGGCGGCCGTAACTATAACGGTCCTAAGGTAGCGAAATTCCTTGTCGGGTAAGTTCCGACCTGCACGAATGGCGTAACGATCTGGAAACTGTCTCCATCCGAGACTCAGCGAACTTGTAGCACCGGTGAAGATGCCGGTTACCCGCACTTAGACGGAAAGACCCCGTGCACCTTTACTACATCTTGACATTGAGGACGGCATTGTGCTGTGCAGGATAGGTGGGAGACTGTGAAATTGGCTCGTTAGGGTCGATGGAGTCATCGTTGAGATACCACCCTGCGCAATGCTGTTCTCTAACTCACGCCCGTCATCCGGGTGGAAGACAGTGTCAGGCGGGTAGTTTGACTGGGGCGGTCGCCTCCTAAAGAGTAACGGAGGCGTGCAAAGGTTCCCTCAGGCTGTTTGGAAATCAGCCGCAGAGCGCAATGGTATAAGGGAGCTTAACTGCGAGACACACACGTCGAGCAGATGCGAAAGCAGGTCATAGTGATCCGGTGGTTCCGCATGGAAGGGCCATCGCTCAACGGATAAAAGGTACGCCGGGGATAACAGGCTGATCTTGCCCAAGAGTTCATATCGACGGCAAGGTTTGGCACCTCGATGTCGACTCATCGCATCCTGGGGCTGAAGCAGGTCCCAAGGGTTCGGCTGTTCGCCGATCAATAGCGGTACGTGAGTTGGGTTCAGAACGTCGCGAGACAGTTCGGTCCCTATCTAGTGTGGGCGCAGGAGATTTGAGAGGACCTGTCCTTAGTACGAGAGGACCGGGATGGACTGACCTCTGGTGTTCCAGTTGTGTTTCCAAATGCAATGCTGGGTAGCTATGTCGGGAAGTGAGAAGCGCTGAAAGCATCTAAGCGCGAAACACCCCTCAAGATGAGATCTCCCCATGAGACCCGTGGTAGACCACCACGTTGATAGGTCGCGTGTGTAAGCGCAGTAATGCGTTCAGCTTAGCGATACTAATTGGTCCAACGACTTGACTTTTCATCAATCAATTGCATTCACGGCAGGTCAGCTTTCGGGCTGGTTGCTGAGAGAGCGTCTATTCACCCTTCGTTTTTGCACCCTTCGTCGTGGCTATACCCTGGAGGTCACACCCGTTCCCATTCCGAACACGGCAGTTAAGCTCCAGAGGGCCGATGATACTTCCTGGCACACAGGTGGAAAAGTAGGTCGCCGCGACGTTAAACTCTTAAAGCCCCCAAGCAGCAATGCTTGGGGGCTTTTTTGCGTTGGGCGGAAGCCGGACCATGCATCGGTCCTGATCACCAGCCAGGACGGCGGCGTCGCCTCCCTGAAACCTTCCGGACGGGATGCGCATGTAGGGGCATACGCGGGGCGAGTCTGTGCCGGGCCTCTCCTGTTTCGCCTGCTCAGTGCGCAGACACCCGCAAGAGGAGGGACCATGTGTCTGGGATCTGGATTCCCGGTTAGGCTTCCCGTGACTGGCCGCCTGAGGCGTGGCCCCGGAATCCTGGTGTCCTGGATCGTTTTGACGGCTGCCGCCCAGGCCAATGCCCAGGGTGGTTCAGGGGCTCTGGAGGTGGAACCGGGCACCGGCGCAGTGAGCCTCTGCCTGCCCCTGGGGCCGGGCATCGGCCGCGCCGACTTGCGCTACGTTCCGGTCCTGGTGGGGCGCTTCGCGCCCCGGGTCGCATGGGCCTGGGCGGATCCGACGGCGGCGCCCGACCCTTCCGGCCAAGCCGGCTTCGAACTATCGCCCGGCGACCTGGAATTGTGGTGCAAGCCCGGGGCCGATGCGGTGGACGCCCTGGCTGCGCGCTGGACCTATCCCGATGGCTCCGGGGGCTGCACCCGGGAGGAGCCCCGCACCGGGGCCTCGGTGGCGAGCATCTGGGCGGCCTTCGGATATGGATCGGCACAGGGACCCGAGGCCTCGGTAGCGTCCTGCCCGAACGGGCCGGCCGAGGTGCTCGCGGGGCGGGGCGGGGATGTCCTGGTGGCCCTGCCGGAGGCGGAGACCGCGCCGACACTGGAGGGCCCGCTGGGAGACGTGGGATTCCCTAGGCGCCTGCTTACCGTGCGGGGCACCGTGGCGTATGAATATCATTGGGCTGGGGTGGGCGGTGCCAAGTCTGATCCGGTGGCTGCCCGCTCGGCATACTACCGACTGGCCGCCATGCGCGCCACCGGTAGGGACGTGGTGACCTTCAGCTACGGTCCCAACGGAGTGGATTTCCAAGCGGACTGGGATGGCTGGACGCTTCGGGTGACCTGGACTGAAGGGAGCGCGACCGGACCGGGCGCCGGCCATGACGCGGTAACGGAAACAGCCCAACTGCGGGTGAGCTATGCGGGGCCGGTGACGGTTCCGGGCTATACCCTCCAGGTGGTTGCGCGGCCGGGCGAGCCCATCCGGCGTCAGGCCCTGCGGGTGTCCCGGATCGAGGGCTGGCCGGCGGGAAAGACTACCCATTTCGGTTACGGCCCGGTTCCTGCCGTGGGACCGGTGGGCACCGGGGGCGTTCCGGGACCGACCGTGCTGCGATCCATCGAACTGCCGAATCGAAGTCTCCAACTGGAGTGGGAGGGGTGGTGCGAGTCCGGGGCAGGCGGCGCTGGCACCTGGATGTTCGGCCTGACAGAACTCAGGGACCAAGTGCTGCCTGATTCGAGCAGGGGAGCCGACGAACAAGTCTACCGGCGCGAACCGGGCGGGGCCGGGGGAACTTCCACTGCAGCGGGGGACCGGCGCTGGGTCCGGCAGTCCAGGCATTTCGTCTTCGGATCGGCCTCCGGGCAGGGCGGATGTCAGACCTTCGTGCGGGATCGCTGGAATCTGGGGGATACTGCCCCTAGGACCCGGGGGGTGGCCGAGGCCGTCGCCGTGGAGATCCCCACCTTCACCTATGATGAGCAGGCTGGCCGCCTGATCTCGGTTCCCGGCCAGTTCACCCGCTGCATGGACTGGGACTCGGAAGCGATCGCACGTGACCAGCCGCCGGATCCGCACGAGGGCTGGTCGACGACCAGCAGTGGCAGGGCAGGGCTTCGGGGAGGCACCCAGTTCCAGGATACGTTGGCGGCCATGCAGGCGGCTGCCGCGAAACAGGCGGCCCTTGCCAGGGACATTGAGGCCCGACGAGCGGCACAAGCCCAGGCAGCGATGGAGCAGAGCCGCAGGGTGCAGCAGCAGATGCAGCATAGTCGGGAAGTCGCTCGCCAGATGCTGGAGGCCCGGATGCGGCAAAACACGGAGGAGGAGGCCAAGCGACAGGCCCTTGCGGCTGCTGAATCCGCAGCGAGGGCTAGAGCAGCTGAGCGGGCAGATGCTGAAGCCCGGCGGGTGCGCGTTGAGGCCGAGCAGAGGATCGCCGCAGCGAACCAGAAAGCGGCGGATGCAGCACTTAGGGCCGCCCAGGCGAAGCGGAGAGAGGAGGAGGCACAGCGGCGGATCCTGGCGGCTGAGCAGAGGGCTGCGGCTGCGCGGGAGAAGGGCTCCAGGCCGGCACCCGGACCTCCCGTGTCCACTTCCACGACGAGTGCCCCTTCGTCCTCCCAGACTCCCAAAAGCTAGGCCACAAATCACCTGCCCCATACCCCAGCCGCGCGTTTCATTGCGGAGAAATAGCATGTCTACGCAGGTTGGGCTTCGTGCCCCACTGTCCTTCAAGGTCTGGATGCACTGCGCCGCGGGGCTTGTGGTCGGCTGCTTGGGGATGATGCTCTCCCGGGCCAGCGCCCAGGGCGGGCCGGCCATGGAGGTGGATCCGGGCACCGGCGTGGTCACCCTGTGCCTGCCCCTGGGGCCCGGCATCGGCCGCTCCGACTTGCGCTACGTTCCGGTCCTGGTGGGGCGATTCGCCCCTCGGATCGGCGGTTCGCCGGCTGACCCAATGGCGGTGTTAGACCCATCTGACCAATCCGGCTTCGAACTATCGCCCGGCAACCTGGAACTGTGGCGCAAACCCGGGGTCGATGCAGCGGACGGCTTGGCTGCGCGCTGGACCTATCCCGACGGCTCCGGGGGCTGCACCCGGGAGGAGCCCCGCTCCGGGGCCTCCGCGGCGAGCATCTGGGCGGCCTTCGGCTATGGTTCGGCCCAGGGCCCAGAGGCCTCGGTAGCGTCCGGCCCGAACGGGCCGGCCGAGGTTCTCGTGCTCGCGGGACGGAGCGGGGATATCCTGATCGCCCTGCCGGAGGCAGAGACCGCGCCGACACCGGAGGGCCCGCTGGGAGGCGTCGGCTTCCCTTCGCGCCTGCTTACCGTGCGGGGCACCGTGGCGTATGAATATCATTGGGCCGGGGTGGGTGGCGCCAGGTCCGATCCGGAGGCTGGCAACTCGGGCTACTACCGGCTGGCTGCCATGCGCGCCACCGGCGGGGACGCGGTGACCTTCAGCTACGGTCCGAACGGAGTGGATTTCCAAGCGGACTGGGAGGCCTGGACGCTTCGGGTGGCCTTGGCTGAAGGGTGCGCGACCGGACCGGGCTCCGGCCATGACGCGGTACCGGAAACGGCCCAGCTGCAGGTGCATTATGCGGGGCCGGATTCGGTCCCTGGGTACACCCTCCAGGTGGCTTTACAGCCGGGCGAGCCCATCCGGCGTCAGGCCCTGCGGGTGTCCCGGATCGAGGGCTGGCCGGCGGGAGGCAGTACCCGGTTCGGCTACGGCCCGGTTTCCGCCGCGGGGCCAGTCGGGGCCGGGGACGATCCGGAACCGAGCGTGCTGCGGTCCATCGAACTGCCGAACCGAAGTCTCCAACTGGACTGGGGGGGGTGGTTCAAGTCCGACCCGGGCGGCGATGGTGCCTGGGCCTTCGGCCTGGCGGAACTCCGGGATCAGGCGCGGCCTGATCCGGGCCGAGGAGCCGACGAACAGGTCTACCGGCGCGTGCCGGCCGGGGCCGGGCGAGCTTCCACTGCAGCGGGGGACCGGCGCTGGGTCCGGCAGTCCCGGCATTTCGTTTTCGGATCGGCCTCCGGGCAGGGCGGATGTCAGACCTTCGTGCGCGATCGCTGGAACCTGGGGGATCCTGCTCCTGGGAGCCAGGGGGTGGCCGAGGCCGTTGGCGTGGAGATCCCCACCTTCACCCTGGTTGCCGGGACCGGACACCTGATGCCGGTGCCCGGCCAGCTCACCCGGCGCATGGACTGGGGGCCGGAAGCCATCGAACGGGACCAGCCGCCGGATCCGCACGGGGGCCGGCCGCTGGCCTTGCTTGGCGGATCGGGGCTGAAGGGGGGAGGGGGGCGCAGCGAGCCCCCAGGCTCGGGCGCGCCGCCGGCGGAAGCGACGGAGCAGAAGGCCCCGGCCTCCGCGTCCGATGCGCCGCCCCCGGCTCCGCCCGCCAAGGAGGAGGTGCGGGCGGGTCCCATCAGCTACGACCCCATGAAGGGGGAAGTGACCATGGAAGCAATTGCCGGGCCGCCACCCGCAGGAGGCACGACCGCGCCTTTGCGGTATCGGGTCCCGATCCCGAAGGGGCCCAGTGCGCAGGAGATCATGCGGCAGAAGGCGGTCGCGACACACAAGGCAGAGGCCGAGGCCCAGGAGGCCCGGCTCACCTCTATCCAGCTATCCACCCAGAGGATGTTGGCGGATGTGGCCCACCAGCAGGCGCAACAGAGGGTCCAGCGCGCCGACCAGGAACGCCAGGCCCAGGTCCACGTGGAAGCGGCCCGGGCGATGCATACGCAGATGATGGGAGCCTTAGCTTGCCAGCAAATGTTGGATGCAGCCGATGATCAACGGCACAAGGCAGAAGCGGCCTCTCTCCAGGCTGCCAGCATGGAACGGCAGGCCGCCGCGTCGCAAGGGCAGGCGCACCAGATGGTGCGGGATGCCGATACAGCCTGGCTGGTGGCTGGGGCAGCGGCGCGGCGGGCCAACGCTGCCGAGGAACGGGAAGCCCAAGCAGAGCAGGCGGCCCTGGACGCGGAGCGGAGGGCGGACGAGGCGGAACGGATGGCCAACGAAGCCAAACGGAGCGCACATCAGGCCTTGGAGCAAGCGGCTAAGCCTTCGGCCAAGGCTGCGCCGACCCAACCCAAGGTCCCAACGCCTGCTGCCAAGGTTCTGGCGCCTGCCCCCAAGGTCGCTGCGTCCCCAGCCAAGACTGTGATCTTTGCGGCTCCGCTCAAGGCGTCCACTCCGGCACCAGCAACCAAACCACTGGCGCCCACCCCGGCACCTGCAACCAAGCCGCCGGCGCCTGCCCCGAGACCAGCGACCAAGCCGCCGACACCCACCCCGGCATCTGAGACCAAACCGCCGACACCCGGCCCGGTCCAAGCGACCAAGCAGCCTGCGCCCGCCTCGGCGGCTGCAACCAAGCCTCCGGCGCGCGAGCCGGTCTCTGTGACCAAGCCGTCACCAGCTCCTGCTTCGGGGCAAAGTGAGCCTGCCCCGAAAAAGGCCCCTGCCAAGACGACCAGTTGCACCGCGACCAGCTACCCCGATCCATCGGCCCCGCGGATTCCGATCGTTCGAGGAGAGGATGGGAACCTTAAATTCGACGTGGCGCCCATTCCCGGAGCAACGGCGCCTGCTGCTGGGGGTGAAACCAAGGCTACGATCGGGCAGAATGATCCGGCGGCGGTTAAAACCGGCCCTCCAATGATGAACTGCCATGGGCAAGGTGCCCCAGCTATTGGAACCGGCCTTCCGATGATGAGCTGTCACGAGCCAAGCACCTCCAGTCGTACCAGCCAAAGCGGCCCTGCTCCAAGTAGGTTTGCTCCTGCCGGCCCGCCGGTTCACGGTTTTCCAACCCCTGCCGGACCGATACCGCCTGACGAGGGTGGCAAATCACCAGAGGGAATGCCAAGTCTGAACCTTGGGACCAGGGCGATGGGGGCTGTCAAGGTTGCTGGTGCAGTTGCCGAAGCTTCGATGGGAGCGGCGGTTACTTTGGGATCTGGTGGGGCTGCGCTCCCAGTCGGCGGCGCCATTGTGCTCCATGCCGCAGACGTTGCTGCCTCTGGGGTAAAGCAGGTGATCACCGGGGAGCACACGCCATCGCTCACCAGCAAGGGTATTCAGGCCGGTGCCCAGGCAGCGGGGGTTTCACCCGGAACAGCCGCTGTGGTCGGTGAGACAGGCGATGCCTTGCTGAGTTTTGCGGGTGGAATTGCAGGTGCACGAGCCATAACAGGGTTGCCCATCGGACCATCTCCAACTGCACCAATTGCTAAACCTTCAACCAAAGCATCCCCTTTGTTGGGAGCCGGTGCAAATTGCGTTGAAGTCCCAAGTTCCCAAGCAAGTGCCTTGCAGCGCGCACTGGCTAATGCAAAACCTACCAGTGGCCACCCAACGCAGCTAATAGCAGAGCTTGAAGATGGGTCCAGGGTAATGTTTCGAAAGGACTTTGGTGCTCAAGCCCATCCCGTTGGCGGTCCATTCAAAGGAGCAGGTCCGATTGATCACTACAACATTGAGATTCAAGTCATGAAACCAAATGGTACTGTCAAGACAATTGAAAATATTCACGCAGTTCCTGATGGTAAAGGCGGATATATTTGGTGGGGGATAAGGAAATGACCAGCGAAATGAATAAACACATCATCGTTACGGAGTCTGGCGATGAAATTCCATCCCAAGAGGTAATTACCTGTGACACCCATACCTTGTCCGTAGATGCTCGTTTGGAAAACAAGTATGCATGCCTTACCTTTTCGTCGCGTATTGCAATGTATGATTTTGCAAGATCGCTGCTGCACGAAGCGCTCTATGGCGGTTCTGGGCAGATAGAGTTTGCTCCCTTGGAGCACGAGGGAAAACTTCAAGTCATCAACGGGGTTAGAATGGCTCCTGAAAGTTCTAGATTGATAGTTCTTTACCCCGAGACAGAGTGAGTGGTTTACCGAAAATACAGCGGATGCCTCCGGCGACAATGCTGAGAGCCCAACGCCGGGTCCCTCCAGCCCGCCCTGGCAGCCCCATCGCCGCCCTCCGCGCCGGTCGGCCGTCGGCGCATTTTCGATAATCCTGGATTATCGAAAATGGTTTTTAATGACCATCTCGTGCGCTTCGCTCCCGAGCTGCTCATTAAAAACTCCCGCCGCCGGCCTAGACATAATCGCAGACTATGTCTCCCGTCGCGAAGGGCTGTCGGCTTCGATGGTCGTCCGTTCTGGTTGGCGGGCGTTGGGCAATAGCGGGCGCGGCCTGCGCTACCATCGCGCCGGCCGGCTCGCCCCCGCAAGGTTCGCGCCTCCGCTGCGCTGCGGCACGGCTGCGGCGCTGCGCGCCTTGGGCTGCGCCCCCTCGCCGAGGGGGCGCCCGTGGAAGGCCCAGGCAACAGCGGCGTTCAGGGGCCGCATCGACGCGGCGTCACGCTCGCGCCCGGCCCATCACCCCCTGATCGGGGGGGTGATGGGCCGGGACGGACGCAGCAGGAAACAATCAGGGGGAATCCCTGAAGGCCTGCGAAAAGCCGGGAGGGCTCCGGGCCGAACCCCGCAGCAGCGGCACCACCCTGAAGGCGCGGGTCCCTGGCTGGTCCTGGAAAGTGGGCCGGCCTTTCTTTCTATAGCCGCTTAAAAAAGGGGGCTCCAAAACCAGGCCATCGGCCGATTCCGGGGAGGGTTGTCCACCAAGGTGCACCTGCCATTGACCATGACGCCTTCCTTTACAAGGCGCGCCACGCCGTGGAGAACCTGTTCGCGAAAATGAAGCACTTCCGCAGCTTTGCGACACGGTAAGGATTCTAGACAAAATAATATGGCCGATATCTGAAAATGTTCCATACTTAAGGTATGGACAAAACCGTTATCCAATCCAAATGGAATGTCTTGTCACCAGTCCTGGATGAGCGCACCCGGCGGTTATGGGCAGCGACCGAGGCTGAAGCCCTTGGAAGGGGTGGAATCACGCTTGTGGCTGAAGCCACAGGGCTGAGCCGGATGACGATCCGTGCTGGGATCAAAGAGGCTCACCCCGCGGAATCGAATGGCGCAGCCAAACCTATGACGGCCGGGCGCCTCCGCGCAGAAGGAGGGGGGCGGAAATCCCTAGAAACAAGCGATTCCACCCTGGCGAAGGATCTGGAGTTCCTGGTTGATCCCGTCACCCGAGGCAATCCGATGTCGCCCCTGCGCTGGACGTCGAAAAGCACGGGGCATCTAGCCGAGGCCCTTCGACAGCGCGGCCACCAGGTTTCCTGGAAAACCGTGGCTCGGATGCTTGCTGCCCGGGGCTATAGCCTTCAGGCCAACCGCAAAACCAAGGAGGACGAGATCCACCAAGATCGGGATCGCCAGTTTGCCCATATTAATGAGCAAGCCAGGGCCTTCCAGAAGGATGGCCAGCCTGTGATCTCGGTGGATACGAAGAAGAAGGAACTGATCGGCGAATACAAGAACGGCGGACAAGAATGGCAACCCAAAGGCCATCCGGAGCACGTTTCTGATCATGATTTTCCGGACCCGGAGGTGCCCAAGGCTGTCCCCTACGGGATCTATGACATAGCAGCCAACCAGGGCTGGGTGACCGTGGGTACTGACCACGATACGCCGGAGTTTGCCGTCAATGCCATCCGCACCTGGTGGCAACAGATGGGTCATCCAATGTATCCGAATGCGACTCGATTGATGGTGACCGCCGATTGTGGCGGCAGCAATGGCTACCGGGCCCGGGCTTGGAAACTCAACCTTCAAGCATTGGCCGACGAGACGGGGCTGGTCATTTCCATTTGCCATTTCCCCCCGGGGACCAGCAAATGGAACCAGATCGAGCACCGGATGTTCTGCCACATCACCCAGAACTGGCGCGGCAGGCCCCTGGTGAGCCTGGAGGTGGTCATCAGCCTCATCGGAGCGGTCACCACCCGCAAGGGGCTCAAGATTCGGGCAGCTCTAGATCCCGCCAAATACGACCTCGGGAAGAAGGTCTCTGATAAGGATCTGGCCGAGGTTCGAATTGAGCAATCCGAGTTCCAGGGTGCGTGGAACTATTCAATCCTGCCGAAGGCGAAATGACTATTTTATTTTGTCTAGAATCCTAAGACAAGACGACGCGGAATGACGCGGCCATGGTGGCGATCGCATGCATGGTCATCTGGCTTAGGCTTTGAGTGGCCAAGCTTTATCCTGCCTTGTCCCATCGATCCAATTCATCCCCGTTTAAACCACGCAGCGAGGTGCCGGCACCTTGGAGCATGGAGGAGAGCTATGCCCATCCAAGACCCCCTCACCCCCTTCACGCGCATGCGCACTCAGGGATCTAAGGACTAGCAAATCATCGGCTTGTGCTATCGCATCGCGAATACCCTGGGCCATGGGTTCGCCGAAGGTCTACGAGAACGCCCTGGCCTTCGAACTCCGCAGAGCCAAGATCGCCTTTGTCCAGCAGCAGTCGATTGAGGTGTTTTACGAGGGGGAAAAGGTTGGGCACTACAAGGCCGACCTCATCATTGAAGGCAGGGTTATTGTCGAGGTCAAGGCGATTCAAGCCTTAAGCGATATTGATGTCGCCCAGGGCCTGAACTACCTGCGAGCGACAGGCCTTCCAACCTGCCTCCTTATCAATTTAGGCAAGGCAAAGATAGAGGTTCGCAGGCTGGGTCTAAGCCCGGGCAAGGGAACCGGAGATATGGAACTCGAGGTCAAGGACATCCAGTAACCTGCGCTCCGACCCACCCCTGCGCCAGCCCTGCTGGAACAGGGATGAACACCGATGTTTGGGATGAAACGGGATCTGCCCGCCCTAAAACCGACCCCTTTATCATTGCGCGCAATTGTTTCAGGTTGCCGACAGCCCCTAGTATATTCGTTCGAGTAAATGAAATTATCGGTCGGTGGCCATGCTCCACCAGCCGCTCTCCCACCCCCCCCCGCCCTCAGGCCTGCGACAATGGCCTGCGAAGCGGGATGGGGGAGGTCGGCATGACGTGGTGGGCGTGGGCGCTGGTTTCGGCGGGGGCGGCGGCCCTGGTGAGCATCCTGGCCAAGCTGGGCATGCAGGACATCCCCTCCAACCTGGCCACCGCCATCCGCACCGTGGTGATCCTGGTGTTCGCCTGGGCGCTGGTGCTGCTGCGCGGGGAGGCCGGCCACCTGGGCCAGATCAGCCGCCGGGGCCTGCTGTTCCTGGTGCTTTCGGGGCTGGCCACCGGGATCTCCTGGCTGGCCTACTTCCGGGCCCTGCAACTGGGGCCGGCCTCGCGGGTGGCGCCCATCGACAAGCTGAGCCTGGTGTTCATCGCCCTGCTGGGCTGCACCCTGCTCCGGGAGACCTTCTCCCTGCGCTACGGGCTCGGCCTGGCGCTGGTGATGGCCGGCGTGCTGCTCACCACGCTGGGCTAGCTGATCCGGAACCGGCGTGCTAGGGTGAGGTGTGGACCAGGGCGTCGCTGCCGTCAAAAGCAGAGGAAAGTCCGGGCTCCGCAGGGCAGTGGGCCAGGTAATCCCTGGGCGGGGTGACCCGACGGAAAGTGCAGCAGAGAACAGACCGCCGATGGCCCCGGCAACGGGGATCAGGTAAGGGTGAAACGGTGGGGTAAGAGCCCACCGCCGGACTGGCAACAGGACGGGCATGGTAAACCCCCCACGGAGCAAGACCAAATAGGCTGGCGAGCTGCGCAAGCAGTGAGGATCGGCCCGATCGAGCCAGCGGGTAGGTCGCTTGAGGTGGCCAGTGATGACCATCCTAGAGGAATGACGTCCCCCGACAGAACCCGGCTTACCGGTTCACCAAGGCCCGCGCAAGCGGGCCTTGCTCATGCCGGGGGACTGCCTCGAAGGGGCCGGCCTGGGCGGGGCGCCCGGGCTCGGCTAGGATGATCCCATGGGACTGGTGCGCGGCAGGCATTCGGCACTCTTCGTGGTCGCCCTGGCCATGTTCACCGACACGTTGCTGTACTACCTGCTGGTGCCGCTGCTGCCGGCCTACGCCCGGGCCTACGGGCTGAACCAGCTGGGGGTGGGCATGCTGTTCGGCAGCTATGCCCTGGCCCTGCTGGCGGGGACCTTTCCCCTGGGGCGTCTGGTCGATCGGGTGGGGCGGCGGGGGCCCCTCCTGGGCGGTCTGCTGGGGCTGTTCGCCACCACCCTGCTGTTCGCCTTCGCCCATACCTATCCGCTGCTGATCCTGGCCCGGGTGCTGCAGGGGCTGTCGGCCACGGCCACCTGGACCGCGGGCATGGCCCTGGTGGCCGACCACTTCCCCAGCGAGTCCCGGGGCCGGGCCATGGGCACGGTGTTCGCCTGCGCCAACCTGGGGGTGCTGCTGGGGCCGCCGCTGGGGGGCTGGCTGGACCAGCACTTCGGCCTGCGGGCGCCGTTCCTGGCCGCGGCCGGCCTGGTGCTGCTGGACGCGCTGGCGCGCCTCACCCTGCTCCGGGAGGTGCCGCCGGTGCGGGATGCCCGCCTGGGCTTCCGGGACCTGCTCCGGGACCCCACCATCCGGGTGTTCGCCGGGGCCATGGCCATGGGCGCGGGCATGCTCGCCCTGCTGGAAGCCACCCTGCCGCTGCATCTGGACAGCGTCCTGCGGCTGAGCCCCACCCGCATCGGCCTGTGCTTCGGCGCCGCCGCGGTCACCCACATGCTCAGCGCCCCGCTGGTGGGCGCCCTGTCTGACCGGGTGGGGCGCCGGCGGCTGCTGGTGCTCGGGCTGCTGCTGGCCATGGTGGCCATCCCGCTGCCGGTGTTCCTGGCCGGACCCGGGGCGGTGGCGGCCGCCATGGGCCTGCTGGGGCTGGTCACCACCCTGATCCTGTCCCCCTCCAGTCCGGCGGTGGCGGACGCGGTGGAGCGCCAGGGGAGCGGCAGCTACGGCTCGGTGTTCGGCATCCTGAACATCGCCTACGCCCTGGGCATGCTGGCCGGGCCCGTGCTGGGCAGCGCCCTGGTGCAGGCCGTGGGCATCCGCGCGGCCCTGGTGACCCTGGGGCTGGGCTTCGGCGCCTACGCCCTGCTGGTGCGGGGCCGGACCGCCCGGTAGATCCAGCGCTCGGCCTCGGGCGCCCAGGGCTCCCCGGCCAGCCCGCCGAAGGCCTGGTCCAGTCCCAGTCCGGCCGCGGCCAGCGCCTCGCGCGCTTCCCGGTCGGTGGGGATCCAGATGTCGTGGCGGAAGCGCTCGCCGCGGCAGATCCGCTCGGTGCGCACCCGCCGGCCGTCGGGACTCAGGCGCACCCGCTCCTGGTAGAGCCCGGCCACCGGGTACCAGTCCGGGCCCACCAGGCGCACGCCCTGCAGGCAGCGGATGCGGCCGACCAGATCCAGCAGCAGGACGCCGCCCGGACGCAGCACCCGGGCGAACTCGGCCAGCTGGCGCTGGTTCTCCTCGGCCGTGGCGAAGTAGCCCCAGCTGGTGAAGGCGCACAGGATGCCGTCGGCGCACTGATCGCGGAACGGCAGCCGGCGCAGGTCCATGCGCACCAGCGGACCCGGATGCTCCCGGCGGTGCCGGCCGAGGTTCAGCGGGCTCAGATCGCCGCCGATCACCCGGTAGCCGGCCGCGTCCAGGGCCGGACGCAGGCGGCCCCAGCCGCAGGGCAGGTCCAGCACCCGGCTGCCCCGGCCCAGGTTGAGCAGATCGGCCAGGCCCGCGCCCTCCAGGGCGGCATCCTCGGCCTTGTCCTGATAGATCTCGAAATAGACCGGAAGATCGAAGTCCCGCTCGAACCAGTCCATGACCGCCCCTCGCGGCCGCCTCCCGGGCGGCGGCCCCCACCCTGGCGCGGCGCGCAGAGCCAAGCTGACACCGGTTCGGCCGGGCGCCGGACCCCCGGGCCCAGAGGGCCCAACTAGGGCATTCTAAACCCTTGACGCGGGGTTGGTCGGATGTACTCTTGGGCAGGAAAAGATCTTTTGCACAAGTAAACTGCCTGTAAACAGGCCTTTTATGGAGGGTTCATGGATTTTCTCCAGCCGGACGTTCAGGATAAGCTCATGAAGGAGCATTTTGAATTTCGGAAGTTGATGGAAGAGCACCGAGCGGCTGATGAACGGCTCGTATATCTTCGCAACAAGTTGCGGCTTTCCGCCCAGGAAACGGTGGAAGAAGTCGAACTCAAGAAGGCCAAATTACGGGCCAAGGAGCGGATCTACAATATCGTGGAAGAGTTCAAGGGTCGGGGGCAGTGACCGCATCCCGTTTATAACAACTCGCTCATATCCCATGAGCCAGTGCCCCGGAGGGTTCCGGGGCACTTTATTTTGGGCCAGGTCCGGTCCGAGGCCGCCCGCGCCGGGTGATACTGCGCGCTACGTCGTGCAAGGTACGATATTTCAAAGCTAGTCGGGACAAACCCGGGGGGACTGCCCGTCCAGGTCCGCCAGCGGGGTGGGCAGGAAGCCCTCGCCCATCCAGTAGACCAGATCCAGGGGATGGCGCACGTCCCAGAGCAGGATGCGGTCCGAGGCGCCGGGATGCAGGTGGCCCAGTTCCGGACGGCCCAGGCTGCGGGCGGCGTGGAGGGTCATGGCGGTGAACGCCTCCTCGAAGGTGAGCCGCAGCTGCAGGCAGCCCAGGCGCAGCACCAGCAGGGGGTCGATGCACGCGCAGGAGCCGGGGTTGAAGTCCGAGGCCAGGGCCACCTGGCAGCCGGCCTCCACCATGGCCCGGGCCGGAGCGAACTCGCGCATGCCCAGGAACAGGGTGGTGGCCGGGAGCAGGACCGGGATCACCCCGGACTGGGCCATGGCGGCCATGCCGGGGGCGGAGGCGAACATCAGGTGATCGGCGCTGGCCGTGCCCAGTTCGGCGGCCAGTTCGGCCCCCCCGGTGCTGCAGAACTCGTCGGCGTGGATGCGGCCGCGCAGGCCCAGGGCCCGGCCCGAGGCCAGCACCGCCCGGCCGTGTTCCGGGGTGAACACGCCCCGCTCCACGAACACGTCGCAGAACCGTGCCACCCCCGGCCAGCGCCGCACCAGCTCCGGCTGCCAGTCCCGGGCCACGGTGGCGATGTAGCGGTCCGGGTCCTCGTGGAATTCCTGGGGCAGATCGTGGGCCGGCATCAGGGTCACGTCCAGGCTCCAGCCCCGGGCGCGCAGGTGCCCGTAGGCCTCCAGCAGGCGGCTTTCCGCCTCCAGTTCCAGGCCATAGCCGGTCTTGGCCTCCAGGTGCACCACCCCCTTGCGCCGGTACCGCTCCAGACGCCCGGCGCCCAGTTCCACCAGCTCGGCCACGGTGGCGGCCCGGGTGGCGCGGGTGGTCTCCCGGATCCCGCCGCCCTGGGCGGCGATCTCGGCGTAGCTGGCGCCGTGCAGCCGGCGGTTGAACTCCTGGCTGCGGTCCCCGGCGAACAGCAGGTGGGTGTGGGGATCCACGAAACCAGGGGCGGCCCAGCGGCCGCCACCATCCAGGGGCTCGGCGTCCAGCCACTCGGCAGGCAGCTCGGCGCGTGGGCCCAGCCACTGGATCCGGCCATGCTCCAGGGCGATGGCGGCGTCCTCGATGCAGTCCACGGCCCAGGGCGTCCGCGGATCCGGACTGATGGCGCCGCGGAGGTGAGTGAGGAGGCGGCGTTGGCCGCGATCGCTGGGATGGCCCATGGCCCACTATGCCATTCGCCGCCCCGGGCTGACAACCCTGCCGGGATCGGTTTCGCCGCGTGGGCTATACTCGCGGGAAGCCGTTTCATTCATTCCGGGACCCGCCATGTGGATCATCAAGTCGCTGCTGCCCCTGTTCGTCTGCGCCCTGCTCGGCGCGGCCCCGGCCCCGGCGCCGCCGGCTGACAAGGCCCTGACCGCCCCCCTGCTGCCCGGGGAGGCGCTGGCCGTGGCCGGGACCGACGGGCAGGTGCACCTGTTCGGGGCGGAGCCCAGCCGGGAATCGGCCATGGGCGGTCTGGCCATGCTGCCCTGGATCAAGCTGGAAGGCATGTCGTGGGCGTCCGACGATCTGCGCTTCGCATGCACCGGCAAGTGGGACGGTCAGCCCTGCTGGCAGCCCAAGGGGCACGGCAAGCTGAACCTGGCCTCGGCCCTGCTGCTGGACTGCCACCTGGCCTTCCTGGGCTGGGGCCGGGCCTCGCTCCACGGCTGGCTGCGCGACTACGGGGACGGGGCGGCCCGGGCCCGGCTGGAGGACGCCTTCGAGCCGTTCCTGGGGCACCGGATACCGCCCGGCAACGGCCTGCCGGCCATCAGCCCGGACTGGGTGGGCGACGGGGAGCTGCTGCGCACCAGTCCCGAAGCCATGCTCACCTGGCTGCTGGATCCGGCCCAGGACGAGACCGTGCGCCACTGCAAGCGGCTGCTGACCACGTTCAAGAACTACAACTACGCCGAGAACGCCTGGTGGATCAAGGCCGCCTACGCGCCGGAGGGTACGGAGGCCCCCGTCGGCCGCGCCTGGGCCGTGGGCAGCAACGGCCAGATCACCGCCGTGCTGCGGCTGCCCCGGGGCGGCGGCTGGGCCGACGCCATGCGCCGATTCCGGGAGATCCTGATGGTGCCCAAGGGCATGTAGTCGACCTCAGCGTTCCAGGATGAAGGTGGCCGGACCGTCGTTCACCAGCTCCACCTCCATCATTTCCTGGAAGAAGCCGGTGGCCACCGGGCAGCCTTCGGCGCGCAGCAGGTCTACGAACCGGTCGAACAGGGGCCGGGCCTCCCCGGGCGCCATGGCCAGATCGAAGGAGGGCCGCCGGCCCTTGGCGATGCTGCCGGCCAGGGTGAACTGCGACACCGCCAGGACCGCCCCGCCCACCTCCTGGAGGGAAAGGTTCATGCGCCCCTGGGGGTCCTCGAACACCCGCAGTCCGGCGATCTTGGCGGCGGCCCAGCGGCACTGCGCCTCGGTGTCCCCGGTCTCCAGGCCGGCCAGCACCAGCAGGCCCGGGCCGATGCTGGCCGATCGTTCACCTGAACGGACCGTCGCCCGCTTCACCCGCTGGATCACTGCCTTCACGGCGCCGCTCCTGTCTGTGGCCGGCAACGGCCGCCGGTTCCAGGGTACCTCGAATCCCGCGCCGGGTACGGCAGACCGCTTCCGTACCCTCCTGAATCCCGCGCCGGGAAGCCCGGCTTGGGCCTATACTGGGGCCATCCAGGAGCTGGACCATGCCCGAGCCCACCCTTTCCGCAGTCCTGAACCCCGACGAATGGCGGCTCATCGAATCCCTCCGCGGCCTGCCGGAGAGCCCGCTGCGCAGCCGGATCTTCCAGGTGCTGGACGGGATCCTGTTCTTCGTCGCCAACCCCCGCTGCCAGGGCATGGGCGTGGAGGGGTTCCCCTGCGGGGAGCCCACCTCCACCTGCGAGGAGTGCCACCAGATCTGGGATCTGCTGGAGACCATCGAGGCCCGCTGCACCGGTTCCACCCAGGCCTGAAGCCTGATCCGGCTTTCCGCCCGGCCGCCCCTGCTCCGGATCGGCCGGGCGGGGCTTGGCCGGGCTCCGGGGCGCTCCGCCCTTGACTCCCGGCCCCGGCCTGCAATTCTCAAAGCAACGATCTTCCATGCCTTTCCCCGTCCGGACCGGGCCGGAAGGGCATGCGCAGGTCCGATCCCATCCGGAGGCTTGCCATGGAAAACCCTCAGACGCCCATCGATGCGCAGGTGGTGCGACAGGCCATCCAGGCCTGCGGCCTGCAGGACCCGGGCCGGGCGTCCATCCGGGAGATCAAGAAACTGGTGGACCTGATCGAGGCAGGCTCGGGCCAGAAGTTCGTGCGCATGGAGATGGGCATTCCGGGCCTGCCGGCCCTGCAGGTGGGGGTGGACGCGCAGATCCAGGCGCTGCGGGACGGGGTGGCGGCGATCTACCCGGACATCCAGGGCACCCCCGCGCTCAAGCGCGAGGCGGCCCGGTTCGCCAAGCTGTTCCTGGACCTGACCGTGGATCCCGAGCACTGCGTGCCCACCGTGGGCTCCATGATGGGCGGCATGGCCGCCTTCCTTACCGTCAACCGCATGTGGGCTGACCGGGAGGGCACCCTGTTCCTGGATCCGGGCTTCCCGGTGCAGAAGCAGCAGTGCAAGCTGCTGGGCCACGGCTACCGCTCCTTCGACATGTACGAGTTCCGCGGCCCCAAGCTGCGGGCCAAGCTGGAGTCCTGCCTGCAGGATGGCAAGGTCTCGTCGATCCTGTATTCCAGCCCCAACAACCCGTCCTGGATCTGCCTCACCGAAGAGGAACTGCAGATCATCGGCGAACTGGCCACGAAGTACAACGTGGTGGTGATCGAGGACCTGGCCTACTTCGCCATGGACTTCCGCCAGGACTACGGCAAGCCCGGCCAGCCGCCGTACCAGCCCACCGTGGCCAAGTACACGGACAACTACATCCTGCTCATCTCCAGCTCCAAGGCGTTCAGCTACGCCGGCGAGCGGATCGGGCTGATGGTGATCTCCGACCACGTCTGGACCATGCGCAGCCCGGACCTGCTGCGCTACTTCGCCTCGGACGAGCTGGGGCACGCCATCCTGTTCGGCGCCATCTACGGCCTGACCTCGGGCACCTCCCATTCGGCCCAGTGCGGCGTGGCGGCCATCCTCAAGCAGATCAACGACGGCGATCTGGATTTCGTGGCGATCGTCAAGGAATACGGCGCCAAGGCCAGGATCATGAAGGACCTGTTCGTGGCCCACGGCTTCCGGATCGTATACGACCGGGATCTGGAGGCGCCGGTGGGCGACGGCTTCTACTTCACCTTCGCCTATCCGGGGCTGGACGGCGGCCAGCTGCTGGCCGCGCTGCTGCCGTACGGGATCAGCGCCATCACCCTGGACATCACCGGCAGCGAGCGCACCGAAGGCATGCGCGCCTGCACCTCGCTGGTGTCCCGGGACCAGTTCCCGGCGCTGGAGGCCCGGCTGCGGCGCTTCCAGGAGGACCACCCGGTGGCGGGGTAGCCGCTCAGGGGGCGGCCACGGTCTCTTCCCCCGGCCCCTCCAGGAGCCAGCGGTTGAGGGTCTTGATATCGATGCCCAGGCGCTCGGCGGTGCGGCTCTTGTGGCTGCCGCACCGCTCCAGCGCCCACACCGCATAGCGGTGCTGGAGCTCCCGGGCCGGCAGGATCTCGCTGAAGCCGCCGGAGGCGGCCGGGCCCTCCTGCAGCAGGGCCGGCGGCAGGGCGTCCAGGTCGGCCACCGGCCCCTTGCCCAGCACCACCACCCGCTGGATCAGGTGTGCCAGTTCGCGTACGTTGCCAGGCCAGGCGTAGTCCATGATCCGGGTCAGGGCCGCGGGGCTGAAGCCGGTCACCGGGCTGTTCGGATACTTGGCCCGGAAGGTCCGGAGGAAATGCTCGGCCAGGGGCAGGATATCCTCGCGCCGGTGGCGCAGGGCGGGGATCTCCACGGCCACCACATCCAGGCGGTACAGCAGGTCCTCCCGGAACTTCTGCTGATGGGCCATCTCCTGCAGATCCCGGTGGGTGGCGGCGATGATCCGCACGTCCACCGGCCGCTCCCGGCTGGAACCCACCGGACGCACCGCGCCCCGCTCCAGCACGTGCAGCAGCTTGCCCTGGATGGCCAGGGGCAGCTCGCCGATCTCGTCCAGCAGGATGGTGCCGTGCTCGGCCTCCACGAACAGCCCGGGTCGGTCCGAGGTGGCCCCGGTGAAGGATCCCTTCATGTGGCCGAACAGCTCGCTTTCCAGCAGCGCCTCGGGCAGCGCCGCGCAGTTCACCGCCACGAAGGCCGCCCTGGCGCGCGGGCTCTGGGCGTGGATGGCGCCGGCCACCATGCTCTTGCCGGTCCCGGTCTCGCCCCGGAGCAGCACCGGCACGTCCACCGCCGCCACCCGCTCCATCAGGTCCAGCACCTCGCGCATGGCCGGGCTGGTGCCGACCAGGCCATCGCTGTCCAGCTGCCCGCGCAACGCCCGGCGCAGCAGCCGGGCCTCCTGCTGCAGGCTGCGCTCGGCCATGGCCCGCTTCAGGAAGATCACCAGCTCGTCCGGCTGGAACGGCTTGGTGAGGTAGTGGTAGGCACCCTGGCGGATGGATTCCACCGCCGTGTCGATGGCGCCGTAGGCGGTCATGACGATCACCGGGCGCAGGGGCGAGGCCTTCTTGCTGGCCGCCAGCAGATCGAGGCCGCTCACCTGGCCCATGCGCAGATCCGTGACCAGGGCGTCGATGCCGCCCGCATCCAGCCGTTCCAGGGCGGCGCTGCCCGAGGCCAGGGCCTCGGCCTCGAAGCCGGCGTCGACCAGGGACTCCACCAGCATGTCGGCCATCTCGATGTGGTCGTCCACCACCAGGATCCTCGGCGCCATCGTTCCTCCTTGAGTCATGGACAGGTTCCTATGCCGGCAGGGCGACGCGGATGCGGGTGCCCCGGGGCAGGGCCCGCTCGATGCTGATCTCGCCCCGGTGCATGTGCACGATCTCCCGGGCCAGGGCCAGGCCCAGGCCGCTGCCCTGGCCCTGGGGCTTGGTGGTGAAGAAGGGCTCCATGACCTGCTCGGCCAGGTCATCGGGGATGCCCTTGCCCTGGTCCGCCACCTCCAGCAGCATCCGGCCCTCCATGGCCCGGGCGCTGACCACCACCCGGTCCCCCTGGGCGGAGGCGTCGCAGGCGTTGAGCATCAGGTTCACCAGCACGTGCACCAGCAGCTGGAAGTCGCCCCGGAGGCCCGGCAGCTCCGGGGCCGCGTCCAGCACCAGTTCCACGCCGGCCTTCTGGAAGCGGTGCTCCACCATGGTGGCGGCGCTGCGGACCAGATCGGCGGTGGAGAACTCCTCGGCCCTGGGCGTGCCGCCCCGGGCCAGTTCCAGGAACCGGCGGATGGTCTGGTTGATGTGCTCCACCTCGTCCTGGATGGTCTGGGCCAGGCGCAGATTGCGCTCGTCCTCCTTGACCCGGGCGGCGAGCTGGGCGGCCCGGCCGGAAATCACCCCCAGCGGGGTGCCGATCTCGTGGGCCACGCCCGAGGCCAGGGTCAGCATGGTGGCGGCCCGCCCGGCCTGGCTCAGCTGCTGGTCCTTGTGCCGGCCCAGCTCCCGCAGATCGATCTCCCGGGCCAGCTCCATCTCCTGTTTCTGGAACCGCAGGGCCCACCAGCCCAGGATGATCAGGAAGGCGCCCATGGAACCGAAGCTGGCCAGCAGCCGCCAGCGGGAGTGCTGGGAGCGGTCCGGCTCCCGGAAGGCGGTGCCGGCCACCGCCACGATCCAGGTGTCGCCGCGCCGGTCCATGGCGCCGCTCAGGGCCAGGGCGGCGGAGCGCTCCGGCAGCCCCAGGAAGGCGGCCTCGTCCGGACTGACCAGGGCCCAGCGCCCCTGGTTGGCGGCGGCCCGCTCCAGCGGGGGCGCCACCAGCGCCATGCCGTCCAGGCAGATCCAGGGCCGGCCCGGGGGGCGGACGAAGATGCGGGTGATGCCGGGCTGTTCCAGGGGGTGCAGATCCCGCAGCACCCAGGGCAGGGGGGTGGTGGAGGCCTCCAGGTTGGCCAGCAGCACGCAGGCAGCCGCTTCGGCCACCTTCACCTGGGCGTCCTTGAAGTCCTCGAAGGCGGCCCGGGTCTCCCGGCTTTCCAGGATCAGGTTCACCGCCAGGACGAAGCCCATGGCCAGCAGCATGGTGAACGCCAGCAGCCAGACCCGGGCCGTGCCGGGGCCGCTGGACGCAGTCCGGGATCCGGGGCTGGACAGGGGCGGATGCGACAAAGGACCTCCGAGGAGACAATGCAAGGTCGGGGCCAACCTGGCGGAAGCGGCCAGTCTCCCGGGCGCGGGCGCGCGGGGGGGCCGGGGCAGAAAGCTTCGCCGGGTCCGGTGGTTCCAGCCCGGCGGGCGCCTGCTTCCAGCTTTGATCGGCCCGGGCCGGACGGCAAGGGCCGGATGGCGGAAAAATGCCCTGGGCACCGGGAAAAATGCCCTGTTTCGGCATTCCCCCTGGTCCCGCCGACGGAGCATCTATCATGCTTGTGGAGATGGCCCATTTCTTGTATGCATCCCCGGAGAGGAGACTTGCCCCCATGGTCCGGATCACCTCGCCGCAGTCAGCCCGCCCGCATAGGAGAACGCTTATGAAACGTTTCATCGTGTACAGTGCCAGTGTTCTGGCCGTGCCCCTGCTGATCGGGGGCGGCATGCTGGCCATCACCGGCCGCTGCTCTTCCCCCAAAGCCATGGAGCCGGCCCCGCCGCTCACCGCGGCGGTGACCGCGCCGGCCGTGGCGCTCAGCGAGGCGTTCATCGCCGTGGCCGCCCACGTGAAGCCGGCGGTGGTCAGCGTCTATTCCGAAAAGATGGTCCGCACCCCCAACCCGCAGTTCAATTTCCCGTTCGGGGATGATCTGTTCCAGCAGTTCTTCGGCCAGCAGGCGCCCCAGCAGCGCCAGCCGGCCCCCAAGGAGCGCATGGTGCCCCAGCGCGGCATGGGCTCGGGCATGATCCTGGACAAGTCCGGCCTGATCCTCACCAACAACCACGTGGTCAAGGACGTGGACGAGATCAAGGTGCGGCTGTCGGACAAGCGCGAATTCAAGGCCGAGATCGTCAGCAGCGACCCCAAGACCGATGTGGCGGTGATCCGCATCAAGGACAAGGTGCCCGCCGACCTGCCCTCGGTGAAGCTGGGCAACTCCGACGCGCTGCGGGACGGCGAACTGGTGATGGCCATCGGCGCCCCCTTCGGCCTGACCCAGACCGTGACCACCGGGATCATCAGCGCCCGGGGCCGCTCGGACGTGGGCATCGCCGACTACGAGGACTTCCTGCAGACCGACGCGCCCATCAATCCGGGCAATTCCGGCGGCCCGCTGGTGAACATGAAGGGCGAAGTGATCGGCATGAACAGCGCCATCGCCACCGCCAGCGGCAGTTCCGCCGGGGTCGGGTTCGCCATCCCGTCCAACATGATCAGCCACATGCTGCCGACCCTCATCAAGGGCGGCAAGATCACCCGCGGCATGCTCGGGGTGGGCATCCAGGACCTGGACAAGGATCTGGCCAAGCAGTTCCAGATGAGCGAGCCCAATGGCGCGCTGGTCACCTCGGTGCTGCCCGGATCGGCCGCCGAGAAGGCCGAGGTCAAGGTGGGCGACGTGATCACCAGCTTCGACGGCACCCAGGTGCAGAACACCCGCGAACTGCGCAACCGGGTCGCCGCCACCGCCCCGGGCACCAAGGTCAAGGTCGGCCTGGTGCGCGGCGGCAAGGAGCTGACCCTGTCCGTGACCCTGGCCGAGGTGAGCGGCGAGGCGGCTGAATCGGCCGTGGCCGGCCAGGAGACGGAACAACCCAAGCTGGGCCTGACCTTCCAGACCCTGACGCCGGCCCTGGCCCAGCGCTACGGCCTGACCGAAAAGGCCGGAGTGCTCATCACCGACGTGGAGCAGGGCAGCCCAGCCGCCAGCGTCGGCCTGCAGGAGGGCGACCTGGTGCTGGAGGCGAACCACAAGAAGGTGACCCAGGTGGCGGAACTGCAGAAGGCCCTGGCCGAGGCTCGCAAGGGCGGCAGTGTCCTGTTCCTGGTCAAGCGCAAGAGCGCCAGCCTGTTCGTGGTGCTGCCGGCGGAATAGACGGCAGGTCCGGGCTTGGCCCGGGCATGAAGTAGGGGTGTGGGGGGAAGCGACGCATGCGTTGCTTCCCCCCACGGACAGATCAGGGTTCAAGGGGGTGCCGGAAAAGGGTAGGGTTAGGGGATGAATGAGATCCCCATGGAGACCCCCTTGGCCAGCACCCCCGCGCCACCCCTGAGCAGTTCCATCCCCGAAGTGGCCTTCGTGCTTGAGCTGGGCCGGGCCATGCAGACCTTCGGGGTGAGCGTCTCCACCCTGGAGACCGCCCTGGGCCGGGTCTCCCAGCACCTGGGGCTGGAGGGCGCGGTATTCGCCACCCCCACCGGCTTCCTGGCCTCCCTGCGCCTGGAAGGGCACCACAGCAAGACCTACCTCATGCGCGGCAACGCCGCCGGCGGCCTGTCCAGCCTGGATCAGCTGGCCCAGGCCGAGGCCCTGGTGGACCGGGTGCTGGACGGCGAACTGGACGTGCACGCGGCACGGGAACACCTGGCCAGCATCTGCGCCCGCCCGCCCCGGTTCGGATTGTGGCAGCGGGTGGGCGCCCACGGCTGCGCCGGCATGGGCATGGCCATCCTGTTCGGCGGCGGCTGGCGGGAACTGCTGCTGGGCGCGTTCATGGGCCTGCTGGTCGGCATGGCGGTGCAGCTGACCCTGATGAAGCCCCATCTGGCCCGCATGGCCCCGCTCCTGGCCGGGCTGCTCAGCTCTCTGGCCGGTGGGCTCATCGGCCACTTCCTGCCCGCGGTCTCCCATCCCATCCTGGTGGTGTGCGGGATCATCGGCCTGCTGCCCGGACTGGGGCTGCTGGTCTCCATGCAGGAACTGGGCACCGGCAACCTGGTCTCGGGCACGGCCCGGGCCGCGGGCACCGGCCTGGTGTTCGTGCTGCTGGGCTTCGGAATCGGCCTCGGCCAGCGCCTGGGCAGCGTCTGGCTGCCGGTGACGCCGGCGGTGCCGGTCCCGCTGGCGGCGCTGATGGTGGTGCCGGGCGTGGCCCTGGTGGCCCTGGCCTTCCTGATCCTGTTCCAGGGCCGGCCCGCGGACTACGGCTGGACCCTGGGCGCAAGTGCCCTGGGCTGGGGCACCGCGCACCTGGGCTCGCACCTGCTGGGCCCCGAGGCCGGAGCCGGGATCGCCGCGCTGGTGCTGGGCGCGGCCTGCAACCACTACGCCCGCGTCTTCCGGCGGCCCGGGGCGGTGCTGCTGCTGCCGTCGCTGATGCTGATCCTGCCCGGCAGCCTGGGGGTGCGCAGCCTGACCCTGATGATGCAGAAGCAGACCCTGGAAGGGCTGCAGGCCGGGTTCCAGTCGTTCTCGGTGACCATCGCCCTGATGCTCGGCCTGCTCATCGCCAACGCCATGGTTTCGCGCCGGACGTTCTGAAGGGCTGCGCGCGCCGGGGTGCCGTTCTGCCCGTCTAGACGAAGAAGGCGTTCGCCATGTCCACATCCGACAGGTAGGTGTCGATCCCGGCGATCTTCCCATGGCGGATCGTGCAGACGGTGGCCAGGTGTTCGTCGAGCACGAGCGCGCCACGCTTCGCCGTGTTGTTGAGCGAGAGGGTCACGCCGTCAACCCCGTACAGCACATGCTTCAACGCGAAATCCAACCCGTAGCCGACGATGGTCTGGGCCCGCTGGAGCACCGCGTCCACGCCGACGGCCTGGCCGGAGATCCGGCTGCTGCCTGGAAGGTTCCAGGTGATGTCATCGGCCATGACCGTCCGCATCGCATCCCAGTCGCGGTCTTTCAGCCCTGTGAGAAACGTATGGGCAATCTGCTGATAGCTGGCTTCGTGGGGCATGTCTTCCTCCGGGACGAGATGGTTCAAGAACCATTGAACAAAGATGACGGAGATCGCTCCATTGTTCAAGACCTATTGAACCTGATAGACTGCGGCATGCCCAAGCCTGCCCAAACCCCGATGATGGCCACCCCTTCCTTGTCGGACGTGCTCAGCGTGCTTCGGGACGCCACGCGCAGGCAGGTCCTGGTCCGGCTCCTGAAGGGGGAATGCCGGTGCCTGGATTTCGCGGACCTGGGATCCAAGACCGCCATGAGCTACCACTTTGCCGCGCTCCGCGAAGCCGGCCTGATCCAGGGCCGGAAGGAAGGGACGTGCACGCGGCTTTCCCTTCATCCTCAGGCGGTGGAGCAGGCCTTCCCGGGGCTCCTCCAGGCCGTTCTGGAGGGGACCATCCAGGAGTCCCGCTGACCGGGGGGGCCCCCACAGACGCGTGATCAACCGCCATGTCATTGGCCGTTTGTTGGGAACCATTCCGGATATCACGACACTGGTCGAGGATGAATTCCAGCGGCACAGGTAAATGCAAAGACCAGCCAGCCAATCGCTACGCTGAATTTGAGCCCATCCGTCATGGCCAAGAACAGAATCCCGCTGAAGATGTGAGGGAAAGGGCGTTCAAGGTGCCTGTCGGCGAATCGCCAAAGGGCACCCTCGTATGTGCCCGACATGCTAATCCCTCAACAAAATACATATGTCCTGGATGTGGGACTCCCCTCGTTTTCCGAAACGGTGAAGTCAACGCCCCCCATTTCGCACATCAGGGCCATGCGTTTTGTTCCCCCGAGACAGCTCTTCATCTTGGCGTTAAGAATTGGATGGCAAAAATACTTTGCAAGTGTCTAAAAGGACAAAGAAAGGGGATTCCCAAATTCAAGGTACCATGCATGGGGAACAATCAATTTAAGGAATTCAATGCTAGTTATCAATGCGATGGAGATGCTTGGTTAAGTTTTGCGGATCTCGCGTTTGATGAAGTTGCCGTTGAGCAATCGACCACTGATGGTCTCAAGCCTGACGTTCTCCTCCTCAATAAGGCTGTTCCAATCCTCGGTATTGAGGTGCTTGTCACTCACTCTGTGGATGGATTCAAAGCTGCGCGATATACCCATCCATGGATCGAGGTTGAGGCGACACAGGTCCTCCAGACACCCAGATTCTGGAAGCCGATTCAAACGAGTCATCCATGGACGAACCTTTGCCAAGCATGCCTTTGGGCAAACAAGATTGTGTCATTTGGATTACTTGATGAAAATGACCCTGGCGATTATGCCGCTCAACTCTCGGCATCCATTTTCGAAAGCTTCTTACTGGAATGGCTTCCTTCTTCATCTAAAAGGATCAAGCCTGCTGTGTACTGGCGATGCCCATGGTGTAGAAAGATCAACAATCGCATTATCACCCGAGATCGAATATTGGGTGTTGCCGTTTCTTCGTCACTCCTGCCACCCTGTGAGCCTGAGGTAACGATTGAAAATATTGATGGTACGACATTTTCAGTGATTTTCGGTTTCCCCAAAAATCCTGACCGCCCGTGGTTGATCGCGCCTTTGCCGGAACGCCTGCATCCCATCGTTCGTGCAACACCTGCGCCAAAGCTTCCCCATCGGATCCTTTTGAATGGGACAAACCGTCCACTTGCCTTCTTTTGCCGGAATTGCTGCAGGGACTGCCTCGGAATGCTTCCCTCGTCCTTATCCCCTGTTAAAGCATGGGAGTTGCTCTATCAGGATCCAGGCATCAAATAGCTAAGCCGTTGTCTAGAAATAACCTGAACACATCGTTGCGGCCCCGGCATAAGGGGCCGTAGCGAAAGAACCTGGACTGCCAGGTTATTTCGCTACGCCCCCTAACCACCATCCATTCCAGATATGGGTGGAACAATTAGCGGTTCGTCGGGGGGCCGCCCG
>Ga0302279_10001653_pt1 | contig 31252 bp, 31 predicted proteins | sample III_Bog_N3_3_FD_194541 | JGI IMG/M metagenome (GOLD analysis project Ga0302279, IMG submission 194541) | Peat permafrost microbial communities from Stordalen Mire near Abisko, Sweden - III_Bog_N3_3 | ecosystem: Environmental > Terrestrial > Soil > Wetlands > Peat | place: Sweden: Abisko...
CCCCCTACTCGATGCGTCACATTGGCGGGGCCCGCATGACCGTGGAGAAGGAACCCGTGATCGAGACGGTCCTGGTGGGATCCGCGTCGTCGACGAACGCGGGACACGAGAAGGTGCCCGCGATCGGATCGCCGACCTGTTCCACCGAGGGTGCGACCTTTAGATCGACGACGCAGGCGGAGGAGGCGGAGGTGCCGCCGTAGTTCTCGATGTCGGTACATCCCGACATGGAGCACGAAGACACATACTGGTAGCCGGAAACGTCGATCGTGTTCGAGTCGTACGCCCCGGGGCCGTGGAGCGGACCGAAGCCGAGCATCACGACCCCGGCCGTCGAGCCGCCGCACTCGACGAAGGGGCCCAGGTAGGCGATCGCGCTCGAATCGACCACGGTGGCGTCGATCGCACCGCTCACCGTGAACGAGCAGGTCGACGAGGACGCGCCGCCCGCCCCGCTCGAGGAAGAAGACGACGCGGTCATGGAGGTGGTCGCGCCGCCGCCGGCATTGGTGACTGAGCCCTGGCAGGCGGGGAGGACCGAGGCGAGGGCAAAAACGAGCCCTGTCGTGCGCATGTCCATGCAGACCTTTGGGCGCAACACCGTCCGGTTGTCGAGAAATCGTCCCCCTCTTCTTCCCTGCGGAAGAGAAGCCCACACGATGAGGGGTCCGTGAGAGACTCGGCGCTCATGCACCCCATGAGATCTCGCCTCCTCGCGCCGCTGGGGGCTGCGTGCGGGCTCCTCGCGCTCGCCTGCTCGGCGAGCTCGCGACCGGCGCCGGCTGCTCCAGCGGTCGCCGCCGTGCCGGTAGCGGCGCCCCCGCCGGTGGCGGTCGCCCGGGTGATTCCCGGGGCCACGCACGTGACCTTCCCCTCGCGCGACGGCGACCTCACCGGGCACGCGCCGACGGAGATCGATGCCTGGTTGTTGCGCCCTCCCGGTCAAGGGCCGTTCTCCGCCGTGATCCTCCTCCACGGCTGCGGGGGTCTCTACCGGAAGGGCGGCTCCGACCTCGCCCCCCGGCACCGCGACTACGCCGAGCGCTTCGTGGAGCAGGGCTACGTCGTGCTCCTGCCCGACAGCTTCTCTCCGCGCGGTGTCGAGGAGATCTGCAGCCGTCACGAGCAACCGATCCGCCCCTTCTACGAGCGCAACAGCGATGCGTACGGGGCGCTCGTCTGGCTGGAGGGCCAGTCGTTCGTGCGCGCCGACCGCATCGGGCTCCTCGGCTGGTCGAACGGTGGAATCACCGTGCTCGCCACGGTGGCGCGAGAGACGCGATCGCGCCCCGCCGATCTCGCGCACGACTTCCGCGTGGCGGTGGCCTTCTATCCGGACTGCCGGCGGACGCTCCCCCGCAAGGATTGGGCTCCCCCCGTCGCGCCGCTGCACATCCTCATCGGCGAGAAGGACGACTGGACCCGGGCACCGCCTTGCGTGGAGCTCGTCGAGCACGCCCGCGCGGAGGGAGCGCCCGTCGACATCGTGGTCTACCCGGACGCCTTCCACGACTTCGACGATCCCACGATGAAGGTCCACGTGCGCTCCAACGTCGGCACGACCGCCTCCGGGACGGCCACCCTCGGGATGAACCCGGCTGCGAGGGCCGACGCGATCGCGCGGGTCACGCGCATCTTCCACGACGCGCTCGCCCCGTGAGCGCGTCGCCTCCGTGGGAACGGAGTACCATCGCTCCATGAGCGGCCCCGATCGCATCCTCTACCAGTTCCGCATCTCCCACTACTGCGAGAAGACGCGGTGGAACCTGGACGCCAAGCGCCTCCCCTACCGCGTGGAGAACCTCGTCCCGGGCCTGCACCTCTTCACCACCAGGCGCCTCGGCCGCGTGGCCACTGTGCCGGTGCTGCTCGATGGGGGCGCCGCGGTGGGCGACTCGACGACCATCGCGGCGCACCTGGAGCGCGCCTATCCCGAGCGGCCGCTGCTGCCCGCGAGCGAGCCGCTGCGCGCGCGGGCGCTGGAGCTCGAGGCGTACTTCGGCAAGTACGCCGGGCGCGCCGTGCGGCAGTGGATGTACTGCCAGATCGGGCAGCAGCCCGGGGCCATGGCGGCGCTCGTGACGGAGGGGTACTCGCCCGCCGTGCGCTTCGCCGGCAAGGTCGCGGCCCCGCTGCTGGAGCGCGCGATGCGCCGGCAGTACCGGCTGAACGCCGAGGGTAGCGCCCGCTCGCGGGCCACCCTCGGGGAAGTCCTCGATCGGCTGGAGCGCGAGACCGACGGGGACCCCGCGCGCTACCTGGCCGGCGACGCGCTCTCCATCGCCGACATCGCGGCGGCCTCGCTGCTCGGCCCGCTGGTCGCGCCGCCGGGCTCGCCGTGGGCCGCGACCACCAGCTCCGAGCGAGCGCAGGGGCCCATCGACGCGCTGCGAGCCGAGCTCGGCCAGCGCCCCGCCTGGGCGTGGGTGACGGCGCGGTATGCGCGGGATCGGCACCCCTCCTGACGGGAGGCTGACGGGGGCTCAGCTCCTCGAGATCGGCCTCGATCCGGGCCCGCCCAGGTACCCCGCCGAGAGCGAGAGCGCCATGATGCCGATGGCGACCAGCGCGTTGTTCCACTGCGTGGCCAGGGTCACCCGGGGCAGCGCCCACACCGAGATGAAGAGCCACACCGCGAGGAGCGTGTTGAGATAGCGCGCCTCCGGCACCCGCATGGCGATGAGCGCGAACGCGACACAGAGCACGCCGACGATCCAGGTGTTGTTCAGCTGCGCGTAGCTGTGCGGCCAGAGGAAGGCCGAGATGAACAACCAGACGCCGAGCACGATGCTGATGATGCGCGCGGTGTTGAAGTCTTCCTGCGCCATGGACCCCTCCCGTGGACGCGACGGACGGCGTCGCGCTCCGATCCCTAGGAAGGGCCGGGGGGACCGTCAATCGGCATGAGCGGGCACTTCGCGGATACGGACCTCGCGGACAACCGCGCGGGGAGGCTGAGCCCTGGGCAGGAGCAGGCGGTCCAGGCGATGCTCGCGACCGGCGACGGCGCCTTCGAGGGCGTCCCGGAGGGGCCGCGGCTCGCGTCCTTGCTGCTGACGCTCGGGCTCCCGCTGGCCGGTTTCTGGACGCTCGCATTCACTCGCCTGAACAGGACCGACGACAGGACCGACGGCGTACTGGAGGTTCTCTTCGCAGCGTTCGCGCTGCTGGCGCTGGGAGTCTGGGGAGAGCACCTCCTGTCGTCACGGCGGAAGAGCCTCCGTGACCACGCCGTGCGAGGGACCCTGACGACGCTGGCGCTCGAACCGAAAGCCGGGCACGTCGCCGGCGCCGACGGAGAGGTGGTCTGGGCGAGGGATCACTACGCCTGCCTCGTCGACCACCACGAGCTGGTCGTGCCCTCGCCTTCGATCTGGCGCGTCGTCCTCGCGCCGGGCAAGTACCGGGTCTACTTCCTCGCCGAGAGCGGCGTGCTGCTCGGCCTCGAGCCCATCGAGGACTACCAGGCCGAGCGCGTCCCGTCGCTCCTGGCCGCGCTCGGCGAGGCGCACCGCTTCGACGTGGCGTGGCTGCCGGACCTGCGCCGCGGTGTCATCCCGGCCGGCGTCAGCGCCAAGCTGCGGAAGGAGCAGCTCCAGGCCGTCGCCGCCCTCAGCGCCATCTGCCTCGGGATGGTCGCGTACATCACGAGTTGCACCCGCAAGGTTCCCCCCTGGTGGGGCTGGCTCGGGCTCTACGCAGCCTGGCTCGCGCTCCTTTCGCCCGGCATCGCGTCCAACTGGAAGGTCGTCCGCGCCGCTCGGGCCGGCCGCCTGCGCGCCGCCGAGGGGCCGGCGCGGGTGACGCTCGACACGCGCACGGAGGGCGCGGAGAAGGCCCTGGTGGTCATCGGCGACCTCCGACTCCAGGTGAGCAACGCCGCGGCGAGGGTGCTGGTCGAGGGCTTCGTCTACCGGGCGTACTACCTGGCGGAGCAGGACACGCTGGTCGCGATCGAGCCCATCGGCGTCTCGGACGCGTAGGTCAGGCGCCTTCACCCCGCGAGCCGCGCCCGCACCCGGGACAGGTCCACGCGGTCGAGGTACGCCGCGACGTCGCCGATGCCGTCGAGGGCTCGCTCGATCCAGCTCCTCTCGATCGCACCGTCGCTGAGCAGGTACTCCTCGACGATCACCTCGCGCGGCACCCCCAGCGTCGACAGGAGCACGGCCACCACCACGCCGGTCCGGTCCTTTCCCGAGGCGCAATGCACCAGGATCGGCACGCCCGGCGCCTCGGCGACGGCGGTCCCCACGGCGTTGAGCCAGCGCCGGACGGCGCGGTCCCGGGTGTCGTACTTCTCGTGCGCGTTGGGGATCGCGACGTGGCGGTAGGCGGCGCCGAAAATCTCGCGGTCCTCGCCCATCCTCAGGTTGACGATGGTGGCAGGGTGCCCGAGCTCGGCGAGGTCGCGGACCGCATCGAGCTTGCCGCCCCGGAGGAGCCGTCCGCGCGGCAGGTACGCCCGCCCCGCGATCAGCGCCACCCACTCGCCCACGTCGCGGAAGTTCACGCACGCCGCTCCGTCCACCACCGCCGTCGTCTCCGGGCTACTTCGCCAGCGTGCCGAGCCCCGCGAGGCTCTCCAGCCAGCCCAGGTTGAGCGTCCGGGCGTAACCCTTCATCGCGTCGAAGATCGCGTCCTCGTGGTGCTCGTGCCCCTGGAGGTGCACGGTGTGCCGTCGCACCGGCGCCACGGTCTCGAGGATGAGCTGCTCGCGAAAGCGGTAGACGCGCGCGACCTCGGTCCACGCCAGGCGGAACGCGTCCTTGCGCCGGGAGACCACGATACCCTGGTCACCGATGCCGATGACGTCGAAGCCACGCACCGCCACCCGGAGGAGCGGCAGGCCCACGAGGAGCACCGCCCCCACGACGAAGGCGCCCGCGGCCCACCCGAGCGGCATCGCCGGCGTCTTCCACCAGTACACGACGGGACACGCCACCACGTAGAAGGCCGCGACCATCGCCAGCTCGCGGCGGAACTTCGAGGGGTCGGGCTGGAAGATCAGGGGCTCGTCCATGGTCGCCACGGTAACCGATCGCCGGCGGGACGCGGTGGGGCTCGCCGAGAGCGGAATATCCAGCCCCGGCGCCGGTTCTCCGGGAATGGCCTCCCTTCCCTCGAGAGCGAGCCGCCCCCTGCGTGAGATCGCCTCCGTCCTCGCCGCCGCCGCCGTGGCCCTGGTGACGCGATCCTCGCTCGCCGACCACTACGTGGTCCCGACCGGGTCGATGCTGCCGACGGTCCAGCTCGACGACCACGTCCTCGTCAGCAAGCTCGCCTACGGGGTACACCTGCCGCTGCTGCACGGGTACCTGGCCACCTTCGGAGGCCCCGAGCGCGGCGACGTGGTGGTGTTGACCGCTCCGGACACCGGCATCGTCCTCCTCAAGCGCGTGGCGGCCGTCCCGGGGGACCGCGTCCAGGTGCGCAACGGTGAGCTGGAGGTGAACGGCAAGCCCATCGTCGTCGACGAGCGCAGCGGCGTTCCCTACGAGGCGCTCGGGGCCAAGCCGCACCCGCTCGACCTGTCCGACGGAGGCGGCCCGGACCTCGGGCCGACGACGCTGCCACCGGACGGGTACCTCGTCCTCGGCGACCACCGGGGCAACAGCCGCGACGGTCGCTACTTCGGGCTCGTCCACCGCGACGCGATCCTCGGCCATGTAGAGGGGGTCCTCTTCCGCGGCGGGCGGCCCACCTGGATCGGGCTCTGAGCGAAGGGACGTTCACCGTCGGCCGTGCGCTCGCGGCCGCAGCGCAGCTCGGCCAGGATCGTATCGACGTCGTCGAGCGCCGTTCCGCGCTGATCCTGGTGGTGGCGGACGGCGCCGGGGGCCTCGCCGGCGGAGCTCGCGCTGCCGAGATGCTGATGGCGCTGGTCCGCGAGGCCGTCGCTTCCCCGGACCTCGACCCGTCGCGGGCCGAGACCTGGGCCGAGCTGCTCAGCCGCGCCGATGCTCTCCTCGAAGGCGACCGGACCGCGGGCGAGACGACCGCCGTGCTGCTGACCGTGGCCGACGGCATCGTCGCCGGCGCGAGCTGCGGCGACAGCGGCGCCTGGGCCGTCGATCCCGACGGGAGGATCGACGACCTGACCGCCCGACAGCACCGCAAGCTGCGCGTGGGGAGCGGCCGGGCCAGGCCGGTGTCGTTCTCGCGCGCGAGCCTCGGCGGGACGCTGCTGGTCGCGACGGACGGGCTGTTCGACTACGCGCTGCGCGAGAGGATTGCCGCCGTCGTGGGCGAGGAAGACCTCGACCAGGCTGCCGCGCATCTGATCCAGCTCGTCAGGCTCCCCTCCGGAGGCCTTCAGGACGACGTGGGGGTGATCCTGGCGAGGACCAGGAGATAGCGGCGACCTCGCGGCCCCTCACGACATCGGCCTCTCGAGCAGCTCGACGCTGCCGTCGTTGCGGAGGATGGACAGCATCGGGCGCTCGATGCCCGTCCGCGGGGTGCGGTACACGGGCCCGTCGGCGAACCAGGTCTCGTGGGCCCACTGGAGGCTGGTCGCGATGGCGGGCCCCGCGGGGAACCGCGCCGCGAAGGCGAAGCCGGCGCGTAGCTCCGCACGGTCGTGGCCCACCGTGACCAGGTCGGAGACCACCTCGTGCTCCTGCTGCGCGTCGACGCGCCCGAAGCGGCGCCAGGCGAAGGAGGCCAGATCGACGCGCGGAAAGGAGCAGCGGGCGTCGCGGAGGCGGAGGGCACCGAGGAGCGGCGGCGCCGACCACGAGAAGACGTCCCGATCGAGCCGGAACGAGAGATCGCTCTCCGCTTGCCCGAAGGTCACGAAGAAGCTCCGCAGGACGATGGCGAACCGCGCTCGCGCCACCTGCACGCAGACGTGATCGGGGAGCAGGACCGCAGCGCCGCCGCCGGGCTGCGGCGCGAACACGCCGCGGCAGTCCACACACACCACCAGCCCCACGGGCCCCTGGGCGGGCCGAGGCACGGCGCGCGAGAGGCAATGCGGGCACGGCGTCTTCCCGAACATCGATGGATGGTACCCGACGGCGGGAGGGCCGGGGCCCGACTCGCCGCGCCTGGCGACCGACCGACCGGATCCCGCCCGCTCGACGCCCCTGAACCGGGGTGGTAGCCGGGAGGGATGAAGCACCGCGGGGCGCCGCTCGGGCTGGTCGTCTCCGTGCCCCTGGTCGCGTGCCTCCTCGCCGGTTGCAGCAAGGATCCAGCGCCGTATCCCGTCCCCGGCAGTACGGCCGCACCGAGCACGGTTGCCGCGGCGAGCCCCGCGGTGGCCGCATCCTCGCCGGGCGCCGGGTCCCCGGCGGCGCCGCCCGCGTGCTCGTTCGAGCGCGGGCTCACCGGCACGATCGGGCCGGCGCACGTCTTCGTCCAGCTCCACCGCAAAGACGACGAGCTCGGCGGCAGCTACTTCTACGAGAAGGTGGGCGCCGAGCTGATGCTGACGGGGAAGGTCACCGGCGCCACGTTCGCCCTCGTCGAGAGCGAGCATGGCAAGCCCACCGGCAAGCTCGACGGGGGCTGCCAGGCGGGCGGCGCGATCTCCGGGACCTGGTCCTCGCCGGATGGAAAGCGGACGCTCCCGTTCTCGTTCTCGGTGCCGGCGACGATCACGGTGGGCACCCGGCGGCTGAGCTTCACGGCCCGGTCGAAGGACGCGGACGGGCTCGGGGACTGCACCTTCACGCGCGCCCTCCCGGTGGTCTTCGGCGCGGCCTCCGCGGCGATCGAGCGACGCATGGCCGCGAGCATCGCCAGCGCAGCCGAGGGGATCAGCGATCCCCAGGACGAGCGCGCCGCCCGCGCCTGTCACGCCAGCGGAGACGAGGGTCGGCTCGCCTACTTCGACGGCGGCTTCACCTCGCCCAGCCAGGACCCGAACCTGCTGGTGTTCCTGTTCTCGGCCGGCAGGAACGCAGTGCCCTCCGCCCACCCCACCAACTTCGCCGGCGCGACGGTGCTGAACCTCGACGTCGCCACCGGGAAAGCGGTCACCGTGACGGAGGTGGTGACCGACGAGAAGCGCCTCGTGGAGATGTCCCGGAGATGCAGCGACGAGGCGCCGGATCTCGCCGAGAGCGGGCCCTCGTTCCTCTTCCTCCCCCGCGGGATCCAGGTGGTGGGCACGTCGTACCCGCACGCCATCGCCGTGGTGACGTTCCAGGGTCCGGTGATCTCGTACGCGAGCCTGCTTCGCGACGGGCTGCTCGCGGCGGGCTCCCCCATCGCCCGGGTGTGGGCAGGCCAGAAGCCCGCCGCCCCCGGCGACTCGCCGTGCGCGGTGCGCTGGAAGCCACCCCTTTCCGGGTGAGCTACCGGCGGCCTCCGCCCTTCCTCGTCACGCGCAGCAGCGCCGTCCGGGTGGAGGGCGCCAGGTCCATCCCGTCGCGCTCCCCGGCCGAGAGCCGCACCGCTCCGGCGTAGGCGATCATCGCCGCGTTGTCGGTGCAGCTCGCCAGGGGCGGCACCGCCAGCGTCCCGCCGCGCTTCGCACACTCGGCCGCCATCCGCGCGCGGAGCCCCCGGTTGGCGGCCACCCCGCCGGCGAGCACCACCCGCGACAGCCCCTCCTGCTGCGCCGCGCGCACCGTCTTGGTGACGAGCGTCTCGACCACGACCTCCTGGAAGGCCGCGCAGAGGTCGGCGAGGGCCTGCCCCTCCGGCACGCCGTGGGTGGCGACGTGGCGCGCCACCGCGGTCTTGATGCCGGAGAAGCTGAACTCCAGCGAGTCGCGCCGGGCCATCGGCCGGGGCAGGGCCACGCGCGCGCGCGCCGCCACCCCCTCCGCGGCGAGCTTGTCGACGCGCGGGCCCCCGGGATACCCGAGGCCGAGGAGCTTGGCGACCTTGTCGAACGCCTCGCCGGCGGCGTCGTCGCGGGTGGCGCCGAGCTCGCGGATGGCGTCGAGGCGGGGGCCGTCGACGCGGTAGATGGCGGTGTGGCCGCCCGAGGCGAGCAGCGCCACGAACGGGTACTCGGGCGCCTGGTACGCGACATCGTCGGGGCGACAGAGGAAGACCGCCAGGAGGTGCCCGACCAGGTGATCGACGCCGACGAGCGGCTTGTCGATCGCCCAGGCGAGCCCCTTGGCCGCCTGCAAGCCCACCAGGAGCGCGCCGGAGAGCCCGGGGCGCGAGGTGACCGCGATCCCGTCGACGTCGCCGAGCGCGATCCCGGCGCGGTCCAGCGCCTCCCGGATCACCGGGAGGATGGAGCGCGCGTGATCGCGCGAGGCGACCTCGGGGACGACGCCGCCGTACGGGGCGTGGAGCTCGACCTGGCTCCGCACCACGTCGGAGAGGACCATTCCCGCCTCGGTCACCACCGCCGCGGCCGTCTCGTCGCACGAGGTCTCGATCCCTAGAATCCGCACGTACCCGCCTGTTTGTAGAGGACGAAGAGGCCGAAGAGCGGCTGCCGACCCGAGGGCGGCGCCGGGGTCGCGGTCGGGTCGAGGCCGGGCCGGAGCAGCCGCACCTCGATGCCGTCGTCGGAGCGGAGCGAGAGCACTGCGACGAGCGGATCCTCTCCCGCCGGAGCCGGCGTCAGCGCGAAGAGCCGGGTCGGGTCGCGCCCGCCGCCGAGGTCGAGGAGGGAGAGCGGATCGTTCTCGAGGGCGGGGATGCGGCGCAGGGCAGCAGCATCCAGGAGCTGCCGGGCAGGCTCCGTGGTCCACAGCGCGCCCGGTGACAGCGCGCCGTCGAGCTCGGTCGCGTCGAGCGTCGCGCGCATCCGGGCGCCTTCGGCGAGGCCCGCCCGGAAGGTGCTGGTCTGGGTCACGGCGCCGCAATACGACTCGCCGGGCGCGGTCGAGTAGTGGCCGAGCCCGTTGCAGCCGAGCCCGGCGACGGCGAGGCCGAGGGCCGCGAGGCGGGGAACCATGGGGCGCGCATCCTGCTCGCCGGCGCCGGGGTGCGCAAGGGCCCGCCCACGCCTACGGGGTGGCGGGCGCCGCGCAGCGGAAGCCGATGGCGTGATCGAAGGACTCGGGATCGATCTTCCACCGGAAGGCCGGGCGCGCCCAGTCGGGCTGGGAGCCGGTGAAGTCGCCGCCGCGGACCACCCGCTGGGTGCCGGTGGGGGGGCCCTGGGGGTCGGTGGTGGTGTCGGCCGTGTAGGCTCCGTACCAGTCGGCCGTCCACTCCCACACGTTGCCGGCGAGATCGAGGACCCCGGAAGCCGAGGCGCCCGCGGGGAACGAGCCGACGGGGGCGGTCCCGGTGAAGCCGTCGTCCTCCTCGTACATGGTGCCCTGCTTCACGGCGTGGCCCTCGAACCACTTCGCGCACTCCTTGCCGCAGGCGTTGAGGTAGCGCGCGCCGGGAGCGTCGTCGCCCCAGGGATACTTGCGCTGGCTGGCGCCGCGGGCGGCGAACTCCCACTCGGCCTCGGTGGGCAGGCGGGCCCCCTGCTTCTTGCAGTAGGTGTCGGCCATGGGCCAGGCCACGCAGTTGATGGGGTGCTCGCCGCGCTCGGGGTGCGAGGCGTTGCAGAGGGTGCTGTAGAGCTTGACCTGCTCGGGCTTGACGCCGGGGAAGCTCACCTTTTCGGGGGGGCGCTCGCACTCGCCCTTGTCGACGCAGCCGAGGTAGGCGTGCGTGGTCACCTCGGTGCGGTCCAGGCAGAAGCCGGTGACCATCACCTCGTGCGGGGGGCGGGCGTCGGCGGCCAGATCGCGCGCGCCCATGTACATCTTGCCGCCGGGGACCAGCGCCATGCCCGCGGGGCAGGTGCCGGGGGCAGCGACGACGCCCGACGCGGTGGGGGAGGACGGCGGCGCGGCGGCGAGGGTGGCGGTCGAGGATGGGGTGGCCGGGCCTCCGTCACGCGTCGAGGCGCGGTAGGCGGCGAACCCGCCGAGCGCGACCACGACGGCGGCGAGGGCGAGGCCCACCTTGGCCCCGTTGCGGCTCGGCGCGGCGGCGGTCGCCTGGACGATCGGCGCGCCGGTGCCGGCGCCCACCACCGGGGCCGTCGCGCCGCGGGAGTCGACCGGGCCGCCGCCGGTCCGGACGGGGGCCCACGATTGCTGCCCGCTGCGCCCCACGGAGCCGGTGCTGAGCCCGTCCAAGGGGCCGGAGGCGGCGAAGAGCGCGCCGCGAGGGGCGTCGAGGGAGACCAGCTCGGCGAAAGACCGGACGGCGTCGCCGGCGTTCTGGAAGCGCGCGTCGACGTCCCGGTGGACGCAGCGGGCGAACCAGGCGTCGAAGCCCGGAGGCACGGCCACGACGGCGACCTGGCCGGGCTCGAGCGGGCGGGCGGCGAGCTCGGCGACGCGGGTCGAGGCGAAGGGGATGGCCTCCATGCAGATCTCGCGGAGCAGCATCGCCAGCGAGCCGCCGTCGGCCTCGAGCCAGAAGTCGCGCCCGGTGATCAGCTTGAAGGTGATGAGGCCGAGGGCCCAGACGTCGGTGGCGGCGCAGATGCGGCCGCGCCGGTCGGTCTGCTCGGGCGCCATGAACAGCGGCGTCCCGAGGGGCTGGGTGCCGGTCTTCTGCCGGCTGTCCTCGACCAGCTTGGCGATGCCGAAGTCGAGGATCTTGGCGGTGAAGGCCACGTCGCGGCGGCGCGAGGTGGCGAGGAAGACGTTCTCGGGCTTGAGATCGCGGTGGACGATGCCCTGCGCGTGCGCCTGCTCGAGGGCGTGCCCGATCTGCGAGAGCACCTCCCCGACGTCGCCGAGCGGGAGCGGACCGAGGCGGGCCGACGCGTCCGCGAGCTCCTCCCCCTTGAGCAGCTCCATCACCAGGAAGGGGGCACCCGTCTCCTCGTCGACGCCGGCGGTGACCACCTCGACGACGTGATCGCTCTCGATCCGGGAGCCGGCGCGGGCCTCGAGCACGAAGCGCTCGCGGGTGGCCGGGTCGACGGCGAGCTCGGCCGCCATGACCTTGAGCGCCCGCTGCTTGCCGGTGCTGATCTGGTCAGCGATGTACACCGCCCCCATCCCGCCCTCTCGCAAGGGCCTCACGATGCGGAAGTCGCGACCGAAGATCGTGCCCGGCTCGAGCTTGCTCACCCAGCGCTCCCTTTCATCGACGTCCCGCCAAGGTAGTACGACGGCCGCCTGGACCGGAAGCGAACGCCGAACAGAGTCGTCCAGCCCCGGTTTCCGGCCCACGACCTGCTACGGACAACCTATGTCCCCGTTTCGGGGCATGGGGTTGCTTCCTGAACGGCTGGACAGTATCGTCTCCCTTCGAATTCGGCCGTTCCCGCGGCCATGACGCGGTAGAGGGGGCCTTCGGCCAACCTCGCCACCCCATCGACGAGGGGGCTCCGCCCGGCGCACCGCCGAGCTGGGCTCCCACCCTCCTTCGCCGTTCCTCCCGGCCCGGAGCACCCATGGACGACAAGAACAAGCAGCAGAAGAACGCCAACCTCGAGCTCGCCATCGCCGGCATCGTCAAGGAGCACGGCAAGGGCGCGATCATGCGGCTCAAGGACGGGCAGCTCCTCTACGAGGACATCGCCACGGTGCCCACGGGCTCGCTCGGCCTCGACATCGCCCTCGGCATCGGCGGCTACCCGCGCGGCCGCATCGTCGAGATCTACGGGCCGGAGTCGAGCGGCAAGACCACCCTCACCCTCCACGCCATCGCCAGCGTCCAGCGGCAGGGCGGGACGGCGGCCTTCATCGACGCCGAGCACGCGCTCGACCCCAACTACGCCAAGAAGCTCGGCGTCAAGACCGAGGAGCTGCTCATCTCCCAGCCCGACTTCGGCGAGCAGGCGCTGGAGATCGCCGACATGCTGGTCCGCTCCAACGCCGTCGACCTGGTCGTCATCGACTCCGTCGCCGCCCTGGTGCCCAAGGCCGAGATCGAGGGCGACATGGGCGACAGCCACGTCGGCCTCCAGGCCCGCCTGATGAGCCAGGCCCTCCGCAAGCTCACCGCCACCGTCTCCAAGTCCAACTGCCTGCTCATCTTCATCAACCAGATCCGGATGAAGATCGGCGTCATGTTCGGCAGCCCGGAGACCACCAGCGGCGGCAACGCGCTCAAATTCTACGCCTCGGTGCGCCTCGACATCCGCCGCATCGGCGCGATCAAGGAGGCGGCCGTGGGCGGCAAGGATCCGGTCGTCGTCGGTAACCGCACCCGGGTCAAGGTGGTCAAGAACAAGATGGCTCCCCCCTTCCGCGAGGTCGAGTTCGACATCCTCTACGGGCAGGGCATCAGCCACTCCGGCGACGTCATCGACCTCGCGGTCGAGGCGAACATCCTGGAGAAGAGCGGCGCCTGGTTCTCCTTCCAGGGCGAGCGCGTCGGCCAGGGCCGGGAGAACGCGCGCGCCTACCTGGAGCAGCACCCGGCCTTGCTGGAGAAGATCGAGGTGCTCGTCCTCGCCAAGCACGGCGTCAACCGCGGCGGCCCCAAGCCCCCCGCGGCCGCTCCGGCTCCGGGCGGCAAGAACGCCGCTGCGGCCGCCGAGCCCAAGGGCGAGGCCACCGCCAAGGCTCGCGAGGCGGCCCCCGCTGCGCCTGCCGCCGCGGCTGCCGCCCCGGCTGCCCCCGACGCCAAGCGCACGCCGGCCAAGGCCAACTGACCCGAGCGCCTCGATGCGGCTCTACGTGATGCGGCACGGCCCGGCCGAGGATCGCGCGGCGACCGGGCGCGACTTCGACCGGGCGCTGACCCGGCCGGGGCGGGAGATCGTCGACCGGGCCGCCCGCGGCCTGCGGCGCGCCCGAGAGGCGGAGTCGACGTCGGGTGGCGGGCGCCTCTCGGTGCTGTCCAGCCCCCTCCGACGCGCCCGCGAGACCGCCGAGATCGTCCGCGGGGTGCTCTCGTCGCCGGCCGCGCCCATCGAGGTCGAGCTCCACGACGACCTCGCCACCGACCGTCCCCTCCCCTTCGCTCTGATCTTCGAGCTCGCTCGCACCGGCGGCGACGCGCTCCTCATCGGCCACCAGCCCGCGGTCGAGGCGCTGGTGGACATGCTCGCGGCCCCCGCAGCGGTGCCGCTCCCCGGTGGATTTCACACCGGGCTCATCGTCACCCTCGAGTCGGCCGGCCCCGGAAGGTGGCAACCGGCGGCCGTCTTCGACCCCCGCGAGGCGAATCGCTGAACGGGCGCGGGCCCTGGGGAGAATCCCGGCGGAAATCCCCGGCTCACCCCCTGGATCAGCCCTGTTTCAAGCCCTTTGGGGGCCGGGGGCCGGGCCGACCGGGAAGGCCCTCCGCAGTTGAGCGAAAACTTCATGATTCCGCTATGTTCCGGGCGTCGTCTTGACAGGGTTCGACCCCGAGAATACGCCAATCGAGGAGGCTTTGAGGTGGCGGGACAGCTGGGGTTCCCTTTCGCTCATGCCCCTCTCGGGCGAGTCTCGAGAGGACGAGCGCTCGCTGGCGCCCTGGCTCCTCGGGTCTCGCACGCGTCGGTGCGGGTCCCGGACCCGCGGCACACGCCGCTGGCGTTCCGGTTCCCCCACGGCCACCCCCACATCTTCGTCCACGAGGGGGCCCGGCAGGCGCTGGAGCGCCGCCTCTCGATGGCGAACGGGGGCCCGGTCATCCTCTCGATGACCGACAACGTGCGCCAGATGGTCTCGCACACCCTGGCGAGCGGCATCCTCCAGATCCGGCTCCACCACATGTTCCTCGATGCGCCCGCCCCGGTGCAGGAGGCCCTGGTCCGCTACGTCATCGAAGGCGAGCGCGCCGGCTCCCTGATGGTCGGCAAGTACATCGAGGACAACGGCTTCCGCATCCGCGCCAGCCGCCCGGTGTCCACCCCGCTGGTCACCCAGGGCACCGCGCACGACCTCTACGTCATCTTCCACCTCGTCAACGACAAGTACTTCGGCGGGGGCGTCGACGCGCTCATCACCTGGGGCCGCTGGGGTCGGGTGCGAGGATCCGCCGTCGGACAGGCTCCCCGCCGCTCCATCAAGCTGGGCAGCTACTCGGCCACGGAGCGCCTGATCCGCGTGCATCCGGCGCTCGACAAGGCCTGGGTGCCTCGCTACTTCGTCGCCTACATCATCTACCACGAGATGCTCCACCACGTGATCCCCTCCAGCCACGGGAGCGGGCGCCGGATGATTCACCCCCCGACGTTCCTCGCCAGGGAGCGGCTCTTCCGTGATTTCGAGCGCGCCATCGCGTGGGAACGGGCGCACATCAGCCGACTGCTGCGCAGCTAGTCTGCGTAGTTGGGCGGTGCGCGCCGTCGAGCGTGCGCTTTGGCGGCGGTTGCTGCTAAGAGGTGCGCCGTGGACCCGACAGTGAACCAGGTGGCCGATCCCCAGCGCGCCATCGACGCGCTCGAGCGAGCGGCCGCCGCGGCGGAAAAGGGCGCCCCCGCACCGGGCGAAGCCCCCGCTGCCGGCGCGAGCAACGTGCTCACCGCCTCCCGCGACGACTACCGGGCCGCGGCGCAGCTCTGGCTCCCCGACGTGCGCGCCCGGCTCGACCGGGTGATGATGTCCGACGACGCCGAGGCCGGCCTCGACGCCCTGCTCGCGGCCGGGGCGCTCACCGCCATCCTCCCCGAGGTCGAGGCCATGGTCGGCTTCGGCGACGGCGAGTGGCGCCACAAGGACGTCTGGAAGCACACCAAGCAGGTGGTCCGCCAGGCCGTGCCCCGCCTCGAGGTCCGCTGGGCCGCGCTCCTCCACGACATCGGCAAGGTCCGCACCCGCAGCATCTCCCCCGAGGGCGAGGTGCACTTCTTCGGCCACGCCGAGGTGGGCGCCCGCATGTTCGACCGCATCGATCGCCGGGTCCCCCTCTTCAAGAGCGACGACTCCTTCCGCGGCTCGGTGCGCTTTCTCATCCTGCACCACCTCCGCGCCAGCCAGTACGACGCCTCGTGGACCGACAGCGCCGTGCGCCGCTTCACCAAGGAGATCGGCGACAACCTCGACGGCCTGCTCTGCCTCTCCCGCGCCGACATCACCACCAAGCGCCCGGAGAAGAAGCGCAAGGGGCTCAAGCAGATCAGCGAGCTCGCCGAGCGGGTCCGCGTCGTCGCCGAGCAGGACGCCCTGGTGCCCCCCCTGCCCGGCGGCATCGGCGACGAGATGATGAAGGCCTTCGGCATCCCGCCCTCCCGCCGCATCGGCGACCTGAAGAAGGCGCTCGAGGCCTGCGTCGAGAGCGGCGAGGTCGCCTCCCACCAGCCCGCCGAGGCGTACATCGCCTTCCTCCGCGAGAACGCCGCCCGCTTCGGGTTGTAGTCATCCTGGGGAACGCCCAAGAGCGTTCCCCGACCACCCTCAGGGCACCTCGCTGATCCGGTAGAGCGCCCCGTCCCGCTGGCTCCCCGCGTAGAGCTCGCCGTCGAGCACGCCCAGCGGCGAGGTGCAGAAGTGATCGTGGACCTCGAACGGGGTGCGCCCGTCGTGCGACGCGAACATGGCCACCGGCTCCGCGGGCTCGCGATCGAGCCGGTACAAGCCGCGCTCGGTGAGCACCACCAGGACGCCGCGAAAGCGGGTGAGGTCCGACGGCGCCCCCGCACCTCGGGGCAGGCTGACCTCGCGCCACGCATCCCCGTCGTCGGTGACGCGGAGCCGGACCCCGTCGCGCGCCCACGCGATCCAGTAGAGCTTGCCATCGTCGGCATACCAGCGGAGCGTCCGCGCGGTGCCGCCGCGGGTGACGCGCACCGGGTGCAGGTCGGCCTGGACGAGGCGCGTGCTGCCCGGCGCCGGGTCGAAGTAGACGAAGTCGTTGGGCTCGTTGCCCTCGTAGTCCTGGAGCCCCGCGTAGAGCCGCCCCCGGTAGCGGACCAGGTAGGTGAGCCGCCAGACCCCGTCCTGCCACGGGTGGGGGTAGTCCACCTCGAAGGTCCAGCGAGAGAGATCCGCGCTCGCCACGTGGAGCGCCCCCGGTGAAGGTCCGTGCCAGGCCCGCTCGCCGGGCGGCACCGATCCGGTGGAGGCGTAGAGCCGCCCCTGATACCGGATCACGTCGAGCACGTGATACGCCCGCGGGAGGATGCCAGCCCCCGCGCCACCGTCGGCGTCGGGGGCGTCGGGGAGCCGGTGGTGCGGCATCCTCGCCGGGGCGAAGGCTCCCGCTCGGTCGGAGACGTAGACGTATCCCTCGGTGCCAGGCTCGGTGATCTCGAATCCATTGTACGGCGGGTCCGCATCCGGCACGAAGAGCCGCCCCCCGATGGCGTGGACGCGGAGGAACCCCTGCCCCGCGCCACCATTCTTGGTGGGCTCCCCGGGTCGGTTCCAGTCGAAGGCGACGGTGAAAGGCTCGGCCACGTTCCTCGGGTCGTAGCGGGTGATGGTGGCTCCATCCATGTCGAGCGGCTGGATGGCGTGCGCCGCATAGAGCGCCCCGCCGAAGGGCATCAGGTGACACATCCTCCGCAACGCCAGCGGCGCTCGCCCGACCCGCTCGAAGCGGGCCCGCTCCGGGAACGGGCCGGCGCCGGTATCGACCGGGTCGTCGTTGCCGTCGGCGTCGACGAGCGGGGGCGGTGGTGCAGCGGGCGGCGACGGGGTGGCGGGCTCCGGTGCGACCCCGACGGCGGTGCTGGCGGCGTCGGATCCAGCGCGCCCCTCCGGGTCGGCGGCGGGCGGGCGGAGAACCTCCGGGCGGCACGCAGCGACGGCAAGAGCGAGCCCGAGGGCGGTGAGGAGGCGAGGCATCGCCGGTGGGTCGCGGCGACGGGAGCGAGTGTGACGACCCCCCTCCCGGCGTTCTCTGGCAGCATGCCGTCATGTCCCGCGCCAACCGCCTGCTCCGGCTGGTCCAGCTGCTGCGCCGGCACCGCCAGCCGGTGAGCGCGGCCGCGCTCGGGGAGGAGCTGGGCGTCTCGGTGCGCTCCGTGTATCGCGACGTCGACGCCCTGCGTGAGCAGGGGGCGATCATCGAGGGCGCCGCCGGCGTGGGCTACGTGCTCCGGCCCGGCTTCCTGCTCCCGCCGCTGATGTTCACCGACGAGGAGATGGAGGCCATCGTCCTCGGCCTGCGGCTCACCGTGGAGCACGGCGACGAGGCCCTGGGGCGCGCGGCCGCCGAGGTGGTGGCCAAGCTCCGCGCCGTGCTCCCCCGGGATCTCAAGGCGCTCGTCGACGAGACCGCGCTCCTGGCCGGACCGTCGCGGGGACGCCCGGCCGAGCAGATCGACCTGGCCGAGGTGCGACGCGCCATCCGCGAGCAGCGCAAGGCGCGGATCGCCTATGCCGACGCCCGCGGCGCGCAGACCGAGCGAGTGGTGTGGCCCATCGCCCTGGGGTTCTTCGAGCGGTCACGGGTGGTGGTGGCCTGGTGCGAGGAGCGGGTCGACTTCCGCTCGTTCCGGGCCGACCGGATCACCGGCTGGACGACCGACAGCGCCCGCTTCGACCGGCCTCGCGCGGTGCTGCTGGCCGAGTGGCGGGCCCAGGAGCGCATCCCCGCCCAGCTCCTCGGCTGAGCCGCCGCCTGCTGACAGAAACTGTCACGAGCCGAGAGCATGCTCTCTTCCGTCCCGGGCCATCGCACCCCCGGGCAGCTGGAGAACGCCATGTCCGATCCCACCTTCGTGCTCCTCTACGTCACCGATCCCGCGGTGAGCTCCGCGTTCTACACGACGCTGCTCGGCCGTCCCCCCGTCGAGTCGTCCCCCACGTTCGTGATGTTCGCGCTGAAGTCGGGCGTCATGCTCGGCCTGTGGATCCGGCACGAGGTGACGCCCGCCGCCACGGCGCCCGGCGGCGGGGAGCTGGCGTTCACGGTCGCCGACGCGGCGGCGGTGACGGCCACACACGCCGAGTGGGCGGGGCGCGGGATGACGATCGCGCAGGCGCCCACCCAGCTCGACTTCGGGCTCACCTTCGTGGCGCTGGACCCCGATGGGCACCGCCTTCGCGTGTTCGCGCCGGGGGCGCGGTGAACGGGAACTGGCTGGCCGTCGCGTCCGGCGAGCACGTGGAGCGGGGCCTCGCCGGGGGCTTCATGCAGGTGTGCCACGGCAAGGCGGCGCCGCTGCGGCGGGTGCAGCCGGGGGACCGCGTGGTCTACTACTCACCGACGGCGTCGTTCCAGGCGCGCGACCGGCTCCAGGCGTTCACGGCGGTGGGCGTGGTGAAGGAGGGCGAGCCGTACCCGTTCGACATGGGCGGGGGCTTCCGGCCGTTCCGCCGTGACGTGCGCTGGCTGGCGGCGCACGCGGCGCCCCTGGCTCCGCTGGTCCCGCGCCTCGATCTGTCGGCCGGGACGCCGCACTGGGGCTACCGGCTGCGGGCAGGGCTGCTCCCCCTGAGCGAGCGCGACGTGGAGGCGATCGCGCAAGCGATGGGGGCCGCGCTCCCGAAGGGGTGAGGAGGCGACGGCGAATAAGGACCCAATAAGGGACCTCGCCGCCGCCTTGCGCCACCATGGGCAGATGCGAAGCCTCCGGTCCTGGTTGATCCTCGCCGCTCTGACCACGGCAGCCTCCGGCTGTGGCACGGGGACCACGGTCGGCGCCGGCGTCGAGCTCCACTGCGACGCCGCGTGCAGCAGCCTCTGGAGCCTCGACCTCGGCGGCGTGGAGGCCAGCACCGTCAACGTGGTCGGCTCCGACGGGGCGGGCAACGTCATCTTCGAGGCCAACCTGGAAGCGATCTCGAGCGATGCGGGCGCCCCGCTCACCTACGAGAATCAGGCGGTGCTCGCCAAGCTCGATCCGGCCGGCCAGCTCGTGTGGAAGAAGGTGCTCCCCGCCGCCGCCGGCACGCCCTTGATGAGCGTCGGGGCCGGCGGGGACATCGTGCTCTTCGGCACCATCGCCGGGGGCGAGGTGCTCGACCTCGGGGGCGGGTCGCTCAGCCCCGCGGGCCCCGACCTCGAGACGATGTACGTCGCCGCGTTCGACGCCTCCGGCAACCACCTCATGAGCCGCGCCCTCCACGAGGTGACCGGGGACCCGAGCGTCAACGAGAACTACGGCGCCAGCGCGCAGGCGATGGCCCTCGACCCTTCCGGCGCGATCGTCGTCGCGGGTGACTACTGGGGGCCTCTCGACCTCGGCGGGGGGGCGCTCGGCTACAGCCCGGACGTCTACGTGACCAGTGTCTTCGTGATGAAGCTCGACCCCTCCGGCGCCCTGCTCTGGAGCGAGCACCTGGGGGACCAGCCGCACCCGAGCCCCACGGTCGACGACACCGGCATGTTCGTCAGCGGCGTCACCGTCGACCCGGCGGGGTCGATCCTGCTGGGGATCGAGCTCTACGGCACGGTGGACTTCGGCGCGCAGACCATCGCCTCCGCGGGCAGCTCCGACATCGTCGTGGCCAAGCTCGACCCCTCCGGCGGCCTGCTCTTCGCCGAGGGGTTCGGCGGGCCGGGGGCCGACGTCCCCTCGGGGATCGCCGCCGGGCCGGACGGCGCGATCTTCTTCACCGGCCTCACGGTCGGAACCGTCGACTTCGGCTCCGTCGCGCTCCCGACCCCGGATGGACTGGGCGGCTCGTTCGTCACGGCGCTGGAGCCCGACGGCCAGGTCCGCTGGAGCGTGCTCGGGCCCTCGCTCCCGTTCGGGGCCGGCGCCGGCATCGCCGTGGACGGGGCCGGCGGCGTCGAGGCTTCGTTCTACCAGGACGAGCAGCTCACCGCGCTCGCGCTGACCAGGCTCGACCCCGCGACGGGCGCGCAGAGCCACGCGCGCACCATCGCCCTCGCCGCGACGTCGCTCCAGGGCCAGCTCCAGGCGCAGAGCTTCGCGGTCGATCCGCTCGGCAACGTGGTGCTCGGGGGCGGGTTCCACGGGGTCGTCGACTTCGGCACGGGGCCGCTCTCGATGAACGAGCCGTACGTGATCAGCGGAGTCGGGACCGCCGCGTTCCTGGTGAAGGTCGCGCCCTGAGCCCGTCTGCGGGCGCCGGCCAGGGACGATTCGCGTCCTGGCCGGCGTCCACGAGCAGGGCGGCGGCTAGTTCTTGCAGACGGGCGAGGCGGTGACGATGTGCGGGCAGTGGGTCGCCGCGGCGGTCGCGCTCGCGGAGGCTGCGGTCAGGTGGTAGACGCGGCAGCCCAGGTCGTTGGCGGACTGGAGGGTGGTGTCGGTCGAGTCGTAGGCGGCGGGGTCGGCGGCGAAGGCCTGGCACGCGGTCATGCAGGTCGGCTTGTCGGTGAACTGGGAGTTGGCGCCCGTGCACACGGCGAGCGCGGCGTTGCAGAAGGCGTCGCACGGCTCACCGCAGATACCGGCGGTCCCGGTGGGAGACTTGTCGCCGCCGGTCGGGCCGGCGTGCGGGCAGTGGGTCACGGGGTCGGCCTTCGCCGCGCCGCCGTGGTAGAGGTGGCAGCCGAGCGTGTCACCCGAGGTGTCGGCGATCGTGCCCGGCGGGAACGACGCGCAGAAGCCCAGGCAGTTGGCCATCCCGTCGTCCGTCGCCGTGGAGCCGTACTGCTGCTGCGCCCCCGTGCAGTTGGCGAGCACCTCGGAGCAATAGCTGGCGCAGGTCAGCGTCACCGCGCCCGAGCTGCTGCTGCTGCTCGTGCTGGTGCTCGTGCTGCTGCTGGTGCTCGTGCTGCTGCTGGTGGAGCCGCCGCCGGTGCCGCCGGTGCCGCTGGTGCTGCTACAGCCCGCGCTCGCCGCGAGGAGCACGGCGGCCGGGGCGAAGAGTCCGAAGAGAGAGAGGTAAGTTGTTCGCATCATGATGCGGCTCTGTACTCCGCGGGTCCGCAGGAGGCCATCGCGGTCTGCGACAGGCTGGCGTGGTCACCGCGCGGCTCCACTTTTCGTGATCACTGCGGACGCACCTGGCCATGGAGGAGTGACTGGCGGACTTGAACCGAGGACCGACGCCCCCATGCAGAACCGTCACTGCCAACCCGACTTCACCCTGGGCGACCTGATCATCGTCGTCGCTACCCTGGGAGGGCTCGCTGCGCTCGCTCTCTATGGAGCGCTGCCCGCGTTGCGTGCGCCGCTGGACTGAGCCACCGCGCGCCCGTCGGGCCCGGGGCTGTCGTGCTCGCCCGGCTGGACGCGCGCGCCACGAACCCGCTTGCCAGCGCCTGGCGTTCGGGCTCTATAGTGTGGGCAACCAGGGATTTCCTGACTGCGCAGCCGGGCGCAGCCGGGAGCGTCTCCGGAGCGGAGCCCGCGGGGCCGGTGGGGAGACGATGCATGATCCGCGCGGATGAGGGGGCTCCGGCGATGGGGGTCGACGACCAGGTCGCCCTCCTCGAATCCATCCTGGAGAGCTCGATCGAGTACGCCATCACCGCGCTCGATTGGGACGGGATAATCCTGACCTGGAGCGAGGGCGCGCGCCGGATGTTCGGCTACGAGGCCGCCGAGGTGGTCGGCAAGCTGGGCTTCCAGCGCCTGTCCGAACCCCGCGACGTATCGAGCGGACGCGCCAGCGCGATCCTGGAGGAGGCGCGGACGGCAGGCAGGTGGTCGGGCGAGCTCGATCGGGTCCGCAAAGATGGCTCCGCCTTCACGGCCTCCCTCACCCTCACCGTGCGCCGCGATCGCGCGGGCAACGCCCTCGGGCTGACGCTGATCGGGCGCGACCTCACCGAGAGGCAGCAGGTGCTGCGCGCGCTGCGCGAGGCTCAGGAATACAACCGCAGCCTCTTCGACGCGAGCGTCGACGCGGTCGTCGCCACCGATCCCCAGGGCGTGATCACCGACGTCAACCGCCGCATGTGCGAGTTGACCGGCGCGTCGCGGGACGATCTCATCGGCTCCCCGTTCGAGCGCCACTTCACCGAAGGCGCGCGGGCCCAGGCGTGCGTCGACAGGGCGCTCGCCGAGGGCAGCGTGACCAACCACGTGCTGGTAATGCGCGCATGGACCGGCCGGGAGACGGTGGTCTCCTACAACGCCACGACGTTCCACTGCACCGACGGCAAGCTCCGGGGCGTGCTCGCGGCGGCGCGCGACGTCACCGACCAGAAGCGCCTCGAGGCGCAGATCCAGCAACGCAACGAGGAGCTGACCAAGACGACGGCGTTCTTGACCAACATCCTCGAGACCTCGACGGGGTACTCGCTCATCGTCAAATTGCTCGACGGCACCATCCTCGCCTGGAACGAGGGCGCTCGCCGCAACTACGGGTACACCGCGAAGGAGATGATCGGCCAGAGCTCGCGCCTCCTGCACGCGCCGGAAGACGTCGTCTCGGGCCGCGTGTCGGAGCTGCACCGCACCGCGCTCCGCACCGGCAAGGCCGAGGGCGTGTTCGAGCGGGTACGCAAGGACGGGACCCGCTTCTGGGCGGCGATGGCGCTCACCTTACGCAAGGACGCCGAGGGCCAGCCGGAGGGGTACGTGCTCATCTCCAAGGACATCACCGAGGAGAGGCGGCTCGCCGAGCAGCTGCGCCGGCAGAACGAGGCGCTCGCGGACCAGAACCGCCGCGTACAGGAGGCCAACCGCAAGAAGAGCGAGTTCCTCGCCAACATGTCGCACGAGCTCCGCACCCCCCTCAACGGCATCATCGGCTTCGCCGAGCTCCTCCACGACGAGCGCGTCGGCCCCGTCTCGGCGGAGCAGAAGGAGTTCCTCGGGGACGTCCTGACCAGCGCTCGCCACCTGCACCGGCTCATCAACGACGTGCTCGACCTCGCCAAGGTCGAAGCCGGCAAGATGACGTTCTACCCCGAGCCGCTCGATCTCGCGCGCGTCGTCGGCGAGGTGCGCGACATCCTGCGAACGCTCGCGGCCAGCAAGAACATCCGCGTCGGGAGCGAGGTCGACCCGTCACTCGATCGAGTGCTGCTGGATCCCGCCAAGCTCAAGCAGGTGCTCTACAACTACCTCTCCAACGCCCTCAAGTTCACCCCCGACGGCGGCCGGGTCACCCTTCGCGCGCGGCCCGACGGCCCGCGCGCGATCCACCTCGAGGTCGAGGACACCGGCATCGGCATCCCCGCGGCGCACCTGGGGCGGCTCTTCGTCGAGTTCGAGCAGCTCGACGCGAGCAGCTCCAAGAGCTTCCAGGGCACCGGGCTCGGCCTCGCGCTGACGCGCCGGATCGTCGAGGCCCAGGGCGGGCGGGTCCAGGTGCGCAGCGAGCCGGGGCGGGGCAGCACCTTCTCCGCGTTCCTGCCCCTCGGCGAGGAGGAGAGTCCCCGGACGCCGACACCCGCTCCGGCGCGGTTCGAGCGCGCCGGCGGAGCGCGGGTCCTGGTGATCGAGGACGACTGCCACGACCGGACCCGGATCGTCGAGGCGCTCGGACGGGCGCACTACGCCGTGGAGGTGGCTGCCACCGGCGCCGAGGCCCTGGAGTGCCTGGCGAGCCGCCGGTTCGACGCCATCACGCTCGATCTCCTGCTCCCGGACATGAACGGGTGGGACGTGCTCCGCGCCCTCCGCGCGACCGGACCGAACGAGGAGACGCCCGTGGTCGTGGTCACGATGGTCGCCGAGAAGAGCGCGGCGATGGGGTTCTTGATCCGTGACTTCCTCGGCAAGCCGCTGCAGCCGGCGACGCTCCTCGCCGCGCTGGAGCGGGCCGGCGTCAAGCCAAGCGACCGCCGCACCGTGCTGCTCGTCGACGACGATCCCGCGGCGGGCAAGCTCCTCTCGATGGCGCTCGCCGAGCGCGGATACCACCTCGTCCACGCGCCCGGCGCGATGGCGGGGCTCCGCGCGGCGACCGCCGACCCTCCGGGCGTGGTGCTCCTCGATCTCCTCATGCCGGACGTGAACGGGTTCGAGTTCCTCAACCGCTTCCGCCTCACCGAGGCCGGCCGGACGACGCCGGTGATCGTCTGGACGATGAAGGACCTCACCCCCGAGGAGCGGGCGGTCCTCCGCGAGTCGGCGCAGGCCGTCGTCCCCAAGGGGGACGACGCGATGGCGCTCCTGATGGCCGAGCTGGGCGCGCTCATCTCGGGCAACCCCCGCGCCGGGAGTGTGCCGTGAGCGCAGAGCCGATCCTCATCGTCGATGACAACCTGGTCAACCTCAAGCTCGCGCGCGTCCTCCTCACGAGCGTCGGCTATGCGGTGCGGACCGCGATGAACGCCGAGCAAGCGCTCGCCGATCTCGCGGTCGTCCGCCCCCGCCTCATCCTCATGGACGTCCAGCTCCCGGGCATGGACGGCCTCGAGCTGACCCGCCGCCTCAAGGCCGACCCGGCGACGAAGGGCATCGTCATCCTCGCCATGACCGCCTACGCGATGAAGGGCGACGACGAGAAGGCGCGCCTGGCCGGCTGCGACGGATACATCACCAAGCCCATCGACACCCGGACCCTCCCGGGCGTCCTCGCCGGGTATCTGGCCGACGCTGACAGGGGTGATCCCTGAGCCGCGTCGACGCCATCTCACCCCAGCCCACTGGAGGTCACCATGCCGGCGCGGTTGCTGCTCGTCGACGACGAGCCGCTCAATCTCAAGCTCCTCTCCGTCCTGCTCTCCCCCTTCGGCTACCACCTGACCCTGGCGGGCAGCGGGGGCGAGGCGCTGGCGGCGTTCCAGAGAGAGCGCCCCGACCTCGTCCTGCTCGACGTGCGGATGCCCGATCTGGACGGGATCGAGGTCCTCACCCGGATCCGCTCCGGCGAGCAGGGCTCCCACGTGCCGGTGGTCCTCGTCACCGCGGAGACCGAGCGCGCCCATCGCCTCCGCGGCTTCGAGGCCGGCGCCGACGAGTTCCTCGAGAAGCCCGTCGACCGCGCGCTCTTGCTGACGCGGGTGCGGACGCTGCTGCGGCTCAAGGAGACGAGTGACGAGCTGGTCCGCCGCAACACCCTGCTGGAGCGCCTCCAGCGCGAGCAGCGCGAGATGACCGCGTTCATCGTCCACGATCTGAAGAACCCCCTCACCATCGCCTACATGAACATCGACTGGGTGAACCAGACCGTCGGCGGCAAGGACCCCGAGATCGACGAGGCCCTGACCGACGCGCTCGACGCCTCGGCTCGGCTGCAGACGCTGATCGAGGACCTGCTCGCGGTCTCGCGGATCGAGGAGCTGGACGCGCCGCTGGCGCTCGCCCCGGTGGACCTGGCCGAGCTGCTCCGCGAGCTCGCGAAAGCCCACCACCGCGAGGCGCTGGAGAAGCGCGTGACGCTGTCCGTCGAGGCCGAGCCGGGCCTCCGGGTGGGCGCCGACCAGGGCATCCTCCAGCGCGTCCTCGAGAACCTGGTCGGCAACGCCCTCCGGTACACGCCGCCGGAGGGGCGGCTCTGCCTCTCGACCCGAGGTGGCGCCGACGTCGAGATCGCGGTGTCGAACACCGGAGTCCCGATACCCGAGAAGGAGCGTCCCCTGATCTTCGAGAAGTTCCGGCGCGGCAAGAACGCGACCGTGTCGCGCGGACACGCGGGCCTCGGTCTGTATTTCTGCAAGCGCGCCATGGACGCTCATCACGGCACCATCGCCGTCACGGAGACGCCTTCGTGGCCGACGTCGTTCGTGCTCCGCTTTCCCGTGCTCAGCGAGAGCTGAGAGGCCGGCGCGATGGAGGGATCGGCCACGCGGAGTCGCCTCGCCCTCACCGTCGCGCGCGGCCTGGGCGCGCCCCAGGGGATCCTGGCCATCCTCGACGGCGCAGCCGTCGACGTCGCGTCGTCCGGCGCAGCGGTCCTGGACGCGGGCGTGTGCTCCGAGGACGTCCGCGGCGTCGACGGGGTCATCCTGGTCGCTGACCTCGCCGCGGATCCACGCTTCGCCGGAAGCTGCTGGGCGAGGATGGCCCCGCGCGCTCGGGCGCTCGCGCTCGCGCCCGTGGACCGCGCCGACGGTAGCCGCCTGGGCGTCCTCGCGGTGCTCGACACGCGGGAGCGGGCATGGACGCCCGCGGACGGGCAGGTGCTCGGCGCCCTGGCGGCGCTGGTGGCGGAGACGGTCACGCTGCGCGCGAGCGAGGAGCGCCACCGGCTCCTCTTCGAGAAATCCGGAGAGGCCATCCACATCGTCGCGGCGGAGGACGGCGGCGTGGGGAGGATCCTCGACTTCAACCCCGCAGGGGTCGCGCTCCACGGCTACACACGCGACGAGCTGCTGGGCATGACCCCCGTCGATCTGCTCGCGCCCGGCGCGAGCCTCCTTCCCCTCGAGAAGCGAAGGGCGGCGCTCGACGGCGCGTGGGTGCGGGCGAGCAGCATGCACATGAAGAAGGACGGCACCCGGTTCCCCGTCGAGATCACGCTCGGCGCCGTCGAGATCGGCGCGGGTCGCTGCTTCCTCGCGATCCTGCGCGACGTCACCGAGCGCGCGCGCGCCGAGGACGCGCTGCGCACCGCGTGGGACGCCGCCGACACCGCCAACCGCGCCAAGGGCGTGCTCATCGCCGAGCAGCAGCAGCTCGCCGGGGAGCTCCACCGCAAGAACGACGAGCTCGAGAAGAAGAACCGCCAGGCGGAGGGGGCCAACCGCCTCAAGAGCGAGTTCCTCGCCAACATGTCGCACGAGCTCCGCACCCCCCTCAACGGCATCCTCGGCTTCGCCGAGCTCCTCCACGACGAGCGCGTCGGCTCCGTCTCGCCGGATCAGAAGGAGTTCCTCGGCGACATCCTGACCAGCGGTCGCCACCTGCTCCAGCTCATCAACGACGTCCTCGACCTCGCCAAGGTCGAAGCGGGCAAGATGGAGCTGTGGCCCGAGCCCGTCGATCTCGCCGCGATCGTGACCGAGGTGCGCGCCACCCTGCGGACGCTCTCGGCCGGGAAGCAGATCCACGTCGAGAGCGAGGTCGACCCTTCGCTGGAGCGCGTGGTCATCGACCCCGCCCGGCTCAAGCAGGTGCTCTACAACTACCTCTCCAACGCCCTCAAGTTCACCCCCGACGGCGGCCGGGTGACGATCCGCGCCGTGCCCGAGGGCAAGGACGGGATGCGCATCGAGGTCGAGGACACCGGGATCGGCATCGCTGCCGCCGAGCTGGGGCGGCTCTTCATCGAGTTCGAGCAGCTCGACGGCAGCACCGCCAAGAAGTACCAGGGTACCGGGCTCGGCCTCGCGCTCACGCGCCGGATCGTCGAGGCGCTGGGAGGGAGGGTCGCGGTGTGGAGCGAGCTGGGCCGGGGCAGCACGTTCACCGCGATCCTGCCCCGCGGCGGGCGGCTGGGGACCGAGCGCCCCGAGGGAGAGCGGATCCTGGTGATCGCAGCCGACGCGCGGGACCGGACCTGGATGGTCGGCGCCCTCGAGCGCGCGGGGTACGCGGTGGAGCTCGCGGTCACCGGCGCCGAGGCGGCTGCGCGCACGGCGCTTCGCCGCTTCGACGCCATCACCCTCGATCTCGTCCTCCCGGACATGAGCGGATGGGACGCCCTCCGCGCCCTCCGCGCCACCCGACCGAACCAGGACACCCCGGTGATCCTCGTGACCGTGATCGCCGAGACCCGCGCGGCGGTGGGCTTCTTGAGCCGCGATTTCCTCGGCAAGCCGCCGAAGCAGGCGACGCTCCTCGCCGCCCTGGAGCGCGCCGGCGTGAAGCCGAACGAGTCTCGCGCCGGGCTCTCGGTGCTCCTCGTCGACGACGATCCCGCCGCGGCCGAGCGCCTCGCGCTCGCGCTCGCCGACCGGGGCTACCAGCTCGTCCACGCCCGCGGCGGTCCGGCCGGGCTCCGCGCGGCGGCGGCCAACGCTCCGGACGTGGTCCTCCTCGATCTCCTCATGCCCGAGATGAACGGCCTCGATTTCGTGCGGAGCTTCCGCCTCACCGAGGTCGGCCAGAGGACCCCGGTGATCGTCTGGACGACCCAGGAGCTCGAAGCCAGCGAACGCGCGGTGCTGCGGGAGTCGGCGCAAGCCGTCATCTCCCGGCGCGACGATGCCCTGGCGTTCCTGGTGACCGAGCTCGACGCCCTCCTCGCCGGCAGGGTCGCCGGCGAGGGCCTCTCCTGAAAGCCAGGTCCTCCGCCCGCAAATCGCTCTTGCGTCCCTCGCGCATTCCGTCATCTTCGCGGCGTTCGGGATCCTTCCCGGTAGGAGGTGTTCGAAGCACGAAATGAAGCGACGCCCGTCCGTCGTTGCCGTCCTCTTCCTTCTTCTGCTGGCGCTCACGGCGCCCGCTGCCCACGCCGAGGTCCCTGCCGAGACCCTCGCTGCGGTGCACGCCCATGGCGAGCTGCGCTGGGGCGCCGACTCGCAGGGGGGCGCGCCCTACGTCTTCCAGGACCCGATGGATCCGACGCACCTCGTCGGCTTCGAGGTGGACCTGGCCGACGCCCTCGGCAAGAAGCTCGGCGTCCGCGCCCGCCCGGTCCAGGGCCAGTGGGACGGCCTGCTCGACCTGCTCACCCGCGGCGACTTCGACGTGGCCATCAACGGCCTCGAGGTCGCCGAGGAGAAGCGCCGCGTCGCCGAGCTGTCCCGGCCCTACTACGCCACCGCCGAGCACCTCACCGTCCGCCGCGGCGACCCGGACGCACCGCGCACCATGGAGGCTCTCCGCGGGCGCCGCGTCGGCACCCTGCCCAGCTCCCTGGCGGAGCGCATCCTCCGCCGCGCCGGCGCCGAGGTGAAGACCTACGACGGCGGGCAGAACGACATCTTCGACGATCTCCGCATCGGCCGCACCGACGCGGTCCTGATGGACGATCCGGTCACGCTCTACTACGGCGCCATCGATCCGGCGCTGGAGCGCGTCGAGGGCTCCCTCGGCGAGCTCCAGTACGCCATCGCCCTGCGCAAGGACGACCCTGCCATGCTCGAGGCGGTCAACCGCGCCCTCGGCGAGCTCGCGGCGGACGGCACGCTCGGGCGCATCTACGCGCGCTGGGGCCTCTGGAACGAGGAGACGGCCCGGCTCCTCGGCGGCCCCCGGCCCGGCGCGGACTCGGTCGGCGAAGCGTACGAGTCCTGGCGCGCCGCGGTCGGCAAGCCCCTGCCCTTCTGGCAGCGCGTCACCACCCGCTACCCGGCCACGCTCGGCCTCTTCGCCAAGGGCGCGGCGGTGACCCTGGCGGTCTCGCTGCTGGCGATGGCGCTGGCGGTGGCGCTCGGCCTGCTGCTGGCCCTGGCCCGCGGCTACGGCCCGGCGCCCCTGCGGTGGCTCGCGGTTGGCTATGTGGAGATCTTCCGCGGCACCCCGCTGCTCATCCAGCTCACCATGATCTACTTCGGCCTGCCCGAGCTCGGCGTCACGCTCCACCCGTTCCTCGCCGGCGTGCTCGCGCTCGGCCTCAACTACGCCGCCGCCGAGGCCGAGAACTACCGCGCCGGCCTGGGGAGCGTCCCGAGAGCTCAGCTCGACGCCGCGCGCACGCTCGGCCTCTCCACCGGTCAGGCCCTCCGCTACGTGATCGGGCCCCAGGCCTTCCGGGTGGCCATCCCGCCGGCCACCAACGATTTCATCGCGCTGCTCAAGGACAGCTCGCTGATCTCGGTCGTCACCCTCACCGAGCTGACCAAGACCTACACCAGCCTGGCGGCCGCCATGCGCGATCACCTCGGCCTCGGGGCGCTCGTCGCCCTCTTCTACCTCGCCCTGAGCCTGCCCTTCGCGCGCCTCTCCCGCTGGGTCGAGACGCGCCTGGGCGCCCACCTCCATCGTGCGGTCTGAGAGGAGATTGCCATGTCGATTCGCGTGATCGATCTGGAGAAGCGCCACCCCGGCAGCGGCGCGCCCGCGCTCCGCGGGCTCTCCCTCCACGTGCCCGCCGGCAAGGTCGCCAGCGTCCTCGGCAAGAGCGGCGCCGGCAAGACCACGCTCCTGCGCTGCCTCGTCGGGCTCGACCCCTTCGACGGCGGCTCCATCGAGATCGACGGCACCACCGTCGAGGCCGGCCCCCAGCCCCGCGCCCGCGGCATGCTCGGGCGGGTGGGGCTGGTGTTCCAGTCGTTCGAGCTGTTCCCGCACCTGTCGGTGCTCGACAACTGCACGCTCGCTCCCATGCGCGCCCGCGGGAAGACGCGCGAGAAGGCGGAGGAGCGGGCGCTGGAGCTCCTGGAGCAGCTCGGGCTCGCGGACAAGGCGGGCGCCTTTCCGGAGGCGCTCTCCGGGGGGCAGCGGCAGCGGGTGGCCATCGCCAGAGCGCTGGCGACGGAGCCGCGGGTGCTGCTCTACGACGAGCCGACCAGCGCGCTCGATCCTTCCTTGAAGCAGGAGGTGGGGCGGTCGCTGCGCCGGGTGGCGGCGACGGGGATCACGCAGATCCTGGTGACGCACGACCTCGAGGTGGCGAGGGAGGCGTCGGACGTGGTGTTCGTGCTGGAGGCCGGGAAGGTGGCGCGGTCGGGGCCGCCGGAGGAGGTGCTCCGGGCTGGCGATGCGGCGTGAGGGAGGGTCCTGGGGGGAAGGATTGCGGTCCTGGGGCGAAGGATCGCGGTCCTTGGCTGAAGGATCGCGATCCTGGGACGAAGGATCGCGGTCCTTGGCTGAAGGATCGCGATCCTGGGGACGAA